>WNGL01010277.1_pt1 | contig 10809 bp, 12 predicted proteins | sample 5400591 | NCBI WGS metagenome assembly WNGL01 (sample SAMN13153377, study PRJNA577476) | soil metagenome | isolation source: 80 cm soil or saprolite under Garry oak tree replicate 1 | place: USA:California | collected 2016-06-15
GAAAAGACTTTGTCCATGAGGTACTGCAACAGACCGAGATGCTCTTTATCAATAAAGAAGAAGCCGAACTGTTATTGTATGACAAAGAGACACAGGAGCATGAGTTATCGTATGTGAAGGATCTTTTGACGAAAATCAAAAAACATGGTCCGAAAATTATTGTTATCACCGACGGGAAAAGAGGTTCGTATGCAATAGATGAGAACGACAAGTTCTATCATCAAAGTATTCATCAAAGTGAAATTGTTGAGCGGACTGGCGCGGGAGACGGCTATACAGCAGGGTTTATCGCCGCGAGGTTACAAAAATTATCTGTGCCTCTTGCAATGGATTGGGGATCATGGAATGCAGCCTCAGTTGTCAGTAAAATCGGCGCACAAGCGGGATTACTAACGAAGGAACAAATGGAAGAGAAACTGGGAAATTAATCTATATATTTATGGATAATCTCTTGAAGTTTTTTGTGTAATTTAGGTGTCCCGGCGCAAAAAGGAAAATTTTCCTTTGCTTTTTTTAAATGCTCTTTATAGTCTAACGGTTCACCATTAAAGTTAGTAAATACTCCACCTGCTTCCTCGACAATGATTTGAGTACCTACGACATCCCAAATATTGGTGTTTCTATGATGTGCTCCTCCATAGGTTCCTCGTGCCAAAAACATACAATCAAGCATACTACCACTGCTCCTTAAGTTTCGACAGTTTAAGATTATTTCTTTTAAAATACGTGATTCTATTTCTGTTTTCTCCGGATTATTCTGAAATCCATCAACATTATAGCTAATTAACATTTTTAACATATTTTCTTCGCTACTTACATGAATTTGTTTTCCGTTAAGAAAAGCACCTTTTCCTTTTTCGGCCAGATATGTTTCTTCAAAATAGGGAAGAGCCATGCCTCCTGCTACAGGGTGGTTTTGATAAAGCAAGCCTACTATGATTGCAAAAAGAGGAGATGCATTAGCAAAATTGCTTGTTCCATCAATAGGATCAATAACCCACGTGTATTCTGAGTGGTTATCAATTACTCCTGCTTCTTCATCAATAATATTATGCGCTGGATACTGTTCTTTTATTTTCCCAACAATATGTCTTCCCACCGCCAAATCAGTTTCCGTCAGTACCTGGTTATTATCTCCTTCTTTTGTAGTTCCCTGAATTTTGCCAAAGTTATTCATGGCAATTTCAGAAGCTTCAGAAAGTACTGATGAGATAAAAGGCGAATAGTCCATAAGTTTTTTAGAGGTCTTGGGATTTTGTCACAAAGTCGTCGTTGTGCAATTGCGACTCATCAAGTTTTCCTTTGCTGGCTTCACCGGCAAATTTTAATTGCTGAGCAAACAATTTCTGTACAGACTCTTTGTCACTGCGGGCTTTTGCCCAGGCTTTGAGAATCGGATCCTGCAATGCACGAGAATAAGAAAAGGTGACACCCCATGGATGGGGGCCTTTTTGGGCGATGCGGTTGAGATTGATAAAGGCATCATTACTTGTTTGGCCGCCACTTAAGAATACGACTCCGCCCAAGTCATGCGGGACATGATCGTGGAGCACTCTGACAGTCCTTTCTGACACATCATTATGATCAATTGCCGTTCCGCTTTCTTTGCCGGGCAGAACCATACTTGTTTTCAAAATAGCTCCCGGCATATGTACCCGGTATGCTTGCATTTTTTTGAAAAGGGTATCAAATGTCTTTGCCATCACTTCTTCGCATTGTTGGCTGGTATGGTTGCCATCAAAGAGCACTTCCGGCTCAACAATTGGCACAATGTTTACATCCTGACAGATACGTGCATAGCGGGCGAGAACATACGCATTTGCCTTAATGCATATATCGGTTGGGATGCCGTCCCCAATTGCGATAACTGATCGCCATTTGGCAAATTTTGCGCCGGTTTTTGCGTACTCAGCCATCCGTTCGGGCAGCCCATCAAGTCCTTGTGATACTTTCTCCTGCGGAAATCCCGGTAGATCGATAAGGCCTTTATCAACTTTTATCCCCGGCAAAATTCCTTTGGACGTAAGATGTTCCCGAAAAGCTTGTCCGTCATCGGTAGTTTGCCCAAAAGTTTCCTCATAAAAAATAACACCACTCATGTGTAGATCGGCTTCAGGAGTGGTGAAGAGGCGGCCACGATACTCGCGGCGTGACTCCTGCGTACATTCAACGCCGACACTATCAAACCTTTTTTTGCATGTTTTTTCACTTTCATCAGCAGCGAGGATACCTTTGCCGGGTGCTATCATTGCTTTTACTGTCTTTTCAAGATCTTGTTGATTCATAGAAGATTATTCACTCAATAATATAAGGTTTTTCCTTGAAATGCAAGGAGAGTTTGCTTATCGTTTGTGGTTTTTATTTTTATCGGCATTAAGCCTTGCAAATGTTTATTTTGTGCGGTAAAATACCGCTATGTCGAGACTGACAAAAATTACAACCAAAGTTACGGAAAAGAATACAAAAAATGAGATTCTTGACGCGTATCACAAACTCCTTACAGAAGCAACTTCAGATACGACAGAAGACGAAACCGCAAAACAGGAACAACAACTTGTCGATACTGCCGCGAAGGAAACTGTCGAAAAAGTTACCACTGATCTTTCACGACTTCGTCTAACTGCCAATCAAACAATAAGCAGTCTTACCGAGCAATTGACCGGAGAGGCAGAGAGATTCGCGACATTGCAAAAAGCGATTGCTGTTGCCAAGGCAGAGCTTGAAGAAGTAAGTCAAATCAAACTTCGCTCAGGGATGCTCAAACGTATGATTGAGCTGCAGAAGCAGGAAGAGGAAAAGTTTGAGCGGGAAATGGCAGAAAAGCAGGCAGCATGGCTTGCGGAACAAAAATCGTATGAGGAGGTATTAAAAAAAGATCGAAGTCGTGAAGAAGAAGAGTACGGCTACCAAAAAACACTTCGTCTCAAACGAGAAAAAGACGCGTTTGAAGAAGAAAAACGAGTATGGGAACGTGAAATGCAGGAAAAAAAGCAACTCCATGCGGAGCGAGAAGCAGAGCTTGTCGATCTTCGTAAAAAAGCAGCACAACTTCCTGGAGAACTTGATAAAGCAGTCAAAACAGCAGTTGCCGAAGCAATTGCTCAGGAGAAAAAAGATTCGCAAATTCGCCAGAATTTTGCCAAACAAGAATGGGATGCCAAACAACAGCTTTCCGCGTTGAAAGTGATCTCCCTTGAGCAGACAGTCAAAGTACAAGCTGGGGAAATTGCAGAATTGAAGCGTCAACTTGAGAAAGCAACGCAACAAGTTAAAGACATCGCCATAACAGTTATCGAAGGAGCAAAGAAATTTCCAGAAGCTCCTGTTAAATCTCCTGTGCAAACGAGTGTTTGAAGATAGATTTTGTCACCATAGCCATATTTGTATTTGCAAAAAAATATGAGAAGTGGTACATTTGCAGTATGAAAACGAAAGCAAAAAAAATTAAAATTAATACATTTACCTTTCCTGTTATTATTGAAAAAGATTCAGATGGATTTTTTGTGGCTGACTGTCCTGATTTACAGGGATGTCATACGCAAGGAAAGACACTTGAGGAGGCAATTACCAATATCAGGGATGCGATCAAATTACAAGTAAAAATTTTACAGGCAGAAAAAGAAGATATTCCACAACTTCAGCCAATCAGCTTAACTTCCATACAAATTGCCGTATAATGTCAAAATTGCCTCAGATCAAAGCAAAAGATTTAGTCAAAGTTGTAGAAAAACTTTGATTTACCTTAAGAGACCAAAGCGGAAGTCATGCAGTTTATATGCATCCCGATGGAAGAAGAACGACAGTTCCTATTCATCCAAAAGATGTCTTTAGTGTTGGTTTGTTGATAAAAATAATAAAGAAAGATTTACAAATTAGTAAAGAAGAGTTTTTGGAATTACGGAAATTGTCGATTCGGCCGAATGTGGTTTAAGTTTATTTTGGCACCTTGATGGTATCCCAGTTCGTTCGGATATGCTCAAGAGCCCAGTTGAGGTTGCCGTGTACTTTTTTGCGTGGATTAAAGATGCCTTGCGGATCAAAGATATTTTTGGTCTCCTCAAAAAGTTTGATAATATCTTTGCCGTACATTCCCTGCAGATACGGTGTCCTTATCAATCCATCATTGTGTTCGCCGGTTATGGAACCGTGGTATTTATTAATAATACTGTAGACCTCATCAGCAATTGCCGGAATCGCTTTGAGAACTTGCGGATTCGTGATGTCAACCAGAGGAATGATATGGAAGTTGCCGTCCCCAATGTGTCCGGCGACTGTGTAAATAAATTCAGGATATTTTTTGACGACATTGGTTATCTGGGGAAGTACTTCGCCGATTAGGTGTGGATTGATGACGAAATCATCAATGAATGGTGCAGTGTGCTTGTTGCGAATTTTGTTTCGTAATAAATTGAAACTCTCCCGGCGTACCAGCCAATATCTCTTCTCCTGATCTTCAATGGCAATTTTGGTTTCAGGATGCAGCGGTTTTAACTTTTCTCGAAGCTCTGCTATTTTTTGTTTTAATTCTTCCGGGTCATTGCCGGTGAAATCAATTTGCAGAATGAGTTTGGGAAGTTTGCCGACGAACATTTCCATAAATGCCGGCGCGAAAGCGAGTCCGGATTGGATAAGCCCGATTGGTCCTAATTGTTTGGCAAATTCAGGGAAAAATCGCAGAGCCAATTTCAGCGTATTGTCATCATAACTTTCAAAACTCTCCGGCTGCAATGGAAGAACTGCGTCGATTATTTGCCCGAGATGCGACAAGTCGTGAAGAAAGATAATTTCCATTTCACGGTGTTTGTGTACCGGAACCAGCTCCAAATCAGCTTCAACCATCATCCCGAGCGTTCCCTGGGCGCCGGTCCAAAGCTTATTCATATCAAAAATATCTTTTTGTTTGTCCCACACATTCCAGAGGAAATAACCTGCGGAATTTTTACTCACTTGTGGTTTGGCTTTTTGAAGCATTTCGTAATTTTTTGCAACTAATTTATACAGGTGTTTGTACAGTCTTCCTTCAAAATCATCTTTTGCCATTTTCTCCCGAAGTTGATGACGTTTTAATGCTTTGAATTCATAGACATTTCCATCGGCAAGGACAACTTTTGTGTGTCTTACAAAGTTTTCTGTTTTGCCATATTGCAGAGATTTTTCTCCACCGGAATTATTATTGACAATGCCTCCGATTGCGCAGAGTTCGCGTGAAGCCGGATAGGATGCAAAAATAAGATCTTGTTTTAAGGTCTCTTTCTCAAAATCGCGGTAAAAAACGCCTGGTTCTGCAGTACCAATGTTATTTTTTATCTCGCCAATGTGGGTGAAGTATTTTTGGAAGTCTATGATGATTGAATCATTGATCGACCCACCACCCATATCTGTTCCGGCGGATCGTGCAGTAATCGAGAGGTGTGGATGCTCTTTTTTATGTTTGGTAACAAATTTGATGAGGGATTGGACATCGGCTGCGTCTTTGGGAAAGACGACGACTTGCGGTTTGACTTCGAAAAGACTTGCGTCATGGGCATGTTTCATGAGCGTCTCTTCGTCAGTCGCGACTTCACCTTTGATACTTTGTCTTAATTCATCGAGCAGGGAAGCATCCATAGTTTACATTTACAATTTTCTCCGTATTACGCGTTTGACTGCTTCTTTTATATCTTTTGCCCCCATGCCGTATTTTTCGATTAATTCCTTGGGTGTTCCGGATTCGGCAAAAGTGTTTTGCAGGCCTATAAATTCTATCGGAAGTGGTGTGGTCTTGGCAAGTAGTTCTGCAATTGCCGAGCCCATGCCGCCTTCAACCTGGTGATCCTCAACGGTGACAACGGCTTGTGAGACTCGTGTTGCCTCAAGAATCCCTTCCTCATCAAGCGGTTTTATCGTCGCGACATTGACGACAAGCACCTGAATTTTTTCTTCTTCAAGTTCTTTTGCAGCAAGCAGCGCATAGTAGAGCATGTAGCCTGTTGCAAAGATGGTGACCTTGGGATTTTCTGTTGTCCAAAACGTCTGTACTTTGCCGACTTTGAAAGGTGTTTCATCTGTTGTGATGATTGGCGTTTTATCTCGTGTGTAACGGATATAGACTGCTGTATTGATATCAGCCGATGCGATGGTTGCTTTTTTTGCTTCGACACTGTCGCAGGGGACATACACATGCATGTTGGGCCAGCAGCGGGTGATCGCGATATCCTCGGTTGCTTGATGTGTTGCGCCGTCCGGTCCAGTCATAACACCCGAATGATGGCCAGCTATTTTGACGTTGGCTTCGTTATAGACAGCGGTTGTTCGGATTGTTTCCCAATTTTTCCCCGGTGAAAACGTTGCGTACGATGAGATAAATGCAACTTTGCCGCTTACGGCGAGGCCTGCTGCAACTGCCGCCATATTTTGTTCGGCGACGCCGATTTCAAAAAATCGCTCGGGAAATTTTTCAGCAAATTTATTCACCTGTGTTGATTCTGTGAGATCAGCTGAAAGCGCGACGACATTGGGATTGGTTTCACCAAGCTGCAACAGACCGCTTCCAAAGCCAGCACGTGTTGGTTCAACTTGCACGTCTTCATCGAAAAGTTTTTGGTTAAGATTTAAGTTTGGATTTAACATAATTAGTTTTCGTTCTTAATTTTTTCTTCTTCTGCTTTTAATTCAACCAACGCTTTTTCTGCTTCTTCAGGCTTGGGCGGTTTGCCATGCCAACGATAATCATTTTCCATAAAACTCACGCCTTTACCCGGAACAGTATGGGCAATCAGAATAATCGGCTTGTCGGTGACTGCTTGCGCAACGCGTACTGCGTTGACTACCGCTTCGATATCATTGCCATCAACATCAATAACATGCCAGTTGAAGGATTCGTATTTTGCCCGGAACGGCTCAAGCGGCATGATGTCGGCAACCGGTCCATCAATCTGAATATTATTATAGTCTATCACCTGGATAAGACGGTGGAGTTTTTCTTTTCCTGCCATCATAGCAGCTTCCCAAGTATTTCCCTCCTGGTGCTCGCCGTCTGAGGTGAGTACATACGTGAAATAGTCTTTTTTATCAATTCTTCCTGCCAGGGCAATTCCAACCCCTTGTGAAAGGCCTTCACCTAATGGGCCGGAAGTTGTTTCAACACCGGGAAGTGCTGTTCTGTGCGGATGTCCTTGAAGGCGGGAATTAAGTTTGCGTAATGTTTTTAATTCTTCAATCGGGAAATAGCCCGCTTGTGCCATGGAGACATAGCGAATAGGGCAGATATGGCCATTAGAAAGGATGAGCCTATCTCGCTTGGCCCAATCGGGATTTGTGGGATCTTGTTTCAAGATATAAAAATAAAAGGCGGTAAAAATATCAGCCATTCCTAAAGGACCCGCGGTATGACCTGATCCACCTGTCTGCACAAGGGTTTGGATCAGCAATTGGCGGGCTTGGTTAGCTTTTAATTTCAACTCTTTTATTTTTTCCTTTGATAGTTCTTCAGTCATTATGGTTTGAATACAATATATAAGTCTGAGACATTTGAATCCAAATGGCCGGTGTTTATCCCATCACCAACTTTTGTCCAGAACTCATAACTATTATCATCGTCTAAATATGGCTGTGCGTCAAGGTGCATTTCCTCCATTTTTTTCAGTGTGTCTTTATCGGCAAATGCGCCGGCAAGTTCATAAAAATCCCATCCGTCTGAGCCAACTGAGGCGAGAACTGTGTCACCCTTGATATGGGGCAACGCGTTGAGAACAAGAGCCTGATTGCGTCCGCCTTTCCCATGGCCTGTTACTTTAATTGTTGATTCGCCGCCGGCAAGAAGCAGGTGTTGGTCTGGTGTTTCTTTGATCAATTTTCCACCGAGTGTTTTTGCATCGCCTTGCAAACGATCAGTCAAGACATGGACTTTGATTCCTTTTTTCCGGGCGAGTTTTTCCATCGTGGTGAGAGCGGTATGGTTGCTAAGCATGAGAATATTGTGGACATTTTTATAATATTTCGGATCAGTTGGTGTTTCGGAAAAAGCATCGGGTGGGAGCGTGACCTTTTTATTGAGTGAGTATTTTATTATAATTTTTTTAACATCATTTAGTGTTGAGCGGTCTGAAACAAGCGGGCCTGAAGCAATAACAGAGAGGTCATTGCCGGGGACATCTGAAAAAATAAGATTCACAACAGTTGCCGGATAGAGAATTTTGGCCAGGCCGCCGCCTTTGACGCGAGAGAGATGTTTGCGAACCGCATTCATTTCCTTGATATTGGCGCCTGATTCAAGAAGCGCTTTATTGACCGCAGTTATTTCCGAAAGATCGAGTTTGTTTGGCGCTTCAAAAAGCACCGAGCCGCCACCGCAGGTAACGATAAGAACGAGAGCTTTCTCACTTGCTCTTTCTAGGTGTTCGATGGCGTGTCTTGTGAAAGCGATGTTTTGTTCAGACGGCAGGGGATGGGTGCCCTTGGTATAATGCACTTTTTTGAAATGCGGATCTTCAACGACATCAATATCATACCCATCGATGACCAGGTCACCAAGTTTGTCCTCCAATAATTTACAGTTACCGGCGCTCCCTTTGCCAAATCCCAACAGAAATATGCCATCAAATTTACTCAAGTCAAATGTCTGATCAAAGATCTTGAGTTTATTATCCTCAAGAGAGAAGTTATGCTCAAAGACATGATGCGGTTGGATAGCTGAGTAAGCAGCTTCGATCAGATCAAGAACAACTTTGCGGTTTTCGTTGGTAGCGAGTTGATCGTAATTTTTAATGTATCCCATGAGCAGTAAATTTAGTTTAGCAGAAATTTTTGAAACGACCAAGCGAATGTTTTCATAGGCAGATTAGGTTAACCTAAAGCATTTTCTTACCCAACTCTCATCAAAGATGTATTAGCCTTAAAGTATAATCAATAATTATGGAACAAATACTCGTCGTTGACGATGACCCGGATATTTTGGATGCGCTGCAATTTGTTTTGGAAGATGCGGGGTACACTGTTATAACGTGTAAAGATGGAGAACATGCTGAAAAGCTTTCTAGAGCGACATCGTTTCCTCAATTAATTATTCTGGATGTGTTGTTATCGGGCAAGGACGGCCGTGATATTTGTCGTAAGTTAAAGCACAACGAGCGGACTAAAGATATCCCGATCGTTATGATTTCCGCGCATCCGGCAGTGAGACAATCAGTATTTGAATCCGGTGCAAATAAATTTATCCCCAAGCCATTTGATATTTCCATCTTACTTAATACCGTTAGCACCGCACTTGCTACGGCACTTATCCCTTCTAGGCAAGGTTAGGCTTCTAATTTATAATATGTTCAGTCTAACTGATAACAATATTTCTATTTCTCCCCCCCTGTTGATCCAATAAGAAGTTTTTTATGCCCCTTATTGGGTTTGTTGTAGTATCTTTTATATTAACCGCAATAATGCAGGATAAGGCATAATAACTAAATCCTCTTACGCAATTAGTTATTGAAAAATTAAATTTTTTACTGCATACTGATAATATAAGCGCTTGCATTGTAGTTGCTTTTGAGGCTATTTCATGGTATAAGGGAGACAGATGGCAGAAGAAAAAAAAGAATTAACGGGTAAAGAGCCACCTGTTAAAATAGAAAATAGTATTGTTGGAACAACTTATGCTCAAATAGTAGGAGTTGTTGTTAATGACGTGGATATAACATTAGAATTTGTATATGTTAATCCTCGACCTCCTATTGAGAAAGGTAATGTTATTGCAAGAATAACATTACCCCGTGGAACAGGAGAAGGATTATCAAAACTTATTACTGAAACATTAAAAGAACACGAAGAGAAAAAAGCTAAAAAGGAGAAAAAAAATGCCTGATTTATCAACAACATCTTATAAAAAAATGGGAAACCTTTCAGTAGGTACTATTGGTTGGTTTACATGGGCACCTATTGAAGAGGAATTGAATACTACTACTCTAAGCGAGGAGGAATTACTTAATATGTTCCTTTCCAGTGAGGCACTTACAAGAGAAGTTGAAGAAGCAGAAAGAGTTTTAAATAATAACCCAGAACAACTTATAGAATTATAATGTCATGTATGGAATATTTACTAATTCAAGACAAATTGAAAAGAAATTCAAACAAATAGAAGAATATACAACGGATGAAAAAGGATATTGCAGAATAAGAGACGCATTAATAAATTCCCCTAAAGGAAACGAAACAACTCACAAAGAAATTAGTAAAAAAGGGAAATGTTGGAATTTTGATTTAACATATGGCGATAGAGTAACTTATAAAGTTTACGACAATAAGACAGTTAACGGAAAATCTGTTGTAATGATATATTTTATCGGTAATCATAAAGATTACGAAACATTTTTAAGAAATAATGGCTAAAAAAGATTTTTTTGCAGTTCTCAAAGTAGCCGCTCAACCTGTTAAGACCTCACGGAAGTAATTTGTTCTAATAATATAACAAACATAATCTCAGGAGTTTTACGATAATTGTGACGGAAGCAGCAGGTTTAATCCGACCTCAAAGTCCTTCAACGTTGTTCTGTCTGGCATTTTTGACAGGTATACGGCTCAGGGAATTGAGCTTGCTTAATAACTTCCAAACATTGCTCATGTGTACCATATTTTGTCTTGAATTGTCTGAAGCTAAATTTACTATTCATGAGCTTGGTATATCAGATGAGTTCCCTTGCTCCGAAATCGTTCAGGGTTTGACAAAAGCTTCAAAAAGATTTTAGAATAGTTATCCTATGTTTGAGTTACCTGCCTACGTTGAAGATTTACGCAAAGAAGTTCGTCTTTTACGTATCCATAATGCTCAACTACAAAGATCGC
>WNGL01010279.1_pt1 | contig 10808 bp, 6 predicted proteins | sample 5400591 | NCBI WGS metagenome assembly WNGL01 (sample SAMN13153377, study PRJNA577476) | soil metagenome | isolation source: 80 cm soil or saprolite under Garry oak tree replicate 1 | place: USA:California | collected 2016-06-15
CGGTTCGGCGTACGCCCCCGGGTGACCGGCCGAGCAGATCGCCACCCCATCTCCGAGGAGGGCCGGGGTTTCGGGGCAGAGCCCCGACCAACCACAACCACGCAGGGAGTGTCGGATGGAGATACAGCCACGGAATAGCTGGAAGACCCCTTAAGGAGATGCCGTGAGTGAGCGCATCGACGTCCTCGACGACGGTTCGTCGTCCAGCGACGACCTGGACGAGTCCGGTTTCGAAGACGACGAACCGGACGGCCCTGGCGGGTCGCAGCTGCCGACGGCGGCGCGTCGGGCGCTGACGACGCTGCTGACCAACCGGTTCATCACCCGATCTCGCAACCGATCCGCGTGGGACGCGCTGATGGTGTACGAGAACGAGATTCGTGAGCGTCTCGCGGACATGTTCCTACTTCTCGCCGTCGATAAGGATTACGAGGTGGCATTCAAACGGCAGGACCCGGCCGAGGACGCACCGAGGTTGCTGCGTCGCGATAAGCCGCTGCACCGTGACGCGTCCCTGCTGCTAATACATCTGCGCAAGGAGCACACGTACACGGACGCGACTGACGATCCGGTCGTGATCACCCGGGTCCAGGTGGCCGAGTTCCTGCGCCCATTCCGGGAGGATGGCGATGGCGACGAGGCCAGGTTCGAGCGTCGCGTGGATTCCGCCATCCGCGCCGTGGCCGAGCTGAAGCTGCTGACGGTGGACCAGGATGCGGAGTACCTGTTTGACCGTCTCGCCCGCCGTCGTTCCCCTGATCGGCGCTGACGAGGTGATGCGCATGGAGCGGTACTTCAGTCAGGCGGCAGAGGCAGCGCCCGGACCGTGCGCCGGTTACGGCCCAGATGCCGGGCGATCGCCGAGATCGACCAACCCCCCTTCCGCAACGCGTGTGCTTCCACGTCTTCCCCCCTGGTGAGCACCTCTTCGCGAGCCCCTCGATCGAAACGGATCATCAAGATCCGTAACGCCGAGGCAGCCCACCGGCAGCGGAACAACCACCACCGGCGAGTACTCCAGGCTGGGCACTTTCAACGAGCGGGACTGAGCACTTTCAACGAGCCGCAACAGTGATGGCCATGGACGCCGTATGGAGCGGCGACTTCGCGGCCACCACATCGCTGATCGCTGAAATCGAGGCGATCTGCGAGGCAACCGGGTCGCGCGTGCCGCCGTACCCCGCCATGTACCTCACCGGTCTGCAGGGTAGGGAAGCCGAGGGCGCCCCGCTGATCCAGGCCACCATCAAGTGGGCCACAACGGCCGGGCAGGGAGGCACGGTGACGCGGGCGTACTGGACGGCCGCAATCCTCTACAACGGACTGGGCCGCCACAAAGAGGCGCTGGCGGCGGCCCGGCAGGCCAGCGAGAATGCGCACCCGCATATGTCGCCGTGGGCGTTGCCGGAGCTGATCGAGGCCGCCATACGCGTCGGGAGCACGGACATTGCCAGCGATGCGCTCGACCGGCTCGCACAAACGACACGAGCCGTAGGAACCGAGGATGCGCTGGGGATCGAGGCGCGCTCATTGGTCCACCATGGTCTCGCTCGATCCGGTAAGGATTCGGGCGCACCGGTGACCGGCGGGCCATCGCCCTGCTCGCTCGACCTTCGAGGTCCAGCATGAGTTCTGCGAGGCCCGGCGGCCCGGGACACCCCGACTGGCTACAGGGCTATGCGCCATCGAGCGCCGTTCAATGAGCGACCGGCAGTGGTGTCCCGGAACCACCAGGTGCTTCCCCACTGGTGCAACAGCGGAGAGGCAACTATGAGTCTGAACGACACGACCCCGCCGCCGCGAGGGGCCACGGCAGGTATCGACTGGGCCAGCGACAACCACGCCGTGTGCGTGCTTGACCCAGATGGTGCGGTGATCGAACGCCAGACCGTCGCGCACACTGCCGCGGGCCTGCGCCGGCTGATCGACCTGCTGATGAGCCGGCACCGGGTCGACGCCGTGGGCATCGAACGTGGCGACGGGCCGGTCATCGACGCCCTGCTGGCCACCGACCTGACCATCTACGTGATCCCCCCGTCGCAGGTCAAGAACCTGCGCGGCCGCTACGGCTCGGCTGGCAACAAAGACGACCGGTTCGACGCCTACGTGCTGGCCGACACCGTACGCACCGACCGGCAACGGCTGACCCCACTGGTCCTGGACAGCGAGTCCACCACCGCGCTGCGCCGGCTGTGCCGCGCCCGCCGCGACCTGGTGGCCCACCGCGTCGCGGTCGCCAACCAGCTGCGCGCGCACCTGGCCACCGCCATGCCCGCCGCCGTGGATCTGTTCGCCGACATCGACTCGCCGATCAGCCTGCGCTTCCTGGCCCGTTTCACCGTCCAGGACGACCTGGACTGGCTGTCGGTCAAACGCATGTCCGCGTGGCTTGCCAGCGTCTCCTACAGCGGACACACCAGCGCCCAAACCCTGCACGGGCGGATCAGCGCCGCACCCCGCGGCGCCACCGGCACCCACGGCCAAGCCCTGGCCGGCATCACCCGCGCCTACCTGGCCACCCTCACCGCGATCACCGCGCAGATCCACGCCCTCAAACAGCAGATCACCACGGCGCTGGACACCCACCCCGACAGCCACGTCTTCACCGACCTGCCCAAAGCCGGCACCGTGCGCGCCGCCCGCCTGCTCGCCGAGATCGGCGACGCCCGAGGACGCTTCCCCACCCCCGACTCCCTGGCCTGCCTGGCCGGCGTCGCACCCTCCACCGCCAGTCCGGCCAAAATCAAGATCGTCGCCTTCCGCTGGGCCGTGGACAAGCAACTGCGCGACGCCGTGTGCGACTTCGCCGGCGACAGCCGCCACGCCAACGCCTGGGCCGCCGACCTCTACCGCAAGGCCCGCACCCGCGGCCACGACCACCCCCACGCCGTACGCATCCTCGCCCGCGCCTGGATCGACATCATCTGGAAGTGCTGGACCACCAACACCCCCTACAACCCCGACCAGCACCGCGCCCTCCAAAACATCCTCAACCCGGACGCAACACTCAAGATCACGAAGGCGGGTTGACACAGGGCAACTCACGCGCGCTCATCAGCGGTCGGTGTTCCACTGGTTGATCCAGGTGCGGATGTCTTTCTCCAACGCTTGGATCGACCGCGAACAGCGTGGTGATGCCGTGGCGTAGGTAGTCGTGGGTGCGCCGCTCGGGCATGCCAGGCATCATCGGCAGGACCCAAGCTGAGCGGTCCAACGCTTGGATCTGTGATTTTTCGGGCTCCCCTGACATGTCCGTGGGTGGGTTACGCAGGTCATAACAGGCGCACGCCGTGCTCCGGCTAGGTTTTGAGACTGGTGAAGGTCCAGAACCAGGCGTTGGAGTACGGCGTGCGTTTTGCCAGTGTATGGCGGGGGTTGTTGGGTGTCGAACGGACGGTTGTGGAGCAGGTCGACTTCGACGCCGAGGCCGGTGTGCTGGTGGCGCATGTGTGCCCGAGTAGGGGCGCCCGGCAGCGCTGCGGCCGGTGTGGTCGGCGGGCGCCGTGGTATGACCGGGGTGAGGGACGGCGGCGGTGGCGGGGGCTGGACCTGGGGGTGGTCCAGGCCTTTGTGGAGGCCGACGCGCCGCGGGTGGACTGCCCCGAACACGGGCCGACGGTGATCGCGGTGCCGTGGGCCCGGCACCACGCCGGGCACACCTACGCGTAGATGACCAGGTGGCGTGGCTGGCGGTGCGCACGTCGAAGAGCGCGGTGCAGGCGTTGATGCGCGTCGCGTGGCGCACGGTCGGGGCGATCGTGGCTAGGGTCGCCGCGGATGCCCGGGTGCGGGTGGACCGGTGGGCGGACCTGCGCCGGATCGGCATCGATGAGATCAGCTACAAGAAGGGCCACCGGTATCTGACCGTCGTGGTCGATCATGACACCGGCTACCTGGTGTGGGCCGCCCCCGGCCGGGACAAGCCGACGCTACGCGGGTTCTTCGACGCGCTGGGCGCCGAGCGCTGCGGGCGGATTACGCACGTGTCGGCCGACGGCGCGGACTGGATCGCCACGGTGGTCGCCGAGCGCTGCCCGAACGCGGTGCGCGGCGCGGACCCGTTCCACGTGGTGGCCTGGGCCACCGAGGCCCTCGATCAGGTGCGCCGCGATGCGTGGAACGCCGCCCGCGGCGGCAAAGGCCAGTCCACGCAGGAGTCCAAGGCGTTGAAGAAGGCCCGCTGGGCGCTGTGGCGCAACCCCCAGGACCTGACCGAGGCGCAGCAGGCCAAGCTGAACTGGCTGGCCAAGACGCATCCGAGGGTGCACCGGGCGTGGCGCGCTGAAGGAAGGACTGCGGGTGGTGTTCACCCTGGCCCGCCACGGCGCCAAGCAGGCCGCCAAACATGCCCTACAGCGGTGGATCTCGTGGGCGCGGCGCTGCCGCATCCCCGCATTCGTGGACCTGTCCCGACGCATCACCCCCCACCAGGAAGCCATCCACATCAGCATCGACCACGACCTGAGCAACGGGCTGGTCGAAAGCGTGAACACCAAGCTGCGGCTGCTGACCCGCATCGCTTTCGGCTACACCAACCCCGATGCGCTGATCGGCCTGGGCATGCTCGCCCTCGGCGGCCTGTGCCCACCCCTGCCCGGCCGCACCACCAAGGCGCTGACGCGCTGATGACCTGTGGGGGCGCCGCCCCCACACCCCCGACCCTCCTCCAAGACCAGCCACCCCCAACCCGCCGGCGCCGCCGGGGTCTTCCCGGCCGGGCACCACAGGCGTACCCCGAACCCCAACCCGGGCAAGGGGCACGCCTCGCTGCGCTCGGTCGCCGCCGGCGACCCCCTGCCCCGGGTTGGGAACCAGGGTCCGGTCGCAGACTGCCCGACCGAGAAGACCCACACACACCCGCGAGATCAAGGACGTATTCCGCAGAAACGATCAGTCAGATACACCCACGGATGTGTCAGTAGGGCCATTTTTGGGCCCTACTGCCAGGACCAGGGCCTTTTCCGGCGGATCCAAGTACAGCCCGACCACGTCGCGGACCTTGTCAATGAACTGCGGGTCGTTGCTCAGCTTGAACGTCTCGGCCAGATGCGGCTTGAGCCCGAACGCCTTCCAGACTCGTCCGATGGTTGACTTCGACAGCCCGGATTGCGCCGCCATCGACGAGCGGGACCAGTGCGTGGCATTGGCGGGAGTTGCCTCCAACGTCTTAACGATCACCTCCTCGACCCGCTCGTCGGTGATCCTGCGCGGAGCGCCCGGCCGCGGCTCGTCGGCCAGGCCCTCCAACCGCCGGTCCAGGAAACGCTTGCGCCACTTGGTAACCGTCTGCGGCCAGATACCCAACTGCGCGGCCACGTCCTGGTTGGCCCGCAGACCACCGTCTTCCGCGCAGCCCAGCACGATCCGACATCGCAACGCCAATGCCTGCGACGACTTCGCCCGTCGCGACCAGCGAACCAGCACCTCCCGTTCCTCATCCAACAACACCAGAGGCAGTTTCGGACGCCCACGGCCAGCCATACACCACACACTACGCTAATTCATCGAACTTCCGGCGCAGGACACTAGTTCGACGGTGAACGACAGGGACCAGGCCGGGGTGGCCGCCCGACCCTCACGCCGCAGCAGCACCGACCCGGCCTCGGTCAGCGTGACGGTGCGGCTGGTGCGCTCCAGCAGCGCCACGCCGAGCGGCCGTTCGGGCCGCCGGATCACCGACGACAGCGACGCGCGATCCCGAGCCGGTGGGCGGCCTGCCCAAGTGCAGTTCCTCGGCGACGGCGACGAAGTAACCGCGGCTCCCGCGTCTCCATGCCGCCACGGTACCGGCGGGACAGCCCGTGCCCCGCCGGGAAGGCTGGCGGCGGGGCAAGGTGGGATGGCGGGATGCCGCAGCAGCCCACAAGGCGCCGACCTCGCGACACGCACGGACGGCCGCGGAGACCAACGTGATCGGCGCCATCCGCGTTACCAACGCGATGCGGTCGATGCTGCGCCGCTCGGCGTCGCCGCGGATCGCGACATGTCGAGCACCGTCGGCTCCCTCACCCGGCAGGGCCGCCGACGCCGCCGAGGTCGCGTCGAGCACGCTGTCCGCCGCGTACGCGCCGACGAAGACCATGCTCAACGTCGTCATCATCCAGTACGCCAAGGAGCTGCGCGACACCAACTTCCTGATCAACGCCGCCTGCCCCGACGCAAAACGAGCTGGCCAGAGTCCGGATTGCTCCGGACTCTGGCCAGCTCGTGCCCGCCGCCGGTGGTTACACGCTAGCGGGACAACCTGTCATGAAGTTCAGCGGGGTTCCAAGGATTTTGCCGGGCATCTCCGCAGTGGCTTGGGGGATGTCCCACCGCCGTTAGCGAGCGGCGGTGGGACATCGCGTTGACTCCACTTCGATCATACGGTCATGTCGGCTTGGTATGGCGGCATCTTGCCGAGAAACGAAGGCTACATCCCACTACCAAGGACGACAAACGGCACCTAGCTGCGTTCGCTAACAGAATCGGCCTGGCACACAGTGGACTCTTTCAGTGCTGTGCCTTACGCCTTGACCTCCGAAAGCTTTGCCTTGCGTATAATAGCTACCGCCAGTGCGCCGTCTAAATTCAAGATGAGCATTAGGGTGGTTGTAGAACGGGCCGTAGGGCTGCGTTCCTATTCTTGGGCCTCTGACGTATTTATGATAAATAGCAACTGCCGAGGCCGCCATCCGTGCCGCGCCTCCGCGAAACACGTCTCGATGGTCATTAACCACGTGGCTTGCCGCGCCCCACAGCATACCCGTCGCGAACTCAAGAACGATCCCGTTCAAGCCAGCGCCGGGGCTAATGCATACCCAGCAAAACTTGGATCCTAGTAACACGTTCATGAGGTTGAAACCGGCAAAGATCCACCCGGTTGCAAGCATCTTGCAGTGCACCGAGTCACAAAGCGTCATCGCTATGTTGGCAGTGATAATGTGGACGGCTCTCATTCCGAAAGTCCCAAACACCGCCTTAAACGTGTCCTCGCCGGTGAGGTCGGTCTGGTTGATGGGGTCGTCCGGGTAGATGTAGTCGTTGGCGTTACCGCCTTCGACGGGGTCGACGGACAGGAACCGTCCCAGCAGGGGCGAGTAGGGGCGTGCGCCCATTTCGACCAGGGACAGTCCACCGGCGTGTTCGTAGGGACGTTGGTTTTGTCCCAGCCAGCCGTAGTTCATCTTGCCGGGCTGGTTGGCCGGCACCGCCTGCGGGTCGATCGTCCCGTCGGTGCGCATCGGCTCGCCGAACGGGTCGTTGGCGAAGGTTCCGCCGGATTGTCTGCCGGTGCCGTCGGTGGAGAAGAAGATGTCTCCGCGGACGGTGACATGGTCGTATTCGGGTGTGGGTGTTCCTCCCGGGTAGGTGTAGGTCAACAGCACCCCGCCGGGCAGCGAGATGCTGCGCGACAGCAGCCGCTTGGTCCCGTCCATCGTGAGATCGGCCGAGTCGCCATCCTCGGTGTAGCCGTAGAGCACGGTGGCCTGGGTGTCCCCGGCGGTGGCGTCGCGGCGTACCAGGCGGTCGGTGGCGTCGCGGGTGTAGGTGATGCTGGCCACCTGGGTCGGGTCCGTGCTGGTTGTCGACGCGGTCAGGTGCCGGTCCGCGCCGTCGAACCCGAGGTTGGTGGTGGTGGCGCCGTTGGTGAACGATGTGGTGTTGCCGTGGGTGTCGTAGGTGATCCCGGTGAGGGTGGTGGCCCCGGTGGTGGCGATCAGCCGGTCAGCGGCGTCGTAGCAGTACGACGTCGTGGACGTGTTGGTGCCGATCTGGTCGACCAGGCGCATCCGGTTGCTGTTGGTCCCGGCGTTGGCCTGGGTCCCGGTGGGGCAGGCCGGGTTCGCGGTGGAGGTGTAGTCGTAGGTGAAGTGGTGTCCTTTCAGGTACGCGTCGGTCAACCGACCCGCGGTGTCGTAGGCGAAGTCGTTGCCGCCGGTGGGATGATTACTCCCCGACTCCCAGTCGTTGTAGATGATGCCCGCCCGGGTGCGGTCCACTCCGGACGTGATCTGGATCGAGTCCGAGGTCTGCCACGTCAACGACGTGAGCGCCCCGGCGGAGTTCTTGCCGATCGCCGCCAGCGAGGAGCCGTTGCCGTAGGCCACGGACGCCGGTTCACCGTTGGCGTCGTAGGTCGCGGTGGCCAGCGTGGTGGCACCCAGCTTTTCGGTGAGCGGCCGGCCGGCGTCGTCGTAGGTGAACGTCGAGGTCTGCGCGGCATCCAACGCGTTGGGCGGGGTCAGCACCTGTTGGGTCAGCCGTCCTGCCTGGTTGTAGGTGTTGGTGGTGACCGTGCCCTGCACGTCGGTGTAGGACACCAGCTGGCCCAGTAGGTTGACCTTGGTGGTCACCGTGCCGGCGGTGTCGGAGACCGAGGTGGTCAGCGGGTCACCGCCCACGGCGTAGTTGTTGGTCACGGTGCGCGACCCCGCGGTGGCGTTCGCCGGGAACGTCACCTGGGTCACCCGGTCCCGGGCGTCGTAGGTGGTGCAGATCCAGTCCCCGCTGGTCGCCCCGGCCACCACCCGTCCACTGGCGTCGTAGACCTGCTCCTGGGTGCGGGCCCCGCCCGTGGCCGGGGTGGGTGAGGTGGTGAGCTTCGGCATGCCGGCCTGGTTGGCCAGCGGACTGCCCGTCACGCACGGGTTCGCCCTGGTTTCGGTGTCGCCGTAGTAGGCGTAGCTGTACTGGGAACCCGAGGGCATGGTCGCGCTCGTCTCGCGCAGATAGCCGACCCCGGGGGTTTCGTAGCCGGCCTGGCCGGTCAGGTTCAGCCCGGCCGGCGCGGCGCTGGTGGAGGTACCCAGGGCGTACACCGCGTCCAGGCCGTTGTCGGTGTACTTGGTGGCCGTCACCCCGTCCGGTACGCCGTTGGACTCGGACACCACAGTGGAGGTGGTCAACCCGTACCTAGGGTGCAGGTACTGGCCGGGCACGACCTGCTGCGCGCCACCTGGGGGAACCCAGTCCAACTCCAGCTGCGAGTTGCCCCCGTTTTGGTAGTACTCCACCCGGATCCGTTTGGTGGCCCCGGCGGCGGGACTGGTGTAGGTGCCCTGCGACCACGTGGCCGCCTGGTTGTGCCAGTTATCGATTACCAGGGTGTCGTCCACCCACACCCGCACCCCATCATCGGAGAGCGCCTTGAGCACGTAGCTTCCGGACTGCGGGAAGGTGATGTCCCCGTTGGCGCGCAGCGACCACTGCGTCCAGGGGGTACCCGTGGGGCTCGGTGTCCACTTCTGGTTAGCGTTTCCGGTGCAGTCCCAGATCTGCAGCTGAGTGGCATCCGTGGTGCTCCAGTTGGTATCGTCCAGACATCTGCCGGACTGCGGGTTCACCAGTTGCCCATTGGTGGATATCCATTGTTGGGCGCCGCTGCCGTTACAGTCATAGATCTGAACTTTGGTGCCGTTGGATGTACCACCGCCGGTGATGTCCATGCACTTACCCAGCACGGTGAGCGTGCCGTTGGTGTTCACCGACCATTGTTGGGCGTTGGTGCCGTTGCAGGTGTAGATCTGCACCGGCGTACCGTTGGTGCTGCTCCCGCCCCGCACATCCACGCACTTGCCGACGTATCCGGTGATCGGACCCGTGGTGGGCGCGTTGGAGCCCCAATTCTTGTTCAGGCTGCCGTCCGGCGTCCCGACGCCGGTGGCATACACCTTCGGCGCCCCACTGAGGGTCATGTTGTCGTAGTAGGTCATCGACAACCCGACCACGTTCTCGTCGTAGTTGGTGTGGGTGTGCGGCACCGTCGACGCGCACGCCGACGTGGGCACCTGCCCGTTGAAACACGACGCCGGCGCCGGCCCGTAATTGTCTGTGGGCCGGTCGGCGTAGTCATACACCGTCGTCGACACCCGACCCGCGCTGTCCGTTTTCGTCAACGGCTGATCTTTGACATTCCACGTCTCCGACCGCGTCTTACCCGTGGCATCCGTCAAGGTCAACGGGCGGTAGGAGCCGTCATAGGTCACCTTGGTCGCGTACCCCACCGCCGGGCTCAGCCCCGCCACATCCACAAACGTCTGGCTGTTGGCCGGGTCGTAGCGGTAGGAGTGCGCCGGCCGCGGCGTGCTCGCCCCACCGTCCGGAGCGGGCAACGTCACACTGGTGGCCTTCGGTGGCGTCGACGTGTCGTAGGCGATTTGGGTCTTGGTGGTGGCGAGGTCCCGGTTGGCCGGGTCTACCGCGACCCAGTCCACCGCCAACGAATCACGCAGCGCGGTCAACGGACCCGTCGTGGACGAATACTGGTAGTCCTGAACGTCCTGCCCCGGATTCTCGATCCGGGACAGCGCCTGCCCCGAATACCACACCCGGGTCTCGCTGCCGTCCCAGTACGCGATCCGGCACAACATCTGCAACGGTGCCGTCGCATCCGCACCAGGTGGTGCTGTGGCACCACCGTAGCAGCCATTCGTGCCATCGGTGTTGTAGTACAGCGTATGCGCCCGACCCGACACCGGGTCCTTGATCTGCGTCAGGCGGCTCGGCGTGCCACTGTAAATATTCTGCAACATCGCCGGCTTGCGAGAATCCACGTCTGACGTCTGCGCGGCCAGGGTGCCATCGACATTGAACACATACACGATCCCACCCTCGAGCAGGGTGACGGCGCCGTTGGTGTCCAACGTCAACACACCCTGCTCATCCAGCGGCGGCGCATAACCACCGTCGCTCTGCTTGGTCCAGGTGTGCTTGGTGCCCATAGCGTCGGTGAGCACGACAGTCTGATCCACCACGGCGGCCTTGGCGTATGCGTTACCCGGGCCGTCCAGGTTCGCCGACAGCGTCCACCCCTGCGACAGCGTCGG
>WNGL01010283.1_pt1 | contig 10806 bp, 12 predicted proteins | sample 5400591 | NCBI WGS metagenome assembly WNGL01 (sample SAMN13153377, study PRJNA577476) | soil metagenome | isolation source: 80 cm soil or saprolite under Garry oak tree replicate 1 | place: USA:California | collected 2016-06-15
GAACGGAAGCCCAGCCGCCGCCACCGCCTGCGCGGCCGCGATCTGCCAATGGTCGCAGCCGACAGTCGCGCAGAGCGGAGCCAGTAGCAGCGGATAGCCGGGCGTACGCAGCGGCTCGGGAACGAACGGGTCCCCCGCAGGCGCGCGCGTGAACTCCCCGCGGACGGCGAGACCTCGGGCAAGGAGGACGTACTGGCGCTGGTCGTCGCGCCACGACTCCCACCCGGGCTGCAGGTAGAGCGCATATCCGCACACGAGCACGAACGCGAGGACAGAGAGCGCAGCGAGCTTCGCGAGCATTCGCGTGAGCATGCCGGAGAAGCTCGCGCACGCCAATGGTCCCAGCCCAAAATGGGTGTCCGATCGATCTCGATGAAGAGCGCGATTCCCGCCGCGTGCATACTGCGGACATAGCGGCGCTCCTTCTGGCGGCGCGAAATGGCGCGCTCGTCGTCACCGTCGTTGTCACCGCGGCGCTCGGTTGGTCCGCCGCGCGCGCGTATCCGACAACCGATCTGTTCTGCTTCGTAACCGCCTCCCGGCTCGTCGCCGAAGGCAGCGACCCGTACGACGAGGTCGTGTGGGCGACGGCGACGGCTGGCGAGCACGCGGACTACCGGGGCGTGATGCGGCCGAGCCCGTGCCCCGGTCGCTTCGGCTATCCGCTGTGGACCGCGCTCACGCTGCTACCACTTGCGTGGCTCGACGACGCGTGGGTTGGCGCTGTCTGGCAGATTCTCATCTTCGCCGGCACCGCGATCGGGGTCGCATCGTTCGCCTACGCCCTCGGCCGCGTGCAGAACGCGTTCGCGCTGGGGCTCGCCGTTGCGGCATCCCAACCGTTCTGGCTCACGGTCCTCAACGCGCAATTCGGCGGGATCCTCCTCGGCGCCGTTGGAGCGTCCGCCGCGTTCGCGGTGCGTCAGAAAGACCTCGCCGCGGGTGCGAGCCTCGCACTCGGCTGGCTGAAGCCGCACGTGGTCGCGCTCGCGCTGCTCGCAATTCCGTTTCGCACGCTCCGGACTGCGCGGCCTCGGGTCGCCCTCGCCGTCGTCGCCGTGCTCGCGATCGGTGCGGCCGTCTCGATAGTCGTGCGGCCGGCCTGGCCGATGGAGTACGCGACCGAGCTTCTGGGGAATCGGACGACGCAAGCGCTTGCGTCAACCTCGCTCCACGGGGTCTCGTCCGCGCTCACGGGCTCGCCACTCCCGGGCATCATCGCGGAGCTCGCGACGATCGCCGTCGCGGTCGCCCTATTGCGCGGGCGGCAGCTGGCCGACGTCGAGCTCCTGGCGGCGGCGATCGCGTCCTCGCTCGTCCTGAGCCCATACCTCGGAAGCCACGACCAGCTGCTCCTCGCGCCGGCGTGGGCGGTGATCCTGGCCAGGGCGGCCCGCGGTGCGGCTGTCGTGACCGCGCTCGCGGTGGTCCTTCCGTGGACCCTGTACAACGTCCGTAACTCGGTGGTCGGCCCGGAAGGATTGAGCGGTCTCGTGCCGGCCATCACACTCGTCGTGCTCGCGCTCGTCCTCCGCGGCCGAACGCGCTAGGCCGCAGGGTCGCGAACCTGGATCTCGATGGCGAAGAGGAAGAACGAAGAGCGCGATCTGCATCCGGAGCAGCATCGCGACCACATCTCGGCCAACGAAGGTGGCAGCCGCGACGGACGATCCCGATTCCCTTATCGCCCGGTCGGGCTCCCACGCAACGGGGGAGCTTTCCCGCGTATTAGCAAATCGGTCCAGATGTCGTAAAGTTCGCGCAGCCCCGCCGCAGTATCGGTCCCGCGGACGATCCCGAATGCAACGGCCAAGGTAACCCGAACCGGGTTTAGCGGCAGTGGTGCAGGCCCAACCAGAAGAGGCTGTCCGTAATCGGCATAACTCTTGTCATCGAGGGATTGATTCCAACGCAGCGAAGGATTGTTCTTTAGTAGGACTTGGCTCAAATACATCGCCGTGTCCATCGCCAGCGAATAGCTCCGGTTGCTGAGCGTCTTGTCAGGGATGTCGATCGGATACGGGTTGTCCTTGCTGAGGTCGCGGATCTCGTTCTCGGTCCGAGGTCTGGTCTCGAGCTCCTTGGCCAGCCACTCTCCGAGCGGCACGAGCGATTCAGGCTTGAAGTCCGGTTGCCATGACGCGAACGCGGGCGACTCGCCCACCGCATGAGCGAGCTCACGAATCCGTATTGGGATCTCCGAGCGAAACCACTTGTCGTACGCCTTGAGCTCGTTCTTCGACATCTTGGAGAACTCCAGCGTAAAAGGCGGCTGGATGATCTGATATGTCATCTCCCGACGAGCACCTTAAAGGTCTTGGGTCACGCGTTTCCGCCCCGAGCCAAACCAGACTCATTGACTACAACCTTGACTTCGTTCCCGTCGAAGTCCCGCAGGGTCAGCATTGAACCGAAGAGGCTTGCCTTAAGAACGACATCGTCGAAATTGATGCGGGAAACTTCCCGGCCTGCGGCAACCAGTCGAACCGAGAGTTCGCAGACGAGGATAAACCCATGCTTTGTCTCAAATGCGTAGAAGAGATCTTCGTCGGTCTCAAAGCTCTCAGGGGCACTCCCGGAACTTGGAAGCAGAATCAGACGACGCGCGGACCAGATATAGACGCGATGATCCCCAAACCCATAGAAAAGAGGGCGCCACCCAGGCTCATCGAAGGTCCACTCTCCGTTGTCTGTTCGGATCGTAACCTTTAGCTGACGCGGCACGCTTGTGACATCACCGAATACATCGATGACACGCTCGCCCGCCACAATTCTTGTCAATTCGCCGCTAGCCTTTGTCACAGGCCCACCTTGAGCCGCACACTGTCGAAAGTCAGATCACACGAAGTGTTCAGCGAGGTGTCTCTCGGAGACGCTCGATCTCGGTCAGAAGCCTCGGGATGTCCTGTCGTGCGTTTGCGATGAATTCGTAGTCGGCATCAGAAGCCGGTTGATTCCCGGCAGTCAGAAAAAGATCGTCGTGACGGTCCTCTGGAGAACCAGTCCTTATGAAACTATCCCCACTCATATGGTCTCGGCCCTCGGCCATGTATCTCCAAGGGCCAGGCGTCGCCGCTTCGTACCGTGCCCGAATCTCGGCCAGTTCCTTTTCGCTGAGAATCTCATTACTCCTCTCTACAGGCAGGGATTGGCTATGGTCGGTGTCAACAACGCGCTGAGAGCTGCCGCAGACGCGGAACCCGTGGAGCTCGACAGCGACGATCGCACGTCTATGGCCCGCGTGATCTCGATAACACTCGACGCAGCGCCTGCAAAGCACTCGGTTCTTGCTCCGACAAATCGTCGAAGAAGTACGGCGACTGCATTTCGTCTGGCAGCATCCTCACTTCATCTGAGGACCTAGCTACTCTCCAATCCGCCGGTACCGCAGCATCGACAACCTCGAACAGGACTATCGGCGCGGTGCTCACGCGGTCGTGCTCAAGCGGCACAACCAGATATGCGCCTGTACCTCGGGCTGGCGCATCGAATGTAAACAGCATTCCGAGAACTGTGTATTCGACACCGGCTGTCACCCCGAAGGTTTGATTGCGCTTAAAGGAGCTGCCGTATCTTGCAATCTGCTCCGCCGACAGAGTCTCAGCAGCACAGCGAACTCTCATACCTGTTTGCCCCACCAAAACTTGCTCTTGAACTGAGTCCGGTATCCGGTCAAGACGTTTTCGTACCAGTGGCAGCCTCGCGGCACCTAGGGTGACAACACCCCCCACGCAGCCACCTGCGGCGCTGGCCGGAAGACTCGTCGTTCCGGGCGCGCGTCCGCCGCGAAGTCAATTCTCTTCCGCTAGGGTGCGCCGCACGCGATATCTCTTAGCAGAAGTGCCCGCAACCTAGTGCACGATGTCGACCCGCAGATCGTCGTCGAGTACCTCAGCTCGCCGAAGTCCACGCTCGGACAGCCACAGATTGAACTGTCGATCCGCTGAGGCGAAATCCTGAGCTGCAACAACTTCGACGAATTCATCAGCGTCATCCATCTAGGCCCTCACCTGAAGAACGGTCCGACAACTTAGATGGCGCCCTCACAACGGATCACGACGCCAGCCTGGATCAGAAAGTAACGTCCTCAGCAGCTGGTAGTTGGAGAGCTGGATCTCCGTCTCGCCGTTCGACGTCGTAGATCTCGACGTACGACAAGCGTCCGCGGGCAGTAGAGAGAAGGACACCGATTGGGGTTCGACCCTCGCGGTCCACAAAGCCTTCCGAGACCACGCCGCCCAGGTCCGAGGTCGAGTCGTCCGTGACAATCCGAAAGCTGCGGCAGCCGCAGTCGCATCCCGGCAGGACTCGCGCAATGGCGAGCTGCTCCCGCAATTCCCGCCGGCGGTCTGGTGCACCCTCGATAAGGCGAGCGACAAGGGCTCGTTCCGCATCGGTCATCGGACGAGGCATGGAGTCAGTTTGTCGTGGACCGTGGCCGGGGTCGACGCGTCTGTCCATCCATGAAGTGTAGGAACAGCGTGCGACTGGAACGGCCGGCTGAGAATGACCAGTCGTATGGGAGTTCGCGTGACGGATTCGGTGCCCGCCGCCCATCACCACGCCGTTTCGCTTGATTTTCTTGTGAGCGTCGGCCGGATCGAACGCGGAAAGTTACAAAACCCTGCTCTCCGGTTGAGCTAGGCCCGCGTTGTTCTCCTTCCCATTTTCGCATCCCCGCGTAGGCTCCTTCCGGAGACTCGCTCGACGTTCCTTGGCCTCTTCCCCATCTGTTCTCATCGCGGAACAGCCGAACGCTCCGGAACGGCCGGAATCGCGGGGCGAACCAAGCGACGCCAGGGCTAACTTCATCTAAACATCGAACGGTCTAACGAGAAAAGGCGCCGCCATCGTCGAACGTGAACGCGGACTAATCTGGCGGCATGCGCGGTCTCGGGCGGACGCGCCCGGCGTTGATTGGCGCGTTGACGTTGCTGCTTGGCGTCGCGGTCGTAACTCTTCTCTTCCTCCTCGCCGCGCGGAATTTCTCCGCCTCTAGATCGGCGGGCGGCCTCGCGGGCAGCACGCTCCAAGGGTGGCAGATCAGCGAGGGTGTTCAGCGGTTCGGAGAGGTCGCTCCAGGATTCGATCTCACGGCGCGAGCGGGTATGGCTCCGCCGGCGCTCGTCCTGCTTGCCACGCTGAACAGCGCATTCCTCGTCGTTCTCGCCACCAGTCTCGCTCTCGGAATTGGCGTTCCCGTTGGCTTCTGGGTCGCTGTCCACGCCCCACGACGTCTCGTCGTGTTGCTCAAGAGTGCCGCCAACGTCGGCGTCGCTTTCCCCGCGTTCTTCGTCGCCTTCCTGCTGCAAGTACTCGCCGTCGAGCTCGCTGGGAGGTTCGGGCATACGGTGCTTCCGGTTTACGGCTTCGGGCTTGACGCGCATATCGTCATTCCGGTCATCGCGCTCGCCCTCGCGCCGCTGGCCTACGTGCTACGCCTCGTCGCGCTGAGCGCCACAGAACTCAACGCGCGCGACTTCGTCCGCACGGCACGCGCGAAGGGCCTAGCGGAGATTGCCGTGGTTTACCGGCATATCGCACCGAACATGGTCGGTGCGATCGGAGAGGCGGGTCTCGGCGCGCTTCGCGTTGTCCTCGCAAGCCTCGTCATCGTCGAGTACTTGCTCGTCTGGCCAGGCTTAGGTGTGCTCGCGTTGCGCGCGGCCAATGTGCAGGACCTGCCGATCTTTCTGTCGAGCGCCCTCGTCCTCGCCGGGCTGTTTTACCTCACCGATCTTGGGTTGGATCTCGTGACGCATCGTCGCGGGCTCATCGTCGGATGACTGCGATCGCGTTCGTCCGGTCCAAACCTGAGCGAGGACAGCCACGGCGACGTCACGAGATCGACTGGTCACTTGTTGCCGGAGCCCTTTTCTTTGGAGCGTTGATCCTCCTCGCGATCTACGGACCCCTGATCGCGCCGCACGACATCTATTACTCCCGCTCGCTCGTCGATGGCAAGGCGCCACCCTTCCCGCCGAGTTCCGATTACGCCCTCGGTTCCGACGGCATCGGTCGCGACCGGCTGAGCTGGCTGCTCGTCGGCGCGCGAGGCACCGTTGTCATCGCGTTCGCGGCCGCAGCGCTGCGTGTGATCCTCGGCGCGAGCCTTGGCCTCGTCGCGGGATTCCACGGCGGCGCGATCGGATGCGTGCTCCGCCGCTTGGCTCTCGGGCTCTCCTCCGTCCCCGCGACGATCGCCACGGTGTTAGCGGTCATCGCGCTGAACCTTCGTCCAGACGGATTCGTGCTCGCGCTCGGGCTCGTCGGCTGGGCAGAGCCCTTCCATCAGGCGCGCCGCTATGCACGGTCAGAGGGCGCGCGACCGTTCATGGAAAGCGCCCGCAGCCTGGGCTTTAGCGATCAGCGGCTGCTCTTCCGCCACCTCCTTCCGAACGTAGCCCCTGCGCTGTTGACAACCGCTGCCTTCCAGGTAGCTGCGGTGCTGCTCCTGATGGCGGAGCTCGCGCTGCTCAACATCTTCGTCGGCGGCGCGGTGATCGTCGACTACGACAGCCGTGGCAATGCGATCGTCGCCCCGATGATCCCGAACTGGGCGAGCATGCTCGCGACGACGCGGCCGGTCGTGAGCCTCTACGGCGATCTCGCCGCAGTGCTGCTTCCTGCCGGCGCACTCCTCGGTGCGGTGCTCGCGACCAACCTGTTCGGCGACGCCCTCGCCGCGCGGGCGCAACGCCTCGACGTGTATCGGCTCTTCTCGCGGCGACAACTGTTCGCGCTCGCCGGGCTGGCCGTGATGATCGCGTTCTCGGTCGGCGCGTGGCCCTCACGGCTTGCTGCCGAGACGGACTACGCGCGTGGCTTCGATGCCGGTCGTGCCGAACAGCTCGCGCAGGACCTCGCGAGCCTTGGCCCGCGCGCAAACGGTTCCGCCGAAGCCGAAAGCGCCGGCGCCCTTCTGGCGCGGCAGCTCAACGGTCAAGTCGTGCGAGCGACAGATTCCGCTAAGGTCGTCACGGAAAGCGATCTGCGGATCGGCGGTCTCGGGCTCCCGGCCGGCGCCGTTACGGTCCTGTCGATCGACGACGCCGACCTGAGCGGCCCACTCGTCTACATCGATGTGACCTCCATCTTCGGGCAAACCCCCGCGCAAGTCAGCGGGGCCATCGTCGTTCTCGATCGCCTATCCCCGGGCATCCTCGGGAACGTTGCTCAGCGCTTGGTCGCGGCGGATGCGCGGGCCGTAGTTGCGCTCGACACGATCCCGCAGAGCTACCTACGTGGCTCGGGCCTCTATCCGCTACCCGCCGTGCAGATGCCGACCGCTGCGCTGACCGTATTTCTGCATCGCTCCCTTCCTGATCTGCAATCACAGCATTCCCGCTCTGTCACCTTGGCGGATGAAGCAACCCTGCATGTGCGAACGGTAAACCGCGAGACCTTGATAGCGAATGTCGTTACCCACATAGGCGTCTCCTCGGAGAGCCGCCCGCTCGTACTCATCACCGCGAGCTACGACTCGGCACCCGGTCTCAACACACGCTGGAATAGCGCGACTGCAGCTGCGGTCCTCGTCGGAGTCGTTGACCGTTTACGGACTGCGCCGCTCGACCTTGAGGTCGAGGCCGTCGCGACCTCCGCGGACTTCCAGAACTGGGCCGGCCTTCGGCTCGCCTTGGCGCAACTGGACCGAGCGGACCGCGCGCGGCTTCAGGCGGTTGTTCTGATTGGTCCTTCGCTGTCAGACACGCTCGTCATCGAGACGCAGACTGATATCGGTATGCCCAGCGGGACCGGCCGCCTCGCCGCCCGGCTGCAGGACGCTTTGGGCGTCGCCACGTCACCGCGGCCTGCGGGGGATCTCCTCCGGGCTATTCAATCGACCCGAGTGGCTGCGCCCCCAATTCGCTTCGCCGCGGCCGGTCCGGATCGCGACCCGATGCCCGAAGCGATCCAGAAGACGGGCCGCGCCATCCTGACTGCACTTGCCTACATCCCCAATCACATCAGCGAGATGCGATAAGAAAGTCGCTGAACCAATCCGTCAGGCCGCTCCACCAGCTGGCTTCCACCGTGCCTCCACCGCCCGCGTAGGCCTCTCCCGTTCGCGCGTCCACGAGGAGGTAACGCCAGGCGTCAGGCTGTGCTGGCTGCTGTTGCGTTTTTGCGGCGCCGAGCGATGTGCCCCATCCGTCCGCCGCAAAATGCCCCCACTGCGCGACAACCCAGACCCAATCCGCCTTGCCAACCGCCGCGATGCCGTGCCCCGCCGGCTCCAAATCGCTGCGGAGGACGAGCTTCGCCTCGACGCGGATGATCGTGTTGCCCGCCGGCAGCGACGCCTTCGAGATTGCAGCCGAACGCGTCAGAATCCCCTCGATCATCTCGGAGGTCCTTACGCCGGGGTGCGTAGGGGAAGGCTCACCGACTTGCGCGATCGCGGCGGCACTCGCCACAGCGGTCGCGGGCGCCGGCGCGGCGAGGGCGTTGCGTCGGTCGTCTCCGAGTGCGGTGCCGAACACAAGCGCGACGACGGTCACGGCGATCGCGGCGACCATCGCCGGCGTAGTTCTAAGCACTCTCCACAGCCTAGGTAAGCGCGCGTTCAACTACGACGGCAGCCGGTGTCGACAAGCGGAAGCGTGATGGTGCCGTGGCCGATTGTCTCCACCTCGACGCGATAGGACGCCGCGTGTGCGAGCAGGTCCTGGTACGTGGGTTCGTCCACACCCACCCAAGTGGCGTTGTCGGTCCCGGTTCGCGCAGCGACCATGCAGGTCTCGGGCCCGAAGATTCCTGACCCCGCGATCGGTACGACGAACAGCTGTCGGCCCGAGGCGTCGACGACGCGAAAGCCCATCGCGGTGCCGTCGTAGTGGAGCTCGAAGAGGTGGCGGCCGGGTTGATCGCTGTGATCGATCGCCCATTTCACGTGCGTCGGCGCGGGAAGCGGCGCCTGTGACACCGGCGGCTTTGTGACGTCGGGCGTGAGGGTAGGCGCGGAAGTCGGCGACGCGGTGGGTTTGTCCGAGACGAATGCACTGGTCGCTCCACTGGTGCCGCACGCGGCGGTGACGGTCAACGCCACGAGCACTGCAACGCGAAATGCGCTCGGGATTGCGGATACCTCATGCTTCATCGCGCCAATGCTCCCGTGCGAGGACGAACGACCGCATCCGAGATACGTGATCTAACTATTACGGCTGGTACGACGTTTGCGGACTACGTCGAGCGGGCGCTGGCTCTCCTGCCAACGTGCACCATCGACATGTTTGCCCATCTAGCATGGTCGCGGGCCGCACCTTAGCCGCGGCGAGCGATCGGTGCAGCGACCGCTAAGGCAGTAGCAGCCCAGGGCTACGACCTAGCCGGCTGTCGTGAGAGATACCCGCGCATGTCCGCCTCGTGCTCGTCGTGGAAGTGCCCGAATAACGTGGCTCCGGTCACAGCCGTGCCCTCCATCCACGGGAAGCGCGCGGGATCGTCGAGAGCGTCTTCCGGCAATTTCTCGATCGCCGACGTGAGCTGTGCGAAGACACGGCGTGACTCGGCGAGCGTCTCTCGCACAGACTTATCGCGATCGCGCGCGTGGAACCACGCATTGATCTCGTCGTCCTCATGCAGATCAGCCGGCCACTCGTGCGCGGGTTCGGGTTGTCCGTGCGCGACCGCCTCGAGGCGCCCGACGGTCCTCCGCCGCCAGGCCGCGAGGTGCGCGACGATGTCCTTGATCGACCAGGCGCCGGCGACGCCGGGCTCGTCCATGCGGTCCTCGCCTATCGCGGCGAGGAGGCCTTCCCAGTCCTCGTTCTCTGACCTGAGCTGCGCTAGGAGATCAGTTCGACGCATCGTTCGCCTCCGTCGCATCACCAGTTGATTTCTTCGTCGACCGTTTCTTCACCGGCGCCTTGCGCTTCGGCTTCGCGGCCACGGCGGGCTCGTCGGGCGGAGGGCTTTCGATCTCCGCGGCTGGTGCGATTTGATCGGTCTCGTCAGTCCCGCCCTCGGCGGCCTCAGCGGGCTCGGAACGATCCGGTTCGGAGCGATCCTCCGGAGTCTGCTGCGGCTCGTTCTCCCATCCGCCGTTGTCCTGTGTCTCCGCCGGCTCTTCCGGTCGCGGCGTGCGCGTCTGCGAGGGTGCGACATCGCGCCGGCGCTGCCGGAGCGCCTCGTACAGCATCACCGTGCCGGCCGCGGCCGCGTTGAGCGAGCTCACCATTCCTTCCATCGGGAGGCGGACCGCCTGGTCCGCGCCCTCGAGCACAAGGCGACGGATCCCCTCGCCCTCGCCGCCGATGACGATCGCGGTGGGTCCGCGGTAGTCGACCTCGTCGTAGAGAAGATCGCCGGACTCATCCGCCGCGACGACCCAGATTCCTTTTTCCTTGAGCGCGTCGATCGCCTGGCGGAGATTCGCGACGTCCGCGATGAGCAGGTGCTCGCTCGCACCGGCGCTCGTCTTGGTCACCGCGGGCGTGAGCCCGACGGCGCGGTGATGCGGGATGACGACGCCGTCGACGCCTGCGCCTTCGGCCGATCGCAGCAGCACTCCGAAGTTCTGCGGATCCTGGAGCGAGTCGACGACGAGCACGAGCGCAGGATCGGAAAGCGTGTCGAGGTGAAGCAGGAGCTCGTCGAGCTCGACGCCGGCCTTACCTTCGACGATCGCGACGACCCCTTGATGGTTCTCGACCGGCGAGAGTCGCGCGATCTCCATCTTGTCGGTGAAGCGAACGAAGATGCGCCGCTGCTGCGCCTCGGCGATGAGCTCGTTCACCGGGCCGGTGCGAACGTTGCGGTCCTGCGAAACATAGAGCCGCCGGATGTTGCGCCCGGCGCGGA
>WNGL01015405.1_pt1 | contig 10806 bp, 10 predicted proteins | sample 5400591 | NCBI WGS metagenome assembly WNGL01 (sample SAMN13153377, study PRJNA577476) | soil metagenome | isolation source: 80 cm soil or saprolite under Garry oak tree replicate 1 | place: USA:California | collected 2016-06-15
CCTCAGCCCGGCCGCCAGCCAGCCCTCAGCCCGGCCGCCAGCCAGCCCTCAGCCCGGCCGCCAGCCAGCCCTCAGCCCGGCCGCCAGCCAGCCCTCAGCCCGGCCGCCAGCCCCGCCGCCAGCCCTGCCGCCGGATGGGCGAACGTTCGCTCTAGAACGCTAGATCCTCCGCCCATATCCGGTCAAGTGGGTGTATCCAAGATGTTTCGCCCCCGTTATCCGGCGGCGATCCCGCAGGGCCGCCGCTCCGCACCCGGGGAAGGTGCCCTCTGCCCGCCCGCGCCCGTCATTATCCCGAACGGGCCCGCATCGCGCCCCGGCCCCCGTCCCGCCCCGCCCTCCGGACGCCATGCCTCCGTCCAGAGACTATCCCCTCCATTACTAACATAAATGTTAGTATCATCAATGATACTAAAACTCCGGAGGCTCATGTGGGCAACTTCGTCGGGCGCGACCATGAGATCGCCAGCCTTTCGCGCCTGCTCGACCAGGTCCGCGGTGAGATCGGGACCGCTAAGCCGGGACGCTGCCTGCTGATGCGCGGCCGTCGGCGGATCGGGAAGTCGGCGCTCACCGAGGAGTTCGTGCTTCGCTCTGGCGTCCCCGCGCTCTTCTACGCCGCCGCAGGCGCGGCCGCCGACGCCGAGCTCGCCCAGTTCCGCGACGACGTCGCGCGCTCGTCGCTTCCCGGCCGTGCCGTCCTGTCCGAGGTCGCGCCGACCGGATGGAACGGCGCCCTGCAGGTCCTGGCCGATACCCTGCCGGCGGATTCGGCGTCGGTGGTGGTCATCGACGAGGTCCCCTACCTCATGGAGAAGGTCGAGGGTTTCGAGGGGCTGCTCCAGCGCGCCTGGGACAGGTTCCTCTGCCGGAAGCCGGTGCTGCTGATCCTCATCGGCTCGGATCTGTCGATGATGAGCGCACTGAACAGCTACGCCAGGCCCTTTCATCAGCGTGGCACGGAAATGGTGGTCGGCCCGCTCAACCCGGCCGAGATCTCCTCGATGCTCGGCCTCGACGCGGCCTCGGCTTTCGACGCCGCGCTGGTTAGCGGCGGGCTGCCCCTGATCTGCGGCGAATGGCCACGGGGAGCCGCGGTCGGGCAGTACCTGGAGCAAGCCCTGAGCAATCCGGTCTCGGCGCTCCTGGTCTCCGGAGAGCGGTCACTGGCCGCCGAATTCCCTACCGAGGTGCAGGCGCGGGACGTCTTGCGGGCGATCGGCTCCGGGGAGCGGACGTTCACCAGCATTGCCCGCGCCGCCGGGGGGATCAACCACACATCCCTGACCCGCGCTCTGGACCGGCTGGCGGCGAAGGGCATGGTGTCCGCCGAACTGCCGGTCAGCCTGCTGTCTTCCCGGGAGCGCCGTTACCGCATCACCGATTCCTACCTGCGTTTCTGGTTGCGGTTCCTCGAGCCCCATATGGCGGAGATCGAGCGCAGGCGCGGGGACATCACGCTCGGCCGCATCCGGTCAGGCTGGGGCAGTTACCGGGGCCGCGCTGTCGAACCGCTGGTCCGCGAGGCGCTCGCTCGCCTCCTGCCGGACGGTCAGCTTCCCGCCGCTCCCGTCGTCGGCGGCTACTGGACCCGGACCAACGAGGTGGAGATCGACCTGGTGGGAGCCGACCGGTCACCTGTCGCCACCCGGCTGATCTTCGTCGGCTCGATCAAGTGGCAGGACAGCACGCCCTTCGACCGGCACGACGAGACGGTCCTCATGCGGCAGCGCGCGCAGCTCACCGACGATCCGGTCCCGGTGGTCGCGGTCTCGCGCAGCGGCATCGACAGCCCGGCGGCCGATGCGCGCTACGGACCGGAAGACCTGATCAGGGCCTGGCAGCCAGGATCATGAAACACGACGTGCCCGGCTGGCGCCCGTGGGGTCTGCGCGTCACGGCCCGGCGGGCTCGGTGTGCCCCCGGGTACCTTCTTGCGTACCCTGTGCGCCACCGACCCCCGGTCGGCCCGGCCCCGGGGCCGCATCCGCCGCCCCCGCCGCCGCCCCGCCCGGGCCCCAGCGCTTACACCTGGACGAACTCGATGCCGGTGAGCTGGCAGAACGCCTTCCAGTCGGCGGCGTGGTGGCCCAGGTTCATCACCTCGTGATGCGGCCCGCCGTGGGATAGCCAGCCGTTCAGGCACTTGCGCAGCCCGGACGCGGGCCGGAACTGCCCGTACGGCATCTCCAGGGCCGGCAGTTCCTGGCTGTCCAGGTTCACGCCCTCGGCGACCACCAGCCGGAAGCGGTCTCCCTCCAGCGAGACCAGCGTGGCCAGCGTGGCGGGGCCGGGCTGGAGCTGGAACAGGAACGTGGGCGGGTCGGCCAGCCGGCCGATGCCGAGCGGCCGCTTGATCAGCTTGACCGGCCGGTCGGACCGGGCGACCTTCCAGTTGCCCTCGCCCATGTGGCTCTGCAGGATCGAGTCCGAGGGGAAGTCCATCGCGTACATCTCGGTGAAGTGCGCGTCGCCGATCAGCACGTGCCCCGCGTAGACCAGGCAGGCGGTGAGCACGTCGCCCTCGGCGGCGTACCCGTAGCCCTTGGCCATCAGCGACGACGCCGCGGCCAGCGGCAGCCGGCTGAACCGGCCGTCCTCGCCGATCGCGTCGAAGTGCGCCGTGTAGGCGCCGAACCCTCGGTCCCGCAGGATCTGCTCGATCGCCACCTGCATCCGGGCGTGGTCGGTCCGCTCCTCCGCCGAGAGCCGCGGATCGATAGAGAAGTTCTCGTCTTCAAACGAGATGACCGACGCCACCTCCTCGGCCGGAGCCTCCTGCATGCCCCGCCACAGGTCGCCCTGGGCGACCGAGATGATGGCCGGGCCGAGCGTCCGGACCAGCGCGCTCTCGTCCACCCGGATGTCGCCCATCTCGTTCATCGCGTAGCCGAAGATCGCCACCTTGAGCTGCTTCCACGCGGTGGCGGCCGCCGCCGCGCGCGCCCAGCGCCCCACGTCGGCGCGGAACGACGCGCTCTTCCAGTCGTCGGTGAGCACCGCGAACCGCTTCCCGGCCCGCACCATGGCGTTGGCCGTGTCCTGCGCGCCGTGCACGCCCTGGTTGTAGGTCATGTCGGCCATGTCCCAGGCGGGCGTCACGCTGGGCTCCGGCTGGATGTTGGCCAGGCAGACCGGCAGCCGGGATTCGGAGAGCAGCCGGGCCACCCGCATGGCCGGGCCGTAGGTGAGCATGACGACGAGCACGCCGTCCAGGTCCGCGTTCTCGAACTCGCGCATGGCGCGCTCGGCGTCCTCGCGGTACTTGATGGCCTTGCTCGGCGTGAAGTCGGCCACGTCGGACAGGTGCGCGGCGAGTTCCGCGGCGTATCCCTCCTGCCGCTGCGCGATCCCGGGGATCATGTCGTCGTACAGGTCCTGCATGATCCCGAGGATGCCGATGCGCGGCTTGCGCCCAACTGAAGCGGTCATTGGGTTCAGCTCTCCTTACTAGCAGTCAACGCTGGCCGTAGTAGTTCTGGTAGCGGGCGTGCAGCGCGTCCACCTGGTCGGGAGGCAGCGGCGCCAGCTCGCCGAAGGCGCGGGCCAGATGGACGGTACGCGCCACGTCTTCGCACATCACGGCGGCCTTCACCGCGTCGCGGCCGGTGCCGCCGATGGTGAACACGCCGTGGCTGCGCATCAGCACGGCGGGGGAGCGGTGCCCGGTCAGGGTCGCGACCACGCCCCGGCCGATCTCGTCGCCGCCGATCAGCGCGAACGGCCCGACCGGGACCTCACCGCCGAACTCGTCGGCCATCGCGGTGATCACGCAGGGGATGGGCTCGCCGCGCGCCGCCCACGCGGTCGCGTAGGTGGAGTGAGTGTGCACCACGCCGCCGACCTCGGGCATGTGCCGGTAGATGTAGGCGTGCGTGGCGGTGTCGCTGGACGGGCTGAGTCCCCCGGACACCGGGTTGCCGTCCAGGTCGCACACGACCATGGACGATGGCGTCAGGTCGTCGTAGGACACGCCGCTCGGCTTGATCACCATCAGCGCGGACCCGGGAACCCGGGCGGACACGTTGCCCGAGGTCCAGGTGACCAGGTTGTTGCGGACGAGTTCGGCATGCAGCGCGCACACCGTCTCGCGCAGCGCGGTGACCTCAGCGCTCATCAGCAGCCTCCTCGCACACGCGTTCCGCCGTCGGCCCGGCTGCGGTAGGCGCGGTCGCGGATCGCCCGCAGCCGGTGCATGACCTCGTTGGTCCCGCGCCCGAAGTAGTCGTGCAGCTGCACGTACTCCGCGTACAGCTCGTCGTACACGTCCGCGCGGGCCGGGTCCGGCCGGTAGACGTCCCGGTCGATCCGGCCCATGGCGGCCGCCGCGGCCGGCACGTCCGGGTAGGCGCCCGCGGCGACCGCCGCGTGGATCGCCGAACCCAGGGCCGGCCCCTGCCCGGACCCGATCACGCTGAGCGGGCGCCGGATGACGTCCGCGTAGATCTGCATGAGCGGAGCGCTCTTGATCAGCCCGCCCGCGACCACGAACTCGGTTACCGGCACGCCGGAGGTGCTGAACGTGTCGATGATCATCCTGGTGCCGAACGCGGTCGACTCGAGCAGCGCCCGGTAGATCTCCGGTGCGGTGGTGGCCAGCGTCAGCCCCACCACGGCCGCGGACAGCCGGCCGTCGACCAGCACCGAACGGTTGCCGCCCGCCCAGTCCAGGGCGATCAGCCCGTGCGCGCCGGCCGGCTCCGCCGTCGCCTTCTCGTCGAGCAGCTGCTGCAGCGACACGTCCCGCCGCCGGGCCTCCTCGGCGAACTCGCCCGGGACCCCGTTCGAGGTGAACCAGGCGAAGATGTCGCCGACCCCGCTCTGCCCCGCCTCGTAGCCCCACAGCCCGGCCACGATGCCGCCGTCGACCACCCCGCACATGCCGGGGACCTCGGCCAGCTCGGCGCCGTTCATGACGTGGCAGGTCGAGGTGCCCATGATCGCCACCATCTTGCCCGGCGCGACCGGGCCGGCCGCGGGCACGGTGACGTGCGCGTCCACGTTCCCGATCGCCACCGCGATGCCCACCGGCAGCCCGGTCAGCGCGGCCGCGGCCGGGCTCAGGCCGCCGGCCCGGGCGCCGAGCGGGGAGATCGGATGGGCGAGCTTGTCGTCGGCGAAGTCGGCGAAGCGCGGGTCCAGCGCGGCCAGGTACTCCCGGGCGGGGTAGCTGCCGTCCTGGTAGATGCCCTTGTACCCGGCCGTGCACGCGTTCCTGGTCTCGGTCCCGCACAGCTGCCAGATGATCCAGTCGGCGGCCTCGATCCACCGGTCGGCGCGCTGGTACAGCTCGGGATCCTCGTCGAGCAGCTGCAGCGCCTTGGCGAACTGCCACTCCGAGGAGATCTTGCCGCCGTAGCGGTTGATCCACTTCTCGCCCCGCTCGTGCGCCGCCGCGTTGATCCGGTCCGCGTGCGGCTGGGCGGCGTGGTGCTTCCACAGCTTGGGGTAGGCGTGCGGACGCGCGGCCAGGCCGGGCAGCTGGCATAGCGGCGTGCCGTCGGCGAGCACCGGCATGCAGGTGGAGGCGGTGAAGTCGGTGGCGATGCCGATCACCTGCCCCGGATCGATACCCGCGTTCCTGATCGCCGCCGGGATGGCGGCGGCCAGCGCGCCGGTGTAGTCGGCCGGGTCTTGCAGGGCCCAGTCCGGGGGCAGCTCGCCGTGCCCGGCGAGGATGCGGTCGATCGCGCCGTGCGGGTACTCGCTGACGGCGGTGCCCGCCTCGGCGCCGTCGCTCACCCGCACCACGAGCGCCCGGGCCGACAGCGTGCCGAAGTCTACGCCGACGACGTAGGCGTCCCTTTTGTTAGCGCTAACATCCATCTGTCCGCCTTATCCTACGTTCCTTCCAGTGCATTCTTGCCGTCTCCGGCCGGGCTCAACCCGTCAACCCGTCAACCCGTCAGGCTCAGCCAGCCCGGCAGGCTCAGCCAGCCCGGCAGACTCAGCCAGCCCGGCAGACTGAGTCTGCCAGCCCGGCCACGATCAGCCGGCCAGATCCCGGCCGGCTGATCGTGGCCGGGCGGCACTCGCCCGGACGATCATCTCGGGCGCCACCCTGACCCTGCGCCCGGCCGGGATCGCGCCGGACATCCGGTCAACCAGCGTCCCCAGCGCCTGCCGGCCGACCTCGCCGAAGTCCTGCCGCACGGTGGTGAGCGGCGGCAGGTAGTACCCCGCTTCCGGCACGTCGTCGAAGCCGACGATGCTGACGTCCTCGGGCACCCGCAGCCCGCGCTCGGCCAGCGCCCGGATGACGCCGAGCGCCATGGCATCGTTGCCGCAGAGTATCGCCGTCAGCCCCGGCTCCGCGGCCAGCTGCGCGCCCAGCGCGTACCCGGAGCTGGCGGACCAGTCGCCGGCCAGCACGGCCGGCTCGGGCACGCCCGCCTCGCGCATGGCCTCCCGCCAGCCGTCCAGGCGCTCAGTGGCGTCCAGGCACGATACCGGCCCGGCGAGGTGGTAGACGGTGTGATGCCCCAGGCCGAGCAGGTACCGGGTCGCCGCGGCGGCGCCCACCCTGTTGTCGATGGCCACCGAAGTCACCGGCGCGCGGGTGCCGCAGCCCACCGCGACCAGCGGTACCTCGGGGGGCACGTGCGTCAGCGCGGCCACGGCGGTGTCCTGCGTCGCGATGACGATGATGCCCTCGATGCCCTGGCCGACGAACCGCTCCACCGCGTCCAGCATCGACCGGCGGTCCAGGGCCGGGAGGCTGGCCACGGTCACGAAGTAGGCGTCGTGCGCCGCCCGCTCGAACCCGTAGAGCATGGAGGCCGGGCCGTAGAGCATGGTGTCGGCGGTGATCACGCCGAGCGTGTGGGTGCGCCGGGTGACGAGCGTCCGGGCGGCGGCGTTCGGCCGGTAGGCCAGCTCGCGGATGGCCGCGAGCACCTTGTCCCGGGTCAGTGGGCGAACGTTCGGGTGATCGTTCAGGACGCGCGACACTGTCTGGTGCGATACTCCGGCCAGCCGGGCCACGTCGGCCATCACCGGCGGCCTGGACAGGTTGCCGCCTGAGACGGACGGTCTCACCAGGCGGTCGGCCTTCTCGCCCCGTGACGACGCCACGTAGTGCCTCCCTCTGCCGCGCGCGCCGCGGGGCTCAGCGGTCAGCCGGTGCCGACGTTAGCGTTAACATCCGTGCAGATCTAGCGGACGGTGCGATCGCCTCGAAACGCCCGACAGCGACCTGCACCTCTTCCTTCGCCGCCCCGGATTCCTTGTACCTCAGAGTAGCCGCCGCGCGGCCACGGCGGTAGCCCGGGACCGCGCCCCACCCTCAGCCGCCCCTGAAGGTCAGGGCTTGTCGCGGCTCGACGTGCTGTCCCGCGGCTCGCCCCGCAGGTCGCGCAGCGCGGCCTTGGCCTTGCGCCCGGCCTCGCCCTCCCGCAGGTCGCGCAGCGCGTCCCGGGCGGCGTCCTTCGCCTTGCCGACCGCCTCGCTGTCCCGCAGGTCGCGGATGGCCTCCTTGGCCTTGCGTCCCGCCTCGCCGTCCCGCAGGTCGCGGAGCGCGGCCTCGGCCTTGCGCCCGGCCTCGCCCTCCCGCAGGTCGCGCAGGGCGGTCTCGGCCTTGCGGCCCGCGTCGCTGGTACGCACGTCCTGCAGCGCGGACTTGGCCCGGCGGGAAGCGTCCCCGCCGCGCAGCCACGCGAGCAACCTGGCCCACCAGCCCCGTACCTGCCGCTCGATCTCGCTCATCGCGGACCCTCCTTAAGCTCTAGTCAATAAACAAGATATAACGCAAAAATCCGACCGCGCCAATTGACCCTACCCACGCCGCCGCCGGCCAACCGCATGCGGAAGCCGGATGAGGCGAAGCCGGGCGAGGCGAAACCGGGTGAGACAATGCCAGGTGTGCAGCGCCGGCGCATCAGCGGTCACTCCCCGTACGAGCCGCTTTTCGGGTTCTCCCGCGCGCTGGTCGCCGGGGACCGGGTCCTGGTGGCTGGCACCGCGCCGGTACCGCCTGGCGGCGGCCCGCCCCCGCCCGGCCCGTACGCCCAGGCCCGGCTCTGCCTGGACCTGATCGGCGCGGCCCTGGCCCAGGCCGGAACCAGCCTGGAGCACGTGGTCCGCACCCGCATGTACCTGACCGGCGCCGAGCACTGGCAGGAGGTCGCCCGGGCGCACGGCGAGGTCTTCGCCGCGGTCCGGCCCGCCGCGACCGCGGTGATCGTGGCCGGCCTGCTCGACCCCGCCTGGCTGGTGGAGATCGAGGCCGAAGCGCTGCTCCCCGGCGCCGAGGCGGAAGCCGGCGCCGAGGCGGAAGCCGGCGCCGAAGCCGTGAGCTCAGCCTGACCGCTGCACGCCGGCCAGGATCACGTCCACCACATCGGCGATGAAGTCGCCGGTCATCGGCAGGTGGCCGAGCAGCAGTCGGTGCTCGGCGGCGCCGAAGAACAGGTCGAGGACCACGTCCCGGTCGACGCCCGGCGGGATCTCGCCGCGGGCGATGGCCCGGTCCAGCATGATCCGGTGCTGGGTGCGCAGCGGCTCGAGCACGCGGTCGCGCCAGGCCCCGCGCAGTTCCGGGTCGTGCTGCGCCTCGGCGATCAGCCCGGTCAGCATCGGCCCCATCGGCGTCTGGGTGACCGCCCGCACCCAAACGAGGTGACGAACGCGTCCAGCGCGAGCAGGCCCTTGGACGGCCAGCGCCGGTAGATCGTCGTCTTGCCGACCCCGGCCCGGGCGGCCACCTCCTCGATCGACATCGCGGCCAGTCCCCGTTCGGCCAGCAGGTCCACGGCCGCGGTGAGGATGGCGCGGTCCGCCTCCTGGCTCCGCGGCCGCCCCCGCGGCGCTCCACCGCCCCCTGGGCCGCCCCCCGGAATATCACCGTTCATCGGCCGGTTCTATCATGGAGCAATCCGAAACGATCCGTAACGTATCTGATTGGTACCATGCCTGTCACCGTGCCGCCCTCCGGCCGCCGCGAATCCGTGCCCGCCACCACAACACCCATCACAACACCCGCCGCAACGCCACCCGTCCCTCCCCGCCGCCAGCCGCTGCAGCTAGCCCTGATCCTCGTCGCTGCGTTCATGGTCGTCCTCGATTTCAGCATCGTGAACGTCGCGCTGCCCTCGATCGAGCGGGAACTGCGGATGCCCGCCGATGCAGTCCAGTGGATCGTGACGGGATACGCCATCTCGTTCGGCGGCCTTCTCATTCTCGGCGGCCGGGCCGCGGACCTGTTCGGCCGGCGGCGCATGTTCGTCGCGGGCCTGGTCGCGTTCTCCCTGGCCAGCCTGGCTGGCGGGCTGGCCCAGGACACGGCCCTGCTGATCGCGGCGCGGGTCGTGCAGGGCGCGGGCGCCGCGGTCGTCGCTCCGGCCGCGTTGTCCCTCATCACCACCGGCTTCCCCGAAGGCCCCGAACGTACTCGCGCCATCGGCCTGTACGGCGCGGTCTCCTCCGTCGGGTTCGTCGCCGGCCAGGTCCTGGGCGGGGTGCTGGTGCAGCTCACCAGCTGGCGCGCGGTGTTCCTGGTCAACGTCCCGGTCGGCCTGATCGCCGCCGCATTGTCCCCGGCCGTCCTGGGCGCGGCCAAGGCCAGCGCGGCCAAGGCTAGTGTGGCCACGGCCAGCGCGGCCGGGGCGCGCGCGGCCGGGGTCGCGCGGCGGCTCGACGTCCGCGGCGCGCTCCTGATCACCAGCGCGGTCACCCTGCTGGTGTTGGCCGTGTCCCAGGGCGTGGTGCTCGGCTGGACCTCTCCGCTGGTCATCGCCGCCGCCGTGGTGGCCGCCGTGGCCACGGCCGCCTTCGTACGGGCCGAGGCCCGGCACCCAGAACCGCTGATCCGGCCCGCCCTGCTGCACCGCCGGGGGCTGCGGGACGGGACCACGCTGGCCTTCCTGCTCGGCCTGTGGAACGGCGGCGAGATGCTCGTGCTCTCGCTGTACCTGCAGCAGGTCCTGCACGAATCGCCGCTGTTCACCGGCCTGGTCATCGCCCCGCAGGGCGTGGTCGGGTTCGTCGCGGGCGTGTTCGGGCCTAGGCTGGCGGGCCGGATAGGCGTCAGGCGGCTGCTCGTGCTGACCGCCGCCGCGGCCGCCGCCGGCTTCCTCGTCCTGACCCAGCTGCCCGCGGCGGGCTACAGCCCGGTCCTGTTCGTGGTCACGCTGATCGGTTTCGGCACCGCGGGCACGGCGCTTGGTTCGACCGTGCTGGCCAGCCGCGGCATGGCGGACTCCGACCAGGGCCTGGTCGGCGGCATGATCAACACCAGCCGCCAGATCGGCGCCGCGGTGGGCGCCGCCCTGCTGCCGGCCGTGGCCGAGGCCGTCAGCCGCGGCGGCGGGGTCTCCGGCGACCGCGCCGCGATGTTCACCGCGGCGCTGGCCGCGCTGGCCGCCACCGTCGTAGCCTGGCGCGCCGCACGGCCGGTCCCGGTCCGCGCCGCCGGATTATCCCGAACGGCCCGGGTTATCCGCCCCGCCCTCAGTTCGCGCACCCCTTACTCCACCGTGGACGGACGCGTAGGCTGCGGGAAAGGAGGGTCCATGGGTTTCGAGCACATCCTGGTCGAGCGCTCCGGCGACTTCGCCACGATCACGATGAACCGGCCGCAGCGCCGCAACGCCCTGTCCCTGGCGCACATGCGCGAGCTGATCACCGCGTTCGGTGATGTCGGGAACAGCGATGCCCTCGGCATCGTGCTGGCCGGCGCCGGCCCGGTGTTCAGCTCCGGGCACGACCTCTCCGAGGTCGCCGCCGGCGATCTGCCGCAGATCCGCTCGCTGCTGACGACATGCACGGAGCTGATGACGCTGATGCAGGCGGTGCCCCAGCCGGTGATGG
>WNGL01058629.1_pt1 | contig 10806 bp, 6 predicted proteins | sample 5400591 | NCBI WGS metagenome assembly WNGL01 (sample SAMN13153377, study PRJNA577476) | soil metagenome | isolation source: 80 cm soil or saprolite under Garry oak tree replicate 1 | place: USA:California | collected 2016-06-15
TTAGGCAAACTGCTCGTCCTTTTTTTCTGTTCAGCCACTTAGCTGAGGGCAAACACTCGGCTGTCAGTATGAAGGGCCGAGCGGCGGGGTCAAGACGGCCTACATGACATGAGTGGTTAGGGCTGCGGATGAGAAGAATCTTGGGAGACGTTTGTTCGCTTGTATCTAGCTTAGAACTTCTGCCTTCATTACCGGTGTAATGTTCCCATTGGTTGCTAAGATCTCCTGCTCGTCAAAAGTGAACGTCAAACTCACGTTCACCTTGCCGAAGCCCATGAGGCGGAACCCGCCGGGAACGATGGGGATCTTTAGACCGGTGTTGTTCCCGCTTGGAATGTGGTATGCTCGCTGCACGTTGTTGACTGTCACTGTGACACGGTCGGCGAACAGCCTCAGCATGTTGTACTTGCCTGCTGGCAGGCTTGTGCCTCCGATGAGGGTCGAGACGCTCTGAGTTTGGAGCAGGTCTGCGACGACCCTCGTGAAAGTAATTGTGTGCCATCCGCTTTCGTTTCCAGCGTTTGCTGCGTGAATTTCCACCTTTGTGAACCTGATGACGATGTGGGTGATGCTGCTCGTGCTGGTTCCAGTGACGCCCGGGCCGACTGCAGCATTGGCGACGAGGTTGACGGTTCCAGAGCCAAATAGGTAGTCGGTGAGGATTACGCTGGTGCTGGCGCTGGCGAGCAGGACCAGTCCCAGTACGACTGGAACGATTTTCTTAGGAAGCCGTAAGCGAGTGCTAGCTGTGCGGTGTCGAGAACGTTGAATTTTTCTTCGGGGTAACTTGACCATCGTCAATCATTGTTTCCAGGCGAATCTCTTATGCTCGATTGGTGCGAGGGCTTGAAGGTTAAGATTCGTGGAACCCTCAAGCGACAACTAGAGTTGTGTGACTTTAGCCCTCTCGTTAGTTTCCCCTGAACTAAAAAACCGCGGAGCCTTCGTGAGGGGCGGCCGCGACTATTCTTTGTTCATTCCAATGTCTGGGGGTCGGGCCTTTTGGCCTAGGCCTGCGAGAGGCCAACGCTTCCAATGTGAAACCGTCGAAGAGGCCCTCCAAAGACACAATCTTCTTCCTCCCAAAAACGCACACGAAGAGGGTCGATGATGGGCTCTTGGCCTGAAGCTCTTCTTATAGCAGTCGCGCCGAGCATTTTCCTTCTATGGTTCTTCCATCACAAAGATCGGTACAAGAACGAACCTGTCTGGTTCATGGTCAAGGTCTTCATTCTTGGAGCCGTGTTCATCGTCCCCGCGGTCATCGTTGAATTCGCCACGTATCCAGCACTCCAGCCTGATAACGGACTCTTAGCGTCAACTCTGTTCTTCTTCATCATCGTTGGCCCTGTGGAGGAATTCGGAAAGTTTGGAGCCGTAAGGCTGCACGCTTACAATTCAGCTCAATTCAATGAGCCGATGGATGGAATTGTGCTCGGAGTCTCTGGGGCGCTTGGGTTCGCGACGGTGGAGAACATACTTGATGTTTTCAGCGCGCCTACTCCTGAGGCGCAGCTAATCACCGGCATAGTGAGAGCGTTTCTAAGTGTCCCTGTACATGCGTTCTGGGGAGCAATAATAGGTTTCTACCTTGGCCAGGCAAAGTTCCTCAAGCGGCCACGGCTCGCCTTTGTCGGTGTTGGAATCGCTGCGTTGCTCCATGGAACATTCGACGCCACCAGCTCCGTTGTCGACATGGTTGGAGGGGAGAGTGCTGCCGCTGCTTTGTTCGGACTTCTGGTTCTTGTTGGCATTGTTTGGGTGACTTACTGGATAGTGAAGCGGGAGATCTCTGAAGCGGAGGATGAGTCGCCATTCAGGCGTAAACCCTCACCCTCCCGGCGGAGGCGGGGCCGTCGAAGCCTGGCGGTGAAGCCCTCTCGTGCCCGAGTTGGCGCGGGATGTGTTGCTTGTCTGAGTCTCCACACTCTCTCGTCTTGAGAGGGCAGACTAGTACCTCCCCCTTTTTTCTGCAGGGCTTTTTCTGTCTGCGTGGAGAATGCGCCCGTCTCGGCTCTGAAGGCGTGTTTTGGACGAGTTCAGAGGTTTGTGATCTTGGAATCCTTGACGGAACAGAGTTCAACAACTTCTTTCACACAAACTGTCCAGCGAGGAACTATGAGGACGTTAGACAGACTAAGAAAAAACGAACCTGCATAAGGGGGCTTCGTGGCAGGAACATCCCAAGGATATCCGACAAATGGCGTCGGAGCGCGGGTCAAAGGTAGAATCGTTGAGCCTTGAGGAGCGAAGGTCACATTGGTTTCCACGCGACCGGATAGTACTGGAACAGAATCTCGCCGAGAACACTTCCTTAAACTGACGCGGCCCACAGGTCTTACTTTTGAGAAAAATGAACCGCAAAATCCTAGCCGTGGTGCTTGCCTTGGTCGCAGCCTCCGCATCCACAGGATTCCTCTTCTATGGCCCCGCGTATGTGAAGCTGGGTGTAATCGACCCGCCTCCTCAGCCATACGACCCGAGCATATCAGCCATCACAGTCATGTTCACGAGGATTGAGGTCCATGTAGCGAATGCCAGCGAACAGAGTGGATGGCACACTCTGTCAACTGGGGGTACGGTGAATCTTCTTAGCGTCCTCAACGTTCAACAAGTCCTAGGCACATCCAGCGTTCCAGCCGGGAAGTATACGGAGATACGATTCTTTGCGAGCCAAGCAATAATCACAATCAACGGTACGCCCGTGACGTACAGCATCCCTGGCGGAAACCAGACCGGTTTCAAGATAGCAATCACCGGAGGAGGATTCCAAATGCTTGGTGGACAGACCGTAAATGTGCAGCTTGATCTGGCGTTCAGAAACAGTGAAATCGTGAACAATCCACAACACATCTTAACGCCGGTCGCAACCGCCAAGGTTGTTCAATAGGATCAACTAGAAAGATAAGCGCCGCCAATATCCCCGCCCCTTTCGTGGCCCCGCGGTGTCCGGGCCTTGTTTTACCTGTTCGACGTCAAAGGGCGCACAGTTCAATGAGGATGACTTCCAAAATAGAGAAAGCTCATTGTCATATCGAATGGATCAGCGTACGCTCTGACATGGACATGCATGAAACGGTTTTTCGTAAGCACGTAATCAATTGAAAACTGGCCGCTAGGGCTCCTGTGATGGCGAATCGAAGCTCACCGTTAAGCGCGGTGACTATGCCTTGACGAAGTCTGTAAAGGTCCGGTTTTCAGCGGATTCTACGTCCCAGCCCGAACTTCTTACTAGCCATGGCTAGCAAGCGCGATCTGGATATTCCCGGATAACGGTCCAGTATGGACTGAGCGATTGTGGAGACCGCTGAACTCATTTCAACTGCGAGAGCTACTCTGCTCTCCGATCTCATCTTGTGAAACGCTTGTGAAGAACTCGGGCACGAGGAGGCTGCCAAGGTTCTTCGGAGCAAACGCCCATCCATCACCGAACACTAATTATCTCTGTGTCATAAAAGCTGACCATCTTTGATGGCGAACGAAAGCTTACTCACCAGCTAAGTGTATAATATTGGTCTGACGCAGCCGTAGAATCGTCCCGGATAATTTGAATCCTCCACTCCAACTCTTCCACATCAGACTCCCGCTGCCTCTGGTTACTTGAACTGTAGATCTTGAGTCTAAGGTTAGAAAGCGCCTAACCCAGAGCTCCTACGTATAGTAGATACTTGCCTGGGAGTTCGGTTTCGAAGTATCCGCGAGGGCTGTGTGCCCTCATCTGATTGATTCCCAGGACTTCCTTGTGTGGCTTGCGCTATGATGCGCAAAGCCACTCAACTCTTCTCCTAAGTCACTCAACTCTTCTCCTAAGTTTGCAATTCCATTCCCCACTCTCCGCACTAACCTGGAAGAACTCCCCTGTTGTAGGCAGGTGAACATAAATTGAACGCTATCCAAAGATCTGACCATGGACTTGTATGCACCTCGGCCCCTCCAATATGCAGAAGGCAATTGGTCGAGCTCCCTAGTCAAGAGGATTCATCCGGAGGTCGAGATCAAATGGCGAATCGATGGAATATTTGGCTTGCCCACGCCCAGAAGAACCACCGGGATTACTTGAAATGGAATGAAGATTGGTCCAAAAGGTCTTGGCGATATGCGATTCCCTTCATACTCGCCATTCCCATAATCTTCTTTGGGCGCAACCTCCTGCTAATCTATCTTCTCTCCATCTGCCTTGTATTCGCTCTCATACCAATAATCTTGATTCCACGTCGTGCCACTGGGAGGTTCAGGAGAGCTTGGCAACAAAGGGTCGACAACGTTCCCGCATAGAACCACGGACCATGCCGTTCAAACTGAGAACCAGCCTCGTTCTATCTTCGCCCAGCATTTTTTCAAGGAAAATTAGGGAAGAGATACGACTCCGGGAGCTACCAAAACTGTTGGCACAATCCCCTGTTCCACCAGGGCATGAGGAGTTGCCACGCCAAGCTCCAAAGTAGGTTGATAATCCCCCATAGAGCATTTGCCCAGAAGAACCCAGATCCCCACTCGGCTACAAGGAAGCCTATTTGCCACCAAGCAGCGCGATTAATGGCGTACCAGACAATGTCTTGCAGGAAAGGCCACAACATGCTTTGCGCGAAATCCCAGAAATCGCCATTGGCAAGATACTTGGCAAAGAGGGGGAAATAATTCGACATGAAATTGTACCCCACCCTTTGAACAATATTCCAATCTACCCCAATCCCGACCAATTGGAAACCAAGGTTCACGAGATCAAAGACGAGCCCCCATGCGTCGAGGCACGCCCCTGTTGAATCCGTAAACCTCTCTGGATTGTTTCTCACATAGGCGTAAGGGCAACGACCTTGGGGAGTTGCGAGTGGCTGATTGGCTGGATCTCTTGTGACGAATCGTCCGACCTGAGTATCGTAGTACCTCGCGCCGTAGTAGTATAGCCCCGTGGCTGCATCCTGGGGTTTACCAGTGTATTTGTAGCTAGGATCTGTCCCAATGGCACCATATTGGGGCCCGAACGGTTCGTAATTCGTAGAGAAGCTTGTAGTGCTTCCAGTCGTGACAAGCCTGGTACTTCCTACAAGGTCTAGATGGAAATAATTGATGTTACTTCCCGTCAGCTTTGCAAGAATCGTCTTTCCTGAGAAGACATAGTCGTTAACCGTCGCACCAACCTTCTCGTAAAGTACGTTAACGCCGCTATTCACGTATACAGTAGTTACGCCAGATTCCACTTTCTGTATCCTCTGCCCCGAAGGGCTGTACGTGTAGTTGCCAAGGGTTGAGGACCCTTGGGAGACACTAGTGAGCCTGTTCTCGAAGTCATAGTTGTACTTGGTTGTGGTCCCGCTCAACAAGGCCGTTATACGATTGCCATTGTTGTCATAAGTGTAACTCGTAGAACCCGCTGATGTTAGTCTATTGTACGACCCGTACGTATACGTCGTATTCGAAGGGCTCTGATAGATCCATGGCCGGTTACCGACCGCATCGTACCCGTATTTGATGGTCCCCCAAGCGCCGGTTCCAACAGTCAATCGGTTTAGATAGTCATACGAATAGGACTCGGTGCCAATGCTCACAATATTATTCGCGCCATCGTAACCATAGGTTAGATCGAGAAGTGTAGTCTGGCCCTGAACTGTTTTGACCTCTGTTGTTCTGCCCCGGTTATCGTACTTGTATGTGGTCTGGACACCATTCCCATAAGTTATGTTGCTCAATTGGGTGTCAGTCCTGTAGGTTATTGTTGCCAGGGTGGTGCTTCCCGACTTCACTGTGGTTACTCGATTCATTGGGTCAATGGAATAGGTGACCTTCGTATTGTCCGGATATGTCACTGAGGCTAGGTTTCCGACTTGGTCATAGGTGTACGAGAGAACGTATTGGTTTCCGCTAATGGTCCACGTCTCCTTTGTTTCCCTATTTCTAGAGTCGTAAGCGAAGGACGCGGTGTTTCCTAAGTATGATAGACTGAGCTCATCGCCGTTCTTATCATAAGTATAGGTGGCCTTCGTCGAATCGGCATACGTGACATTCGCCAATCGGTTCAGACTGTCATATCCGTATGTAATTGCCTTCCCATTCGGATCCTGCTTACTTAGGAGATTCCCGATGGAATCGTAGCTTCTCGTCTCATTGAAGCCGTCCGGGAACAATAGAAGCCTGTAGGCGAATAATACTCCCGGACTCCAATCAGCCTTTGGAGAGCGTCGTATAGATCGTCGATTCTGTGACCGTTCTCATCAAAGTTTGATTGGACGAGGTTGATATCGTCATACGAAATGGTTTTACTAGTCATGTCCGGATTCACCACTTTGACTAGTCGGCCTAAGAAGTCGTAGGTATACGTGGTAACGTTGCCGCTGGGATCTTGCACTGTCTTCATATGTCCCTGCCAGTTGTAAGTGTAGTTCTGCTGGGATATTATGGGACTAGAATCGAGTGCAGCCTGGTATGAACTGACCTGAGTCACTCTGTTGAGCCCGTCGTAGTCAAAGTCAGTGTAATTTCCCTTCTCACTCCTTAGGCCGAAACTGTTCTGAGGGTCTTGGAATAGTAGGGTCATATTCGAGCGGGATCCGCCGACAGCAGGATGGGTAATGGACGTCATGCGTTGGATCGGATCGTTATAGGCGTAGTCTGTTTCGTTTCCCATCGGGTCAACCATGGACAACCGTTGGCCTGTCGTGAAATTGTAGGAGTAGGTAGTAGTCACGTTAACACTGGATGTAAGCACCTTAGTCATTGTCGTCAGATACGCGTGTTGGTACGTGTTGGAATATGAGAGGTAAGACTTCTCGTTAGTCGGGCCGATGTTCGAAAGCTGGTTGCCATAGATGTCATAAGTGTAGGTTGTCGTCAGAGGTGAATTGTTGTGCTTCTGGCTGGACTGAAGCATGTCCCCAATAGAATCGTAATTGGAATAGCCCTCCTCGCGAGTAGATGTTGCATTCTGGTATTGAGCCTCGCCCATCGAAGCGTTGTGAATTGCTGGACCGACACTGCCGACATTGAAAGAGTTGGAGAAGATCGGTTGATTGTAAGAGTAAATGTCGCCTCCCCAAAGGTCAGTCTGCAGAGGACTAGAATATTGGAGTGACCCGGAGGCGGCGTATATCTTGAAGTATCCGAGGAATGGGAAGACGTTAATCCCTGCACTGTAAACATCGAGCGTTAGAGAGGTACCTCCCGTTGGAACAGTACCGCTCACCTTGAGAACATTGTTAGAATCGTACAGCTCCACTTTCTGCGCCGCAACTAAGTTGTTGATGGTGATTGTTCCAGTTGAAGAGGTGCCTAATGCTGAAAAGTCCCAGTAGGCTCCGCCATTGTACAACGTGTATGCTAGCCCGTCAATTGTCAGCCCGTTGGTTCCAACATCGTTCGTCTTGACCGTTAGCATCAACCATGAGTTCTGTGCAGTGGGAAGAGCACCCATCGAGTGTCTGGAAGCTGTCCCGTTCGTTCCCCATGATATTAGGTCGGTTCCCCAGTAGGCCCTGTGAGCCCAGGTTCCACCTGCCTGGTGGAACTGAAGCATGATCTCGCTAGGCGTAGTGCCAGAGGGCAAGTAGACGTATTGAATGTGGAAGTAGCCTGATGTTGCTGCCACTGTTGTCGTGCTCTGATTGAAGAGATGCTCATGTTCCCCTGAAGCTACAAACCCAACATGGCTCTGGGTCCCGCTCACAACTGGACCGTAGCCGCTTGTGATCCAAGACCAAGCGTCGCCACCATCACTGTAGGACACTGCTCCGGCTGGAAGACTGTCGTCCACATAAACCGTCGAAGCTTGCAGGAAGCCGGTCGTCGTACGCGTATCTCCTCCAGACTTGAACGGAGGTGCGTATGAGTAGATGCTGCCGCCCCAGACATCTCTTATCGATGATGTGAACTGTCCTGTCCTCCCGTCGAGCTCGTAGATTTTGAAGTAACCGTAGGGAAACGGCAACTGGGTAGCGTTCAGGGATATGCTTGTCTGACCGGCCCCGACAGTTCCGGACGTCTGCAGAACATCGTTCCAGTCGTATAGTTCTACTTTCTGGCCTGCAGTCAGGTTGTTAACCGTGACGGTATTGGAGGTTGAGAGTCCGACATAGTCGAAGGTTCCCCAGTAAGCGGCAGTGTTCGAGTTTCCGAATGAGAGGTACACGTACGATGGGGTGAGTATACTTTCTTAAATCCGACACTTTGTCCCTGGTTGAGGAAGACCGTCAGAGTATTCCTGTCGGTGAGGATGATCTTCCAGCTTATGGAGTGTGTGCCAGTATCAGCGGTCGCGAAGACCGTTGTGGTTGTTCCGCCGACGTTCGTCTTCACTCGATAATAGGGTCCATCGTTCAGTACCAATCGCAACGCATCGTTGTTGTTGAACGGGTTTCCATTTGAGGATGTTGCTTGCGGTGAAATGATCAATTCCGCCGCGATGGTGGTGTCGCCTGGAGTGTTGTGGTTCGCCATCTGAACTTCTGCGTAGAATGGATAGTTGTAAGTGCCGGACGTTCTGACCCAGTTGCTCTGCCACGTGCCAGATGAGGACGAGGCTGCGGAAAGAGTGATCAAGCTTCCAGCTACGGTTGTCGTTTTTGCAGAGGCAGAGCCGCCCTGGGACCATGCGGTACTGTTCAGGCTAGGTCCTATGAAATCATCATAGAATATCTTGCCGTTCGTTGTCGTGGAAAGGCTTCCAGGGCCATAGAACGCCCATTGAGTGTCCGTGTTCGCAAAAGACTGGTACGACTCGTGTCCCACGTTATCCTTAGTGTAGATTATGTTGCCCCAGAGGTCGTAGAAGGGGCTGTTGTAGAAGCTCCTAGCAATACTATTTCCACTATACACATCATCCTGTACCGACCGTCCTTTAGAATCAAACCAGAACTTGTCCCTCAGCATCTGAACCAAGGTAGAGTTGAGAACGGTCCGTTCCATGCTACTAGATTGCGCGTTGAACTGGTAGTTCGTGTAGCCTTGAACCGTAGCACCATCCGACTGCTTGACACTGCTATAGGTTATTTCTCCATCAGTAATGTTGTACGAGAAACTACTTGACTTGATCAGAGAGCTTGCTGTCGTGTTCACATTCTGCCGGGTTACGTAATAGTTTACCGCGTCCGTTCCGAAGGTCGTGGAACTGTAGGAATACGAGGACCTCCCGCCTGCGGAATACACAACGCTTGAAATCAACCAGTTGCTCGGCCCCGAGTAAGTTATCGTCGTGACGCGGCTGGCAGCATCGGTTATCGTGACAAGGTTACTACCGGAGTAGCCATACCGGACTGTCTGTCCTCCGTAGGTTACATTCGCAAGGTGGTTAACCGTATCATACTTGAAAGTTGCAACTCGACCAACCGTGTCAGTTATCGTGGATAGGTTGTTCCCTGAATAGGCTAGGTTGAGCTGGTTCTGACCCGTTCTATCTAGGACTGATGTAACAACCCCGTTCCCGTTGAGGTTGATCACTGTTCCATCCTTCATAGTCAATGTGTAGCTTACCGTGCCAGAGGTAACGTCTTGTGTCTCGACGAGGAGAAAGTCTTCCGTCTGATGGTTCTCCAACGTGGACGTGTTGATTTGATGCCCGTTGGAGAAAGACTGGACCAGGGAATTCCAGACCATCGGGAAGACCTCGCCGTTGGTCAGGTGAAGATACTGGGGGGCTGCTAGTGTTGTTGGGGCTATCCAGGGGAGGTTCAGCCCCCAGCCGTTGCCGAGATTAGCGTACGGGCTTGTCTCGTAGTTGAACGGGGAATTCTGGTCGAAAGTGAACGGTTGAGTGTATACTCGTGTTATGGCGAGGTCGAGTCCGTTTCTGCCGGGGACTGAGATGTCAGCCTGGCTGATGGTCAGGAGACCGTTTCCCGGGGACACGTACTCGCCGTTCTGAATGAAATACTGCTCGTATGGGGAAAGTCCGAGTTTGCTCCAAGGTCGTATTGGAGGGCTCGACGCCACACCTGCTGGAAGAGGAATCGTTCCAAGATACAGGCTATAGGGCGATGTGCCGGCCTTTGTCCAGAACACCATCACTTCCTTCGAGGACAGCCGGTTGGCGCTTATCCAGTTCGGCGTGGTCACTGTTCCGAAGGGCTGGGAGCTGGTAGACCAGGTTAAGCCACCTTTGGGCTTGAACGCATAGTACAAGTTTGCGGTCGTGCTTCCTGAGACATTTGTCCAGACAACGTAAAGGTCTCCTGTCGTATCGACCGAGATTGACGGGTAGATGGGTGTGGATCCGCTCTGCAGAGTCTGCGCTGACGCCCAGTTTCCACTCGTGACATTGTAGTAGGTATAATCGAGATAGTACGCCCCGCCTGTGAACTGCTGGAAGACAAGATGGACAAGTCCGTTTGACGTGTCGGCAGCTGCGGCGATCAGGTTCCACTTGTCCGTGTTGCTGGGCAGGTTCTCGTTCAACGACTGGACTGCACTCCAGTATGCCCCGCCCGGTGCTACAGGGTTCCATATCCTCCATCGAATGGTAGTATCAGAATAATGGCTTGTCAACGCCATCAGCTTGCCCTGTGGCAACGGGATGAGTTGCAAGGCTTCATCCCTGATGGTCCGGCTTGACACCTCATAGTCGACGCTTTTGGTGAATGTGACACCGTCTGTTGATTTGTAGATGAACACGTGATAATAGGCCGTCCCCGTCGAGTTAGCCCAAATTCCTCCGGCCCAAAAAGTGCCATCAGTTCCTATCGCGACGCTCGGAGGCCAACTATTGGGCTGTGGAAACGTGGCAACAGTCACGTATGGTCCAGACGGCCCCCATGCGATGTCGCCTGCGTAGGCAGTCCCAGACAGGAAACGAAGCTTGGTATTGTGGTCTCCTCCAGCCGA
>WNGL01010285.1_pt1 | contig 10804 bp, 8 predicted proteins | sample 5400591 | NCBI WGS metagenome assembly WNGL01 (sample SAMN13153377, study PRJNA577476) | soil metagenome | isolation source: 80 cm soil or saprolite under Garry oak tree replicate 1 | place: USA:California | collected 2016-06-15
GACCCGTTCGAACCACAGCCGGAAGGGTGCCAAACCATCTTCCCATTCTGGGTGCCGCGTCCGACCGGCGGTTCCATCAACCATCAACGATCAACTGTCAACTCTTCTTCAAGAGGTTACATCGAGCTGCCCTACACTCTGCCGCAGGATTTCACGCTTTTCTTGTTGTTAAGTGAGAAGACGATAGACATCTGGCGCCGAAAACTCGACTGGATCGCCGAGCACGGTGGAATGGCCTTAATCGACACACACCCAGACTACATGGCCTTGGACGGGTCAAGTCAAAAGACCGAGGAGTACCCCATCGAACTTTACAAGGAGCTTTTGGATTATATCCGCTCAAGGTATTCCGGCGAGTACTGGCCTGCTCTCCCTAGACAAGTCGCTGCTCATTGCTCGAGAGTGTGGCCCTATCCCAGAACCACGCGTAGGATTCGACTCTCTTCCTTCTCTTAGTGGGGCTGACGATCGACGTCTGGTGCGAAAGGTTGACTGGATAGTCCAGAACGGTGGGATGGCGCTGGTGGCTAGAACAAGGGAATATCCAGTTAGGCGTTATAAGTCGTCTTTGGAATACGTGACTCGGCAATGCGCTTGTGCTGTGAACGACCCTGCTGTTAACGAAGCATAGGGCTATCGGGCATCGCTTATATGGATATCACTGTTTTCGGAATGGGATATGTGGGCTGTGTCACGGCCGCATGCTTGGCCGATATGGGCCATTCGGTGACTGGCGTCGATTTACAAGAAACTAAGGTTTCTCTTATTAACGCAGGAAAAGGCCCTGTAATCGAACCGGCGTTGGGAGACTTGATCCTTCGCGGCGTTGATGCGGGACGCTTGCAATCGACTCAGCGCGTACAGAGACTGGGAGACCTCTCGTTAATCTGTGTTGGGACACCTAGTAATGAGAATGGCAGCTTGGATCTTGCCCAGGTGGAAAGAGTTGTGAGCGAAATCGGTGAATTGCTACGAAGCGCAAACAGCTTCCACGTCGTAGTCGTCCGGAGCACCGTTTTGCCCGGAACGGTGGATAATGTGGTGCGGCCTTTGCTGGAACAAAAATCTGGTAAAGAGGATGGAAAGGACTTCGGTATCTGCATGAATCCCGAGTTCATGCGCGAAACCACGGCAATCCATGATTTTAATCATCCTCCGTTTACGATCATCGGGGCCTACGGCGATCGTGCTGCCGAACGAGTTGGCGCTATGTATTCTAGCGTAAAAGCCCCTGTGGAGCGGACCTCTATTTTGGTAGCTGAGTTGATTAAGTACGCCTCCAACGCATTTCACGCGCTTAAAGTATGTTTCGCGAATGAGATCGGGAATCTCAGTAAGGGAATGGGCATCGATAGCCACAAAGTGATGGAGATTTTTTGCAAAGATACCAAGCTGAACATCTCTCCGTATTATCTCAGACCCGGATTTGCTTTCGGCGGTTCGTGTTTGCCAAAGGATCTTCGTGCTATTCTTTACAAGGCGAAGCAACTGGATTTGGAATTGCCGGTGCTTGGTGCTGTGCTTGAAACAAATCGTAAGCAAGTCGAGCTAGCCTTCAATCTAATCCGCCAAACAGGAAAGAGTCGCGTCGGAGTCTTGGGGCTGAGTTTCAAAGGCGGATCCGACGATCTTCGTGAAAGTCCCATCGTGGTACTGATTGAAACCTTGATCGGCAAAGGACATAAGTTGGCTATTTACGACGAAGAAGTTGCTTTGGCGAGACTGGTGGGCGCGAACAAGCACTATATCGAGCAAACGATACCTCACATTTCATGTTTGATGGTTCCTTCTCCAAAAGAAGTCATCGAAGCCAGCGACGTAGTCGTAGTCAGCAAAAATAATCCCCAAATTCAGGAAGCCGTCGCCAATCATAGCGATTCAAAGTTGATTATTGATCTAATCCGGTTGCCCTCCGAAGCGGTGAAGGCTTCTCCGAATTACCAAGGTATCTGCTGGTAGCACGGTTATAACGCACTCTGATCATGATGCGATCTGCCACCAAAATCCTGATGTGGGTTGAAAACCATTTTCCGCAGGACACTCGCGTCACGAACGAGGCACGTTTACTTGTTGACGCAGGTTACCAGGTTGCAGTGATCGCGCTTCGCAGACAGGGCCAGGCAGGACGCGAGACCCTGAACGGTATTGAAGTTTACCGCGTCCCGACATTGGAGCTGTTTAAAAAAACTCCGTCTGCAAACATTAATCGAATCAATCTGCTCTTCGTTAAGTTGAAATCCTTTCTTGGCTATGTTGTTGAATATTGCTACTTTACCGCAGCTTGTCTTATTGTTAGCACGTACATTTTTGTGACGCGAGGCTTCGACGTGATGCACGCCCACAATCCTCCCGACACTCTCTTTTTAGTGGCTCTGCCTTTCAAACTACTCGGAAAGAAATTTGTCTTTGATCAGCACGATCTCTGCCCGGAACTTTACCGATCCCGTTATGGCGCCGCGGAAGGATTTTACACCCGGGTCCTAAGAATGTTTGAGTGGTGCAGCTTGAAACTTGCTGATATCACGATTGCTACGAACGAATCGTATAAACGGATACAAATTAAGCGGGCGAATAAGAATCCCGGCGATGTCTTCGTCATAAGAAATGGGCCAAACCAGATGCGTATGACGCTGGCTTCGCCCAACACCCGTTTGATTGCGATGAAGAAGTGCATCCTGTGCTATATTGGCAGCTTAAATCCCCAGGATGGTGTTGATTACCTGCTTCGCTCGTTGCGCCATTTATTGTGTGATTTGAAGCGTTCGGATTTCCATTGCGTCATCATGGGCACCGGAGACTCATTGCAAGATTTACGTGATCTGGCTGGAAACCTGCAACTTAACGGTTGCGTTGAACTGACGGGCTTCGTCTCCGACGAAGATTTGCAGGCTAACCTTGCGGCTGCGGATATTTGTGTGGACCCCGATCCTTCCAGCCCGTTGAACGACGTGTCCACTTGGATCAAGGTGATGGAATACATGGCGGCTGCAAAGCCAATTGTCTCTTTCGATCTAAAGGAGACGCGATTTTCTGCCAGGGACGCTGCGATGTATGTTGAACCGAACAACGAAACTCAATTTGCGGAAGCGATCGCCGAACTCATGGACCAACCCGAGCTTCAAAAGAGAATGGGGACCTATGGCCGCCGCCGCGTCGAGGAGGAATTGCAGTGGGCGAAGGTCGGCAAGAATCTTCTGACTGCATATGAGACGCTCCTGGGTCGAAAAATGAAATCCTCCTGTGAAGCTCATCGCGGTAAGAAATTCACAGAGATCAGTTCCTGACTGGCTCTGCCCTCTCTGGATAAACCGCCCTCTCCGTTCTTGACTACCCAGGTTTCTTTAACTCAGCCACTAAGCGAGACCTTTGTGGCAAAGCCAGAAATCCGCCATGCAGGGATTGTCGATGTAACGTTTGGTAAAAACGTCATGGTGGTGCAGCCGGTCAATCTCTATGGGTGCACAATTGGAGATGCCAGCTTCGTCGGGCCATTTGTAGAGATACAAAAGGGAGTAAATATCGGTAAGCGGTGCAGGATTCAATCGCACTCATTCATCTGTGAGCTCGTAACGATCGGAGACGATTGCTTCATTTCTCACGGGGCGATGTTTATTAATGATGCATTTGCTACGGGGGGACCGGCGACGGAATGGGCCCTTTGGCGCCAAACCAAGCTTGGCAATCGCGTGAGCATCGGGACAAACGCTACCATCCTCCCAGTTACAATTTGTGATCATGTCGTCATCGGCGCGGGCGCCGTTGTGACCAAGGACATCACCGTTCCCGGCATTTACGCGGGCAACCCCGCGCATCTCCTTCGCACGCTGTAGCTGATCTCGCGAGTCACGATGTAATAGATCTTTGCCCGTTCCCTTCGCTGTGTTAGCATTTAATTCCAAGCCTTTGATCTCTGCCACGTGTTAATCATTAACGCGGATGACTGGGGCCGTTCAGTGGCTGAAACGGATAGCGCCTTGAGATGCTATAGAGAGAGGAGGATCACGTCTGTCAGTGCTATGGTTTTCATGCAGGATTCCAAGCGAGCGGCGAGGCTGACAAAAGACTACAAGTTAGATGATGTCGGGCTGCATCTTAATTTTTCTGAAGAATTCACGGACAAGAGCTGTTCGGAAACACTGAAGGAGCACCATAGGCGGATAATCACATTCTTGAGGCGAAACAAATACGCCCAGCTCCTATATAATCCGTCGCTGCGAAACGAATTTGCTTATTCGTACAGCGCCCAAGCGGAAGAATTCTTGCGGTTGTTTGGAAGAGCTCCGTCGCACATCGACGGACATCATCACATGCACCTTTGTGCCAACATTCTTCTTAGCAACATGATTCCCGCTGGCATGAAAATGCGCCGCAACTTCTCTTTCTGGCCCGGGGAAAAGAGCTGGTTGAACCGGGCCTACCGGGCGCTTGTCGATCGCTGGCTCGCTCGGAGATACCGGCTTACGGATTATTTCTTCGACCTAACCCAATGCATCCAGGAGAAGAAATTAGACCGGCTGGCAGCATTGGCGCGATCAAGTAACGTTGAAGTGATGGCGCATCCTATAGTTCCCATGGAATCGGAATATTTGATGGGTAACCAATTCCAGGCCACGCTGCAACGCCTCGAGATTGGCGGTTACGCGCTGGTTTGATGTCCCTCTTCCATTTACTGTTGGGCTTCAACGAATGGTAGTTCTGAGGTAATTCAAGAATTCGTAATCTGTGAATCTAGTCGAACCCCACATTGCCAGCTTGTTCGGGCTTCACCTGCCGCCATTCGTAGCCCTTTTTCTCACAGTTGCCTTCATGTTCTTCCTTTTCCGACGCGACATTCGGGAGAAGCCCAATGTCAGCGGTGCGCTTTGGCTTCCGCTTCTTTGGCTGGTGCTCGCTTGCTCAAGATCCCTTTCCGGATGGCTCAATATTTTCGGCTTGCCCGTGGGCGGGCCTTCAGCGGACGAGGGAAGTCTGCTGGAAGCGTGTTTTTACCTCGCACTGGCTACAGCGGGCTTTTGCGTCCTCAGTAAGAGGCAAGTTCAGCTTTCAGAAATTGTTCGGAACAATGGTTGGCTCATTGCTTTTTTTCTTTACTGTTTCATTTCCATCGCCTGGTCTGATTTTCCATTCATAGCTTTCAGGCGGTGGACCAAAATTTTCGGTCATCCGATCATGGCGCTGATCGTTCTTACGGAACCGGATTTCGAAGAAGCGCTGACACGGTTGATGAAGCGATGCGCCTATGTCGTCGTCCCGGTTTCCATTCTCTGGATCAAATACTATCCTCAATTGGGACAGAGTTACGACGACTGGGGCTTTAGAATGAACACCGGCATCACCACTGGCAAAAACATGTTGGGTGCAGATTGTCTGATCCTGGGTTTGTTTTTCTTTTGGCATTTGCTGCAAACCTGGCGCACCGAACGGAGTACTCAGCGACGAAACGAGCTTCGGTTGATCGCCGGGTTCTTGATCGGTATCTTGTACCTTTTGAGACTGGCGCACAGTGCCACAGCTACCATATCTCTATTTGTAGCGATACTGATAGTCGTGTTTGTCGGCATCCGTTCTATAAAAAATTTTATTGGAACGTACATGTTGGCGGCACTAGTTCTCGTTGCAGCAGCAGAACTGGCATTTGGGATTTCAGGGCGTTTGTCCGAGAGTCTGGGTAGGGGCTCGGAAATGTCGGGCAGAACTGTTCTCTGGGCAAACTGCCTAGAAGTTCAGCCCAATCCGATTTTTGGGACAGGATTTCAAAGCTTCTGGTTGGGAGAGAGGCTAAAGCGGATGGCAGCGTTTTATCAGGGGTGGCATCCCGGTGGTGCTCATAATGGCTATTTAGATATGTATTTAAACTTGGGGTTAATTGGCCTATCCATTCTAATTGGACTGCTTATTACGACATTCTGGAAAATACGCCTTGAGCTTTTTCGGAATTTTGAATGGGGGCGATATCAATTGGGCTTCCTCGCGGCAGTAGTACTGCGCGCCTGGACGGAAGAAACCTTCGCAACGCAAGGTGCTCTCTGGTTTGTTTTCTATATCGTCGCTCTGGACTATCCACGAACTCACCTCACGACTGCACAACCATCTGTGGGGGCTTCGAGATCAGAAGAGAGCAGGGAATTCGCGCATGCCGAAGAAGAACTCTAACGAGGATGTTGTCTTTGGCACCGATATTGCACTAAAAAATATCGAGCACATGGATATTTTACCCTTAGAGTAATCCGTTACAAGGATTCAGGAGGCGGAGCCAATTTGAAAAGCAGGCGACCAATATCAAATCCATAAGGTTCTAATCGCGCTGGATCAACCGGAAAGAGGAAAAGGCGATCTAATTACTGGGACTACGTCCATCAATGGCATAGCCGGGCCAGCTATGTGATCGCATCAAGCTTTGGAACCAAGTTAATCCTGGAATGCCACCAAGGCAGATCAGAGGACTTAATCAATTGCGCATTTACGGCCCGGCCAATCATTGCCAGATATCATCACTGGAAGCCTTATACGAAACGGGAACCATTATAAAAGTTATCTTACATATTTTGTCCCGTCATTGAAGACTGCCCAGGAACATTTTCGAAATGCCCGAGTGAACATGGTCAACTTTCTGCGACGGCGGCTGTATCAGGACTTTGGAATGAAAGAGCTGATCGAGCGCTTTTACGATAGCATTCGCTTGGGCAAGCCGCTTCCAATTCCGTACCGCGAAATCCCTTTAACAGCTCGAATCATGGACGAAATCTTCGCGTAAATATACCCGCGTAAAACTGGATGCCTAACCAGATGGACATTCGGCCGCGGTCTGCTTCAACTTTTTAACGATTCAACGTTTAACCCTACCCTCTGCCGTCTGCCCTCTGCTCCCTGTCCTCTGAACTCTGACTTGTGAAGTACATCTTAATTACAACGGCGCGTACCTGGGCCGGGGCGCCGATCTGGCATCTCGTTCGCGTCACTTACCGAATGACCAGGAAACCCGTTTTCTTTGGCGGCATGGCTCTGCTGTTCGGTTACTGCCGGGCACCCTTGCGGCGCATCGAACGTCCCCTCTCTCCTGAAAGGATCCGCTCTCACCGGCGCGAACAAATGAAGAAACTGAGAACGATTTTTGGGACTGCCTTAAGATTCAAGAAGGTGGACAACTTTCGCGTCTTAACGGAACGGAAGCAATGCTAATGCCTGGCGCTACGCGGAGAATGACCCAGCGATGACCCTCAAGCACTACGCTCGGATTCTAAGAGACAGGGCTAAGTTCATTCTCTTCAAACTCAGGACCTGCCATTCTGACAAAGAGAGGTTTGAATGCCCAATTTGTGGGTACAGCGGTCCCTTCATCGATCTGAATCCTACCACGGGTCTCAGGAAACACGCGAAATGCCCAAATTGTGGCGCCCTCGAAAGGCACCGGCTGCAATATTTGGCCATGCGGGCTGTCCTGCAGGAAAGAGATACTCCCAAGATGAAAATGCTTCACTTTGCTCCAGAACAATTTTTTCGGCCGTTCTTGTGCACGCAATTTGGAGAATATGAGACCGCCGACTTAAACATGAAGGATGTCGACTACAATGTTGATATGCGAAATCTTCCATTTAATGACGCGAGCTATGATTTTATCTTAGCTTCAATTGTCCTGGACTACATCCCCGATGACAGGACGGCAATAAAGGAAATCCGGAGGATTTTGAAGCCAAACGGCGTGGCAATTCTTCCTGTGTCAGTGGTCTGCGAAAAGACGATTGAGTATTTAGAGCCAAATCCGAATGAGTCCTACCGCGTGCGCGCATGTGGGATGGACTATTTTGAGCGGTATAAAAGATATTTTTCCAAGGTGGAAAGAATGTCTTCAGACTCGTTGCCGTATAAATACCAACTCTTCATTTATGAAGATAGAAGCATGTGGCCCAACAAGGAGTGTCCGTTGCGGCCATCGATGCCAGGTGAAAAGCATATCAATATTGTTCCGATTTGTTATGCATAAGCCGTGACCGTCGGTGGAGGAAAAGCGTTGCCTATTATAACAGTTTAACGATAACGTTTCAACGCTTAACCCCGTCCTCTGCCCTCTTCGCCAACGGACAAAGTCGCTGTGGCGAGTGCGCTCTGCTCTCTGAATTATGAAATACATCCTGATTACGGCCGCGCGCAACGAGGAAGCTTTCATTGAAAAGACCCTTGCCTCAATGGTCGCGCAGACGATGGCGCCCGAACGTTGGGTGATTGTGGACGATGGCTCAATGGATCAAACTTCAGAAATCATCCAAACTTACGCAAAGCGTTATTCATGGATCGAACTGCTGATGCGGCCGCAGCGGCTAGATCGCAGTTTTGCCGCCAAAGCTTTCGCGTTTAATGCGGGATTTGAACGGGTTCGGTCGCTGCCCTTTGACGTGGTCGGAAATCTGGACGCGGACCTTTCGTTCGATCCTGAGTATCTGGAATTTTTGATGCGGAAATTCTCCGAAGATCCACGGCTAGGCGTCGCCGGAACGCCATTTACTGAGGACGGTGGTTATGATTCGGCTAGACACAGCTTCGAGGGTGAGAACCATGTAGCTGGCGGATGTCAGCTTTTCCGCCGACAATGTTTCGCAGATGTTGGCGGTTACATACCCAATCCAGCTGGGGGGATTGACTGGATCGCGGTGACCACCGCACGAATGAAGGGATGGAAGACGAGATCATTTCCTGAAAAGCGGTTTCACCACTATCGAATGCTTGGAACAGCAGGAAGGAGCAGCGTAGGAGCAACATTCTCCTACGGAAAAAAGGATTACTGCCTCGGCGGCTCCCCTTTATGGCAACTATTTCGTGTGGTTTACCGGATGACGAAGCAACCGATTGACGGCTTGGCGTTGCTGTCCGGTTACTGCTGGGCCGCCTTACGCAGGATCGAGCGGCCCGTTTCCCGGGAATTGATGCGGTTTCATCGCCGCGAACAGACGAACAAATTGAGAGCTATTTTTCGCAGTCTTCTAAGATTCAAGAAGATCGACAATTTTTCGTTGCTAACAGAGCGGAGCTGAGCAAAGGCCTATGGTCAGGGATCAGATGACAGAAGACGGATCACGGACAACAGGAGCCAGAATGTCGACCTATCCTAGCTCCGTTACCGAAGCCGAAGCGTTTTTCCGTGAATACACGTCGCAAGCTGCGATAGCAAAATACAGTCGCACAACCGCTGGTTGCGGCATTAGTTACCTTCTTGACCACGATTACAAGGAGATTTATCTGGAGGCATTACGTCTTTTGCCTGTTAAGATCCAACAAGGAGGCCTCCGCGTGCTTGAATTCGGCTGCGGAGCAGGGATGAACCTTCTTCACTTGGTTTCTCTATTGACTCGGCAAGGCATGCGCGTCGCCAGCGCTATCGGGACCGATTTCTCCCCAGTGTTGATTGAAACGGCCAAACGTGAAGCGAAAAGCTACCTTCGAGAGAATCAGTTTTCTGGACTCGAATTTCATATCGCTAGAAGTGAAAGCATAATTCGCGATCTTTCGGCGTTGGCTGGAATAGAGAGGTCAAGTATGGAGAATTCGTTTCACTTCGTTCTGGGAGTAAACACAATCCGGTATTGCCATGCCGCGAAGAAGGAGATGGAGAATGTCCGAGACATTTTCAATCTACTTGCCCCGGGAGGCGTCTGTGTTGTTATCGATATGAACAATCGCTTTCCGTTTTTTCGGAGCGAGTTAAGGAATCGCTTTCGCTGGAAGAAGAAGCCGCAGTGCTACATCCCTTCCCTTGAGGAATACACCGCGCCATTCGTCAGAGCGGGCTTTGAGGTATTACGAAGCGAGCACTTTTGCTGGGTTCCTCACTCCGCCGGAAAATTCATGACCGGGCTTTTCAGCCAGATCTCGCCAGCCTTAAACAAAATCGCCATGTCCCACGCGATGAGGTCGCTCGTGGTGTCGCGAAAGCCAAAAACAGTTGCGTGACATCAGCTGCCAGCAGAAAGAATCTCGGGATGAGAGAAGCAGCGTTACTGTTGATACATGGTAATCCTTCGCGACAAGATCGCTGCGTTGCCAAAGTACTTGAATTCTTTGGCGTTCCTTCGCGCAATCTGGATGCGGCAGATTTTCCGTACGCCAATGAAGCGTGCAGTTCAACCTCCCAGAAAATACGGCTTCTATGTTCAGCAGGAGCCTTCCTCCAAACCATCGAAGCTTGGGAGCAAAAGCCTGACTGTAAGGGGTGGTGGACTAAATCTGTTCATTCTGCATTTGTTTATCCAAGCGATGACCCTGAGGCTTTGCAGAAGTTAGCAAGGATACTCAGTGGCGATGATTTGGCGGTGCTCGACAGGATCAATCCTGGCGCCGAAGATTTCGCGGTGTCGGATGAACTGAACGAGTTCTGTGGTGTAATGGCCGGCGTGCGGGTTACCGCTTCCAATGCTAATTCGAATGCTGCTCTTGTTCTGAGCATGAGCAGAGGGAATGCGATCAACATCATTTCGCTCGGTCATGGCGCGACTTTCTTGAAGCTTGAATACAAAGGGGTGGCTGTCTTTCTTTCAACCTTTAGAGAGATCATCGATATCGACGCAGAATTGGCGGCGCAAAATTTTGATGTGCGGGACCACTTCCTCAGCGGCGTGCCTCTTGCCCTTTACGTTAAATGGGCCTTCGCCAAGAGCTGCTGGGGCGCTCCGGAAACGAACGCCTGTTTGGTGATCGACGATCCTGTGTTGAAGTCCACCCACGGCTTTGTGAACTTTCAGGAACTTCTGTCCCTCATGAAGCGACACAAGTTTAGTACCAACATCGCATTCATCCCATGGAACTGGCGAAGAAG
>WNGL01010286.1_pt1 | contig 10804 bp, 7 predicted proteins | sample 5400591 | NCBI WGS metagenome assembly WNGL01 (sample SAMN13153377, study PRJNA577476) | soil metagenome | isolation source: 80 cm soil or saprolite under Garry oak tree replicate 1 | place: USA:California | collected 2016-06-15
GTGGTGACGTCGATGGTGCACCTGTGCGAGACCAACGACCTGCCGCTCGTCGCGACGGGCGTTGCCGAGGCGGACGAGCTGACCGCGCTGCACGAGTTGGGAGTGGCGCTGGCACAGGGGGATGCGCTGCGGCCGGCCGGGCGCCGGCCGCTGACGGACGTGTCGATCCCGCCGATGGCCGGCGACTCGATCGCCGTGGCCCCGGTCGAGCAGGCCGAACGGGGCCGCACACCGCGCGTCACCGAGCTGATGCATCCGGCCGCGACCCTGCCGGCCGGCGCGACGGCGGACGAGGCCCGCACCGCGCTCGCCGACGACCAGACGGCCAGTTGTGTCGTGCTGCTGGACGAATCCGGTCGTCCACTGTGGACCATTGACCGGAACCGCTTCCTGCTCGCGGTCACCGGCCCGTACGGCCACGCCCTGCACGCCAAGCGCAGCGCGGCCCGGCTGGCGGACGAGCCAAGGGTCATCCCGGTCGGCGCGTCCGTGCTCGACCTGCTCGACGTGCTGTCCGGCTCGGTCCGGGAGCGCAGCAACGACGATGTCGTGGTGGTCGACGCGGCGCGGCGGTGTCTGGGCGTGGTCCGGGCCATCGATCTGGTGCGGGCGATCGCGGACACCAAGGTGCAGGAGGCCGCCGCGATCAACCCGCTGACCCGGCTGCCCGGCAGCGACTCGATCGACCGCGCGGTGACCCGGCGGATCCGCGAGGGCGACGTGTTCGCCGTTGGCTGGCTGGACATCGACAGCTTCAAGTCGGTGAACGACCGATTCGGCTTCGCCGCCGGTGACGACCTGATCCGCGAGGTCGGCCGGTGCCTGGCCGACGCGGCGGACGGCCAGCCCGGCACCCGCGTCGGCCACATCGGCGGGGACGATTTCCTGTTCGTGGCCGGGCTCGACCAGTTGATGCCGCTGGCCAGCCGGCTGATCGACACCAGGTGGGCGGTACAGGGCGAGCCGGTCACCCTGTCGCTGGCCACGCTGGTCTGCGCCGCCGGCACGGTGCCCGGCTACCGCGAGGCATCGCGCCTGCTGGCGCCGCTGAAGCGGCACGCGAAGTCGATCACCGGGTCGAGCTGGGTGGTCGGCCGGCCGGGCAGCGACCGCGTCGACATTCTGCGCCGCGGCCGACCGGAACCACTTGCACCTTCGCCACCACAACCCCATCGCACACCGGCGGGTCGCGCGAGCTGACTCGTCGCCTGTCCGGGTGATCTTGGGATGGCCAGGTTGCACTATCAGGATAGCCTAACCTAACTTAGGCATCCCGGTCCCCTGCCCCGAGGATGAGGATGCCCGTGCGACTGTGCCTCGTCGCGCTCAACCCGACCGATTCGGTGACCGACGGATTCCTGCCGGCGGCGGCCGCACTCGGCCTACGCGTCACGCTGCTCACCAGCCAACCCGACGCCCACCGCCGCGCCTACGCGGACCATTCCGCGCCACCGGCCGAGATCGTCGACTGCGACGTGCGCGACTACCGGGCCATCATCGACCACCTCGACCGCCGCGCTCCGATGGCCGCCGTCTTCAGCAACAGCGACCATCTCCAGACCCAGACCGCGCTCGCCGCCTCGTACTGCGGCCGGCCGGCGAAGGACTGGCGCGCGGCACTGCGCGTGAAGAACAAGGCCGCGATGCGCCGGCACCTCGCCCGGCACGGCATCGACGTCGTCTGGAGCCGGGAACTGCGGTCAGGACAGCCGGTCCCGGACGCGCCGTTTCCCTGCGTGCTGAAACCACGGGAGGGCGTCGCCAGCGAGGACGTGGTGCTGGTCGCCGACCACCGCGAACTCGACCTGGCCTGCCAGGACATCTGGCGCCGCACGCCGGAACTGCCCCTGGTCCTGGAGGAGTTCCTGACCGGCGAACTGCACAGCCTGGAAACCCTCGGCGACGGCCACATCCCGCACGTACTCGGCGGATTCGCGACGACGCTGTCCCCGCCGCCGTATTTCATCGAACGAGCCATGGTCTACGACCCGGTTCCGCCGGCCGGGCAGGTGCGTGCCGTGCTCGCGCACCTGGCCGCGCTCGGGGTCGGTTTCGGCGCCTGTCACACCGAGTACGTGGTGGCCGGCGACCGGGTCCGGCTGATCGAGGTCAACTACCGGATCATCGGCGACCAGTGTGACCTGCTGCTGGCCGACCTGACCGGACTTCCGCTGTTCGAGTACGTGCTCCGCGTCCACCTCGGCGAACCGCTGCCCGGCACGCTGCCGGTCCGCATCCGGCGCAGCGCCCGCATCGACTGGCCGTGCGCGGACCGCGACGGCCGGTTGGTCGCGGCACCGTCGGCGGCCGACGAATGCGTCAACGGCGTTTCGTTGGTGTACCGGCCGTTGCGGGATATCGGCGGCGACAGGCCGCTGACCAACACCAACCGCGACTATCTCGGCGTGCTGCGCAGCGTCGGCACCGAACAGGCCACTGTGGACCGGGCGGCGGCCGCGTACCTGGCCGGGCTGAAGTGGGACATCCAGGCGTGAGTGAACTGGTGCGTGTGGTGCTGAACACGTTGCTGCGCGAGGACTTCCTGGGTATCCGCTCGCGTGGCTCCGTTGTGGACGGACGGCTGCTGATCGACGGAGCGACCGAGATCCCGGTCCGCCCGGACGGTTTTCTGTGCGATATCGCGGTGGCCGAACCGGTGGTGATCCACGACGGCCGGCGGTACACGGATCTCGCGTCCGTGCTGGCGCTGTTCCGGCAGCGGGTCGATCCGGCCGACCTGCCCGGATTCGACGAGTTCACCAGGGAATGCCACGCGGCACAGGCCACCGAACGCCACCAGCGCGCAGCGCCCCGGCCGGACCGCGGGCCGTGCACCGGCATGACCGCGACGCTGCGCTACGACGGCCTGGCCGCGTGCGCCGGCCATCCGGTCTATCCGACCGCCAACGCGCGGATCGGCATCGGGCCCGCAGACCAGTCGCGCTACGCCCCCGAACACCAGGCCACGTTCGCACCGCACTGGACCGGTGTCCCGCCCGACCGCGTCACCGGTGAAGGCACGCTGCCCAACTGGTGGCCCACCCCCGCCGAACTCGGACTGCCCGCCGACCACGTGCCGTTCCCGGTCCATCCGCTCACCGGAACCGGTCGGCCCGGCCGCATTCTGGTCCGGCCGACGCTGTCGATGCGGACCGTCGCCGTGCTGGCCGATCCGCACACCCACCTGAAACTGCCGCTGCCGACCAGCTCACTGGGCGCGCTCAACCGCCGCACGATCAAGCCCGGCACCCTGGTCGACGGCGCGGCCACGCAACGGCTGCTGGCCGCGATCCTGCGCCGCGAACCCGCGTTCGCCGACCGCATCCTGCTGGCCGACGAGCAGACCTACCGGCACACCGACGACGAACTGCTCGCGTTCCTGGTCCGCCGCTACCCCACCGACCTGGCCACCGCCGAGGTCGTCCCGCTGGCCGCCCTGATGGTCCCCGCCGTCGTGGCCGACCTGGCCGACCGGTACGCCGGCGGCGACCGGCTGGCCCTACTGGCCGGCTATCTGGCCCCACTGCTGGACTTTCAGACCACCCTGCTGCTGCGTTACGGCGTGGCTCTGGAATCCCACCAGCAGAACGTGTCCCTCGTGCTGGACCGTTCAGGCATCCGCCTGCTGTTCAAGGACAACGACGGCCCTCGGCTACGCGTGGACCGGCCGCGTGCCGCGATGTTCGCCGACCGACGCATCCTGGTCTCGGACACCGAGCCGCTGATCGATGTGTTCACCACGATCACGCTGCACCTGTGCGCCGCCGCCATCGTGTTCACCCTCCCCGAGCCGGACCGGCGCCGCGGCCTGACCATGATCCGCGACCTGCTCGCCGCCGCGATCGACCGCCATCCGCCAAGCGACGACGCGAAACTGTTGCGCGCCAGCACCTTGGACGCCGACCGACTGCCGGTGAAGGCGATGGTCACCGCGGGGACGCTGCTGACCAAACAGCGCTCCGGCGCCACCGATATCAACAAGTTCTATCTGCGCGACGGCCCGAACTACCTGTCCGCCTGACCACTCACCCATCGGAGCACCGGAATGCCCAGCTCGACCGTCGGCACCACGACGACTGTGTCCGCCGACCACGTCGTCGCCCACACCCTGCTCAACTGCTTCCTGCGCGAGCTCGCCGGCCCGGAACGCCAGGCCAGGCTGGTCGGCGACGAACTGCACCTACGCCTGCCCCGGCTGGCCGTGACGCTGCGGGTCGCGGTGCGGCGCCCCGCGTTGTCGGGTGCGCACCGGTTCACCGGGCCGGTGTTCGGCGACGACGGCGAGTTGCACTGGCGTGAGCTGGCCGAACAGCTCGCCGACGAACTGACCCTGGCCACCGGCGTTGTCAACGAGGAATTTCTGGACCAGGTCGGCGCCAGCCACGCGGTAACCGAGGAGTCGTTGCGGGACAGGGACTTTCTCCCGAACCCGTATCTGGCGTCGGAGCAGGCACTGGCGCTGGGCCACCGGTTCCACCCGACCCCGAAGGCACGCTCCGGCGCCGGCGAATGGCAGCGCTACGCCCCCGAGCGCGGCTGCCAGGTGGGGCTGCGGTATCTCGCGGCACGAACCGACCTGGTCCGCGAGCGGACCGTACCCGGCGACGATCTGTCCATTCTGGATCGACTACGTCCGGCGCCGGCCGGCTACCGACTGCTGCCGGTCCACCCGTGGCAGTTCGAACTGTTGCGGCACAACAACACTCTCGCCGCCGCGCTGCGCGACGGCCGGCTGCTCGACCTCGGTGGCGGCGGTCCGCTGTGCACGCCGACATCGTCGGTGCGGACGCTGCACGTCGGTGACGGCTTCCTGAAGTTCAGCCTGAACGTGCGGATCACCAACTGTGTCCGCAAGAACTCCGCCTACGAACTCGCGTCGGCGGTCGCGCTCACCGGCCTGCTGGACCGCGAACTGGCCGCCATGCACGTGCTGCGCGAACCCGGCTACCGGACCGTCGACCTGGGTGACCGGGAACTGTACGAGGGCTTCGGCGTGATCGTGCGCGAGGGCCTGGCCCGGCACCTGCGACCTGGCCTGACGCCGCTGCTGGCCGCCGCCGTCGCGGACGAGTACCCGCTGTCCCCCGCGCACGTCTCGCACCTGGTCGACCCGGACCGCGTGCTGGACTGGTGGCGGGCCTACCTGCGGCTGCTGCTGCCGCCCGTGCTGACGGCGTTCTTCGCGCACGGCGTGGTGCTGGAACCGCACCTGCAGAACGTCCTCGTCTGCGTCGACACCGACGGCATGCCGGCGCGGATGCTGTTCCGGGACATGGAAGGCACGAAGCTGCTCGCCGAACACCACGCCGCCTTCCTGGCCGCGCTGCCGCCGGACGTGGCCGGCCCGATGACCTACACCCCGACCCAGGGTTGGCACCGGGTGGCCTACTGCCTGCTGGTCAACCACGTGGCCGAGTTGCTCGCCGCGCTGGCCGACCTGCGACCGGACCTGGAGGCGCGGCTGTGGGCTGCCGTCCGCGCCGAACTGGCCGACTTTCCCGGCGCGCCACCGGAACTGCGTGCCATCCTGGCCGGAGTGCCGGTGCCGGCCAAGGCGAACCTGTTGGCCCGGTGGCAGCGCGGCAGCGACCGGCAGGCCGGCTACGTGCCGCTGTCCCTGCCGCTGACATGATCAGCCCACTCGTTCAGGCCTATGTGGACAGTCTGCCGGGCCGAGCTGCCCGCCTACGTGTACGACCTGACCGCCCTGCGCGCGCACGTTGTCGGCATCCGTGCCGCGCTGCCGGCCGAGCTCGAACTGTGGTACGCGGCCAAGGCGAACCCTGCCACGCCGGTGCTGCAGGCGCTGGCGGACACGGTGGACGGCGTCGAGGTGGCATCCGGCGGCGAACTGGCACACGTGAGCGCGGCGCTGCCCACGACCCGGATCGCGTTCGGCGGCCCGGCCAAGACCGACGCGGAACTCGATGCCGCGACCCGGGCGCACCGCGTGCACGTGGAGAGCACGCACGAACTGCGCCGGCTCGGCCTGGCCGCCGCTGGGCGCCGCACGCTGGTGCACGTGCTGCTGCGGGTGAATCCGCCGCTGCGTGTCGGCCCGGCCGCGCTGGGCATGGGCGGTGGCCAGTTCGGCATCGACCCGGCCGACCTGCCGGCCTGCCTGGACATCGTGCACCGGGACCCGTGGCTGGTGCTCTCCGGTGTCCACACCCACCTGGCCAGCGGCCTGGCCGCGACCGAACAGGTGGCGCTGGCTCGCCGGACGGTCGACTGGGCGCGGACACTGCCGGTACCCGTGGCCGAGGTGAACCTGGGCGGCGGCATGGGGGTCGACTACACCGCGCCTACGGATCGCTTCGGCTGGACGGAGTTCGGCGCGGGCCTGCGCGATATCCTCGCCGCCGCACCGGAGCTGCGGCTGCGCATCGAGCCCGGTCGGTCGGTCACCGCCTACTGCGGCTGGTACGCGGCGGCCGTCGCGGACGTGAAACGCAGCCGGGGCAAGGCATTCGCGCTGCTGTACGGCGGCACCCACCAGCTACGCACACCGGCGGCGAAGGGCCACGACCAGCCGTTCGACGTGCTGCCGGTGGACCGGTGGGACCGGCCGTGGCGGCGGCCCGAAGTGGCCGGCGAGCCGGTGACACTGGCCGGCCAGCTCTGCACGCCGAAGGACGTACTGGCCAGGGACGTGCCGGTGGCGCGGCTGCGGGTGGGTGACCGGGTCGTGTTCGGGCTGGCCGGCGCGTACGCCTGGAACATTTCGCACCAGGACTTCCTGATGCATCCGCGGCCGGCCTTCCATTACCTGTGACGACAACGGGTGGCGAGCCATTCGGCCCGCCACCCGTCATGGTGCGTGTTCAGTTGTCGTGTCGATCGCCCTAGCGGTCCCCGAAGGACGTCAGGGCGAGCGCCGGCACCAGGTTGTTGGCCTGGGGCGAACCGATGCCCGAGGCCGGGTCCCAGCCCTTGGTGGCCGAGAAACCCTGAATGGTGACCGGACCGTGGAAGGTGTTGTCGCCCACGGTGATGTCATGGAACAGGGCGCTGGACAGGTGGGTGCGCGCCAACTCGTAGAGCGCGTTGTTGATGTCACCGATCCGGTGGTGACCGAACTGGTCGGCCAGCGCGGTGAGACCGGCCCACTGCGGCGAACCCGCACTGGTGCCACCGAACTGGAACACCAGGTTGGCGCCCTGGCCGGACGTGCTCCACACCGCGAGCACGCCACCGATGATGGCGGCGTTGTACGAGATGTCCGGCACGCCACGCATCGACGAGTGGTTCGCCGAACGCTGGAACTGCGGCGTCTTGTACAGCGTGCTGAACCCGCCGCCACCGGCCGCCTCGAAGTTCGGCTCGTTCCACACGACCTCGTTGTGGTACGCGCCGGTCAGGCCGTTCGCGTCGAGAATCGTGCCACCGACGCCGGTGACCAACGGGTCGGATGCCGGCGTGCTGACAGCCTTGAAGAACGAGGTGCCATCACAGGTCGGCAGGGCCGCGCCCTGGTCGGCCGATGACGCGAAGACGGTCATGCCTTCCTCGGCCGCCCGCCGGTAGAGCTGGTGGGTTGCGGCCTGGATCGTCGAGTCCTGGCACTGCTCCGCCTCACCGAAACTCTGCGAGAGAGTGTCACCGAGGTTGTGATCCACCACGAACTTCTGCGCGGAGAAGATGTCCGCGTCCTGATCGCTCTTGGACAGGACGAGGTCGATCGTGGCTGCCGGCGCGATCGAGTGCGAGTACTCGACGTCCAGCGTGATTTCGCCGGCCCAACTGGTCTGGTCGGCACTGCTCTGGTCGAACGGGGTGAGCCCGTCCGGCGCGATGATGTTGAGCTTCGGTGCCGGCAGGCCGAACACCGTGTCGAACGTGGCCAGGTCCGAGGTGATCGTCGGGCTCTGGAACGCGTCGACGATCACGATGGTCCTGCCCGCACCATTCAGGCCGGCGTTGCCCAACTTGTCCACGCCGTAGGCGGCGCGGATCTGGTTCGGGCCGTAGCACTGGGCCGGCGTGGTGGTCTGGCAACTGAAGGTGGTGTCGGCCGGATTCGCAGCTACGTGTCCGGCGACCTTGTATTGCGGGTGAGCACCGATTGCCGGTGTCATCACTCCGCTTGCGGCGACGGCCGTGGTCATGCCGGTCAATGCGGTGGCCGCGACCACCGCGAGACCGGACAACGCCGCCAGGTAACGGCGACGGGATCCTGTACGCACGAGCCCTCCTGGGATCACGCCCGAAACCCCGACCCCCGGGCGAGTGAATTTTGCTGTGGGAGCGTTACATTTCCATCACGCAGGGTCAAGATACGACCCGGTAGATTCCACTCCTATTGACTCTGCGCACACGATCGTGCACTCATCGTCAGCCCGGAAGATGCTCGTTTGCGCTGATTATTCCCTTTGTTCACCACGGAAAGTAACGATCTGGAATTCTCGTTCGAGAATGGTCACGCCCGGTCGTCCACCGGGTCCGCGTCGCCATCCACCTCGCGGTCCACGTCGCCATCCACGCCGTCCGCCTCGTCCGCCTCATCGGCGGCGAGTGCCGCGTCCTCGGCCAGTTCGTCCGTCTCGACCCCGTTCGCGGTCAGGTCGACGAACCAGTCGAACGCGTCGTCCGCCGGGCCGTTCGTCGCCCACGGCGGCCGCAGCAGAACCTCGGCGCCGACCGGCCGGAACCCGGCCGCCAACGCGGCCCGAACGGACGCCGCGTTGCCCGGCGCCACCTGTGCCCAGACCTGCTCGCCGGCCGGCAGCAGCCCGCGGACCGCGGTGAACAGCCCCCGGCCGAGCCCGAAACCGCGCAGCGCCGGCTCGACCTCGACCGACACCTCCCAGCGGCCGCCGACACCGCGTCCCAGCGTGAGCAGTCCGCCGGGGCAGCGCCATGCCCGCACCCCGATCCGCTGCGCCAGCGCCCTGGCCAGCCGGGGATGCAGCGGTTCGAGGAACTCGTCCAGCTCCGTGAGGTCCATCCCGTTGTCCCGGCCGGTCGCCCCGGCCACCAACGTCATGTCCAGGTTGTCCGGTATCCGGCCGGTCGCGGCCGCCAGCACGGTGAGAAACGGCGGCTGCAACGGCGCGGACAGGTCCCCGTCGGGCAGCCAGTTGCGGACCCAGTCCCCAGGCAGGTCGGCGGACACGACGTTGTGCCCCGCGAACGCCAGCACGCCGACCGAACGCTCGTCCGGCGGCGACAGGACGGTCAGATCCCGATCAGCCGCGGGCGCGCGCCCGTCGGCGATCTCCCGCATCAGGTCGGCGAGTTCGGCCACGTGTCCTGTCATAGCACCGACTCCCGGCTGGCTGGTCTGTTCGGCAAGAAATCCGCGTCGATCGGTTACGACCGACCCCCACATGCAACCAATCCGTCCCCATCGGTGTTCAACAGGGGTGACCAGCGCGAAGATCGAACCCATGGACAAGCCGGACGACCGGTTCGTGCGGGCCGGGATGTCCGCGCCGACCGAGCTGGGCAAATCAGGCCGCAGTTGGCCCGATAAGACCCTCGTCGGGGCGCTGGTGGCCGACCTCGACACGGGGTTCATCGCACTGTTCCACGCACTGCGCCACACGGTGTTCTCCACCGCGTTGCGGGTCAGCGGGCGCTGGGACGATGCTGAGGACCTGACCGCCGAGGCGTTCCTGCGTGCCTACCGGGCCCTGTCCGGCTATCCACCGGACCGGATCGAGGAGCTGAAGCCACGAGCCTGGCTGCTGACCATCATGCTCAACCTCTGGCGTAACAGCCTGCGGGACGCGGCCAGGCGACCGGCGACCGAATCGGCCGACTACCTGGCCGATCCGCCGGACCCGCCCGATCCCGGATCGGACGTCGAACGGGCCGTCGGCGAGCGGGAGACCGACCGCGAGCTGGCCGACCTGCTCACCGTGCTGCCCGACGAACAACGGGCGGCCGTGGTCCTGCGCCACGTCGTCGACCTGCCGGTCGCCGAAGTGGCGGAGATCCTCGACCGCCCGGAGGGCACGGTCAAGGCACAGATATCCCGTGGCCTGCGCCGCCTGCGCGAGCTGTATCGAGACCAGATTGCCAACGGGGCCGGCCTGATCCCGCCGACGGAGGTGCGGAAATGACCTCGGACCACGACATGGACAACCAGATCAATGGCAACCAGTGGTTGCCCAACGACGACGACCCACCCGATGTGGCAGGTGCCCTCATCAACGACAACCACGACGACTTCAGTGACTTCGCCGACTTCAGTGACCTCACCGACCTCACCGACTCCGACGACGAGTTCGACCACCCGGACGACGACCCACTCACCATCGACCTGGCCGCCCTGGCCACCGAGAGCCCGGCCGTCCTGCTCGACCGGATCGTGGCCAGTTGGATCCGCGTCCCGAGCGCGATCGGCGACCTGTACGTGGCGTCCACCGACCTGGGCATCGCGTACGTACGCACCAGCGACGCTGTGCACGACGACGACACGGAGTTCGCGGAGTTGTTCCACCGGCGGTTCACGAGGCCGCTGGTGGCTGCCACACGGCCGCCAACGGGGCTGCTGCCGGCGCTGCACAGCCACCGGGCGGCGAAGCTGCGGTTCGACCTGAGCCAGCTCAGTCATTTCGAACGCGAGGTCCTGCTGGCCGTGCTGGCCATCCCGCGCGGCCAGGTCCGCCCGTACGCCTGGGTGGCCCAGCGGATCGGGCGCCCGAAGGCCGTCCGAGCGGTCGGCTCCGCACTCGGCCACAACCCGGTGCCCGTGCTCATCCCGTGCCACCGCGTCATCCGCTCCGACGGCACCCTCGGCGACTACGTCTTCGGCCCGCCCACCAAGCGCGACCTGCTCGACGCCGAAGGCACCAAC
>WNGL01011281.1_pt1 | contig 10804 bp, 7 predicted proteins | sample 5400591 | NCBI WGS metagenome assembly WNGL01 (sample SAMN13153377, study PRJNA577476) | soil metagenome | isolation source: 80 cm soil or saprolite under Garry oak tree replicate 1 | place: USA:California | collected 2016-06-15
ACGCGGCTGCGACGGCTTAGCGCAGGCGCGCTGAGCGGCTGGTTGGAGAAGTACACGCTGGGCCAGTTGTGGCGGAGCGGAGAGATCGGGGGTAACCGGTTCTGAGCCTCAGGATCTACGTCGAAGGCGGCGGAGACTCGAGGGCGACCTCAGCTCTCTGCCGCAAAGGCTTTGGTGACCTGTTCGGCCGCGTAGCCCCCGAGGGGCGACGGCCGAAAGTCATAGCGTGCGGCTCGCGGCAAGCCGCGTATGGCGATTTCAGCACTGCCCTGACTAATGGAGGAACAGACGTTCCTGTCCTCCTAGTCGATTCCGAAGAGAGCGTCGCCGCCGGCTGTAATCCGTGGCAGCACCTTCGGCAGCGGGATGACTGGGAGCGACCCGCGCGGACCGATGACCGTCAGGCCCAGCTGATGGTCCAATGCACGGAGAGCTGGTTCCTCGCGGATCGCCAAGCCCTCGCGAGCTACTACGGCCAGGGGTTTGTCGAGAACGCGTTGCCGAGGAATCCCGATGTCGAGGCGATCGCGAAGGGGGATGTACTGGCCGGTCTGCAGGCCGCGACACGACTGACGCGCACGAAGGGTCCGTATCACAAGACAAGGCACGGATTCGCTCTGCTTGGCATCATAGATCCATCATTCCGGGGCCCCCCGCGCCGGCTCGAACCCCAGGCCCCGCTGCCGTCGGGCCCACCACGCGTCGGCCCGCGGGGCCAGCCAGACCGCGCACGGCGCCAGCAGCCAGCCCGCGAGCAGATCCACCGCGTAGTGGTGCCGCAGGTAGATGGTCGAAGCCCAGAGACCGAGGACGAAGGGCAGCAGGGCCCAGAACCAGCCCCGCAGGTAGCGCCAGGCGTAGAAGAGCGCGACCGTGGAGACCGCCGCGTGAAGCGACGGGAAAGCGGCCCGGCTGTCCACGGGCAGCAGCGCGAAGGCCTGGGCGGAGAGGCTGGAGAGGAAATGCGGGTAGCCGCGCAGGTTCTTCCTGAACTCGTAGACGAGGACGAGACGGGGCGGAGCCGCCGGGAAGACCACGTAGAGCGCGTAGCCCAGGTAGAAGCAGACCAGCACCCCCATGGTCGCGGCCCGGAACTCCGGGAAGCGGCGCTTCAGGAGCAGGATCAGCGCGGTGGACGGCGCCATCCAGAAGAAGCTCAGATAGCAGAACTCCATGACCTCGGTCCGTCCGGGGGTGATGAACTGCTCGGCCCAGACGGAGGGCTGCACCCCGAAGATCGCCTGGTCCAGGGCCGCCAGGTCGTGGTGGACGTCGCGAGGGTTGACGAAGCCGATCGTGTCGTGGAGGTTCGTGTAGATCAGGACGCAGGCGAGGAAGGGCACGACCTCGCGCAGGCCTCGGACGAGGGGCGAGCCCGGCCGCAGCTTGAGGGCCAGGGCCATCAGGACGAGGCCCGCCACCGCCACCCCGAGGCGCACGAGGCCGCCCGGATGACGCGCCCCGAGCAATCCCGCCTCCTGCGCGTACACGTTGGCCGCGATCGTCAGGTAGGTCGTGGGGAGGACGAAGACGAGGGCCGCCGCCTCCTCGAGCCGCAGCCGGAAGAGGAGGCGGGTCACAGCACCAGGGTTTCCCGGTGCTCGCCGAAGACCTCGCGCAGGCGGCCCGCGATCTCCCCGACCGTGGCCCAGCGCATCGCCGCGTCGATGATCGAGGGCATGAGGTTCCCACCGGTCCGGGCCCGCTCGCCGAGGGCATCGAGGGCCGCCTTCCAGGGCCCGGAGTCGCGGCGCGCCCGGAGGGCCCGCAGCCGCTCCACCTGCGCCCGCTCCAGCTCGGGGTCGATGCGCAGGGGTTCGGGGGGAGGCGCCCCGCCCTGCTCCTGGAACCGGTTCACGCCCACGATCGCGCGCTGGCCCGACTCGATCTGTCGCTGGACGCGATAGGCCGACTCCTGGATCTCGCGCTGGATCTCGCCGCGCTCGATGGCCAAGAGGGCGCCGCCGCGCCTCTCGATCTCATCGAGCCTTTGCCGCGCCTCCCTCTCGAGGAGGTCGGTCGCGGCCTCCACCGCGTAGGCGCCGCCGAGCGGGTCCACGGTGTCCGCCACCCCGGACTCGCAGGCGATGATCTGCTGTGTGCGCAGGGCGAGCCGGGCCGAGGCCTCGGTGGGCAGGCCCAGCGCCTCGTCCCTCGCGTTCGTGTGCAGGCTCTGGCAGCCGCCCAGCACGGCGGCCAGGGCCTGGAGGGCCACCCGCACGACGTTGTTGTCGGGCTGCTGCGCGGTCAGGGTGACGCCCCCCGTCTGCACGTGGAAGCGCAGCTGCTGGGCCTTCGGGTTGGTGACGGAGAAGCGCTCCTTCATGAGCCGGGCCCAGAGCCGCCGCGCGGCCCGGAACTTCGCCACCTCCTCGATGAAGTCCGAGTGGCAGGCGAAGAAGAAGCTGAGCCGCTCCCCGAAGTGGTCCGGAGGGAGGCCGGCCTCCCGGGCCGCCCGCACGTACTCGAGGGCGTGGGCGAAGGTGAACGCGATCTCCTCCGGGGCGGTGGCCCCCGCCTCGCGGATGTGGTAGCCCGAGATCGAGATCGGGTTCCACTTCGGCACCCGCTCCGCGCAGTAGGCGCAGAGGTCGGTCACGAGGCGGAGCGACGGGCCGGGTGGGAAGATGTACGTCCCCCGGGCCACGTATTCCTTGAGGATGTCGTTCTGGACCGTCCCGGAGAGGGACGCTTCGGGGATCCCCCGCCGCCGCGCCACCCCGACGTAGAGGGCGAGGAGGATCGAGGCGGTGGCGTTTATGGTCATGGAGGTGGAGACCTCGCCGAGGGGAAGCCCCTCCAGGAGCGTCTCCATGTCCTCCAGGCTGTCGATGGCCACTCCGACTCGGCCCACCTCCCCGGCCGAATGGGGGTCGTCGGAGTCGTAGCCGATCTGGGTCGGCAGGTCGAAAGCGACCGAGAGGCCGGTCGTTCCCTCCCCGAGGAGGTAGCGGTAACGCCGGTTGGACTCGGCGGCGGTGCCGAAGCCCGCGTATTGCCGCATCGTCCACCGGCGGCCGCGGTAACCCGTGGCGTGAAGGCCACGGGTGAAGGGAAAGACACCCGGTTCGCCGATGGATTCCGCGAAATCGGGCAGGTGTTCCGGGCCGTAGACCCGCTCGCGCGGCAGGTCGGAGGCGGTCCGGAAATCGGGTGGGGGAGCGGATGGCGTGGAGTTCTTACTCATGGCAGACCATCCCGGCATGAGGGAGCCTCGCGGCGAGGCTTGACAGCACGAGGCTCCCATCCGCATAATTTCTCGGGATCACGGTAAGGACAATGGAACAGGCAAGCGCCGAAGACGTCAAACGGATGGTCCAGGAGATCGGGACCACCCTCCAGCGGACGCTTTCGGAATCCCCGCAGATCGCCCATTGCCTGAACCGGATCCGGGCCGAAGGCTACGAGGTCTCGCTGGTGCTGGAGGCCACCATCGGCTTCAGCAAGACCGGAGGCAAGGACGGGCAGACCGAGGTCTCCTCCTTCGACGTGCGGGTCGAGCGGACCGAGCCGGCCCCTCTCAAGATGACCCCCCTCGACAAGAAGTTCCTCCGCTCGCTCAAGATCACGGTCGAAGAAGAGAGCGAGTAGGCGCGGCCGTTCCTACGCCCGCGGGTTGAAGGCAGCCCGCCCCGCGAACTTCGCCATGGGCCCCAGCTCTTCCTCGATCCGCAGAAGCTGGTTGTACTTCGCCACGCGGTCGGTCCGCGAAGCGGAGCCGGTCTTGATCTGGCCCGCGTTCGTGGCCACCGCCAGGTCGGCGATGGTCGCGTCCTCGGTCTCGCCGCTGCGGTGGCTCACCATGCAGGTGTAGCCGGCCCGCCCCGCGAGGGCCATGCAGTCCAGCGTCTCGGTCAGGGTCCCGATCTGGTTCACCTTGATCAGAATCGAGTTGCCGATCCCCTTCTCGATCCCCTCGGCCAGGATCTTCGGATTGGTCACGAAGAGATCGTCTCCGACGAGCTGGACCCGGCGGGAGAGCGCCTTCGTGAGGTCGGCCCAGCCCGCCCAGTCCTTCTCCCCGAGCCCATCCTCGATCGAGAGCAGGGGATAGGCCTTCACCCACTTCTCGTACAGGGCGATGAGCTGGCTCGAGGTCTTCGTGCCGCCCCCGGATTTCTTGAGGACGTACTTGTCCTTCCCCACGTGGAACTCGCTGGCCGCCACGTCGAGGGCGAGGGAGATCTCCGCCCCCGGCTTGTAGCCGGCGGCCCCGATCGCCTCCAGGATCGTGTCCAGCGCCTCCTCGCTGGACTTCACGTCGGGCGCGAAGCCGCCCTCGTCGCCCACGGAGGTGCTGTAGCCCTTCTTCTTCAAGATGGATCTCAGGTGGTGGAACGTCTCCACCCCGGCCCGGAGGGCCTCCGCGAAGCTCGAGAAGCCGTGGGGAACGATCATGAACTCCTGGAGGTCCACCTTGTTGTCCGCGTGGGCGCCCCCGTTGATGATGTTCATGCAGGGGACGGGCAGGGTCCTGGCGTTCACTCCCCCGAGGTAGCGGTAGAGCGGCTGGCCGCTGGCCTCCGCGGCCGCCTTGGCCACCGCCAGGGAGACCGCCAGGATCGCGTTCGCGCCCAGGTTCTTCTTGAAGGGGGTTCCGTCCAGGTCGATCATGAGCTGGTCGATCAGGGGCTGGTCGAGGGCGTCCTCCCCGATGACCTCGCCCCCGATCGCGTCGTTGACCGCGGCCACCGCCTTTCGCACCCCCCTGCCCAGGTAGCGCTTCTTGTCGCCGTCGCGGATCTCCACCGCCTCGCGCTCGCCGGTGGAGGCCCCGGAAGGGACGGCCGCGCGCCCCATGGCCCCGCCCTCGAGCACGACCTCGACCTCGACCGTGGGGTTGCCGCGGCTGTCGAGAATCTCGCGGGCGAAGACGGAATCGATGGTAGTCATGCTCAGCCCTGCTCCTGCTCCTTGAACGCCGGGTCGACCAGGCACTCCTCGCCGGGGGTCACCACCACCACCCCGCCCTCGGTGACGGTGTGTCGCCGGCGGTCCTCCGCGGGATCGTAGCCGATGATCGCCCCCCGCGGGACCACCACCCCCCGGTCGACGATGGCCTTCTTGATCCGGGAGTGCCGATGGATGACCGCGTTCGGCATGACGATCGAGTCCTGGACGTCGCAGTAGGAGTGCACGCGAACGTTGGGGGCCAGGATCGAGCGGCGGATCTCGCCCCCCGACACGATGCAGCCGGTGGATACGATCGAGTCGGTGGCCTTGCCGGTCCGGCCGTCAAAGGAGAAGACGAACTTGGCGGGGGGGAGCTGGGGTTGATAGGTGCGCAGCGGCCACTCGGGGTCGTAGAGGTTGAAGACGGGGTCGATCTGCACGAGGTCCATGGAGGCCTCGTAGTAGGCGTCGAGGGTCCCCACGTCGCGCCAGTACTTCGACTCCTTCTTGTTCTCGTCCCAGAAGAGGTAGGCGTAGACGCGCTCCCCCTGTTGCACGAGGTGGGGAATGACGTCCCGGCCGAAGTCGTGGCTCGTATCCTCCTCGGCGTCCCGCACCAGCTCCCGCACCAGCACGTCGAAGTCGAAGATGTAGATCCCCATGGAGCCCAGGCAGACGGCGGCGTTCCAGGGTGTGGGGGGAGCGACCTCGGGCTTCTCCTGGAAGCCCACGATGCGGTTGTCCTCGTCGACCTCCAGGATGCCGAAGCGGCGGGCGTCGGCCACCGGCACCTCGATCGCGGCCACCGTGAGGGCGGCCCCGCGCGCGATGTGGACCTCCAGCATCTTGCCGTAGTCCATCTTGTAGATGTGGTCGCCGGACAGGACGATCACCCAGCGCACCTGCTCGCGCTCGATCGAGTAGAGGTTCTGGTAGACCGCGTCCGCCGTCCCCAGGTACCAGTGCTCCCCCACCCTCTTCTGGGGGGGGAGGATGTCCACGAACTCTCCCAGCTCGCGGTTGCCGAGGTTCCAGCCCATGCGGATGTGGCGGTTCAGGCTCTGGGCCTTGTACTGGGTGGCGATGAAGATCTTGCGCAGCCCGGAGTTGATGCAGTTGGAGAGGGTGAAGTCCACGATGCGGTAGGGGCCGCCGAAGGGGACGGCGGGCTTGGCCCGCTCGCGGGTGAGCGGGTAGAGGCGTTCTCCCGCGCCCCCCGCCAGGAGGATCGCCACCACGTCGCGCAGCAGGAGCACGTTCACGGCGCCCCCGTCAGAGGCGGGTCCGCAGGATCACGCGCGCGGGCGCCCCCTCCGCCCCCACGATGCGCAGGGGCAGGCAGGTCATTTCATACTCTCCCGGCTCCACCTCCGAGAGATCCAGCCCTTCCAGGACGACCACCCCGGCCTCGAGCAGCGCGTGGTGGGAAGGGTAGTCCGCGGTCCCGAAGCGGTCGACCGAGAGGTAGTCGATCCCCACGAGCTTGATCCCGGCCTGGGCGAGGTAGTTCGCGGCGTCGACCGTCAGGTAGACGTGGTCCTCGTGCACGGGCGGCCGGTGCATCTGACCCGACATGCGCGTCTTCACGAGCACCCGGATGTCGTCCCGGAGGTCGAGAGCTTCGAGGTCGGCCCGGTCGATCCGGTCGCGGGCCGACACCTCCACCACCCGGGCCTTCCCCATCAGGATCTCGAGAGGAAGCTCGTCGACGGTGGCCCCCCCGGCCAGGAAGTGGGCCGGCGCGTCCACGTGGGTCCCCAGGTGGGTTCCCAGGGTGATGCGGGTGGCGTTGAACGCCCCCCCATCGGCCATTCTCTGGGTGGGCCGGGTCTCGAACGGGGGATCACCGGGATAGGTCGGCACCTCCGGCGAGAGGGGTACGGTCACGTCGTAGATCTTGGTCATGGGGCTCCGGGACCGGCCGTGGTCTTATAGCACAGGGGCGCCTGGGCTTGCATGACGCTTATTGACTTATACCCGGGCGCTTGGTAGCGTCGATGCCGGCGTCGGAGCGTTTTCCCCTCTGGAGGTCAACGCGTTGAACTGCCACCATCATCGGGGGGCTGCGGTGCTGATCTCGGCCCTCTTCGCGAGCGGCGCCTCCGCCGGGGAAGGGGGAGGCGGGCTCGTGGGTTGGGTGGAGAGCACCCACGGGACTCCGGTGGCCGGCGCGTTGATCTCGGTCTTCGGCAAGGGGATGGGCAACGGAGGGTTCGTCACCCTCACCGACAGCGCTGGCCAGTTCGTGCTGCCGCGGCTGCCCGCCGGCTCCTACACGCTGCGCGCCCTCGACATCGGACACGTCCCCTTTCCCGCCCGGAAGTTCACGGTGCTGCCCGACCGCGACGCGACGTTCACGGTCAGCCTCACCCCGATCGGGGAGACCGCCTCGCCCGCAAACACCCCGGGCCCCGTGAGTGCAGGGGTGCCCCCTCCGGCCGAGGACGAGAGCGCGGCGGCGCTCCGGGAGTGGCGGTGGCTGCTGCGGCACAAGCGCCGCTCGGTCCTGGAGGACCGCTCCGAGGACCCGCTCCCCGCAGGCACCGTCCGGGTGACGGACGCCTTGCCGCTCCCTTCCGCGGGGCCCTGGTTCACCGACCTGGGCGGCTCGGTCGAGCTCGTGGCCACCCCCGTGGGCGCCTTCCTCCCCGCGGACGTGAGCATGGCCGGCCAGGGCGCCCTCCGCCTCCGCGGCCGGTTGGCGGACGGCATCCAGTGGAACCTCGGCGGGCTCGTCACCGAGAGCGAGGGGACGAGCTGGCGCATGGCCGCCGAGTTCGTCCTGCACCCGGGCGGCGGCCACACGATCGAGGCGGGGGCCGGCTATGGCATGGGTCTGACCCGACGCTTGGGAGCCGCCGAGGACGAGCCCATCGATCCCCAGGGCGTGGGGGCGATGTTCGTGCGCACCCGGCTGAAGCTCGCCGAACACCTGACCGCCTCTCTCGGAGCGCGTTACTCCTACTTCGGCTTCCTCGCGGACGCGAACCACCTCGACCCCATGCTCGCGATCGAGATGCAGACGACGCCGGGCACGGTCGTCCGCGCATCGGCCGTCTCGCGGACCCTGGCTCCGGGGGGCGACCTGCTCACGCTCTCCACCCGGGATTCGTCGCCGTACATCGCCTACGCGGCGATCGGGGAGGCCCTCCGCCCGTCGAGGACCACGCGCTACGAGCTGGCGGTGGACCGCTCGTCGGGATCGACGACCCTGGGCGGCCGGGCGTTCTACGAGGGCACGGTCGACCAGATCGTGAACGTGTTCGACGGCTACCCGGCGCCCCGCTCGCTGCGCATGTTCAACGTGGGTCCGCTCGCCGCCCGCGGCGTGGGCTTCAGCCTGGGCCGTCACTTCGGCGACGCGGTCAGCGGGTCGGTCACCTACACCTACGGTTTCGCCGAGCGCCGCGAAGCCTTCGGGGGCGCGGGATCCTTCAGGCTGCAGCCGTCTCTTTCATCATTTCGACGGGGCGACTTCCACGACGTGGAGGCCCGGCTCCAGACGTTCATCGAGCTGACGGACACCCGCCTGGAGGCGTTCTGCCGGATCAACAGCTTCAACCCCGACTCGGTCGGCGCCGGGGGAGCCCTGGCGAACACGCGGTTCGACATCCAGTTGACCCAGGGCCTGCCCTTCCTGCAGCCGCTGACGCGCGCCGAGTGGGAGGTGCTGGTCGAGTTCCGCAACCTCTTCTACGAGCGCGGCGAGGGCGGTCTCTTCGACGAGCTCGTCGTGCTCCATCCGCCCAAGCGGGTCGTGGGAGGGATCGCCGTCAAGTTCTGACTCGCAAGGAGGGGCGCTGCGGCGGGCCACGGACGGCGCGGGGCTCCCGGCCTCAGGGCCGGGGGCAGTCGAGCGAGGCTTGATTCTGAGCCTCGCTTTTTCTTGCCCCTGAGGGCAAGTTCAATCATTTGGACTGAGCATCCGGTATGGTGGATTCGAGGGCGGACCCAGATCGGGAAGTCACGCTAGGCCAGTCGCTTTGGGGCAACGGACCCGCCTCCCTGGCGGCACGTGACTTGCTTGGAAACGGAACGACCCGAGAAGAGCGATCCATCAACATGGCGAGCGCGCAGCGAATGAACCGGCGGCGTCTCAAGAACCTGGCGGTGATCGCCCTGGGACTGGGGCTCGCCTCCCTGGGCGCCTACAACATCGTGGTCAAGGCCACCGGGAGCCTGATGGACGACGGCGTCTTCTGGAAGTCCGGCCCCGGAGGCGTCGTGGCCTCGAGGGTGGCCCCGGGAGGACCGGCGGCCCGGGCCGGCCTGCGCGTGGGCGACATCCTCCTCGGGATCGACGGCGAGGACCTCCTGAGCGCCGGCCAGGTGGAGGCCATCCTCGAGCGGCATCAACCGGGCGGGCCCGCCGCCTATTCGCTCTTGCGCCTCGGCGACCGGCGCGGCCTCGAGGTGCGCATCCAGCCGCTGCCCCAGGGCAACGTCACCCTGTTCTACTACCTCTCGCTGGTCGGATTCTTCAGCCTCGCGGTGGGCACCATCGTCATGCTGCGCCGGCCCGCCGACCGCTCGGCCGTCCACTTCTACACGATCTGCGTCCTTTTCTTCCTGGTCTACTCGACGTCCTACACGGGCCGTCTGGACGTCGGGGACTGGGTGCTCTTCTGGGCGGACCTCCTGGCGGTTCTCTTCCTGCCGGTGGTGTTCCTGCACTTCTGCCTGAGCTTCCCGGAGCGGCGGCTCAAGCTTCACCGGATATGGCTGATCCCCGCGATCTACATGCCGGCCCTGGCCCTGGCGGGAGCGGCCTTGGCCAGCCCGGCCCTCCTGGCCTCGGGCGGGGACGCCACCACCCTGTGGCGGATCAGCGAGGCCATGGACCGCGGCAAGCCCCTCTACTTCGCGGCGCTCTTCGCGATCTCGTTCGCGGTGCTCCTCGACTCCTACCGGCGGACCCGCGCCCTCACCGCCCGCCGCCAGATGAAGTGGCTCGTCTGGGGGACGGGGGCGGGGGTCCTTCCCTTCTTCGTCTTCTACGCGATCCCCTTCGCGCTGGGCCGCGAACCGCGCCTCGCCATGGAGCTGGCCGGCTACATGCCGCTGGCTCTCCTCCCCCTCGCCCTGGCCTACGCGGTGGTGAAGCATCGTCTCATGGACGTGGAGCTGATCTTCCGCCGGACCATCGCCTACACCCTGGCGGTGGCGGCCATCCTTGGCATCTCGCTCCTCACCATCGGGCTCACGAACGTGATCCTGGCCGACGAGGAGCCCCACACGACGATCATCGCCCTGCTCTCGACCCTGGTCGTGATCCTGCTCTTCACGCCGGTCAAGAGCCGCATCCAGGAGGGCATCGACCGGCTCTTCTACCGGGAGCGCTACAACTCGCGCAAGGCCCTGCTGCGCCTCTCCCAGGACCTGAACGCGGACCTCGAGGACCTCGGCCGGATGAGCGAGCGGCTGCTGGAGGGAGTGGGGGCGGCCCTCGGCCTCAACGCGATGGCCGTGTTCCTGCCCGACGGCGACGGGGCGTTCCGCATCTTCCGCTCCCGGGGCTGCCCGGAGGGCGCTACGAGCGTGCGGCTCCCCGCGCGGGGCGCGCTCCTCACGCGGCTGGCCGAGGGCCAGCCCGTGAACGCCGAGACCTCGGCCGAGACCTTCCCGGAGGCGGGGCCCCTCAACCTGACCTGCTACTTCCCCTGCCGGGTTGGTGACGAGGTGATCGCGGTCCTCGGGGTCGGACGCAAGGACGGCCTCGACCCGCTCAACAGCGAAGAGACCGACATCCTGCAGACCCTGGCCGCCCAGGCCGCCACCGCGATCATGAACGGGCGCCTCTACCACCGCCTGCGCGAGAAGGCGGAGGAGCTGCAGGGGCTCACCGAGTACAACGAGAACATCCTGGAGAGCATCGACTCGGGGATGCTCGTGCTCGACCTCGAAGGCCAGG
>WNGL01013655.1_pt1 | contig 10803 bp, 10 predicted proteins | sample 5400591 | NCBI WGS metagenome assembly WNGL01 (sample SAMN13153377, study PRJNA577476) | soil metagenome | isolation source: 80 cm soil or saprolite under Garry oak tree replicate 1 | place: USA:California | collected 2016-06-15
GACATCAAGGCTTTTCCTCGAATCTTTTCACGCTGCCTTCGGATCTGTTTCCGTCGCGAGCGGTGGGGTCGGTGGTAGGAATTGGTGGAATGGCGGGAGCGGTTGGCGGGATGCTCATCGCCAAAATTGTGGGGTATACACTTCAGTGGACGGGGAGCTACAGGGTTCCTTTTCTTATTGCGGGCTCTGCCTATTTGGTGGCACTCACAGTAATCCACGTTCTGAGTCCGAGACTGGAGCCGGCTAGGATCGATGGAGAGGCGCAAACTTGAATCTGGAAACGACCGGAGTAATTGGTGAGAATGTACGGAGGGGCAATTTTAGATTTGAATGGGGGCTGAGGTAAGCGCATGGCGTTGACGATCAGGGCAAAGAAAGAATGCCGCTGGGACCTGGTGAGCCTGGGTGAAGTGATGGTGCGGTTTGACCCAGGGGATCGGCGGATCGCGAGCGCTCGATCATTTGAAATATGCGAGGGCGGCGGCGAGTACAACGTCGCGCGAGGACTAAAGCGCTGTTTCGGGCTGGACACTGCGGTTGTGACCGCGTTCGCGGACGATCCAGTGGGGCGTTTGCTGCAGGACTTGATCTACCAGGGCGGCGTGGACCAATCGCTGGTGCGCTGGGTGGAACACGACGGAGTGGGCCGGGCGGCCCGAAACGGACTAAATTTTACGGAGCGCGGATTCGGCGTGCGCGCGGCGGTGGGAAGTTACGACCGCGGGCATACTGCCGTGTCCCAGTTGAAGCCTGGCGAGATAGACTGGGAGCAGATATTTGGAAAACAGGGCGTGCGGTGGTTTCATACCGGTGGAATCTTCTGCGCGCTTTCTGAGACGACTCCAGAAGTGACCGTGGAAGCGATGCAGGCAGCGAGACAGCACGGAACAGTCGTCTCGTACGACCTGAATTATCGCGCCTCGCTCTGGAAATCACACGGCGGGAAAAAACAGGCGCAGGAGGTCAACCGGCGGATTGCGCCGCACGTGGACGTCATGCTGGGCAATGAAGAGGACTTTTCGGCCGCGCTGGGCCACGAAGTGCCGGGAATGGATGAACATCACTCGACATTCGAGGTGGAAGGTTTCAAGCAGATGATTGCGAAGGTGGTGAAAGATTATCCTTTCAAGGTGGTTGCCACCACGCTCCGAAAAGCGAAGACCGCCACTTTGAATGATTGGGGCGCGGTTTGCTATTGCGATGGCAAGTTCTATCAGGCAAGAAACCGCGAGAACCTTGAGATTTTCGACCGCGTCGGAGGCGGTGATTCATTCGCTTCCGGTCTGATCTACGGATTCCTGGCGGGACAGGAGCCGCAGTGGTCGGTGGAATGCGGTGCCGCGCACGGTGCACTGGCCATGACGACGCCGGGCGACACATCCATGGCAACTCTGCAGGAAGTGATGCAAGTGATGAAAGGAGTCGGAGCGCGCATCGCGCGTTAGAGAGGCGCGGAGAAAAAGGATCGCAAATGGATAAGCAAAGAGTTCGCGATTGGATAACGGAGATTGGCATCGTCCCAGTGGTGCGGGCGTCTTTACCTCGGGAAGCGCGAATGGCTGCAGACGCAGTTTGTGAAGGCGGCATAACCATCGTGGAAATCACCATGACAGTGCCGGGGGCTGTGGATGTCATTCGCGAGCTCACCAAGAGTGGTGATTCGAAGATTCTAGTCGGCGCGGGAACCGTGCTCAATGCGGCGAAGATTCTAGTCGGCGCGGGAACCGTGCTCAATGCGGAAGCCGCGCGGCGCTGCCTCGACGCCGGCGCACAATTTCTGGTCAGTCCAGGGCTCAACCTTCAGACCATCGAGCTTGCAGTACGGGAAGGGAAGCTGATGATGGCCGGGGCGTTGACACCCACGGAGGTCATCACTGCTTGGGAAGCCGGCTCGGATTTCGTCAAGGTGTTCCCCTGCGGGCAGGTGGGGGGTGCGAAATACATCAAAGCACTGAAAGGCCCGCTGCCGCAAGTTCCGCTGGTTCCGACGGGCGGCGTCACCCTGAGTACGGCGGCTGAATTCATCGAAGCCGGCGCGGCTGCATTGGGCATCGGAGGCGAATTGGTGCAAGCGGAAGCGCTGAAGGCAAACAAGCCGGAGATTATTGTCGAAAATGCAAGGAAATTCCTGGGGATTGTGAAGCAAGCGCGAGCACAAATGGCGTCGTCGAGCATCGCTGCCAAGAGCCGCGCATGACATTTGATCTCAAAATCGAGGTCGCTTCGTAGCGTTTTGCGGGGCTATTGATTGACGCCGCTGGCCATGATGCCGCCGTCGACAACCAGCAGGTGGCCAGTCACGAAGCTGGCGGCATCGGATGCGAGAAAGACCGCAGCACCCGCCAACTCATCGAGCTTGCCGAAGCGCTTCATGGGCGTGCGCAGTAAGAATTCCCGCCCACGCTCGGTCCCGTCGAGCAGTGCGGCATTCATGTCCGTGCGCAGTACGCCTGGAACGAGGGCGTTAACACAAACGCCTGACGGGGCCCATTCGATCGCCAGCGTTTTCGTGAGGGAAGCAACAGCTGCTTTGCTGGCGCCATACGCGGCAACTTCGTAAAGCCCCACAAGCGACGAGAGCGAGCCGATATTGATGATGCGTCCGTAGCGCTTCTCGATCATGTGCCGGCCGAACACGCGGCAGGCGCGCAAAGTACCCTTCAAATTTGTTTCGAGGATGGCGTCCCACTCGGACTCGGGAAACTCGAGAGTAGACATTTTCTTGGTGCGGCCGGCGCAGTTCACGAGAATCTGGACGCTACCGAACTCCTTGCACGCTGCATCCAACAGACGCTGAAGGCTGGTGTTGTCGGTAACGTCGCAAGTTTGGGTAAGCGAGCGACGGCCGAGCGCCACGACTTCCGCAGCTGCGTTTCGAACGTGTTCGGTGCGGCGTCCGGTGGGCACGACGTTGGCGCCGGCTTGGGCCAGTCCGCGCGTGAGCGCCAGACCTATACCGCTGGTTCCGCCGATGACCACCGCCGTTTTGTTCGTGAGGTCCAGAAGTGGATGGCCCATGAAGTGCTCCTTAGGTTTGGGTGCCGCCGAGATTTTCGAACGAAAGCGCCACCAGTCGGACTCGATTGTAATGTGAGACGGACGTTTTCGAGCATTGAGTATTGCCTAGAGATAGCGATTAGAGGTTCCGGCTTGATTCGAACAGCCCTGGCGGTTCGAGTTGTCACATGCATATCGGGAATACCGCGCTCAATTCCGGTGGTTTCCCGCCCTACAAGGACTCGGCTTCAGCGAGAGCCTCCGGCTTGCCGCTGGGGAAATTCAGTGTATTATCTGGGCAGAGTTTGTGTCACGCGTCCCCAAGCAGTAATCTTTCCTAGACGAAACGGGGAATCCGGTTTCTTCGGCCAGAGGAGAGCGCTCACGTGAGCCGGGGCAATTTGCTACTCAAAATGGAGCTGCGGAGCAATCCAGAGATGCTCTGCGTGGTGCGACAAGCCTTAGGGCAGCTCGCGGCGGGGCTGGGATTCTCCGAAGCCGAGTGCCACGCGGTGGTCCTCGCCGTCGACGAAGCACTCACCAATATCATTCGGCATGCCTACCGCGGAAACGCCGAACAGCCCATAGAGGCATCCTTCCACCGGACTCAGGTGGCGCAAAATGGCCAGCGCAGAGAGGCTCTTGAAATCTTGCTGGAAGACCGCGGTCCGGCGGTAGACCCTGAAAAACTTTGCGGGCGCGCGCTTGAAGATGTGAAGCCGGGCGGCCTGGGCTTGCACTTCATACGCGAGTGCATGGATACGGTAGAATTCAGCCGCAGCGAGGGCAGGAATCAGCTTCGTCTCGTCAAATTCTTGAATGTGCAAGGACCCGGAAAAGGATCCTGAGGAGAATCCAACGTGCAGATCGCCGCGCGCCACTTGGACAAGATAACAATTTTCGACATTACGGGGGACATCGACCTCGCGACATCACCGGAACTGCGGAAGGCGCTTTTGCGCGAGCTGCGCGAATTAAAGATGCCGCGCGTGGTGCTCAATCTGAAGTCCGTCCGGTACATCGACAGCTCCGGCGTAGCGTCGCTGGTAGAGGGCCTTAAGGCATCGCGCGACGTCGGTTCGCGCCTGGTCTTGTTCGGGCTGAATCGGACGGTGCGGGAGGTTTTGCAGCTTTCCAAACTGGTGAAAATTTTTGAGATTTGCGAGGACGAAGCGCAGTCCGTGGCTCCCTGAGGCTGCCGCACCACAAACCGAGGAAGCCCGTCGAGAGCACAGTGGAACTGACAACGCAAATTGGGGGAACGGTTACCGACGGGCTTGCGTACCTGGGAGCTCTAACGAAGCTTGGCATGCGCGCGGCCTATTTCACTTTTGTCGCTCCTTTCCGGGGCAAACCGCTCCGCGCGCAGCGGGCTATTTCGCAAGCCATGCAAACCGGCGTGGGGGCCCTCCCCATTCTTTCCCTGATTACGTTTTTCATCGGATTGATTCTGGCGTTGCAGAGCGCTTACGAGTTGCGCAAGTTCGGCGCCTTGAATTTTGTTGCCAGCGCCGTGGCCATTTCCATGACGCGGGAACTCGGACCGCTGATTACCGCGATCGTGGTCATCGGACGCTCCGGTTCGGCGTTCGCCGCGGAAATCGGGACGATGAAGGTCACGGAAGAAATCGACGCGCTGGAGACCATGGCCATCGATCCGATTCACTTCCTGGTTGCGCCGAAATTTACCGCCATGATCGTGATGCTGCCGTGCCTGACGATTTGGGCGAACTCCATGGGAATTCTCGGCGGAGCGCTTTTTGGCGTCGCGCAGGCGGATTTTACCGTGGTGCGATACATTCAGTCTTCCCTGGACGCGCTTTTTTTGCGCGACATCGCGACCGGATTGATCAAGAGCGTCATGTTTGGCATAACCATTACGGCTGTGGGATGCCACGAAGGGCTTTCTACCGGTGCAGGTGCGGAACAGGTCGGCCGTTCGACCACCCGCGCCGTGGTGGTTTCCATTTTTCTGGTGATTCTTGTGGACCTGGTCTTTACGGCGCTCTTTTTCTTCCTCAGTGAAAAGTAGGGGTTCGAATATCGTCATGGAGCAGACCAACAACCCGGCAACGCAATCTGATGCGATGATCTCCTTGCGGGATCTGCGCGTCAGCTATGGTGATCGCGAGATCCTTCACGGCATCAATTTTGATGTGATGCGTGGAGAGACTTTAGTCATTCTCGGCGGATCTGGCTCCGGCAAGAGCACGCTTCTCCGCACGCTCGTAGGGCTGGAGAGGCCGAGTTCCGGCGAAATCTGGCTCAAAGGGAAAAATATCGCGGCCATTTCAACCGGGGAAATGGACGAAATCCGCAAAAAAATCGGAATGTCGTTTCAGGGCGGCGCGCTCTTCGGTTCCATGACTGTTGGAGAAAACGTGGCCCTGCCGCTGCGCGAGCACACCAAGCTGGAAGAGTCGACCATCGAGATTATCCTGCGGTTGAAACTGGATCAGGTAGGTCTCTCCGGATTCGAAAACTATATGCCCGCGCAACTGAGCGGGGGCATGAAAAAACGAGCCGCGGTAGCGCGCGCACTAGCCATGGATCCGGAAATTCTTTTTTTCGATGAACCATCGGCGGGACTGGATCCAATCATTGCCGCTGGAGTCGACGAGCTGATTCTCGATCTCAAGAAAGCTTTCCACATGACCATCATCGTGGTCACGCACGAGCTAGCCAGCGCTTTCCTGATCGCTGACCGCATGGTGTTGATCGACAAGGGAAATGTGGTGGCGATTGGCACGACCGAAGAAATGCGTTCGAGCACGCATCCGCGCGTGCGGCAATTCCTCGACCGCATCGCCGAACCCGCGGTTTCCGGCGAACTGGATTATCTGCAGATGCTGACGGAAGAACACCGCCATCCTGGCCGTTAAATAGCGGTGAAGAGAGGTGCGTGATGGAAGCGAAACGCGAGCAGGCTCTGGTGGGATTGTTTGTCCTGGTTGCTGCTGCCGTGCTGGTGGCCACAGTATTTGCTCTCTCGGGAGCGTTCGGCGGCACCGCGGCGACGTACCGCGCCTACTTCCCATTTGCCGGCGGACTGGAACCTGGCGCCTCAGTGCGCTACGCCGGTGGTCCGAAAGTCGGCCGCGTGGAGAAACTACAACTCGACCCGAAGGATCCTACGCGCATCGAGATAACCTTCAGCGTGAAGTCTGGCTTACCGGTGAAGACGGATAGCCATGTGAGAGTCATGAGCTTGAGCCCGCTGGGTGACAATCATCTGGAAATTGTTCCGGGAAGCGAGAAGGCGGCGCTCGCCCCGGCTGGTACGATTTTGCCATCCGATCCATACGTGGATTTCAACGCCATCACGGCAAGGATCAACGACCTGGCGCCCCAGGCGCAGGAGCTTCTGAAGACGCTCAACGACCGCGCGAGCGAAGTCAAGGTGACTCTGGCGCGCGTCAACGATCTGCTCAACGATTCGAATCGCGCAAACCTTTCGGCAACGCTCGCCGAAACGCGCGGGATGATCGCGGAGAACCGCGGCGCGGTGAAGTCGACGGTACAGAACTTGAACTCCGCCACGCAAAAACTGGAGCCCCTGCTCCAGGACCTGCGGAAAACTTCCGCGCAAGCCAATGAAGCGCTGAATCATATTGATTCTCTAGTTGGCGAAAATCGCGCGGATATTCGAAAGGCGGTAATCGACCTGCGGCAGTCACTCACGACGGTGACGGATCTAACAGGGCGCCTCGACCAGACTCTCGACGTGAACTCCGACAATATTGATGAGTTACTCGAAAACCTGCGCCACGTTAGCCAAAACCTCAAAGAATTTACGAACACGATCAAGACAAGGCCTTACACGCTCATTCGTTCGGCTACCCCGCGCGAACACAAACCGGGAGAACTGCAATGAGCCCAGTGCAAGGTGAAACGGAACCGCGATATTGGGGGAGAGTGCCAACCGAACTTGAAGAAAAGGCTTGTGGCGCTGCTGCACGAGCTTTAATCGCTGCCGTCGTGCTGATGGCTGGATTATTCAGCGGCTGCGGAGCCGCGCGGCCGAGCAAGTATTACCAGCTTACGGTGCGGGCAGATGTGCCTGCGGTGGAAAAGTCAGACGTGGTTCCCATTACCTTGCTCTTGGGCGGGATAATGACGTCACATTTGTATCGGGAGGACCGCATCGTCTACGGCAATGGGGCCGAGCAACTGGGCACCTACGAATATCAACGCTGGGCGGAACCGCCCTCGGAGATGATCCAGGAGGTTTTGCTGCGGGAGCTGCGGGCATCCGGTCGATATAGGGCCGTTAGCTATCGGCGCAGTAATATTAAGGGAGACTTTGCCTTGCGGGGACGGCTCTATGATTTCAAGGAGCTCGAGGGAGGGCAGATGTCAGGGAGACTCACGCTGGAATTGGAGATGCGTGAGCTGAAGAGTGGCGCGACCGTTTGGACGCATTACTACACTCATGATCAACCCGCGACCGGGAAGGACGTTCCCGCCATCGTTGTGGCGTTGGATTCGAATGTGCAGCGCTGCGTGAAAGAAGTTGTAGAGAGTCTAGACCAGTACTTCGCTTCCCACCCTGTCAAATAGCGCGGGAGTGTCGCAAAGAGCGGTTCGCGCTAGCGGGACAGAACAACTACGGCACGCGTCTGAGAGTGAGCAACGTAATGTCGTCATCCAACTCGCCTTCCTGGCCACGGTAAAGATGGACCCCATCGAGTAGCGCACGAGAAAAATCCTGAAGCACGAAGGGTTGGGGCAATCGGCTCAAAGTATCTTCCGCGAGTCCCAAGAAGCCCTTGGAGGTGAGTTGCTCGCCTACCGGCGACTGAACCTCCGTGGCGCCGTCCGAAAACGCCAGAATCATGTCTCCGTAGTGCAGCCGCACGCTCTGCTGGTTGTAGATTTCACCAGTGACGTATCCCAGCGGATAGCCTTCAAGCCCTTCTCCCAACTCCAGGAACCGCCTGTCACGGTCGCGCCAGAGCAACATCCGTGGATGCGCCGCATACGCAAAGTTGAATTCGCCGCTGGTTCCATCAAACGTTCCCGTAACGACCGTGGTCAGCCGCAGAGGGCCAACAGACTCTTCGTTCGAGAGCGTAAAGGCGTCGTTCAGGGCCGCCAGCAAACCCGCGGTGTCCCGAATGTCTTGAAATTTGTGGAGGAGATGATGGACGTGCCGGGCGACAGCGCTCGCCGTGTAGCCGTGGCCGACGCAATCCGCCAGAATCACGCGCGCGATGTTATCGCTGCAAGAGAATACTGCGGATAGGTCTCCGCCTTTTTCGCTGCCCGAAGGAACGGCGATCACATCACTCTCCAGTCCCGCCAGGTTCAGGGAGCGGTGCGCCTTCTCATTCCCGGCCCACAGCTCCATGCAACCGAAGGGACGCATGGCTGTGACCGTGCAGTCAAATTGTTCAGGGCTGATCTTCTTGACTTTCATATTGAATTCGATGCCCGAGAGACGTCCTTGGGTTCATTTTACATGGCAAGCAACGGAGGTCTGCGCTTGCCGATTCGCACTTCATTGTACCTGGCAAGGACTGCGGACTCGAGTCTCGCGCAAGCAGTAAGAATCTCACTTTTTCCCGCACCTGCCGTATGATGCTCGCATGCGGCTGCTGCTTGTGGAAGACGATGCGCGGATTGCGCGATTCGTGGCTAAGGGCCTGCGCGAACAGGCGTACGCTGTCGATGTCGCCGGCACCGGTGACGATGCCCTCTATCAGGCGGCGATCAACACCTATGACCTGGTGATTCTCGACGTAATGATTCCAGGCCGCGATGGCTTCGAAGTTTGCCGCGAGCTGCGCAAATCCGGGCAGCGCATGCCGATTCTCATGCTCACGGCGCGCGACGCCGTGGAGGACCGCATCGCCGGCCTCGATCACGGCGCGGACGATTACCTCACCAAGCCGTTCGAGTTTCGGGAATTGCTCGCGCGTCTTCGCGCATTGTTGCGCCGTTCTGCGGAGCTTCGTCCCGCCAAAATTACCGTCGCGGACCTGGTTCTGGATACTGGCGCGCAAAGCGTCTCCCGAGCAGGCCGAAGCGTGACGCTCACGGCCAAAGAGTATGCGTTGCTTGAATATCTGGCGCGCAACGCCGGCCGCGTGGTCGGACGCGCGGAAATCGCCGAGCACGTCTGGGATGAGACGTTCGATCCATTTTCGAATCTGATCGAAGTTTACGTCAATCGCGTGCGCCGGAAAATTGACGCGGATTCCAACAAGCCCTTGCTCCATACGCGCCGCGGGGCTGGGTACGTCTTCGGCCCTTCGATCGATCCAGATGCGGCCGATGCCGAAGACGAAAATGCGCCGCCGCGGCATCGCACGAAAGCAGCTGCTCCCGCCCGGAAGAGCCATGCTTGATTCCGTTCGTGTCCGGCTCACATTCTGGTACACCACGGTACTGGCGCTGGTTTTGATTCTGGTTGCCGGTGTCACCTACTTCATCTACTCACGGAACAACGAGCAAAGGACAGACAGCGATCTTGTTGAGCTGTCTGATGCTTTTGTGACCACTGTGCAGGCGGAGTTGAAGGATCAACAAGGTTCCGGCGCCCTGAAGAGCGCGGGAATGGAGGCTATTTTCGAACACCGATTCCGGGATCATGTTTTTGTTGTGCTCGATGCAGCCGGAAACCCGGTCGTGAGCTCGTGGGATCTCCCTGCCGCTGCTCCTCTCGATAAATTTACGCTTGACCAGGCGCTCCGCGAGAGTTCTTATCCTCGATCTGTTCAAGCATCTTCTCGGCCTGACAGTGTATTCATCACCCTGAGAGGTGGGAGGGACGGGTATCGCGGATTTTCTCGAAAGATTTCTCTCGACGATCGGTCTTGCACTGTCATGGCCCTGCAGTCGCTGCACGCGCGGGAAGAAATGCTCGAGGATATTCGCGCCACATTTGCGTGGACCATTCCCATCGCTCTACTGCTCGCAAGTGCCGGCGGCTACTTTCTAGCGCGCAAGAGTCTGGCACCGGTGGTGGCCATGAGCAGCCAGGCGGGCCGCATCGGTGCTGCCAATCTTCACGAGCGGCTCGCGGTACAAAATGAACGGGACGAATTGGGGCACCTGGCGACGTCACTCAACAGCCTGCTGGACCGTCTTAGTCAGTCCTTCGAACGCCAGAGGCGCTTCATGGCCGATGCGTCGCACGAATTGCGGACGCCGGTTGCGATTTTGCGCGGGGAGGCGGAGGTCGCTCTTTCGCAGCACGCGCGCTCACCGGAAGAATACCGGGAATCGCTCGGAGTGCTTCACCAGGAGGCCGAGCGGCTCACGCACATCGTCGAAGATCTCTTTACGCTCACACGCGCGGACGCCGGCCAGTATCCGCTCCAGCCAAGCGAATTTTACCTCGATGAACTCATTTCCGAATGCGTGCACGCCGCCCGCACGCTGGCGCTGGCAAAGAATATCTCGCTGAACTTCGAGGGCGCATCCGAGTCTCCCGTGCACGCGGATGAGTCTCTGCTCCGGCGCATGATTTTGAATCTGCTGGACAATGCCATCAAGTACACGCTTGATGGCGGGCGTGTCGCCGTCACCTGCCGTCGCGAGGGAGAGAACTACGTCCTGAGTATCACGGATACAGGGGCTGGCATCTCCGCGGACCTGCAACCCCGCATTTTCGAGCGTTTTTTCCGCGCCGATAAGGCCCGTTCCCGCGCGGAAAATGACGGCGGTGGGGCAGGACTAGGCCTTTCCATTTCGCGCTGGATCGCCGAGGCTCACCAGGGTCGTCTTGAGCTGACTCGCTCGGATTCCACCGGGAGCACTTTCACCGCCTATCTGCCGGCGTGACCAAGAGATGGCGCATCT
>WNGL01017800.1_pt1 | contig 10802 bp, 10 predicted proteins | sample 5400591 | NCBI WGS metagenome assembly WNGL01 (sample SAMN13153377, study PRJNA577476) | soil metagenome | isolation source: 80 cm soil or saprolite under Garry oak tree replicate 1 | place: USA:California | collected 2016-06-15
GATCAAGGTCACCCTCGAGGACGACCGTCTGCGGGTCGGCGCCGAGGTCGACAGCCTGAACCGGTCGGTGAAATTGGGTGTCGGAGACCAGGTAAGGGAGATCAGGTCCGGGGAGAGCCACACCTTCGACCTCTGAACGCCGACCATGCCGAGCAGCTCTGGACAATCGCCGAGAAGCTTGTCGAGCTATAAGGTGTAAATCCCACTCAGCGAGTTCGCTCTGACGCGATGAGAAGAGTCGTCCAAGCTCCGTTTAGCGGGGCGGGGATGGCTCGTTCAGACGAGAACCGTCCAATGGCTCCTCGACCGGTACGCTTGCCTGGCGCTGCATGATCTGCATAAGTGGCTCGATCAGGTCAAGGGGCAGCGGGAAGATGATGGTCGAATTCTTCTCCACCGCGATCTCGGTCAGCGTTTGCAGGTAGCGCAGTTGCAGGGCAGCGGGTTGCGAGCCGATCACTTCGGCCGCCTGGGCCAGCTGGGTCGAAGCTTGCAGTTCTCCCTGGGCATGGATCACTTTGGCCCGCTTCTCCCGTTCCGCCTTTTGGCCATGGCGCGCTGCATCGTCTCCGGCAGTTCCACATCCTTGATCTCGACCGCCGTCACTTTCACGCCCCAACGCTCGGTCTGTTCGTCGATGATCGCCTGCAGATCGCGGTTGATCTTCTTGCGCTCGGCCAGCAGTTCATCCAGTTCCGACTGGCCCAGCACATTGCGCAAGGTCGTCTGACCGATCTGAGTGGTGGCCTGATTGAAGTCGACTACATTGACCACCGCCGCAATCGGATCGACGACATAGAAGTAGAGCACGGCCGTCACCCTGATCGTCACGTTATCGCGGGTGATCACCTCTTGCGGCGGCACCGTGAGCGTGACGATCCGCAGGTCGACTTTGCTCATGCGTGAGATGAGGGGGGGCACCAGGAAGAGACCCGGGCCCTTCGCCCCGATCAAGCGCCCCAGCACAAAGATCACACCGCGCTCGTACTGCTGTACCACGCGAATCGCTGAGAGCGCGAGGATCACCAGAAGCAGCACAAGTGCGCCAATGATAACCAATACCAGTGAATTCATAGTTAACCTCCTTTTCATGAAAGTTGACGTCGTTTCAGACCTTGTTTTTCTATTTTCTCGCGCAGTTTGTGGATACCCTGTCTCAAGCTGAGCGTTCCCTCTTCAGCCCAGGGTAGAGGCTCTTCTCACCGCGGGCAGCAGCACATCGAGCGTGTATGTATCGTCATGACGTATCCCGTTGATGAAGAAGGTCGGGGTACCGCTCACTCGGCTATGCCTCCCGCTTTCGGTGTCCTCGTTCACCCGATAGGCAAAAACATGGTTCTGTAACTCCCACTTGAAGCGCTCGGTATCAAGTCCGAGGGTGGCAGCATAGTGCAGCAGGTGCTCATCGTCGAGCGCATCCTGGTGCTCGAACAACAGGTCGTGCATGTTCCAAAACTTGTCCTGGGCGGAAGCCCCTTCCGCCGCTTCCGCGGCATGCCTGGCATGTGGATGAATTTGCGTCAAGGGAAAATGGCGAAAGACAAAGCGTAAGGTTGGACCCAGTTGGCGTTGGATTTCTTTCACAACAGGGTAAGCAAGAGCACAGTAGGGACATTCGTAGTCGCCGTACTCAACCAATGTCACCGCCGCGGTTGCTGACCCCTGGATATGATCGCGTTCACTCACGGACATCGTGAGATGTGGCATCTCCATCGCTTTCGGATACAGAGGCTCCGGATCATGTTGCATCGTGCTCGGCCTCCTCCTCCCCTTGTTCAAATCCCATGGTTGTGTTCCTTTCTTCTTTCTTTTGATTCGTCTAAAGGAAAACGTGTTACATTTTACCCATCAATGCTCGGTTTCGGTGGATGATACGAGCGTCCATGAAAATGCTCGGTTTCGCATGACCCACAAGAGGGAGAAGCTACGCCTTTTGCTTGTTCTCGGGCCGTATGACCTCACGGCCCAGGGTGGCAACAAGCGTCGCCAGCACGCCGACGATCAGTATGATGCCTGATCCTCCTCGGAGCGCTGCCAATGCGCCCAGGAAGTGGATCAGGGCGAGAATGACCATCAGGAGGGTCACGCCTAGCAGGATTACCAGGTCGCCGACGAAAAAATTGTAGACGGCCAGGATGACTTTCAGGATGATGTTCATAGTCGAACGTTGCCAATGCCACGCGCGACTGACGCTGCTTGATCGCTGTGATCAGCAGTGCCGATGCGACCAGGTAGAGGGCCGCCAGGATGAGCAGAAACAGGTCGGAGAAGGGCCAGTTGATGCCAAAACTCTCGCCTCCCCAAAACGTGCCAAAGGTGGTGAGCATGATGCCGACCACAAACTTCAAGCTGTTCTCCGGGATGCGTTGGAGGGGAGCCTGCACCAGGGCGCCGACGCCGATCACCAGCACGCCTGCCACTGCTGCACCCAGGGCCGCGCTGCCAATGCCGCCCGCTCCGCTGCCGCCAAAGGAAATGACGATGAAGGCCACTTCCAGCCCTTCCAAGAGCACCGACTTGAAGGAGAGCACCACCCCGAACGTATCGAGGCCGGGCTTCGCTGGTTCCCCGCGCGCGCGTGCCTCGGCCAGGTTCGCTTCGTAGGCGGCCTGTTCATCATGGATGAGCTTGAGCCCGGTGTAGCGTTGAATGGCATTCTTGAGCCATTTGAGGCCAAACAACAGGAGCAAGAAACCCACTACGAAGCGTAAGACTTCAATGGGCACATAGGTGACCAGGGCTACGCCAAGGGTAGCCACGATCACCGCCAGCACCGCAGCGGCACCAAGCGCTCCTAGAATCGAACTACGCCAGTTGGTGGTGATGCCGGCCACCAGCACCAGCGTAAACGCCTCCACAAATTCGACCGCCGAGGCGAGAAAGGCGGCAATCACAATTGCCCATTGCATCTGTTTTATTCTCCTGTTCTTTCTGAAATTCGGGCTGGCCTGTTTAGGCGAAATGGTCCGACAATTTCCCGGTGGCCACTAGCCAGCGCACAAATGCCAGGCGATGGTATTCCTCAGAGGTTCGAGAGATCTCTAATTTGGTTCGAGCACGACGCAGTTGGGTCAACTGCTCGATTTCGTGCTCGGTGAAGCCTCCCCGGCGCAAAGCTTCGAAGTCTTGACCAGAACCATAGGCTCGCTCATCGTAGGAAGTTCACTACACGCGCGCTCCTGTCTGCACGCGCCGCCTGAGGGAACGAAGCCATGCAATTTAGTAAGTGATGGGAAGTGAAATGCCATCTGATGGACAATGACGACACCCGATCCTCCCGGTATACTCATTTCTATGAGATGCACTCCACATAGGCCCACACTGGTAGAGGGTCTGCTTCACGTCCGTCAAGTCAGTAGCAGTGAGATAGTCAGGACACATAGCCATTGGGACCAGGGTGAAAATCTGGATAAATCTCTCGAATAGTCATGCTGGTGCTCATGGAAGGATCAGAAAGGAAAGAGATATGCCATATGCGCAGTCACGACAGTATAGCATTTTACAGGAGCAGCGAGTCCCGGATGGCGTCCTGGTTGAGCAAGCCCTGGCAGGTGATCAATACGCCTTTGAGACCCTGGTAAACCGGTATCATCACCAGTTAGTGAGCTACATCCGGGACTTTCTCAAAGACAATGACCAGATCTACGATGTCCTCCAGCATGTATATCTCAAGCTCTATCTTTCCTTGCCAATACTATTAAGGAATGTATCGCTCAAGGCGTGGCTGTTTCAGGTGGCCCGCAATCGCTGCCTGGATGAACTGCGCAAGAGGCGCAGGAGGGCCGAAGTTCCTTTCTCCACCCTCGAGCGAGAGGGAGGGGAGGAGGGACTGTCACCGCTAGAGGCCATCCCCGACCCCGAGCCTTTGCCGGAGGAGATGACCGAGAGCATCGAGCTGCACGGTTCGTTACATGCGGCCATTGTTTCCCTGCCCCCGAAGATTCGTTCGATCGTGCACCTGCGCTGTTTCAGGCAATTGACCTTCGCGGAAATTGGGCGCACACTCAACATGCCGGAACCAACCGTGAAGACCTACTTCTACCGCTCTTTGCCGCGCTTGCGGAGAGCGCTCGCGAGTAGCGTGCCCTTTGCATCGATCTCGTAGAGTACCTTGCCGCAATGAGAAAAAAAGGGTTCAAGTCACTTCCACTTACTTCCCTTCCACATGACCCAAAGCGACAAGCCAGGAAAGGGAAGTGATGGGAAGTGACATGCCATCCGATGGATACTGATTTCCCGCGATCCTCTCAGTATACTCATTCTTACGAAGCAAAGAGGGGTGAAAGCGGCGGCGTTTCACACGAGAGGTAGTCATCCTTGAGAGGAAATTTGAGCGAATATATATGGAATACATATTAAGGAGTAGACTGTGGACACAACAATACGCGCGCAAGAGGCTATACCAGCGCGTATAGACCGACTTCCCTTGAGTAGGGAAATCTGGGGTATTATGTTGCTTGCCGGTGTGGCATGGCTGGTCGAGTCCTACGATGTCGGCGTCATTGGTAGCGTGCTTCCCTCGCTCGTGAAGGAATTTCATCTCGGAGCCACAAGTCTCGGACTGCTCGCGATTGCCTCGACCCTGGGCATCGTGCTTGCGGTCATTCCCGCCGGGTGGTTGGCAGACAACATCGGTCGCAAGAAAATTCTCGTCATTGGCACTGCCTGGTACGCGGTGTGCTCATTGCTCTGTGGGTTTGCACCCACTCCAACGGCACTGGTACTCTTACGCTTTGCCTCGGGTTTTGGCATGGGTGCCATCTTTCCCATTCCCTACGCCATGGCGGCAGAACTCACACCACGACACTTTCGCGGGGCGATGGCGGGTTTTCTCGACTCGTTCCTCTCGGTCGGCTACTTCCTGGCACCACTGCTCGCCTTTGCCCTTCTTCCGCGACTCTCGCTGGATGCCGGGTGGCGCACGCTCTTCTACGTCGGAGCCTTTCCCCTCGTTTATGTTCCCATTCTGCTGAAGTGGATGCCAGAATCGCCTCGCTGGCTCGAGGTCAAAGGACATATCCGCGAGGCTGATGCCATTGTGAGTCGGCTTGAACACGACATCGAGCGCAGAACCGGAGAACAACTACCTCCACCGCAGATTGCCGATATTGAGGCAAAAAGTGATACCGGGGGCGCGATAAATTGGGCCTCTACGGATGGGGCGGTCGTGCGCACCAGGCAAAAAGGGCGTTACAACCAGCTCTTTCACCGCCCCTACCTCAAGCGCAGCGTGATGATGTGGATGGCTTTCTCTTGCATCCTGTTCATCTTCTACGCCATTCAGACCTACACGCCGACCGTGTTAATTCAAAAAGGCTACGGCACTGCCACGGCCTTCCTGCTCACCACGATTATCGTCATCGCCTCCATCCCCGGCAAATATGCCGCGGCGTTTGCCGTTGAGCGGTTCGGGAGGAAGGCAACCCTCATCTCGTTTACGGGAGCTGCGGCCGTCGCTGCGGTCCTCTTCGGCCTGTCGAGCAATGCCATGCTTTCGCTCTCGTGTGGGATTCTGCTGGCATTCTTCGGCGTCGGCGTCGATCCCATCATCAAGATTTACGGTGCCGAGCAGTATCCGACCCGCATACGTGAGACCGGGATTGGCCTCTTTGAAGGCGTCGGTCGATTCTTCGGCGGGGCCTTGGCACCCTATATCATGGCCTTCATCCTCGCCAGTGGCAGCGTGCTGGTTTCTTACATCTTCGTTGCGCTTGTGGCCCTTGTTGGCATCGGCACCGTTGCGGTGTTAGGCACAGAAACGAAAGGACGGACCATTGACCATGTCTGATCTTCATAACCAACTTATCCACTGGGCGATCGTCGCCCCTGAACAGATCTGCATCGTGGAGGCCGAAACAGGCCAAAGCATGACGTACCGTCACTGCCTCTCAGCAGTGCAGAAGATGCGGCAGCTTCTCGGCATCCAGCCGCGCAACCTCATGCTTACCTTGTCAGGGGGGATGGCCGATGCGGTGCTCTGGCTCGCTGCGCTGACCGGTGGGCACATGCTCGTTCCCCTGGCTCCCGATGCCCAGGAGGAAGAACGGGCAAGAGCAGTTAGTATGTACAAGCCAGACGTGCTGTGTGTGGAACAGGCGGAAGAGGCCCGGGGCTTTCCTGGTGCCGCTGCTGCCCAGATTGTTACCCGGCAAGCTTGCGAACTGCTTATCGAGCAAGCACGCACTGAGCAAGGAACGGAGGGCGACCGCAAGGGCTGTTCCTACCCAGGAACGCTGTTTCCATCTGTCAAAGGCCATGTCTGCTTCATGACCTCAGGCACGACCGGAGATCCAAAGGGGGTGATCCTGGATGCGTCTCAGATCGCCTGGACAGCTGATCACGTCCGCACGAGTCACCGGCTTTCTCCAACTGATCGCGGCCTGACGGTGCTGCCCTTCTTCCATGTGAATGGTCCTGTGGTTGGTCTCTGCGCCTCCATCATGGCAGGCAGTACGATCGTCATCGCACGCAAATTCAGTCGCAGTCACTTCTGGTCCTGGATTGAAGCGTATCAGGTCACCTGGGCCAGCATTGTCCCAACAATGGTAGCGATTTTGCTCTTGACCGACAAGCCAGCTTTCCTACCAGGAGTGCTGCGTTTCATGCGCACGGGTGCGGCAGCGCTGCCAGCCGCCAACCTGCGCGCCTTCGAAGCGAAGTTTGGCATCTCTCTGATTGAGACCTACGGCTTGAGTGAGGCGGCCAGTGAGGTGACGGCCAACCCAGTGCCACCTGGACGACACAAGCCAGGCTCAGCCGGCCTGCCTGTGGGTGTCTCGCTGCGTATCTGCCGCCCACACATTGATGGGGATGACCGTCTGCACGATGTGCCGCGCGGTGAGACAGGTGAGATTTGCATCAGTGGCCCCAGCGTCATTTCCGCCTACTATGGCAACGCGGACAAAGAAGCGTTTCAGGAGGGTTGGTTTCGCACAGGTGATATCGGCTTCCAGGACGAAGAGGGCTACCTGTATATCACGGGTCGTCTGCGCGATGTCATTATCCGAGGGGGCGAAAACATCGCGCCACGCGAGGTCGAAGAGGTGCTTGAAACCTATCCGGCCGTCCGCGAGGCCGCCGTCATCGGTCGGCCCGATGCCGTCTATGGTGAACAAGTGGTGGCCTATATCGTCGTGAACGGCCCGATGACGCCAGAGTTGGCAAAAGCATTGCATGAGTATGCGGCCAGACGGCTCAGTGCGCACAAGGTTCCCGTCGATTTCATCGCGGTGGATTCGCTCCCGAAAAACGCCCTGGGTAAAGTCGAGCACCGGCTCCTGCAAGAAAGAGATGCTCGATCCTCTCTAGGGGCAGCGTGAGGCAATAAAATGATCGCACAGAACAACCAGCAGACACGTCCATACATTTATGAACTTGACCCTCTACGGGCGGTCACAGCCGTTGCGGTTATCGCTGTCCATGTATTGTCAGGAACCATGTTTCTCAACCATACGGCAGCAGGCCTGCTAGTGGACAACGGCATCTTCACCTCCGTGCACTTCACGAGAGAAATCTTCATGTTCATCACGGCCCTCGCCCTCACCTACGTCTACTTCGGAAAGCCGTTCTCAGGGAAGCGATTCTGGGCGAAGCGCAGTATAGGGGTGCTCGTGCCCTACTGCATCTGGAGCATCGCCTACACCTGGGTGAACACGTCACAGCACGCGCCAGGAGCATTTGCCAAACTGGTAGTGTTGAATATTCTGACCGGTAATGCATCATACCAGCTCTACTACATCCTGCTCACGATCCAATTCTATCTTATTCTGCCGTTGTTCCTGCTCTTTTTAAAGCTTGTCCAGAAACATCCCTGGCGGGCGCTCCTTATCAGCTTTGCCCTGCAAGTCCTCCTCATGTATGTTGATTATCGCTATCTCCAGCAGGGCACGTTGGCCTCGCGAGGTGTGTGGCAGATTGTGGCAGCATATCAGAATAGCTTTTTGCTGACCTACCAGTTCTACTTCATTCTAGGAGGGCTGGCAGCATTGTCCTTGAAGCAAGCACGAGCGTTTGTCCTGCGCCATGGGAAATGGATTGTGGGTGGTTTCGTCCTGGCCCTGGCAGCAGTATGGGTCCACTTCTTGCTCCAGGTCGATGTCTATCACGAATCGTTTGGCTATGCGACCTCCGTGTTGCAGCCAATGATGACGTTGTATAGTCCAACCGTCATTGTGCTCCTCTGCTGGCTGGCCTGCCGCTGGGCTATTCAGACGAATCAGCTCGGCACCAATCCCACACTGTCCCCCAGACAGCGTCCACGCCAACGCCGCTCGGTTGCGGCTGAACCAAGGCACTTCGCCAGCGACGCTAGCGCGTCTAGTGCTACGCACTCAGGCGGGATGCAAGGAGAAGGGTATCCAAAGGGGTATCGCTTCTGGCATACCCTGTCGAATGCCTCGTTCGGCATCTATCTCGTGCATGTCTTCATCCTGACCGCACTGTTACAGAGGGTCGTTCCGTTGATGCCAGAAGCATGGCCTGTTGCTTTACGCATCTTCCTGACCTGGTTCCTCACGGCGGGGGGAGCAGCCGGAATAAGCATTCTCCTCATGAAAACGCCAATCTTGAGTCACCTGGTGGGACGGTCGGCCCACTGGCATTCGTCATGGGATGCCAACGCGTTGCACGAATGGTTCAGCAATCCATTCCACCACCCACGAAAAGTGGAACAGAAGGGAACAGGCGATGCGCAGCATGTCTAAGGTGGGCACAAGGAAGATTACATCACCATTAGCACTCGATGTGTGGTGTATCTTGGGTGCGCTTTGCGTGCTGCTCACCGCGGGTTGTAGCTCGTCTCCCTCCTCTTCTGCGCTACCGTCCAGGACCCCTTTGCCAGAAACAGGGGTTATTACGACGCCCATCAAAAGTGCAGGGTGTGGAAAGCCTGCGCCGGGGCTGCCAGGTAGCAGCATCAACGAGACGCTCTTCTCGGGCGGATTGACGCGCACCTATCTCCTGCACGTCCCATCAGGCTATCAAGCACATTCCAGTGAAGCGGTGGTCTTGAGCTTTCATGGTCACGGCAGTAATGCTATCCAGCAAGAACGTAGATCAGGAATGTCCCTCTTCGCAGATCAGCAGGGCTTTATTGCCGTCTACCCTCAGGGACTTGTCGGCCCTGATGGCCGGACCGGGTGGGCTACAGGGTTACGTGGAAGACCATGGGTCAACGATGTCCTGTTTGTCAGTGATCTCCTCAATCACCTGCAAAGCATCCTCTGCATTGACCCACTGCGCATCTATGCCATGGGCTTCTCAAATGGCGGAGGCATGACGAATGTACTGGCGTGTACCCTGGCAGGACGCCTGGCCGCATTCGCTCCTGTGTCCGGGTCGTACCCTGCCTATCCGGGGGGCTGTCATCCTGTCCGACCAGTACCTCTACTTGAGTTTCATGGGACGGCTGACCGAATCGTTCCCTACAACGGCAGCCAGAGCCGCCAGTTACCTCCCATTCTTGCATGGCTGCAGGGGTGGGCAACGCGGGATGGCTGCACCATGGGGCCAACCGTTTTCTACAAACAAGTCAACGTGACGGGACTGGAGTGGACTGACTGCCAGGGAAATGCAACCGTTGTCCATTACCGTATTCAAGGACAAGGCCATCGATGGCCTTCTCTTACCTTCAAGGAGCCAGGAGGAACTACTGGAACTATTGGAAAAGCCCTCAGCGCTTCGGCCCTGATCTGGTCGTTTTTCCAGCAGCATCCTCTACCTGCTACCTTTCCGACCGGCTGAGAGCCGTTCTTTGCCGGTCGGAAGAAGAGCAGCATGTCCATTTCGATAACACGTCGTCTAGTTAGTAGTTAGTCGTTTGGTTACAAAATAAAGGAGACATAACATCATGTTCGAGGCAAACAGTCAAAATCAATTACTCTCACCTTCCCAGAATCCGCTGGAGCCACCCCTTCAGCATTCTCCGGAGCCACCCAGGGAGCAACCGCGACAAGGCAGGAGTGGTTTGCGGACCGGAGCGATCATCGGCTTGATACTCCTGCTGATCGTGGTCTTCGTCATCGGTGGCTTCGCAGGCTGGGTCTTCGCCAGCGCGAAGAGTAGCGCAACAGGGGCCACTACCACGACCACCACGCAGGCGGCAACTACGCTCGATGCCGTGCGAGAAAGCGTCGCGGCGAAGGTGATGCCGTCAATCGTGGAGGTGTATGTCACCCTGGCACAAGGGGCGGCGCTGGGCTCAGGGGTTATTGTCAACAGTCAGGGATACATTGTCACCAACAACCATGTGGTGAGCGGAGCACTCTCGATCCAGGTGGTGCTTTCCAACGGCACCAAGGAATCTGCACAGCTCGCGGGGGCGGATGCGGCCTATGACCTGGCGGTCCTCAAGATTGCCGTGCCAAAGGGGGGTCTGTCGGTCGCAACACTGGGAGACTCCACGCAGTTGAAGGTGGGGCAAGAGGTGCTGGTCATCGGGAATCCCCTGGGCATCACGCAGACGGTCACCAACGGCATCGTGAGCGCCCTGAAACGGAGCGTCTCCGAAGGGCAAGGCGCACCCACCATCCAGAATGCGATTCAGACCGATGCACCGATTAACCCTGGCAACAGTGGAGGAGCGCTGGTGGACTTGCAAGGCAACGTGGTCGGCATTCCGACGCTGACCGCCATCGACCCAGATTTCAACACGCCGGCCAATGGCGTCGGGTTCGCCATCCCAGTCAATCGCGTCAAGACCATCCTGCCGCAGTTCATCCAGGGCTGAGAAGTGTGGGGAAGTGACATGGCATCCGATGGACGCTAGTGTTGCTGCCGGCTTCGCAGATACGGCTGGCTGTATT
>WNGL01029003.1_pt1 | contig 10802 bp, 8 predicted proteins | sample 5400591 | NCBI WGS metagenome assembly WNGL01 (sample SAMN13153377, study PRJNA577476) | soil metagenome | isolation source: 80 cm soil or saprolite under Garry oak tree replicate 1 | place: USA:California | collected 2016-06-15
CGCCCACCGGCGAGGCGAGCGGGTCGAGCTGCGGCTGCGCTCCTTCGGGCAGCTCCGCGTCCGCGATGCGCTCGCGGACGCGAGTGCGCGCCCAGTAGTCGTCCACGCCGTCGCGGAAGACGAGCGTGATGAGCGACAGGCCGAAGGTGCTGCGCGAGCGCATCACCGTCAGGCCGGGGATCCCGTTCAAGGCGCGCTCCAGGGGGATGGTGATCTGCTCCTCGACCTCCTCGGCCGCGTGGCCCGGGTGCTGGGTGATGACCTGCGCGCTGGTGTCGGAGATGTCCGGGTAGGCCTCGATGGCCAGGGTCTTGAAGGAGAAATAGCCGAAGACCGCGACGAGCCCGGAGACCGCGACGGCGAGCCAGCGCTTGTGAAGACAGGTGGAGACGATGCGATCGATCATGGGCGTGGAGGAGGCGGGCGCTCGGGTGGGCGCGATCAGGGGAGCAGGATGGTGTCGGCGGTGACGATGCGCTCTCCGGCGGAGAGCCCGTGGGCGACCGAGACCCCCGTCGCGAGCGGCTCGCCGAGCTCGACCGGCCGGCGCTCGAAGGTCCAGGGAGCCTTCTCCACGAAGAGGAAGCTCTTGTCCCCGCGCACGAGCAAGGCGGAGGCCGGGACGACCAGCTCCGGCGACTCCTTGCCCTGCAAGGTCACTCGGGCAAACATGCCCGGCTTCAGCCGGCGCTGCTCGTTGGCGAGCTGGATGCGCACCTTGACCGTCCGGGTCTCGAGTGCGAGCACGTCTCCGATGAACTGAACGCGACCCTCGAAGCGTTCCCCTGGGTAAGCGCTGAACTGCAAGCGAGCGTCGTCACCGATCGCGACGCGCTGGATGTCCTTCTCCGGGACCTGGGCCGTCACCCAGATCGTCGAGAGATCGGCGACCACCATGAGCACGGCCGCCGGGTCGTTCTGGTACTGCCCGGGCGCGGTCGAGAGATCGATGATGCGGCCGCTGATCGGGGACCGCACGACGAGCGGCTTGCCGATCTCGCCCGGATCCATGCCCAGGAGCTGGAGACGCGCGGTGGCGCGGCCGAGCTCGCTCTTCGCGGCGTCGCAGTCGGCGTCGGCCTGTTCCAGGTCCTTCTGCGCGCCGATCCCGTGCTCGAAGAGGTCCCGCTGGCGCTTCAGGGAGCGCTGGGTGAGCGCCTCTGCCGACTTCGCCTTGAGATAGTCGGACTGGGCGGCGGCGAGGTCCGAGGAATCGAAGGAGTAGAGCGGGGTGCCCTTCTTGACCGCCTGGCCGAGGTGCACCATCAGGTTCACGACGCGCCCCTGCAACGGCGGCGAGATCTTCGTGATCCTGGCCGGGTCGGCCTCGATCGTGGCAGGCACCTCGAGCTCGTGCCGGACGCGCCGCGGGGAGACTGGCGCGACGAGGAGCCGCGCCCGTAGCGGGGAGCGCTCCGGCACGAGCAGGTCGTGGCCGCGCTGCTCGAAGGCCGGGGTAGAGCCCTCGGCGGGGACGTTCGCGTGCGCGTCCGGGGCACAGCCGCTGCCCGCGAGCGCGGCGAGGCACAGGCCGATGCTGGCGCAGCGGGTGAAGCCGAGACGGCGGTGCTGGTGGAACCTCATCTGTCTCTCCATCCCTCTCCGGCTGAGTATCCGGGTCCTTGGCGCGAGGCTGCGGAGGGCGTCCCCGCAATCACGAAACTGAAGATGGTTTTCATTACCAGCGTGAGACGGCCGCTGCGTTGACGGCGGTCAAGCGGCGCGCGCTTCGCGCGCGCGGCGATCGAGCATGGTCGGCTACACGCGGGGAGGCCCGGACTGCGGGCCGCCGAGCGCCACCAGGCGCTCCGGCGCACGTTCGCGCCGGCCGCACCCGCCACCGTGACACCCGGCACAGCCCCCCTTGCCGCTCGAGAAGGAGCGGACGAGCAGGAAGCCGGCGCCGGCGAGGACGGAGCCGGCGATGAGGAGGTCGAGGGCGCTCATGGTCACCCTCCCAGGCCGAGCAGGCGGCCGCCCTGGTACACGACGAACGCCAGGCTCCAGGCCAGGACGGACTGGTAGGCGAAGGCGACGCCGAACCACTTCCAGCCGCCGAACTCCTGGCGCATGGCGATCGCGACCACCACGCAGGGCATGTAGAGGAGCACGAAGACCATGAAGCCCAGGGCGGTGAGCGGCGTGAACGACCGCCGCACCGCGGTCTTCAGCGGGGAGAGATCCTCCTTCTCCTCCAGCGAAAGGGCGGCCGTGCCGATCCCCGAGACGACGTTCGTCACGGCGGTCCTCGCCGCGCCGCCGAAGGAGACGGCGATCTCCTTCAGGTCCTCCGCGATCGGCGGCGCCTGCTTCTGCTCGTCCGCCTTCGGCGCGTAGATCTCGCCCATGGTCCCGACGACGATCTCCTTCGCGATGACTCCGGTGAGGAGCGACGCCGCGGCCTCCCAGGTGCCGAAGCCGACCGGCGCGAACACCGGCGCGATCGCCTGTCCCGCCCTCCCGAGGTACGAGTCTCGCTTGCTCTCGACGCCCCACGGCAGGTGCAGCATGAACCAGACGATGATCGATACCGCCAGGATGTAGGTGCCCGCCTTGACGAGGAAGTGCTTGCCCTTCTCCCACGTGTGCAGGCAGACGCTGGAGAGCGCGGGCATCCGGTACGGCGGCAGCTCCATGATGAAGGCCGGCGCCGCGCCGCGGAAGAGGGTCTTCTTGAAGACGACGCCCATGAGGATCGCGAGCGCGATCCCGAGGACGTAGAGCGACCAGACGATGGTCCCGGCGCGCCCGGGGAAGAACACGCCGATGAAGAGCACGTAGACCGGGAGCCGCGCCCCGCAAGACATGAGCGGGATGAGGAGGGCGGTGAGCACGCGATCGCGCCAGCTCTCGAGCGTGCGCGTCGCGTAGACGCCCGGGACGTTGCAGCCGAACCCGAGCACCATGGGGATGAACGACTTCCCGTGGAGGCCCATGGCGTGCATCGGCCGGTCCATCACGAAGGCGGCGCGCGCCATGTAGCCGCTGCCCTCCAGGAAGGTGATGAAGAACATCATCGCGAAGATGACCGGGACGAAGACGAGCACGAACCCCACGCCCGAGATGATCCCGTCGTTCACGAGGGACACCGTCCAGTCCGGCGCCGCGGTCGCCCCGAGGAGCGCGGCCGCCCAGCGCTTGAGTGGGCCGCCGGTCGTCGCATCGATCCAGTCGCCGAACGGCGCGGAGAGGTCGAAGGTGAGCTTGAACACGACCCACATCGCGAGGAGGAAGATCGGGATCCCGAGGAAGCGGTTCAGGACGATCCGATCGATCCGCTCGGTCAGGTCCCGCTTCTCGAGCGCCGGCTTCGTCAGGACCTCGCGGGTGAGGCCGGAGGCGAGCGCGTAGCGCGCCTCGACGAGCACCGCCTCCATGTCCGGTCCGTGCGCCGTCTCGAGGTGGTGAAGCGCGGCGCCGACGATCGCGGCCCGGTCCACCTGCGTCTCCTGCACGACGCGCTCGTCGCCCTCGACGACCTTCAGCGCGAGCCAGCGCCACGGGTACTTCTCGACGAGCGCCGGGTAGCGTGTCTCGAGCGAGGCCGCGACGCAGCGGACGGCGGCGTCCAGGTCCGGCCCGTAGCTGAGGTCGGCGGCGGCGCGGACACCTCCTGCGTCCGCGGCGTCGAGGACGCTCCCGAGCAGCGCGTCGAGCCCGGTCCGCTTCGTGGCCGAGGTCGGCACCACGCGCACCCCGAGCCGCTCCTCGATCGCGCCGGCGTCGATGCGGAAGCCCTTCGCCTCCGCCTCGTCGTGGATGTTGAGGGCCATCACGACCGGGATGCCGAGCTCGAGCAGCTGGACGGTGAGGTAGAGGTTGCGCTCCAGGTTCGTCGCGTCCACCACGTTCACGACCACGTCGGGGCGCTCGAAGGCGAGGTAGTCGCGGGCGACGAGCTCCTCCTGCGAGTAGGGCGACAGCGAGTAGGTGCCGGGGAGATCGACGAGCCGGATCCGGCGGCCGGCGTGCTCGAAGCTCGCCTCCTTCTTCTCCACCGTGACGCCCGGCCAGTTCCCGACCTGCAGCCTCGACCCGGCGATGGCGTTGATGAGCGTCGACTTCCCGGAGTTGGGGTTCCCGGCCACGGCGACCGTGATCGCGCGGGCGGCGCCCGGCTGCCCGTCCTGCTCCTGGAGCTCGAGGGCAGCGCTCACGGCGTCACCTCCACGGCGATCCCCTCCGCCTCGCTCTTGCGGAGCGACAGGTGGTAGCTCTTCACCGTCACCTCGATCGGATCGCCGAGCGGCGCGACCTTCAGGACCTTCACGACCTCGCCGGGCACGAGGCCCATGTCCATGAAGCGCCGCCGCATCGGGCCGATCGCCCCTACCGAGGTGATCCGCGCCTGCTGTCCGATCGCAACCCTGGCCAGATTCGTCGTCACGCAATCCTCACGGTGATCTTCATGGCGATGCCGCGGTCGACGGCGATTCGCGATTGGTCGACCTTCACGAGCAGCGCACCCGACCCGTTGCGCAGCATCTCGACGCTCTTTCCGACGCGGAGCCCCAGCTCCTCCGCGCGCGAGGTGCAGCCCGCCCCGGCCGCGCGCGTGAAGGCCACGATCTCGGCGCTCTCGCCGTCTCCCAGGAATCCCAGCGGCATCATGCGATCGATCTCCGTGCGCTCTAGAGCGCGGACTTGAAGGCGAAGAGGGCGGACGTGGTCTCGGTGGCGTTCTTGCCCCAGAGGCCTTGCCGGATGGCCGCCACGATGCGGTTGCCGGCGCCGAACGGCACGACCACCCCGGCGGTGGCGGCGAGCACCTGCGAGTCCGGTCCGAGCTCGTTCGTGTAGCCCAGCTCCAGCTCCGGCTGGAGCCACGGCAACACGTGGTAGCCGACCGCGGCATTGACCTGCAGGACCGAGCGCAGCCCGCCGGCCTCGCCCGAGACCGGCACGCAGGCGGCGAGCTCGCCGTTCATCGACAGGCGGCCGAGGTCCTTCGTGGCGACGAGCGCGCCGCGCGCGCTCCAGTACTCCTGCGAGAGGCCGACCTGGTTCGCGGAGTGGGGGGCGCCGGTCGGGGCCACCGCCTCGCCGACGAGTGCGACCTCCAGGCCCTGCTCGGCGAGGTTCAGGAAGCGCCAGCGGGCGCCGAAGGTCAGGTCGGTGAGCCCATGGCCGTTGCTCGGGGTGGAGCCGTCGGGGTGGAGGTGCCCCGCGTCGAAGATCGTCGCGAACCCGCTCGCCACCTTCACGTCCACGTCGCGCACGACGCCGTAGGTGATCGCGGTCGTGAACGCGTGGGTGTGGGCAGGCTGGGACGGGGCGAAGCCACGAGCGCCGCCGCCGTCGTTCCACTCCGGGGCATAGCCGATCTCGATCTCGATCGCGCCGGGATCCACCGGCGAGGCGTCGGCGGTGGCGGCCTTGCCGTGCTCTATCGCGAGCCCGGGAGCCGCGGCAGCCGCGGCAGCCGCGTCGGGTTCGTCGAAGGCGAGCGCGAGGGCGGGCTGGAGCAGGAGCAAGGAGAGGAGCGTGCTGGCGTTCATGTGGTCACCGAGCGGCGGGCGTCGCCGAGGCGGGCTATGGGTGCGTCGAGCGCTGGCCGCTGTCGTGGACTGAAAGCGAAAATGAAAATGACAATCAACATCAGGTGGAGCGCTTGTACCAACCGATCGCTCGGTGGCGCAATGGTCAAGTTTGTCGCACCTGCGGCGGGGAGAGAGCCTGGCTCTCAAACCTGAGCGGCGACGGGCAATTGCAGTCAATGATTGACGTACGTCAATCGACGCGACAGCCAGCGACGCAACTCCGGGACTGGAACGAGCCCTGCGCCTACGAAGCGCCGAGGCGCGAGCCCACCGCCAGCAGGAAGATCCCCAGCACGCCGGCCGACACGAGCGCTCCCACGCCCACCGAGGCAGCGCCGCCCGGGAGCGCCAGCGACGGGACGACCAGCAGGAACCGCTCGGCGAGGAGCCCGAGCAGCACGGCCACGGGACGACCAGCAGGAACCGCTCGGCGAGGAGCCCGAGCAGCACGGCCCCCGCACCCGCCGCCAGCGTGGCGCGGCGCCGCTTGAGCGGCTCGGCGAAGAGGAGCCAGAACGGGCCGGCCGAGACGAGCACCAGCACGGCCATGGAGATCGCCTTCCAGGGGCCGCGCCAGCGCGCGAGCAGCGCGGCCGACTCCTCCGGCACGTTGCCGTACCAGGTGGGCAGGAAGATCGACCAGAGCAGGTAGCTCCAGAGGATGAGCAGGCCGAAGAGGAGCTTGCCCAGGTCATGGCGGGTGTCGGGATCGTCGGCGCCGCGCACGGCGGTGACGAGGCCAACCCAGGCCACCCCGGAGAGGAAGGCGCCCACGAAGTAGAACGCGGGCAGCACGGTGATGGACGGCCCCTCGTCCAGCTGCACCGCGAAGTCGTAGGCCCACAGCGAGAGGACGACCGCATAGAGGAGCAGGTAGAGCGCGCCGGCCCGGCCCACCTGCAGCGCGGGCTCGCCCCGGCGGGCCCGCGCGAGGAAGCGCCCGCCGGCGCCGAAGAGCAGGGCGCTCGCGGCGAGCTGCCGGAGCACGAGGCCGGTCGCGATGCGGTGCGCGCCCTCCTCCACCCAGGGCACGAAGCCATGCGCGGAGAGGACCAGCACGGCCAGCACGAGGAGCGCCGGAAGGAAGAACCCCGCCGACGCGTCCGCCACCGGTAGCACCGCGGCGGCCCAGCGCCCGCCGGTGACTCGCACGGCGGCGGCCAGGGCGAGCCCCCCGGCGGCGCAGCCGGCGAAGAAGAGCCAGCTCGCGGCCAGCGCGGCGAGGGCTGGCGCCGCGAGGCCGGCGGCCACCGCCGCGAGGAGCGCGGCCAGACCCAGCACGGCGGCCGCGGCCGCGGCGACGGTGATGGGGCGACCCAGGGCAGCCGAGCTCCGATCGAAGACGTCCAGGGTCATGGCGGGACCTGCGGCTGGGCTGGCGCCTCGATGACCGGGGAGGTGGCCTGGATCTGGCGAACGTGGTTCACGACGTCCCAGCGCTCCGGCGGCGTGAGGCCCTCGCGCTGGGGCGGCATGGCCTTGCCGCCATAGCTGATGGTGCCCCAGATGAAGCCGTCGCTGCGCTTGCGGATGGTGCTGTAGGCGAAGTCCGGCGCCTCGGGGAAGAACTTGGAAACCGGGCCACCGCCGTGGCCGTCCGAGCCGTGGCAGGGCGCACACCGGGCGACGAAGATGGCCTTGCCCCGCGCCAGCGAGGCTGGGGTCGCGGGCACGGGGTTCTTCAGATCCTCCGTGTCGTCGCGATTCTCGTAGCGGGGCGCGGCGCCGAGCGGCACGGCGTGCTCCGGCTCTGGCCGCGGCATGTCCTCCGGGCGCCGCGAGGGCTGGTACCACATGTCCGTGCGCCAGGCGTTGTCGCAGCCGGCGAGCAGCCCGGCCAGCGTCGCGGCGACGACGACGAGGAGCGCTCGTTCAGACACGCAGGACCTCCTCCGCTCCGGCGCCGCGCAGGATGCCCTCGGCGGTGGCGCCGTCGTCGCCGGTGGCCAGCACGCCGATGCGGTCACCGTGGAACGTGCGCCCGCCCGGGAGCGGCTGCAGCCCCCCGCGCATCCAGCCCAGGGCGACGGAGGCAGCCAGGTTCGTGAGCGAGCCGACGAGGACGGTCAGCTCGAAGATGATGACCACGAAGGCGGGTATCGCCACGATGGGCTTGCCGCCCACCACGAGCGGCCAGGCCAGCGAGGTGGTGACCGGGAGCGCCACCCCCGCGGCGAAGCCCATTCATCTCGGCGATGGAGACCACCGGCAGGAGCTTCAGCGAGAGCAGGAACCAGAAGAAGAACCAGCCGAAAGAGCCGAAGGTCATCCCCCACTCCACCCACGTCGGCGCGTAGAGGCGCCAGGTGAAGGGGAGGAAGTCGTGCGAGAGCGAGGTGACGACGATGTTGAAGCGCTCGAGCCACATGCCGATGTTCACTGCCAGGCAGATGGCGAGGAGCGCCGGCACCGAGAAGCGCACCTTGCGGAGGCCGAGGAAGAGCGGTCCCACGCAGTTGCAGGTCACCATGATCCAGAAGAGCGGCGCGTACGGGCCGGTGGCGCGGTAGAGCAGCGTCGAGCGCTCCGGGTCGGAGGGCGGCGCCCGCAGCGAGAGGGCGATCTCGACGGCGTAGGAATAGGTGACGATGAGCGAGACGAAGAAGACCAGCCGCGCCAGCATGTCGAGGTGGTGGGGGGTGATGATCTCCTTCAGCGCGAGGGCCCTGCGCAGGGGGATGAGCAGGGTGATCACCATCGCCACTCCGGAGAGGATGGCGCCCGCCACGAAGTAGGGCGGGAAGAGGGTGGAGTGCCAGCCGGGTGTGACCGAGACGGCGAAGTCCCAGGACACCACGCTGTGCACCGACACCACCAGCGGGGTGGCGAAGGCGGCGAAGAAGAGGTACGCGCGGGTGTACTGGCGCCACTGCACGTCGGTGCCGTGCCAGCCGATCGAGAGGAGGGCCAGGGCGCGCCGGCGCCAGCCGGTGGCGGCGTCGCGCAGCGCCGCCGCGTCGGGCGCGATGCCCACCAGGAGGAAGATGAGGGAGACGGTGAAGTAGGTGGAGACGGCGAACACGTCCCACACCAGCGGCGAGCGGAAGTTGATCCAGAGCTGGCGCTGGTTGGGGTAGGGGAAGAGCCAGTAGGCGAACCAGGGCCGCCCGAGGTGGAAGACGGGGAAGAGCCCGGCCGTCATGACCCCGAACACCGTCATCATCTCCGCCACCCGGTAGACGGCGGTGCGGAAGCGGGCGCGGAAGAGGAAGAGCACCGCGCTGATGAGCGTGCCGGAGTGGGCGATGCCGACCCAGAAGACGAAGTCCGTGATGAGGTTGCCCCACATCCCGGGGCGCTGGAGCCCGGTCACCACCAGGCCGGTGCGGATGATGATGGAGTAGCACCAGGCGCCGAACAGGATGAAGGCGGCGGCCAGCGCGACGAGGAACCAGTAGCCGCGGCCGAGGCGGCGCGGCACGGCCGCCACGGTGTCATGGAGCCGGCCCATGGTGACGGGGGAGGCGGTGCTCACAGGTCCTCCTCGCGCACGCGCGCCAGGTAGGTCACGGCCGGCCGGGTGTTCAGCTCCTCGAGCGCGCCGAAGCCGCGCGGCTCGGCCGCGAGCCGGGAGACCCGCGAGGCCGGGTCGTTCGCGTCGCCGAAGACGATGGCCTGGGCCGGACAGGTCTGGGCGCAGGCGGGCGTGATCTCGCCGTCGCGCACCGGCCGGTCCTCCGTCTTGGCCACCCCCTCGGCGTACCGGATGCGCTGCACGCAGAAGGTGCACTTCTCCATCACGCCCTTCGAGCGCACGGTGACGTCGGGGTTGAGCTGCCAGTCGAGGGGCCGGACGAACTGGGCGTCGCGCCAGTTGAAGGTGCGTACCTTGTACGGACAGTTGTTGGAGCAGTAGCGGGTACCGACGCAGCGGTTGTAGACCTGCGCGTTGAGCCCCTCCGGCGTGTGGTAGGTGGCGTAGACCGGGCAGACCGGCTCGCAAGGAGCGTTGGTGCAGTGCTGGCACATCATGGGCATGAGATCGATCTTCAGCTTGCCGCCACGCACCTCGCCGAAGTAGCGCTCGATGCGGATCCAGGCCATCTGCCGGCCCATCACCGCCGCCTCGCGGCCCATGACCGGGACGTTGTTCTCGGCGTAGCAGGCCACCACGCAGGCGTTGCAACCGGTGCACTTGTCGAGGTCGACGGCGAGCGCCCAGCGGTGGACCGGGTGCTTCGGCTCGTCGTACATGCGCAGCGAGAGATCCGGGCGCTTCACCGCCGGCGCCGCCGCGCTCACGTTCTTCACGATCGAGCGGCCCTCCTGCCAAGGGCTGCCCTCCAGCAGCGGCAGCGCCACCCGCCGACCGGCAAGCGCGATCGCCACGCGCTGGCCGGCGAAGGCGAGAGCGCCCGAGCCGGGGTCGAGCGCCGCGGGCAGGAGCGCGAGCGCCTCGGGGCCGCCCAGCGGGATCCCCACCACGTCGTCGCGGAGCCCGGGGTAGACGTACACCGGGAGCTCCGCGCGCCCCGCGCCGCTCGTGACCGCGACGACGTCGCCCGCGGCCACTCCGAGCCGCGCAGCGGCAGCCGGGGAGAGCTCGGCCCAGGGCGTCCAGGAGAGCGTGGTGACCGTGTCGGAGACCTCGTCCAGCCAGGACGGCCGCGACCCTTGTCCGTCGCCGCGCAGCGTGGTGGGGAAGAGCACCAGCCCGAGCTCTCCCGCCACCGCGGCCGGCGGCTCCCGCGGTGGGACGAGGAAGCGGGCGGCGGCCGCCGCGTCGAGGGTCACCGGCGTGGGCGTCGCCTCGGAGTAGACGCCGCCCCGCTCCTGGGCGGCGTGCAGCACGGGCCCGAGGTCGGTCGCGCCTGCCGCCACCGGGCGCAGGAACAGCTCGGCGCGCGCCTGCAGGAACTCCCAGAGGTCGCCGAAGGGGAGGTGCGCCGCGGGCTGCGGCAGCCGGCCACCCAGCTCCAGGAGCACCTGCGCCGCCGCCCGCGTGTCGGCGACCGGGGTCATGACCGGCTGCCCGAGGGCCACCACCCCGCGCCGCGGTGCGATCTCGCCGAAGGCTTCCAGGGGATGGTGATCGGGCAGGTGCAGGTGGGCGCGCGCGCCGCTCGGGTCGGGGCGGCTCGCGAAGGTGACCACCAGCGGCACCTTGCCGAGGGCGTCGCCGGCGCGCAGCGCGGAGGGCAGCGCTCCCACCGGATCGGCGTGGTGGAGGAGGAGCACGTCGACGGCTCCGGCGGCGCAGTCGTCGAGGAGCGCCTTCACCTCGGCGAAGGAGGCGGGCGGGTCCTCCATGGGGTCGAGGCC
>WNGL01011826.1_pt1 | contig 10800 bp, 8 predicted proteins | sample 5400591 | NCBI WGS metagenome assembly WNGL01 (sample SAMN13153377, study PRJNA577476) | soil metagenome | isolation source: 80 cm soil or saprolite under Garry oak tree replicate 1 | place: USA:California | collected 2016-06-15
CTCATATGTACGTTGAATGGTGACTAGAACTATGTCCCAGGCCACATCATTCTCCTGACCGGCCCAGGAGTAGATATGAGCAGCATATACCCAACGTTTCGCTAGAGGAAGGAGTAAAAGGTAGAGGGTGACCCACAGTTTGTCATAACTCTGTTCACCTGTGACAACTTCAGGAACTTGAATGAGTGTGTTCATGACCCCTCTTCTTTCTTAGAAAATCTCAGGTGATTTACATTATCTCGCCTACAGGGACTTCTCCAATTAGAACTACAGAATCTATATAAATCTCCGAATTACTGAAGAATTCTGCAAGTATTTGAAAGATTCTAGAGATCGCATTCTTGTATGCTCATATTTTCTAAGTTCATTCAATTTATATAAGTATAACATGAAGAAAACTATAAAGTCAACTCTTTTTGAAGCAATTTTTATGAGTTAGCAGAAGAATAATCTAAAGGTTATGTAATACATAACCTTTAGATTATTTGCGATAAATCAAACGCAATACGTTGAATAATAGGATTAAATGGTAATAAGGCTATAAAAAACTCAGAATGCATGTTATAATACAAGAAAATCTGTACTAAATGAAGTTAATATAAGATAACTCTTACCTTATGCAGTTGAGTACAAGAAAATCTTCTACGGAGATGTAACCTTTCTTCTGAGAAAAGGAAGCAGGTGCTTATGGAAGACAGAATAGAGCTAATTTTCATCTATGCTCGCTACGACGAAAAATTGCTGAATCAGCTTCAGAAGCAACTGGCTCCTCTAAAATCAAAGGTCCTCATTTCTGATTGGTACGACCGTGAGATTGTGGCTGGAACGGAATGGGAGTACGAGATAGATAAGCACCTCAATACAGCCTCCATAATTCTGTTATTGATCAGCTCTGATTTTATTGCATCGAGTTATTGTTATGGCAGAGAAATGAAGCGGGCCTTGGAAAGACACGAGTTAGGAGAAGCACGTGTTATTCCTATTATACTTCGACCGGTCATTTGGAGGTATGCTCCCTTTGGCAGGCTCCAGGCACTGCCTAAGGATGCTAAGCCTGTAACCACATGGCCTAATCGAGAAGTAGCGTATCTCGATATTGCTTTAGGTATTCAAAAAGCGCTCTCAGAACAAAAGAAAAATTAATATCCATGATTTTTCTCTTGACAACTTTCAAAAGGTACTATAGAATAAGTCAGGGGAGATTCGCATACAAAACAAGATTTTCTGAGTAAAAACCATGCTAAGTCAGGAAATACATGAAATTTTATGTTAAGTTCTGATTTGCATGCGAAAAAACATAATCCTGACAACGTATATATTAATAGAGATTAACTCAAACATATATTCACTGTATTGAGCCTCTCACTAACGAGGAACAGAAATGAATGAACCGAACGTAGAGCGTATCAGGAAACATTTTCAAGATAAGGTAGTTCAAGAGCGCATCACAAAGCACATGCTAGATGCCCACTCGAAAGCGACTGTGACCATTAGTCGAGCAGCGAAGCTTTTTAATTTTAGCGAGAGCCAGCTCAGGGAGTGGGAGAAGCGTGGTCTTCTTAAGACTGAGAGAACGGCACTATCAGAAGATAGCAAAACATCTACAGGGCACCGGCAATTTTCTCCCGACGAATTGGACAAGCTTGCACTCATCCGTGAGCTAATTGATCAAAAGTATTCAGTAAGTGAAATTCCCCAAAGTATCGATGTAATCTGGAAGCAAATCGTAGGTGATCAGCAGTATCCAGTACTAACAACTCCCAGCCAGGACAATAATCGTGCTCGCGAGATCGAGCACCATCCTATTGATACGCACGTAGACGCTGCTGATGAAGAGTACTTTTGGCGGTTTTTCGTGTCACAAGCCTTACATTTGTCGCTCTTGCTCATCTGCGAAGAAATGCCGGGAACGATCACGGGACTTTTCCTTCCCTTGGAACATAAAGAGCCAGGGCCGCGCATAGTTTTTCCACAAGATATCTCGCAAGCAGGCCCATCGTTGGTCGGGTGGATAGGAGCAAATCAGGCATTTTATGCATCTTACGAGCCTGCACCTACTTTTGACTATCCCAGCGATTTTCGCATCGAATATTTACCGGGCTGGAACGGGCATATTTGCCTAGCACCGGTCATTGCGATCGAGCGCAAAGCCAGGGCAATTGCCATCACAGATATCCAGGTCTCATCTATCCAGCGCATCCTTGAGCTTGTATATAAACATGTAGATGGCTGGCTGCCTTTTTTTAGTTCTGGTAGACGAGATTGGATAGAACACGTCACTAATTTTGGGCTGAATCCAAATGTCACTGATGCGCTACTGGACAGGATGATGAACAGGATTGTAGAGTTGGGAGGAGAAGAGCATGGTTACAGGCACTGGAAGTTCTGCAACCTTTTTCTCCCGCAGGACTCTTCCCTCCCACTGCAACAGCGCACAATCAGAGCGCGGGCGCATAGTTCCAATTCGCCAGCGCGTCTAAGTTCTATGGTTTTGACAGTAGAGCAGCCTGGTCTGACATTCCAAGCGTATCAAAGTGGACAGACGATCTATCGGTCCCATATTACTCCGAAAGATACATTGCTGGCTTATCGTGATTCCGAGGAATCAACTCAGTCGGCTATAGCTATCCCCCTTAGCAGCGCTGATCGCATGGTGGCCGGTGCAATTTATATTGCCTCTGATGAGGTTGACGCCTTCTCACCTGCTGATCAGCGCGCTCTGCGTCTGCTGACAAGAATGCTCGAGGAACTGCTAGCAACTTACCAGTCGCGGCTGTTCGTGAGCGGAAGACTGTCAGAGGCCATTGCGAGGCCCAGGGTCGTGGATAGCTCCTTCCGTGAATTTCTCACTGTAGAGGATTTTATAGATGAGTTTGAGAGTTTTCTGAACGATATTCTCAGGCAAGATGATGCAGCGCAACTGGAAGGGAAAGAAATCTCCTTCATTGTTCTGGACATCGATAAACAAACTCCACTCGCGATAATGTATGGAGATCGCGCTGCACGAAATCTCAGCCGCGAAGTTGGAATGAGGCTCCAGGGTCAACTTCGCGTGCAATCTAACCCCGAATTTAGAAAAGTGTATCATGTCGGCTCTGATCGATATTACCTGAAACTGCCTGGCATGTTGCTTGATGATGCGCGAAACCTGGCCGTACAACTCCTGCAACTTCTGAGAGGGAATTATCGTGTCGATGTGCGGCGTCCAATGGCTGGCTGGCCCGTCTTATCCGATGAATTGCTTGTTCTGCAAAATGTGACTGTGCGCCTGGGGGTTTCGAACTACAAGTACCCTAAGCTTAAGGAGGTACTAGGAAGGTATGAGCCTAAAGATGCTGTGGCAGACACAAGAACGGTTATTTTGAGTAATTTTCTTCAGAGCCTTGACTTTGGGCAAAAGTATGGTGGAGATTGTGTCGTCAGCTGGGATCATGAGAAATGGGGACACAAACTTTGGTCTCGAGGTGAGTCAAGTTCGTAAAACGAATGCGAAGTATCGCCACTACAATGTTACTCAAATGCTTCGCACTCGTTTTACATGTAGATCATCTTTTATTAGTTGCTGCTTGTATTCTCTTGCCATGCTTGAGAACTGTCAATCTCTTGTCGCCCCACGCTCAGCATGGTTAAGGAATGGAGGTTGGGAGCAACGGGGGAGTGTTTCGTATGAAGAAGACGCTTTTTATATTGGGATTGCCCGGTAGCGGAAAATCAGAGATGGCTCGTCAAATTACTAAGCATGTGTTTGAAAAGTACCAGTGGAGAACTCGTTATTTTAACGATTATGGTATCCTGAAAACAATGTCTGACTACGATACTGACAGACAATTTAAATCTGCCGAGTTGGGTGGCTTTGACGTACTTGATCTCACTGCATTTGATATTGCTCTTAGAAGATTAGAGGAAGTGGTGGGCATTACTATTAAAACAGAAGATTTGGAAAAAGCAGAAATGCTCTTAGTTGAATTTTCACGCAATGATTATCAAAGAGCTTTTCGTCAGTTTAGTCGGGCATTTTTTCAGGATGCTTATTTCCTACATCTTGATACTGATGTGGAAATCTGCAAACAACGCATAGATGATCGAATTGCTCATCCAGTCTACGAAGACGATTATCCAGTCTCTGAATACATCTTTGAGAAGTATTATTACAATGATGATGGACAATCCTTGCCTCAAACCTTGAGAAGAGAGTATGGGATAGATGAGAGTCGAGTGTTGGTGGTTGATAACAATTATCCAATAGAGGACATTATTAAGGCAGGGGACACTCTTAAGAGTATCTATAAGTTTATTGACTCTATTATCGAGTTGCGGGAGTTATCTACTGCACCTTAGCGATATTTTCTTCACCACGGTAAGTCTTCTTTTACCCTGTCAATCGAGAATCCAATATAGAGCTGGCCTGAGTCTAATCAAGTCCGGTGCAAAGCCAATTTATGCGTATCGTTGTTCTTCGCTATGATAGATTCTCAGGATGCCAACCGATTGAGCAACTCCAAACGCTTGAAAAATCCCTTGTCTTCATCATAGTACGCGAAAGCTTAGCACATAAGTACCTCCTTTCTACCTGATTTCTTGTGTAACGCCTCCTGATAATTGAAGGTGTATCAAAATATTACATTTTGTTTCAGCCTGATGAACATACCCGAATTCTATAGTATAATTAGGTAGGTAAGGAGTATGATAAATGTCCTTAAATGTATTTATTTTAGGCCGTCCAGGAAGTGGAAAATCCAGAGTAGCTCAGATTATTCAGGAGCTTGCGAGTGAGAAAGGCTGGAGTACCGAACATATTTACGATTATAGGTTATTGCAAGAATTATTTAAGCAAGAGATCGATACTAATACTCCCCACAGTCAGAGAAGATTTCGTTCTAGAGGCCCTAAAGCAGCACTGGGCTTTGATGTCATAAATTTTGAAGTGCTTGATGAAGTGCTAGATACCGTTGTGTCTCATATGATGCACGGAATAGGAACGAGAGAACTAACATCTCCAGGAGAAAAAAAGCTACAGCTTATTGAATTTGCACGCAACAAGTATGAAGATGCTTTGCGCAAATTTGGTGATGATCTCTTACAAGATACTTACTTGCTTTATATTAATGCGGATATGGAAAATTGCATTGAGCGTATCCTTGGACGAATTGAAGACGGGTTAGAGTTCAGTCATTTTGTCTCTGAAGAGATTATGAGAAGTTATTACAACAAAGACGACTGGTTAGAAGATCAATTCAAGGAATACCTCAAATCTTTACAAAGACGGGGTATCCGCATTTATTCTAAAGAAATAGAAAACAAAGACTCGATGGTGCACCTTTTCGAGAATATCAGAATATTCGTTGAGATGTATCTCATGCGCGAGACTGAAGCTATACCAATTCTTTCCAAATTGGTTCCACATAGTGAGTCAGCCAAATAAATCTTTCTATTTACCTAAGTGTGGCCCAAATTAACGACCACGTGAGTGGGAGCCAACAAGCTCCGCAAGGAATAGACTAAAGCGGGAGCCAAGGGAGCCGCTTGATTGAGGACCAACTGGATAATCTGGCCCGCAGCATCAAAGACGAGAAAGCCACTGATAAGCAAGACATCACGTACCATGCGCAGCATGCCATAGCGGTGCAAGGTTGGGACGGCCAACCAGCCCCGCGCCCAGATGATGACATTGTGGGCCAGAGAGCCCAGCAACATCAGCATCTGTTGGGCTTCAAAGCGTTTTTTGCTGCGCTTGCTCATGCCCAATCCTTGCTTGTCGCCTTTGAACGCCGTTTCGACTCCGCCTCCTCGCTGATCGTAGAAGATCACATAGGCCAGCACTACCGCTGCCGGATCATCGAGCAGCGAGAGGGGCTGACCAGTCAAAGCGAGGACGTGCTGGGCCGACAAGACGGAGATCAGCACGCCATAAGCGAACTCGTCATCAGGCTTCCGACAGCGCACCGCGATACGCTTGACCGGACGCACATACGCCTCAGCCGCCTGCGTCACCCAGCCGAACTGCCGCTCGGGCTGATGGGGATCGACATACCAATCGGCGACACTGGTGGCCAAGCGTTTGGCCTGCTGGCCCGAGTAATCTTTGCAGTGAACCAGGTAGCCGCGCGCGAGCAGCCAATTGACATCATCCAGACTGCCCCCGCCAGCATCCACGCGCACAATGGTGTGGCGATGCTTGTCCTCATCCAATTGCAATGTCTCTTCGGCGGCCAGCACCAACGGCTGCAAGGCACGCGTCAGTTGCGTCTTGCCATCAAAAAGGCGATCGACGACGACTTCCCCATAGCGACTGGCCAGCACGCGGCCCAATTGTCGGCCTCGGCGGTTGCGCTGTTTGGCAAAATAGCCCTTGGTCGCAAAGGCCGCTTTGGGACCACAGGGCAGACCGCTCATATCGACATCGAGCACCTGATAGCTGGCCTGATAGTCATGCTGGTAGCCTTGACTGTGCTGTCGATAGATCGTATCCATGGCTTGTTCCATTTGCTTCACATTCTCTGCCGTACAGGCGTTCAAGGTGTCCTGCACTACCGATTGCTCGGCACAACGGCTGCGTCCGAAGGCACGCTGCAAGGCGACATCGGCTCTCAAGCGCGTATTGATCTCGACGAGTCCATGGGCCCCGGCCAGCATGCTGATCAAGGCGTCAGAGAGTTTGTCGCTTGGCGTATCCTGGATGGTCTTCTGAGCAATCTGCACCCGTTGTGCAATCGGCTCGAAGAGCTTCAGTTCGGTCAACTTGAGGCCAATGGCAGCCAGACTCGCACTCGCGGTAAACTTTCTCGTCGTCGATGTGATAGATTCGTTCATGATGATGACCCTCCTATCGCGAAGCTTTTACTCTTCGATAGGATTGTCTCATCATTTTCCTTTTGGCAAGCTCCTTTCTTGGGGCTCTCGGCCACTAATTGGGGCCAAATTTAGATATTAGATATAACTTACAAAAGATGTAAAGGGGACTTGTATGCAGGAACAAGCTACTCTCCCTGTCGGGACCATTGTACACGGCCGCTATATTGTACAGAAACTACTTGGCAAAAATGACATTGGCGCCGTCTATGTGGTAGCCGATCAATTTGCAGCAGCCAGAACCGCTAGCCGCTTTGCTCTTAAAGAGGTGCTTCATTTAAGCAAATCGGGTCGTGATAGATTCCTGGCCGAGGCCAAGGTACTCAAGAAACTTGACCACTCTGCTCTGCCTCGCATCTATAACGTCTTCCGTGAAGATAAATACGCTCGGGCGTTTCTGCTCAGCGAATACATTGAAGGGCTGAACCTGGAATTACTGCGCTTGCAACAGCGGGAGTCAGTTTTCTCTTTGTCCCAGGTCATATCGCTCATGGCGCCAATCGTAGAGGCTATCGCCTACCTACACAGGCAGGAGCCCCCAATTATCCATCAGAACATCAAACCCTCCAATATCGTTGTATCAAGTGCGAACCGCAAGGCTGTGCTGGTTAATTTCGGCGTCTTTCGCAGAACCCTCCCAGATTCTCTTATGGCAGCTATTCGCCTCCACCCGCTGGGTTACGCCGCACCTGAACAATACAGCGGAGAAATCACCACTCAAACAGATATCTACGGGCTGGGGGCTACATTTTACACGTTATTAACCGATGCTACTCCTCCCGATGCCCTCTTCAGGATGGCGCATTTAGGCAGTGATAGTGACGTTGATCCCCTCGATCCAGTCAACCGGGTGGCACCTAATCCTAATCGCCCAACGAGTGCAAGTCAGACGATCTCCCGCTCCGTTGCTTTACATCGCATGCTTCTCAGTGGAGGGGAAGAGGAGGTCGTCACATCGAGATCGGCAAACCGGCCGCTTCCGCCAATCTCGTCAGCGGTAGCAGAAGTCCTCCATCGTGCCGTGTCCCTAAAGCGCAATGCCCGCTTCGCTACTGTGGAGGAGTTTTGTGAAGCGTTAAGACAGGCATCACATACAGCTTCCGGTGAGCCACAGTCAGTAGCGGCGAGTGGGAGCATGGCAGTTCCGAAAGAGGAAGATACAGAACTGAGCGCGAAAGTTGCAACCGAGCAGACCCCGACACCAGATGTAGACCTTGTTGCGCAACAGAGCTTAGGGACTGCCTTAGCAGATGCACGAGAACAACTTGAAGCTTCGATTCCAATCGAGCTATCACAACCTTTACCAACTACACCTGTTCCTGATACAGAAGTAACGGCTTCGAAACCGCCACCTAAAAACTTTCGGGTTCTCGTACCCATCTTACTCACACTACTAATGGGCATAATCGTCGGAACGAGCCTTTGGTCTGATGAAGTTTACCATGGTTCTGGTTCCGCAGCTTCAACTTCGGCACTACCGAAAGTCACTCCTCATCCCAGCCCTACCTCAACGGTGGTGCCTACACCATCGTCAACCTCCCCTACAAATATAGCAGCATTGTATAACGGCACTATTTACGACATAGCGACGAACGTTACCACAAAAATGTCCCTTACTGGAATTCAACAGACTCCAATAACCATTGGTGGCAACTTTACTGGACTTCACAGAACTGGTACTTTCAATGGGATCATCGATCCTCATCCTCCAAAACATATTCAGTTCACGGTTAAGGACTCAGCAGGGCATTTAATTCTCTCCTTTGATGGGCACATGCAATCAGACGGCGAGCTCTCAGGAAGCTATTGCAGCGTTGACCAGTATGTGCAATGCACGGGAGACTACGGGCTTTGGAGCGTTGCTCCCGCGTCATAAGGTTATTAGACTTCACCACAAGACGAAGGAGTTTTAGTTTAGTATGCATCTACGCCTGTATCAATTGCGTATATTTATATAGAAGAAAATTCCCACACCGAAAGGAGATCCCGACAATGGAACTGAGTCATTCTCTGGCACTTACAGTGCGGCGTGTTTCACTTGCCCTCGGTGTACTGGCCCTTATTGCGTCCTTTGGCATACAGGCAAAACCTGCCTCTGCCGCCACAAGCCCATCCTTTGTGCGTATTATCCATGCCTCACCCTTTGTGGGAACCGCCGACGTCTTTGTAGATGGCTCGAAGCTGCTCAGCAGCTTCGCTTTCGGTGCGGTCACGGATTATGCGGCGCTTCCACCAGGGCCTCACAAGGTGCAGATCGCCCTGGTGGGGAAAGGGATTGGCGCATCGGCTCTTACAGAGACCCTGACCGTCAATCCGGGCTCCGCTTACACGGTAGCCGCCATCGGCACACAAGCGAGCAACCTCTCGTTGCAAGTCTTTGTCGATAACAATTACCTTTCTTCTGGTGCGGCCAAATTACGCGCGTATCAGCTTTCTCCCGACGCTGGACCCGTTACTGTAGCAGCAGGAGGAAAAACGCTTCTAAGCGGAATTAGTTACCAGAAAGCCAGCGATTACCTGGAGGTTCCGTCGGGTGGGTATACATTTGATGTGACCTCTCCTACCAACAACGCGACGCTCTCGACATCAGCAACGCTCAAGGCTGATATGGTAGCGAGTCTGTTTATTGTTGGGATGTTCAATGGCACGCCAACGAGTGCGGTTGTTACCTCGCAGACAAAAGGGCTTCCTGGTGTACCAAACACAGGTAGCGATCCCAACGCGGGTTCACCCGGAGATAACACGCTACCTCTCGCCCCCTGGTCATGGCCTCTCGGTATCGCGTCACTGCTATTCATTGGTAGTGGGATCTTGATCCGAAAGGTCATAGTGAAGAGGAGCGGCCATAGTCGATAAGAAGGGTGCGCGTCTTATGCGTGTGGTCCGAAAGATAGTACACCTGTGCGCACTGATGGCGCTTCTTTTGCCTGGTGCGTGTAGTAGCTCTGCCATTTCTAAGAAAGAGCTACCTGCTGAGCATGTAAACTTTGGGGTCACACGAACGCCGGACATTCTTGCGACACGGCCAGGAAACCCGGCAAAGAACCCGGTACACGTGGTTGTTCCAGTACGCCTTGTCATTCCATCCACAGGAATCACCGCATTGATTGAACCGGTTGGCANTCCCTGGGAAGATGTGGGGTGGTATGACCTGGGACCGTATCCCGGCGAGCGGGGGAGCGCGGTAATCGATGGGCACCTTGATCGTCCCGGTGGCTATCCAGCAGTGTTCTGGCGTCTACATGATGTACAGATAGGTGATGATGTACAGGTGACGAATAATGCTGGGAAGACGCTGCATTTCCGGGTTACGCGTGTTGCGTACTACACACCAGAACAGGCTCCTCTCCAGGACATCTTTGGCAACCTGGGAGGTACATATCTGAATCTAATCTCTTGTGCAGGAGACTGGATTCCTAACCAGCATCAGACTACATTGCGGCTGGTCGTTTATACTGTATTCGTGTGAACTTTAAGACCGGTGCAAGTGCAGGGAGAATGTGAGTTTGCGATACTTTAGCAGCAAGACTTTGTCCTGCATCCAAAGGTTTAGCTTCGCGATAATCTGAGGAGGCCACCAGCAGTTTATGTTGTATGGGTCTAGTTGCTGTGTATAGATGTAGTCGAGTAGATTTCTAACGATATTTTCTATCCAAAACTGAGTATACCTCGGATTTTTAAATAGGGTGAGCAAGCTCAAGCTGTACAAGGAAGGGTGCATTGACGATGTGGTACTTCAGGGTGAGATGGCAGCGGTTGAGCTTGACGCGCCGGAAGTAGAGGGCGTGACCTATGGGCAGGGGAGCATCTCCCGGGCATGGCGGCTCCGTGGGATGTGGCGACCGTCGAAGAGCGCTACGAGATGGTGACGATCGTCCTGGAGCCGGGCGGCTTATATTATGACCTGGAGAACAAGATCATCGCCGCACTAAAACCCCGTCCAGCGTTTCT
>WNGL01010294.1_pt2 | contig 10798 bp, 9 predicted proteins | sample 5400591 | NCBI WGS metagenome assembly WNGL01 (sample SAMN13153377, study PRJNA577476) | soil metagenome | isolation source: 80 cm soil or saprolite under Garry oak tree replicate 1 | place: USA:California | collected 2016-06-15
CCATGCTCGAGGGCTGCGTCATGGGAAGCGTCTTCGGCGACACGAACGCGGCGACCGCGCGGGTCCTCGCCCGCAACGGCGTCGAGGTGATCGCCACGGTCGACCAGACCTGTTGCGGCGCTTTACACGCGCACGCCGGCGAGCGCGCTCTCGCGCGCGATCTCGCGCGACGCAACATCGCGGCGTTCGAACAGGTCGCCGCCGACGCGGTGATCGTGAACGCGGCGGGGTGCGGCGCCGCCATGAAGGAGTACGGCTGGCTCTTGAAGGACGACCCAACGTGGTCGGCCCGGGCCTCGGCCTTCGCAGCGAAGGTGAAGGACGCGACCGAATTCCTCGGCGACCTTGGGATAAGCGAGCGGCCGGGAACGCTCCACGCCCGAGTCACCTGGGACGATCCCTGTCACCTGCTCCACGGTCAAAAGATCCGCGAGCAGCCACGCGCGCTCCTCTCGGCAATACCTGGTCTCGAGGTCGTCCCGCTCGCGGAGGCGGACTGGTGCTGCGGAAGCGCAGGTACCTACAACGTCACACAGCCGGACCTCGCGCGCTCGATCCTGGAGCGAAAGGTCGCGAACATCGTCCGCACCGGCGCGGACACGGTGGTCACCGCGAATCCCGGATGCCTGATGCAGATCCAGAGCGGTCTGCGGCAGGCCGGATCTAAGGTGCGGGTGGTGCACCTGATGGACCTGCTCGACGAGGCGTACCGCACGGGCTGACCGCGACTGCGCTACGTTCTGGCGGGGGTGGCCTGCACCTGACCGCTTCGAAGACCGAGTTCAAACGCCGCCTGGATCGCGCCCTGGGGTCGGATCGACTCCGCACCGCGCTCCGCCGCGCGCTCCCGGAGCTGAAGGAGCGCCGCGACGCGCGGATGCGCGAGATCGACTGGGTGGACCTCCGCGCGGACCTCACGCGGCGCAAGGCGAAGGCGATCGACGACATGCCGGAGCTCGTCGAGCGATTCACCCGCGAAGCCGAAGCGGTCGGGGCCAAGGTCTACCGTGCGGTCGACGCCGACGAAGCGCGCCGGGTCGTCACCGCGATCTGCCGCGCGAAGAAGGCGAAGCTCGTCGTCAAATCGAAGTCGATGGCCACTGAGGAGATCGGACTCACCGATCACCTCGAGTCGCAGGGCATCCACGCTGTGGAGACCGACCTCGGCGAGTGGATCATCCAGCTCGCCGGCGAGCGGCCGTCGCACATCATCGCCCCCGCTATCCACAAGACCCGCGAGGAGGTCGCCGAGCTCTTCAGCAAGGTCGTGGGTCATCCGGTCGCGGACGACATCGCGTCGCTCGTCGCCGTCGCGCGGAAGGAGCTGCGGCAAAGCTTCATCGATGCGGATATCGGGATCACCGGCGGCAACGCCCTCATCGCCGACACCGGGACGCTCATGCTCGTCACCAACGAAGGCAACGCCGACCTCGCCACGACTTTGCCCGCGGTGCACATCGCCGTCGTGGGGGTCGAGAAGATCGTCCCGTCGATCGACGACGCGATCGCGATCGTGAAGCTCCTCGCGCGCAGCGGGACAGGCCAGAAGATCACGTCGTACACGCAGTTCATCACCGGGCCGTCACGCACGGCCGACATCGAGCTCAAGTCCCAGATCGGCGTGCATGGCCCGAAGGAGCTCCACTTCGTGCTCCTCGACAACGGCCGGACGGCGATGCGCGAGGACCCGTTCGCCCGGGACGCGCTGCGCTGCATCCGTTGCGGTGCGTGCAGCAACGTGTGCCCGAGCTACCAGGAGGTGGGCGGGCACGTGTTCGGCCACATCTACACGGGGCCCATCGGTCTCGTCGTTTCGCCGTGGCATCACGGAATCGACAGCGTCGCGCACGAGCAGGCGCTCTGCATGGGCTGCAACGCGTGCGACACGGTCTGCCCGGTCAGCATCCCGCTCGCCTCGCTCATCAGCGACGTCCGCGCGAAGGCAGTCGAGCGGACCGGGATGTCCTGGGCGAAGCGTCTCTTCATGCGCCAGTGGTCGACTCCCGACCGCATCGACCGGCTCACCGGATGGCTCGCGACCTTCCAGAATCCGCTGCGCCACAAAGGGAACGTGCGCCTGCCGTTCGGCTCGCTGGCACAGGAGAAGAGCCTCCCCGCGGTCGCGGACAACCCGCTCCACTACCGTGCGCGAGAGATCACGCAGACCAACCCGGCAGCGCCGACGCTCCGGGTCGCAATGTTCCCATCGTGCATCGTCGACCACTTCCTGCCGGGCGCAGGATTCGCGGCGGCGCGTGTCCTTCAATCGATGGGCGCGGAGGTGCACGTGGTCGAGGGCCGCCGCTGTTGCGGGCTGCCGCAGCTGAACAGCGGCGACCGCGCGACCGCGATCGCGATGGCGAAAGCGGCGATCGAGTCGCTCGAGCGCGTCAGCGCGGACCGCATCGTGATCCCGTCGTCGTCGTGCGCCATCACGGTCGCTCAGGACTACGCGCGGATCCTGTCGGACGAGCCTCTGTGGGCGGAGCGGGCGCGGAAGCTCGCGGATCGCGTCACTGCGTTCACGCCGTTCGTCGCGTCGGTGCTCCGCGAGCGGCCGCTTCGGGGACGGCGGCTCGGACTACGCGCGACCTACCACGATGCGTGTCAGTCGGCGAACGTCCTCGGCATCCATCAGGATCCGCGGACCCTCCTTCGCGAGATCGCGGGCGTCGAGATCGTGGAGATGGCGGAGTCGGCGGTGTGCTGTGGGTTCGGCGGTTCCTTCAGCTTCGAGTATCCCGAGGTCGCGAATCGCGTTCTCGAGCGCAAGCTCTCGAACATCGACGCCACCGGTGTCGACTGCGTGATCGCGGACAACCCCGGATGTCTCACACACCTGCGGGGCGCGATGGACGCGCGCGAGAAGACGATCCGCGTGCGTCATATCGCCGAGGTGCTCTGGGAGTCGCTCGAGTCGCCACGGGTCTAGGGCTTCCGCGCCACCAGGACGAATTCGTTGTATTTGAACAGCTTCCCAACGGCGCGCGGGAGCGGAAACGAGTAAGAAGCGATCGGCTGCAATCCCGTTGCGCGCGCCAGCCGGTCGAGCGCCGCGAGGTCGAAGGACTCGACGTGCGTCGGGTCCGAGCGATAGCCGGCTTCTTGCGGCGTGATGAGGACGACCTTCCCTCCGGACCGCACGTAGGACAGGTACTGAGCAAGAAGGTCTCGCGCGTCGGCCCAGCACATGTGCTCGGCGACGTGTGCAAGGAGGAGCGCGTCAAAGTGTGCGGGCATCGCATGAGTCGAAGCGCGAAACGCCTCGGGAGTGAACGCGGTGAGACCACGCGCCGACGCGATCGCGACGGACTCGGGGTTGTGGTCCACGCCTACCCCGGCACCGCTCAAATGGGCGAGGTTCCGCCCGAGGCCGCAGCCCACGTCGAGCACGAATCCAAGCCGCAACCGCCTCAGGTGCCAGCGGTACGGACGCTGGACGTCGAGCAACCGCTTCCACCAGACCCCTTCGAGCCGCACGAGGCGGTTCGTATAGGACGGGTCTTGCGTGCTGCTCACGACTGCGGAAGGAATGGAAGGCTCGACGGCTTGAGGGACGTTCGGCGGTCGCTCTCCTCGCTGGTTGGCGCGGAGCTCAGCCGCCGCACCCGCAGGTGCCGCCCATCGAAGGGTTGCGCACGAGAAAGCCCGTGCCTTCCGATCCGTCGACCCACTCCACCTTCGCACCATCGCAGTACGGGAGGCTCTGCGCGTCGATCGCCACCTGCAGCCCGGCCGCCTGCGTGACGGCGTCGGACTCGTCCGCGTTCTCGTCGAAGGCAAGCCCGTACATATAGGAGCAGCAGGAGCGGCCCGAGACGTAGAGACGGAGGAAGGCGCGCTTTGGATCGTCGGCACGAAGCTCCTGAAGCTTGCTTGCCGCCTCGGGCGTCACCTCGATCGTCGTCGCGCTTCCGTCAATGGCCATCGAGTGAAGTCTACCGGTCCTGCTTCAGCTGCGGAACGCGGGCGAGGATCGCGGCAAGTCCCGCGAATACGACCGCTGCCGCGCCCGCGACGGCGACCGGGGCGCCGAAGACGATCGCGGCGCCGCCGAGCAGCGGTCCGTTCAGCACACGCATCCCCTGCGTGCCGAAGGTGTAAGCGCCCATGACACGTCCACGGATGTCGTTCGGCGCCGAGAGTTGGATCTTGGTGTTGGTGAGCGATTGCGTCAGCACCGCGGCTCCCCCGACGACGATCAGCAGCCCGAACGACAGCGCGTAGTTGGTCGAGAAAGCGAACACGAGTATCGCGAGCATCTCGGCCATGGCCGCGGCGACGACGAAGCGGCCGCTGTGACGACGATCACGTGCGTACGCGAGGTAGAAGGCGGCCACGACCGCGCCGATTCCGCTCCCCACGAGGAGGAACGAGTACCCGAGGTCGTCGACGTGCAACACGTCATGCGCGAAGAGCACCAGGAACGAGTTGAAGGTGTGGCCGAGGAAGATCACGCCGAGCATCTCGACCCCGATGAGCGCCGCGATGAACGGCCGACCGCGCACGAAGCGCAAGCCGTCGCGGAGCGCGACGCGGATCGGTGCCGTCGATCGAGCGCCGAGCGGCTTTACACGGACGAACGCGAGGAAGACGAGCAAGGGGACGAACGTGAGCGCGTTGATCAAGAACCCCCAGCCCGGTCCGAAAGCGACGACGATGAAGCCAGCGACCGCAGGGCCGATCACCTGCGAGAACTGACGCGCGGTCGAATTCAGGCTGACCGCGGAGAGCAGCTTGGACGGCCCGACCATCGAGTGGATGAGCGTCTGTTGCGCCGGGCCGCCGATCGCGCCGGCGAAGCCGTGCAGCAGCAGTAGGCCGAAGAGCCACCACGTCGTGACGACCCCACCGATCGTCACGACCGCGATCGCGACCGCCGCCGTCATCAGCAGGAGCTGCGCGACGATCTGGACCTTCCGGTTGTCGTAGCGATCGGCGAGCACGCCGCCGTACAGCGAGAAGAAGGTGAACGGCACCCAGTGCGCGAAGACCATCATCCCGAGCCAAAATGCAGCCGTCGGCCCGGCCAGCTGATACACGAGCACGTTGCGAATCACGTTCTCCATGCCGTCGCCCGTCGAGCTCACCCAACTGAAAATCCAGTACCAGCGAAACGTCGGGACGCCTAGAGCTTCGAATCGAATCGAGCTCGGCGCGACAGAGCCGGCGCCTGGCTCGACCTCTAGTGCATCAACTTTTCTCTCGCTCACACGCGAGAGACTAGGGTCTACAGCGACGGCGTCGCGCGAGTCCCGTCACGGCTCCCGGGATCGCTCGCTCCGCGCACCCTGGCATGACCGGTGCGGGCTATCGGAGCGCGATGCGCTCTCCGCGTTTCCCACGATCTGTCGTCTTGCTCGCATTCACGAGCCTGTTCGCGGATATCTCGACGGAGATGCTCTACCCGGTCCTTCCGCTGTTCCTCACGACTCGGTTGGGAGCGCCCGGCAGCGTGGTCGGCTTGATCGAGGGGATCGCTGAGGCGACACAGAATGTCGTTCAGGGCGGATCGGGGTGGCTTGCCGACAGGCTGCAGCGCAACAAGCCGCTTGCGCTCGTGGGCTACGCCCTCGCGGCGTTGGCCAAGCCAGCGATCGGGTTCGCCACGGCGTGGCCACAGGTTCTTGCTGGTCGATTCGTGGACCGGCTCGGCACGGGAATCCGATCGGCGCCACGCGATGCGCTCATCGCGAACTCGATCGAGAAGCGTCGCCGCGGCGCGGCCTTCGGCCTGGAAGGCGTCGGCGACAACCTGGGCGCCGTCCTCGGGCCGCTCATCGCGGCCGGCCTGCTCTATCTCTTCGCCGTCGATCTTCGAATCATCTTCTTCATCGCGTTCGTTCCGGGCCTGCTCGCTTTCACGGTGATGACGTTCGTGCGGGAGAGGCCGGCCAGAGATGCGCGAGCGTCTGCCGGTCGCGTCAGCATTCACCGGCTTCCCCGCGCTTACTGGCGTTACCTCCTCGCGGTCGCCGCATTCGGCATCGGCAACTCGAGCAAGGCATTCATCATCCTGAGAGCCACCGACCTGGGCATCCCGACCGAACGAACACTGCTCGTCTACGCCGGCTACAACTTCGTCGCGGCGGCTGCGTCGTATCCGGCGGGCGGGCTCTCGGATCGATGGGGCCGCAAGCGTGTGTTGCTCGTCGCGCTCGCCGTATTCGCGATCGCATACGCCGGTCTTGCGCTCAGTTCGAGCGCGTGGCTCCTCGCCGCGCTTTTCCTGCTCTACGGCGTCTTCCAGGGGGCGTTCCGAGCGGTCGGTAAGGCGTTAGCGGTCGACCTCGTACCGCCAGAACTGCGCGGGTCCGGCGTGGGAATCTACGGAGCCGTCGTCGGCCTCTCGGCGCTGGTGGCGAGCGTCGTCGGTGGCCGGCTGTGGGACGGATTAGGTCCAACGGCCATCTTTGGGTACGGCGCCGCCTGTGCCGTCCTGGGTGCTCTGATGCTCACGCCGGTGCCATCTCGAGGCAACACGCCCTAGGTCACGGCGGCGATAGACGCGTGGCGCACCAACCAGATGGGTCGCATCGGGCACGATCACCAGATCCTTCTCGTGTGCACCCAATCGTTCCAGCGCGATGCTCAGCTCTAGACCTGACGGACGCCTCCGCGCACCAATCCGCAGACAAGCAGATCCTGGCGGCGCAGATCCGCCGGCGCTCGGCCAAGAGCTGGCCGGCGTGCGCGCGGTCTCGGAATCTCAGCGCGAAGCCCCTGTGCCGGCCGGTGCCTTGTGATCGTGAATGTGCGCAACGGAGTCATGATCCGCGCGTTCTTCCGCCTCAGCGCGATCTTTATGCGCGTGCACGAGTGCGGCGTGGTCGTGGTCGTGTGCATGGTAGTGCGAGCGATGTGCGAACTCACCGAGCGGACCGCCAGTGTGCTGGTGGGTCACGTGCCAGTGGTCGTGGCCATGGACCTGAGCGGGATGGCGATGCTCGTGGGCTTGTCGCCGACAACTTCCTGTTTCGTGTCGACTGCCATGCCAGCACCTCCTTTTATTACGTGACCAGACGACAGCAGACTGCATGCGCGGTTGGCGGCCGCCACGACGCATGCCGGTGATCGCTCCCTCGGTCGAGGTACGACGGAGCTACGTCTGGATCACGCCCGGCTGCGGAGAGCGAGGACGCGTGCTCGCCACGCGCGCGCCAGGCCAGGCGCCAGCCAAACGGGGGCGACGTAGGGCGCCGCGCGCCGAGATATGGGAGGCGAGCCTGTTCGCGGAGATCGACGCGGCCCGCGGAACGATCTATGCAGCGCTCCAGATGCGGGGGTGATCACAGATGCCTGATTTGCGGGAGAAACAACGCAAAGCGATGCCGAAGTCGGTCTTCGCGTATGTCGACGCGCGGGGCGAAGGACACCTGCCGCTGAATGACGAGAGCCACGTGCGGAACGCGATGGCGCGGTGGAATCAGACCGAGTTCTCGTCGGCATCCGCGAAGGAGACCGCGCGCCGGAAGATCATGTCGGCGGCTCGCAAGCACGGGATCGAAGTGTCGAAGGACGACAGGATCGCTCGGCCTACCTCAAGCTTGCGTGCGGCGACGACGCGGCGGGGGCCGCGCGGCGGGCGGAAGACCGTCCGCCCACGGCGCAAGACGACGACAGCGCAGCGGGCGGCGGCGCGTCGCAACATCGTCAAGGCTCGACGAGCGAAGTAGCGGGCGACCTGACCGACAGGCGGTAAAGCGCGTGCCGAGAAAGAAGACGACCACGAAACGCTGGGTCGCCTCGGTGAAGACCGATGCGACCCATCCCGAGGCCGGCCTCTTCACCAAGGACGCCGCGACGATCGCGCGGACGCTTGCCTCGCGCAAGGTCTCACCAAAAGGACCCGCGTCGGGAATGCGCATGCTCACATACTTCGTGAATCGAGCCGGACGGGGCCTGTCGCCGACACGGCGATCCGAGCTCGAGCGCGCCAAACGATTGCTCTCGGAGCGGGTGCGCCGCGCGCGTCAGCGGAGCCAGGGGAAGAGCGCACGTACGTAGCCGAGGCCGGCGACTCGGGGCTGAAGTACTTGAGCCGGAACATCTCCTCGGACTGGGCTCATGCGACCGGCACGAGGCGCTCGTCCCATACGAGCGCGTCGAGCGATCTGCATATCGCCGTCATGAACCTGGTTCGCAAGCGCATGACGACCGTGAGGCCGGCGAAGCGAGGACTGTGGCGTCGACCGAGTCGAGGCGTGGGTCGCTCAGTCACCGCGTTGCTAGCGTCGAGCGGCTGAGGGCCTTACCGCCAGGCGATCCCGCAACGAGAGCCGCCGCGCCGCAGTGTGCGGGCAGCGGCTCTGTCGTCTCACCCAGCGCTATTTGGAACAGATCGCGTAGATCGTCCACGATGGGTCGGTCACGTTCAGGCTCACCGTCCACGCGTTCGACGCGCTCGGGAAGCTCTCGATCGTGTACTGACCGTTGCCGCCAGCACCGATCCCGGTGTATCCCCCACTGACGACGTTCGGATTCGCGGGCGGACAAATCTGTGTCGCTGTCGTCCCCGATGCCGGCGTGCTCACGGTCGTGATCATCCCAGTGAGAGAACTTGGGCCGGTTGCACCTGCTGGACCCTGAGGACCCGCTGGACCCTGAGGACCTGCGGGACCCTGCGGGCCCGGAATTCCCTGTGGACCTTGCGCGCCTGGCGTGCCGGGATCGCCCTGTGGGCCCGGCGGGCCCATCGGACCCGGAATTCCCTGCGCACCTTGCGGTCCGACAGGGCCTGGGACTCCCTGCGGACCTTGCGGTCCGACAGGACCTGGGACTCCTTGCGGACCTTGTGCGCCCGGGGTGCCGGGGTCGCCCTGAGGACCTTGCGGCCCCATCGGGCCAGGAAGTCCCTGCGGCCCCTGTGGACCGACCGCTCCCGGCGTGCCGGGATCGCCTTGTGGACCTGGCGGGCCCATTGGACCCGGGAGTCCTTGCGGACCTTGGGCGCCGGGATCCCCTTGTGGACCTTGAGGACCTGCCGGTCCTTGAGGACCCGGGAGTCCCTGCGGACCTTGCGCGCCGGGCGCTCCGGGCGTGCCGGGATCGCCTTGTGGACCTGGCGGCCCCATTGGACCGGGGATTCCCTGTGGGCCAGCGGGACCTGGAGCGCCGGGTGGCCCCATTGGGCCAGCTGGGCCCATCGGACCCGCGGGACCTGGAGGCCCCGCCGGACCAGCGGGCCCTGGAGGACCAGCTGGACCTGTCGGACCAGTCGGACCTGTTGGACCTACGTTGCCACTATCGCCCTTGTCGCCCTTGTCTCCTTTATCCCCCTTGTCGCCCTTAGCGCCGTTGTTGCCCTGAACTCCTTGGTTGCCCTGGGCGCCCTGGGGTCCAGCGGGACCAACGGCACCAGCCGGACCAACCGGCCCTGCCAAACCCGGCACTCCCATCTGGTTCCAACTGACGTGGACCTCACTCGCCTTACAGCCAAGCGGGTCGTGAACGATCCGTAGAGCTCCGGTGATGCCGTCGTAACAGCCGTCAATGACCCCTGTGTCCGCGGCCGCCGGAGCGGCTTGCAATGCGAGGAGGAGGGTCACGATCGTCCCGTACCGTGGAAGCGTCTTCATCCTCTGCCACCTTTCGGGCGCCTCGCGCCCGCACCGATGTGGCCGACGGTGACGCATTGTTATTGAGATTCGGTTTGCACGACGATTACTTAACCGTTAAGAGATGTGCGCTTGTTGGCGGAAAGCAGTTACAGAATCAATGGAAAGATCACGCGGGCTCAGGCGATCCCGCGCACCTCTCCAGTCAGAAGCAGATCGCGCAGATACCGTCCGGTGAACGAGCGCCGTACGCGCGCCACCGCCTCCGGCGTTCCTTCGGCGATGACCTCGCCGCCGGCCTTCCCACCCTCGGGGCCGAGATCGATGACGTGGTCGGCAGTCTTCACGACGTCAAGGTTGTGCTCGATGACGACGACCGTGTTCCCCGCGTCGACGAGCCGGTGGAGTACCTCGAGGAGGCGCTCGACGTCGGCGAAGTGCAGGCCGGTCGTCGGCTCGTCGAGGATGTAGAGGGTCCGACCCGTAGCGCGCCGGCTGAGCTCGGTCGCGAGCTTGATGCGCTGGGCCTCGCCGCCGGACAGTGTTGTCGCGGCCTGGCCGAGGTGGACGTAGCCGAGACCGACGTCGTTCAGCGTCCGGAGCTTCGACTCCGCGATCGGAACGTTCTTGAAGAACTCGAGCGCCTCCTCGACGGTCATCTCCAGAATGTCGGCGATGGACTTGCCTTTGTAATGGATCTCGAGCGCCTCGCGGTTGTAGCGCTTCCCGCCGCAGACCTCGCAAGGCACATACACGTCGGGTAGGAACTGCATCTCGATCTTGATGATCCCGTCGCCCGTGCAGGCTTCGCACCGCCCTCCCTTTACGTTGAAGGAGAAGCGACCCGGGGTGTAGCCGCGGAGTCGTGCTTCGGGGACGGCGGCGAACAGCTCGCGGATCGGCGTGAAGAGACCTGTGTACGTCGCGGGGTTGGACCGGGGCGTACGGCCGATCGGCGACTGGTCGATATCGATGACCTTGTCGATGAACTCGACACCCTCGATCCGGTCGTGGGCCCCAGGCCGGTCCTTGGCGCGCGAGATGATCTGCGCGAGGCGGCGGTAGAGGATCTCGTTCACGAGCGTGCTCTTCCCCGAGCCCGACACTCCGGTGACGGCGACGAACTGCCCGAGCGGGATCCGCACATCGATGTCCTTGAGGTTGTGCTCGCGCGCGCCGCGGACAACGATCGCCTCCGGCCTCGGCTTCCGCCTGCGCGCCGGCACCGGGATGCGCCGTCG
>WNGL01011037.1_pt1 | contig 10798 bp, 6 predicted proteins | sample 5400591 | NCBI WGS metagenome assembly WNGL01 (sample SAMN13153377, study PRJNA577476) | soil metagenome | isolation source: 80 cm soil or saprolite under Garry oak tree replicate 1 | place: USA:California | collected 2016-06-15
CCATCTTATGGCATACCTCCAAATCGTTTATGAGTCGTAGAAGAGCCTGAGTGGTCTGCGCTACATCACCGGGAGGCACAATGATACCGCGTCCATCAGCAAGCAGCAGGACATTTGATAGTGGTTCTGTCGTGGCGATCACTGCGCAGCCCGAAGCCATAGCTTCGAGAACAGACATAGCCATACAAGCGCCACGTACGCTCGTGTAGAGAAAGATATCACTGATTGCTAACAGTGAGCGAACTTCTTGCGCCGAAATTTCCCCCCACAGCTCGCAGGTGTTATCCAATTTACGCGTGCGAATATCTGCTTCAATCTGTGTGCGCAACGATCCATTCCCGGCAATAATGACACGAACGCGCGCATGTAGTTCCGGAGAAAGTGCCGCAAGTGCTCGATCTAGACTCTCTACTGCAATATCCAGACCTTTTTCATGATCGAGGCGACAGACGATTGCGATAACGATTGTATCAGCAGCCATGCCTTTTTTCTCTCGCATGCGCGTCTTAGACGAGGTATCAAGCACAGTGTGAGCATTTACGTCGATCATGCTGGCAAAGCGCGTAACACGGCTTCGAGGTATTCCCAGTTGTTTACATCGCTCTCCTATTTCGTCTCCGGTCACACCTGGTATCAGGAAATGATCGGCAAAGCGTGCGGAAATGCGTGATAGATAGGCCAGCGATGGCCAATATCCCGTAAAAAGAAGACGTACGAGTAGACGGAATACCCCGGGCCAGTTCATTTCCTTCAGGTAGTCTATTCGCACAGTACGGTATTGATGATTCGTGGCCCATGTCAGGGTACTATGGTCAATGGAGACCACACGTACGCCCATCAGTTTGCCTGCTAGCGCTGCAAAAGCAGAAGTAAAGACGCCATCTTGGGATAGAAGAAGATGATAGCTAACTCCACGCCGTCGCAGTGAGACCAGCTTCAGAAAGCCGGCAATGCAGTAGATCCAGACCAGTGGGAAATACCAGGGCCCTATTTTCGCAGAACCGAAGCGATGTATGAGAAACTTCTCTGCATTTGGTCCGACGCGTTGTACCAGGTACTCCATTTCCCATATATCATCTGTTACCCGAGAGACCCCCTCCAGGAATGTTAGAACTCCTCCAGTAAAAGGATGTGATGGAAGGGGAACGCAGACACGTAAACGTTGTGAAGAGTGAGCCGCAGGGAAAAGCACATGGCGCACTCGTTCAAGCACTGCATGGCAGCAAGAGGTATAGCGGCTGACTATGAAGTAGCGAAGCCGCGCAAATACGCTACCTCGATATCTTTTCCAGTGCGATGCCAACTCTAAGCAATGATCGCAACCGGAGAATTTAGCCAGGGCACTTAGTAACTCGATTTGTAAGCCAAGCTGAGCAGAAGATGCAAGTCGTCCTCTCAGTAAGTCACTCCGGGTCCAGAAACCAGAGTCAAACTCATCTAAGAGACTGTGCATTGTTGCAAGAGCATGCCCAATGAGTTTTGCTACCTGTGTATTATCGGTAACCATGACGTAGTCATAGAGTCCCAGGAGGGCAAAAAGAAAACCACTGAGCATGTGTGCTGCTGGATATACAGCTACTTCTTCAAAGAAGATGCCTTCCCCACCCACTGGCGTACTAACACCGCCATCAAGAATATCTCGCTTAAAAGTGCCTGCTACACGATGAGCGACTTCGAGATAGGTCTTGTCTGCTGTGAGTTCGTAGGCCCGCACCAATACAGAGATGCCACATCCCTGTGAAAGAGCAGATAGCCATGAGCCCTTTGTAGGGACATCTGGATGAGAAAATGAGAGTGGCCAACCGCTGGTGCCTTCATCAATGACTACTTCTTTTTCAACGAGCCATCCTGCCTGCTTTAAAAATATATTCAGGTGGCGCTCCTCATGAGTAGCAAGATACAGGTTCCAGTGAGCCAAAGCATAGTGTGTGATTGTCGTAGGATGATAGCCATATGAATTCACATGATAAGGTATTCCAGCGGCATCAATGATGCAGTAAGGCAAGGTAAGGTAAACCGACATATCAATAGGATATCCAGGCAAATTAGAGATGCCTCTCGTATCCACTACGCTGCTTGCCGATGTACTATACTCTATATTCATAGCAATCTCTCCAGGCCGATCATTAGAGTCTATTCGTTACAGAACTCCTGCTCCCTTACGCCGCTCATCACTAAGCTTTGTGCAAGCAGAGGAGAGGTAAGTGCGCCCAGAACTAACCAACCAACCTCCGCTATTACAGGGTGTGTCCATCCATCAATAGTGATGCTGCTCAAGCTTAATGACACAATAGCGGCTATTCCACAACCAATTAATGCGCGCGTGCGTGCATCAGCAATGGTCCAATTGCGCAGAGCCATCCATAATGCAAATAACAGGAGGGCAACAAATACGAGAAGAACAGGTATACCGGCCATTGCGGCCCATTCCAGGTAGGAGTTATGAGGTTGAGAAAAAACTCCCTCTTCTAACCCACTAAACGGCTGAGTACGTAGTTGATAGGCCAGATAACCCAGACCTGTTCCCGTCAGGGGGAGCGCTTGAATTGTTTGCAAAGCAGTATACCATGCGCCAAGACGGAGTGTCACCTCCCTTGGATTTGAAGCATGCTGGAGCTGGCTACTAATTTCATAAGGGAAGAAAGTGATAAGTATTATTGCGACTATAAAGATGAATGAGAGCACAAGAAAACTAGAGCGTTTACGGCCAGCAAATAGCATAAAAACGACAAGACCAGCAATAGCGCCTAGCCACGCACCATTGCTGTAGGTAAAGAGCAAGGCCAATAGTATGAGGAATGTTTCAAAGCGGTAGAGAGCCTTTTCCAATAGAGATGAACTCGCAAAAAAGAGCCCGAGAGGAAGAATAGCCATCATTGCGAGCAAAGCGCCATTCCAATTGGGATCGACCAGGAATGATACAGCACGAGTGGCAGTGCTGTTTGCAAATTGAAAATTCCCGGCTTGTAAGAGATTATCAATTCTGTACTGCGTTCCAAGTAAGAAGATGCCGGTTGTGTATTCAATAATAGTATGTATGGCAAGAAGCGTACCCAATCCAGCAAGAATTTTGAGAAATCTTCGCAAGCAAACACTATCTCTAACAATCACGGTTCCCAGCCAGAACATCAAAAACGCGCCCAGGATGTTGCTCGGATAAAATGTCACCAGGTCGTAGAACCTGAGCTGGCCACCATAAATTGCCGGATAAATAGTCAGGACGAGAAATAAGGCCCAGAGCCAGAGCGCACGCGGCTCAACCCATGGGCGATCAGCGGAGCGCCCGAAATAGTAAACAAAGAGCACCACCAGCGCCATGAGGATGCCAACGAGGTGCAACCCGAGAAACCAATCTATGTACAGGTGAACGGCGAGGATCAGTGTCACCGCCAGTTCATCCAATCTGAGCAGCACAACGATCCCCAACACAATAGCGCCAGCGGCGGCAACACTGTATAGCTGGACCTGGCTAGATGCACCAATGGCCACTCCCAGGAAAAGCGTGGCTGATAATGCCAGGATCAAGCAAATCAATAGGGGAGAAAACTGTTCCCTTATGGTCTCCCGCCAGCGGGGCGCCTGTATTATGTTTTTCATAATGTTCGTACTCTTTTTTCCATAATGTCAGTCATATTTTTTTACACACCGCACGGCACATTATTGATAATCACCATCGGCCAGCCCTCGATGAGTTGCTGCGTCTTGACCTGCCCGATCAGTTGTACAGCCTGGCAAAGGCTCTGCGCGATAACGGGTGGGCGCCTGTGCAGGCCATGCGCGTCCGAGGCGATGAAATGCACCACTCCCCGCTTGAGCAGCTTTTCAGCGGTACGCTGTGCCGTTCGGCCCTGCATCCCCACCAGGCTACTCGCCGTGATCTGTACCAATACACCCTGCCGCAACAACAACCCGAGACGATCCAATTCCTTTTGAAAAACGCGATACCGCTCTGGATGGGCCAGTATGGGCGTGATACCGGAGGCCCGCAACTCAAAGATCACGCGCTCTGTCTCAGGCAGCCAGCTACTGTTCCATAGTTCGAGTAGGAGATAACGGCTTCCATTGAGCGTCGCAAGTCTCCCAGCCTGGATGTCATCAACCAACCCAGGTTGGATAAGCGCTTCATGACCTGCAAAGAGGCGCAGCAGAATGCCCTGACGATCAAGCACTTGCTGCAATTCATTAACTCGTTCTTTAATCTCTGCTGCCGAACGCTGCACGAACTGGTCATTATAGTGAGGCGTAGCAATAGCAGAGTAAATACCCTCCTGCACCAGCACTCTGGCCAGAGCTACTGATTCTTCCATTGACTCGGGCCCATCATCAACGCCGGGCAAGATATGTAGATGTGTATCGATCATACTTTCGTTCCTTAGTAAACAAGAATTTCTAGCCCTTTTGCACTCAGAAACTCATTTACAGGCGTAATCAATGCCTACGTTCAAATCCTGAGTGAAGGACTGAGTGAAGGTTTCTTCCTGCTTACCTTTAGCTACCAGCCCCCCCCACTTATTGGTCACAACCGCGCACGATGGAAGCATCACCTGCAAATCCAGTATCCGTTGAGCGCCAGCCTGCCGTTGCAGCAAAGACTGGTAATGCCAGCCGTTACCGTCATTCTTAGCCGCACCATAACTGGTCCAGATCAAGGTAATGGTGCGTGTCTGCCCATAGACAAGGGTGAAGTAGCCCGCCCATACCTGAGAGCCAAAAGCATTACTTGTACCAAGCGGCTGCCATCCATCCTGCCGGGATAATGTGCTGCCTGGCGGCACGTAGAGACGCACGTAATCTCGATAAAGAGAGTGACCATAGTTCTGACCTGCCAGCGTCCAGGCATAGGTGATGGTGGTGTGGTGAACGGCATTTCCGTGCTCATCGATGGTCACCTGGTCATGCAATGAATTGACGATAAAACTGTTGGCTTTATTGGCTGCGACATTGGTATCAACAAGAAAGAGATGGTCTCCCGGCGGCGACTGGATCGTGCCTTCGAGATGAAGAAGGTGCAGCACATTCTCCGCGCTACTGTCGTTGAAATAGATCAGAATGTCCTTTGTGTGTAACGAACTGACTGCTGATCGCAAGAATTTCGCACTATCGCGGGGTGGAAGCTGTTGCACCCGCGCCAGCAGATGCTCTCCTAACAGTTCCGTGAAGCGTTTACGCTGCGAAGAGTGACCATCGGGCGCGGGAATACTATCACTTCCTTCCCCGGCCGCTACCCCTCCTAACTGGTGAAAATGGATGAGACTGACCAGGTTCTGCGCCGTCACCATCTCATGATACTCCGGCACACTGATCGGCCCGGTAATATTCAGCACTTGCTCGATGAAGAAAGGTGTAATGGCGATTACTCCCTGTAAGGGAACGTTGCCCCCTTCGCGCTCATAGTTCAACTCACCATAGCGGGCTGCCGTCGGGAAATCCGCGTCGAGATTGGAGTCGCGCAGGCTCCAGCTCGTGGACGCGAGATAGTGGGTAAACCACTTATACGCGGAAGGATAGGGAATAGTGTGGCCTGCGAACTCAAAGGGTTTATCAAGCAAATCGACATCGGTTATACGCGCGGCCGTCAAGCGTCCTCCGGAAAGTGTGGCAATGCCATAGTTCCCGATAAATCCACCTGTTGGGCGTAGTTCCGTAGAATCCTGGATTTCTAGTAGATAATGCGCAGGGGTACCGATACCAAGCAAGGTGGGCAGTGCCGGAAGCAACTGGTCTGCCTCGGTCAGCGCAGCACGGATGGTGGGAATGTTCGCCTGGAACTCCTGCAGCAGCTTTGTCAGGCGAGCGTCAAAGGACACATCCTCAGGCTTCACGAGCATAGCTTCATTCATGGCGGCGTTTAACGAAGTCTTCACCATTTGATATTCCTTGGAGAGCGTGGTGAAATCAGCGCTCGTCAGCCCAGGAGTAGATGCAGATGTATTCAAGGGACTGCCCAAACGAGTGAGCAGCATTTCCAGCATCTTGCAGGCGCCAATCCCCGCCTGCGAGACATCAACAGCCAGCGCGGACATGTGAATAGCAGCTTCCAGGCGCGTCCCATAGATGGGAACGAGACCAGTAGTGCCCGAATAGGTTGCCAGGTCCGCCTCAATCGCTTGCCCATCGCTCAAAGCGCCAGCAAACTCTTGCTGCGCCCTTTCCACGGTCTGTGGAGCAAACGTTTGCGTCTGCAAGGACCCTAGCAGGGTCATCGCTGTACGCAAGTGCTGCATTTCCGCTTGTGCAAGCAAAAGATCGCTACGGTACGTGTGGTACGCCAGGTAGCCAGCCACAGCAGAAGTTGAACCGGTTAAGAATAGAAATAGTAGACAGCCAATGAGTATATAGCGTTTTTTGGGCCTACGCATTTTGCGCCAACCCTTTAGTGGTGATGTTTGTCTATCTTCTATATTTACCGGCTTTACTATGCCCATGTTACACCTTTCCTGCTTTTGCACTATGCTAGTTTGAACGGAACCTCCGTTCATTGGGAAGTTCAGCTAGCCTCGGAGTGGCAGGAACAGACGGCATGTGTCCATTTCTTGCAGATTTTTCTCCGCTATTTTGATCCTCCGTGTGATAGTAATAGTAATAGCTACTGTCACTGCGTTTGTGTTTGAGCTTATTGACCACACAGCCAAGTACATGGACACCGGTCTGCGCCAACACAGGTTTTACCTGTTTGAGCTTTTCCTTAGTGGCACGCGTAGTATCGACTACAACAAGTGCCCCATCAACCTTTGAGGCCAGGATGCTCGTATCAGACAAACCTAGTAGAGGAGCAGTATCAAAGATTACGACCTCGATTCCGCAATCCGCAATTACCGCAAAAAAGCGCTGCATCACTTTCGATTCAAGAAACTCTGAGGGATTCGGTGGCAACGGCCCCGAAGGCATAACCCACAGATTCGGAATGCCTACCGAATGGACAAAAGGTGCGAGCGGCTGGCTGGCTGGAGTCGGTACAACTGGCATTTGTGCGGTCGAAGCACTAGCAATAAACTGTTGGAAATAAGGAGTATTGGGCACACCCGGCATACTGGGAGTATTGGGTACGCCGGACATACTAAACGACAGAACGGCATTGCTCAGTCCCGATTTGTCAGACGATAGATTAAAAAGGACATGCTGAGTTGGGCGCCGTAAATCTGCATCGATGAGCAGCGTATTTTTCCCTGCCCTGGCCATAAAAATAGCCAGGTTGGCTGCAATTAGGCTCTTACCTTCGCCCGGTATTGCGCTTGTCACAATCAAGGAGCGTAATGGTTTATCTATGCTCGAGAATCCAATATTTGTGCGCAAGATGCGAAAAGGTTCAACATTGACATTGTTTCCTGTCGGGTTGATCACGTCTTCTCGCTTCGAAGAGCTGGCGCGCCAGATCGTAGCCAGGACTGGCCATTCCAATAATTGGGGGATTTCCTCTGGGGTGCGCACACGTGTGTCCAATCGCTCGTACAGCAGCGCCAGCAACACTCCCAGCAACAAGCCAACCAGGAGGCCAGCACCTGTAGTGAGCAGGATACTTGGCCGCGTAGGGCTGGTAGCAGGCTGCGCAGATTGAACCACCTGTAGGGGATTCCCACTTTGCGCCTGTGCCAACTCAAGTTGAGCTAAGGCAGTCTGCCACTGATTGAAGTGCTGCTGTAATCCGTTCAGCTGCGCCTGCAAAAGAGCTATCTGTCCCTGGTTTCTTCCCTTTGCCTGCAGTGCAGAAATTTTCGCTGTGGTAGCGTTAATCTGCTGGCTGGTCAGATCAATGTTCTGCTGTATCTGTTGCTTCGCCTGAGCATTATCCTGCTGTATTGCCTGCAATTGCTGTTTGATCAGCGTCGCTGCGATATCGTTTGCAAGACTTGCTGCCCGGGCCGGGCTTGGATCAACCACATCGATCTCAAAAAGCTGCGTATTGGTCCTAGGCGAAGCGGAAACCTCCCTTGCAAGCTCGCTCGCCGTCAGACCCGGGTAATGAGACGCAACCGCGCGAAGTACCGGATCGCTGGTCGCTAACGTCGCCTCTGTCTGCACGAGTTGTTCACTTGCCAACAAATTATTGTAATCCGCCTGATTATTATTACTACTGGAGCGAATAACTACCTGGACAAGCGCAGATGACTGGTAGAGCGGTTGCATAAGTCTGCTTCCAATAAATGTTCCCACTCCTACGAATAAGAAGCAGATTACAACGAGCTTCCAATGTTTTATCAATATTGCCCAGTACTGTTCAAGCGTCATGCTTTACTCCTCCACGCAAACAAGTTGCGAACTCTAGAGTCTCTTTCATGTGATTCTGCGTAAATGCTACACCCTTATATAATTAACTACTAACTATCAATTCCTCTCGCTGTACAAACTCAAACAGATGCTCACGGAGTTGCAGAACACTCTCGTGCTGAAGACTATGCTCTAAGATCTCCATCCATTGAGTAATCGTCGTGTGTGCTGGTAAGCTACCTCTTTGAGAAATACTGAAGATTTTACTATGAGATGTAGGAATAAGTTCTTCGTATGATGCCACCAGGGTTTCATGTAGGCGTTCGCCCGGACGCAGCCCTGTGAAAACAAGAGAAATATCTTGTCCCAGGCGCAAGCCGTGCAAGCGTGCCATTTTTATCGCCAGGTCCACTATTCGCACTGGATCCCCCATATCCAGGAGGTAGAGCTCCCCCTCCCCCTGATTTGCTATTGCAGCGGCGAGTATAACAAGCCCACAAGCTTCAGGGATAGTCATAAAATAGCGCGTGGCGTTCGGATCGGTGACAGTAATGGGTCCTCCCTGCTCGATTTGCTGAGCGAAAATAGGGACGACGCTCCCACGACTGCCGATTACATTTCCAAAGCGAACTGCACTAAAGCCGGTTACATTATCCTTCGACTCCGACAGTGCCCGCACTATCATCTCTCCGACACGCTTTGTTGCCCCCATGACACCTGTTGGCTCAGCTGCTTTATCAGTTGAAATAAAGACAAAGCGGGTCACCTGATGTTCCTGTGCAAGACGGCACAGACGAAAGGTCGCAAGAATATTTGTACGTACGGCCTGATCAGGGAATTGTTCAAGCAGTGGGACATGCTTATAGGCTGCTGCATGAAAAATGACCTGTGGGAGGTATTTCGTGAAAAGCTGCGACATGCTGTGTCCATCAGTGATATCACCAATATATGGACAGAGGCATCCAGCATATGGATGAGAATGCAGACCCTGAGCCAGATCAAAAAGCCCGGTTTCATTGGTATCGAGGGCAATCAAGACCTCCGGCTCGTAGTCTAGCAACTGTCGGCACAGTTCTGAGCCAATTGAACCGGCAGCCCCCGTGACAAGGATAGTTTGTCTTTTCAGGGCCGCGATTGCCTTAGAGGTCTGGAAAGGTACGACCTCCCGTTCTAAAAGCTCCCCGAGATGCAGATTTCGCTGTGAACGAGCATATTCAGCCAACGATAGCAATTTGATGCAGCTCAGAAAGAGCAAAGACATGAACACGCCTCCAAGGATGACCTCCAGCGGTAAGATAAGTCTTCCTGAAATAAATCGTACGGCTACAGCAACTTCAAATCCTCCTACAACCGACAGCATAGCAGGTACGAAAGCAATGCTTGACCAGCGCAGATGTGAAGCACCCACCTTCCCAATAAGAGCATTTACCCGTGACGGCACGCCGATTGGGCCATCAACAGAACGTTTCATCGACGGCTGTCTATTTATGAAAGGAAAAGTCCACTGTGCTTCATTTGCCTTCTTCATTTTTTGTGCGCTCCGATAATTCGTTCAACCGCCGCGATAACATCTTCTACATCCTCATCAGTCATGCCTGGGTAGATCGGCAACGAAATTACGCGCCGATAAGCATGCATAGCTGCCGGGAAATCTTCGGCCACCAATTGATACGTGTCGCGATAGAAAGGATGCAGGTGCAGTGGGATGAAATGGACGCTGCTCCCGATATTCGCTTTCGTAAGCTCCTGGATGAACTCATCTCGCGTAATCGTGAGCTGCTCCAGGTGCAAGCGCAACAAATACAAGTGCCAGGCATGCTCTATGTGTGAAGGATCCGGTGGGGTCTCGAGTTCCGGACAACATGAGAAGGCTTCTGTATAGCGCTGCGCAATGGCTTGGCGACGTTCCCAGAGCCACTCGCTCCGCGCCAACTGATGCAGACCAAGGGCTGCAGCGATATCCGTCATGTTATATTTATAGCCTGCCTGTATCACCTCGTAATACCAGGAGCCTTCAGCAGTATAGCGCTTCCAGGCATCCCGGTTGATGCCGTGCAGAGCCAGCATTGTGGCCCGCTCAGCATATTCGGGGTTTGCTGTAGTGAGCATGCCACCCTCGCCCGTCGTTAAGGCCTTCGTCGCATAAAAGCTAAAGGCGGTCAGATCGCTATAATCGCACGTGTCCGCGATGTGATACGCTTTTCCAACTGGGCAGGATCGAGGTTGCAGGTGACTGGATCAACATCGACAAAGACTGGCCTGGCTCTGTAGTACACGGCGACCTCAGCCGTGGCCGTAAACGTATATACCGGGACGATCACCTCGTCCCCTGACTGCAGACCAATGGCGTCAAGTGCAAGGTGCATCGCAGCTGTTCCAGAATTGAGTGCCAGCGCGTAAGGTGCTCCCACTCGTTGGGCAAACTCACGTTCAAAGCGTTTTGTCTTGGGGCCGGTGGTTAACCATCCGGAGCGCAGAGTATCCACCACTTCATCGATCTCCGCTTGCGTGATATGTGGCACAGCAAACGGGAGAAATGTTGTGCGTGGTAACCTCTTACTTTTTACAAGACCGCTATAATCCATGGCAGAGT
>WNGL01010300.1_pt1 | contig 10796 bp, 8 predicted proteins | sample 5400591 | NCBI WGS metagenome assembly WNGL01 (sample SAMN13153377, study PRJNA577476) | soil metagenome | isolation source: 80 cm soil or saprolite under Garry oak tree replicate 1 | place: USA:California | collected 2016-06-15
GCCCCGACATCTTCAGCAAATTCTCTTCCGCCAGCGGGTCCGGGACATCGGCCAGATTGAATCCCTCGCCTTCATCGAGAACGTGAATCACCATTTTTTCGGGGGTCAGCTCGAACGCAAGGCGGATCTTTTTGTCGCGCCGCTCGCTGTTTCCGTAATGAAAGGCATTGATGACCCCTTCGCGCACTGACATCCCGATGCGGTGGCATTCCTCATCGCCAAAGCCGGCAGCGCTGGCCACGCGCAGGCTCATCTCCTCGGCAAGGCCCACGCTGTCCAGAGCCGTATCGAGGGTGACATCAATTCGGTTGGTTTGCGGTGTCATTCGGGGTCGCGGGCCCTCCGGCAAAACTTCCTTCGGGCCGATATTCAGGACCGTCTCCGCGCCTTGGGATAGCCGGCGAAAGGAACTCTTCTCACGCTGCCGCTAGGGCTGACTGCAAGCTACGTATGGGTAGCATAGCGGCCAAGGCGAAGTCAATGGAACAAGCCTATCATGACTGGCGCTAACCGGGGAGTGTTGGCAAGAGCTAACGCGCAGCATCTAGGCCCAATAAGTGCGGTCGAGGCTGCGGTACTGGACGGCTTCGCTCAGGTGGTTGGGCTGGATGCCCGCCGAGCCGTCCAGATCCGCGATGGTGCGCGAGACTTTCAAGATGCGGTCGTGCGCGCGGGCGGAAAGCCCCAGGCGCGTAATGGCGTTTTCGAGGAGTTTCTCGCCTTCCTCAGAAATCGCGCAGTGTTTTCGAATGAGTTTCGGCGGCATCTGCGCGTTGGCGTACACTTTTTTCTCCTCCGCGTAACGCTTCAACTGCGCTTGCCGCGCCTGTATCACGCGCTGCCGCACGCTGTTCGAGTCTTCCGCCACATGCTGGCTTCGCAGTTCCTTGTACTTCACCGCGGGGACTTCGATGTGGATATCAATACGGTCCAGCAGCGGACCGGAGATTTTCGAGACGTAGCGCTGGATCAGTGGAGGTGTGCAATGGCATTCGCGCGTCGGGTCTCCGAAAAAACCGCAGGGACACGGATTCATCGCCGCGGCCAGCATGAAGCGTGATGGAAACGTCACCGAAATCGCCGCGCGAGCGATGGTGACTGCCCCGTCTTCCAGCGGCTGACGCATCACTTCCAGGACGTTACGCTGAAATTCGGGCAGCTCGTCGAGGAACAGCACGCCGTTGTGCCCGAGCGAAACCTCCCCCGGCCGCGGCACCGCCCCACCGCCGATCAGTCCGGCATCGCTGATGGTGTGGTGCGGTGAGCGGAAGGGCCGCGTCCCCACCAGGCCGCGCGAATCCTCCAGTATTCCGGCGACGCTGTGGATGCGCGTGGTCTCGATGGCTTCTTCCAGCGACATCGGCGGAAGAATCGTGGGGATGCGTTTCGCCAGCATGGTCTTGCCGGCGCCGGGCGGACCGATGAAGATGATGTTGTGGCTGCCCGCGCAGGCCACTTCGAGGGCGCGTTTGGCGGCCTGCTGGCCGTGAACGTCGCGAAGGTCCACCGAATATTGCGCGGCCTCCGCAAGCATGGCCTGCGTATCGATCCGCAACGGCTGGAAGGATTCGGGCGAGTTCACTAGGTCCACCGCTTGCGGCAGAGAGCGCAGCGGAAACACGTCGAGCCCTTCCACCACGGCGGCCTCACGCGCGTTGGCTTCCGGAACGGCCAGCGCGCGGATTCCCTTCTCGCGCGCCGCGAGCGCAGCAGAGAGAGCGCCGTGCACCGCACGGACGCCGCCATCCAGAGAAAGTTCGCCCAGAAAAATCATGCGGTCGAGCGGCTTGCCGAAAAATGTTCCGAGGCATCCAAGAATGCCCAGCGCCATTGGCAAATCGAACGCCGAGCCTTCCTTGCGCACGTCGGCGGGAGCCAGGTTGATGGTGACGCCATGGGGCGAGGGAAAATCGTATCCGCAATTTTTCAGCGCCGATTTAATCCGCTCGCGGCTTTCCTTGACGGCGATATCGGGCAGGCCCACAACGTTGAACTCGCCCATCTTGGTCGAGCCGACGTCCACCTCGACTTCCACGAGGTACGCTTCGATGCCGAAGACGGCGGCGCTAAGAGATTTGAAGAGCATGAATAGAGGGAAGACCCGCCCGCGTGCGAAGATTAAACCAAAAATGAACTATATTCCAGCGGTACCATTCGCGCAGCAGCAGGCGCCCGCTGTGCTACCCTTTTGGCCGCGTCCCCGGCTCCTTCCCGGCTGCGGATCAACAAGATAGCTGAGATGAGAGAGGCGAAGATGAACCTCGTCCGAACCACTGCCAGAGTCCCTTCTCCTTTTTGCGCAGGTCTGCTGCTTGCTTCCCTCGGTGCATCCCTGCTGCTTGCTGGTCAATCCGCAGGGCCTACAACCGGCGATGCAAACGCGCTTATAAAAAAAGCAGACAAACTCTACGAATCCGGCGACCTGAATGGCGCCGTTTCCAGTTACCGCCAGGCGGCCAGCTTCAAGCCGAACGATCCCGAAGTTCTCTTCAAGCTGGGCCTGGCACTTGCTGACCAGGAACATTTGGACGAAGCTGCCGCAAACTACGAGAAAGCCGCAGCGCTCTATCAGAAAATGCCCGGGCAGCGATTCAATTACGCGGTCACGTCGAACAATCTGGGGCTCGTCTATTATCGCCAGGGCCGTTTGGACGACGCGCTCGCCCGAATTGACCTTGCCATTGCCACATGGCCGCGCACCGCGGATTGGTATGCCTCGCGGGGCATCGTTCTGGAAGCGAAGGGCAAACTCGAAGAAGCCATCGAGGCGTATCGCAAGGCAGTGGCGCTTGCGCCGCGCTCCGCAGATGCGCTCGCCAAACTCGGCGCCGCTCTCCAGAAAAAAGGCCAGTTCGACGAGGCTGTTTCCGTCCTGCAGCGCGCCGTGCTGGCCAAACCGTTTGACCCCGACGTGTTCGCGACGCTCGGCGACGCGCTGGCGGCAAAGAATCAGCTCGACGATGCCATTTCCGCGTACGCGCGCAGCCTCGAACTCCACCCGGACACGCCGACAGTTTTGTATAGCCTCGGGAACCTCCAGCAGCGAAAAGGCAATACCGGCGAGGCCATCCGCGATCTCCAGCGTGCCAACCAGCTCCAGCCAAACGATCCGGACACGCTGCTTGGTTTGGGCAACGCGCTGACGCAGGCGGGCCGCGCGGCAGAGGCCATCCCGTTGCTCGAAGTCGCACAGAAGGCCCGGCCGGAAAGAGCCGATCTGCGTCTCGCGCTGGGGAACGCGTTGACTGCCGCAGGGCGCAGCGCCGACGCGATTCCCCTGCTGCGCGCAGCTCTAGCTGCGCGCCCGGATTTTCCCGAGGCGTCGGAGTCGCTGGGCGTCGCTCTGCTGGCGAGGAGCGACTTTGCCGGTGCGCGAGCCGCGCTGGAATCCGCACTGAAGGCGCACCCAGAAGGCGCGGAGCTTCACAACAATCTCGGTCTCGCTCTGGCCGGACAAAGAAAATTTGCCGAGGCCCTCGCGGAATATCGGAGAGCACTCGACTTGAATCCACAGTACGCCGACGCGCTTGCGAATCACGCCGTAGCGCTCACGCTGACGGGCAGACAAATGGAAGCTGTGCCGGAGTTTCACAAGGCGCTCGAACTCCAGCCGCACAATTTGAAGGCCCAGGCCAACCTGGCCGCGGCATTGTTTGATCTGCGGCGCTACCGCGAATCCAGCGAGGCCTGGGCCAAGGCCGTGGCTCTTTCACCGGACGATGCGGATCTCCACTACAACCTCGGCCTGACGCTCGAAAAAGCGGGGCGTGCTGAAGAAGCTCGCAAGGCCTTCGCCGAAGCTCGCCGGCTTAATCCAAAGCTTCCGGCTCATCCTTAGGACGCGGGGCGCACTGGCTCGGACTCATGCCGGCCCGCCTGTGGGCCGCCGCACCGGCTATCGCTGCTTTACAGAAGCATCGCCTGCGCCGTATAGTGTCCCAAGTTTTCAGGGTTCCGAATCCAGCGCACGATTGAGGACCAACTATGTGGATAGTGCTCATCGTTGTTGCGGTGCTGTTCATCTTCGTCATCAGCATTTACAACGGGCTGGTGCGGCTGAAGGTGCAGTGTGAAAACGCATGGGCCGACATTGATGTCCAGCTCAAGCGGCGTTACGACTTGATTCCCAATGTCGTCGAGACGGTGAAGGGTTACGCGGCGCATGAGAAAGGCACGCTTGAAGCCGTTATTAACGCGCGTAGCCGCGCCATGGCCGCGCAGGGGCCCGCCGCAAAGGGTGAAGCGGAAGGGGTTCTGGCCGGCGCGCTGAAAAACCTGTTTGCTCTCGCCGAAGCCTATCCGCAATTGCGCGCCGTCGAAACGTTCTCGCAGTTGCAGCAAACGCTGGCGCAACTCGAAGACACGATCCAGAATGCGCGCCGCTACTACAATGCTGTAGTGCGCGACCTCAACACCAAGATCGCACAGTTCCCCTCGAATATCATCGCCGGAATGTTCAATTTCAAGCCGCGCGAGTTTTTCGAGATCACCGCAGCGGCCGAGCGCGAAGTCCCGAAAGTCAGCTTCAACACGCCCAATGCCCAGCCGTCCTGAGGAAGCCGCATGACCAGGACCCGGCTCGCAGGCCACCCGCGCGACTTCCGGCTGGCCGCTGTTCTGCTCGCGTTGTTTCTCGCGGCAGCCCTCCCGGCATTTGCGCGGCAACTCGTCATCCAGGAATTCAGCGCGGAAATCATGGTCCAAGAAAATGGCGTCCTTGACGTCACCGAAACCATTTCGCCCCGCTTCATCGGGGCGTGGAACGGAATCTACCGCACCATTCCGGTCGAATACGTCACGCCGCAAGGATTCAACTACGAACTGTTGCTCGACGTTCTGAGCGTCACCGACGCAAGCGGCGCAAGGCTGAAATACGAAAGCAGCCGGGAGCGCCATTACTTCAAGCTGAAGATTTACGTTCCCGGCGCGCAGGACGCCATGCGCACCGTCGTGATCCATTACCGCGTGTATGACGGCTTGAAATTCTTCGAGGACCATGACGAACTCTACTGGAACATCACCGGCGACGAGTGGGAAGTTCCCATTCAAGCCGCAAGCGCAAAAATCTTTCTCCCTCAGGGAGTCACCGGCGTGCGCGCCACGACTTTCACGGGCGCTTACGGTTCGCGCGAGCAGGACGCCGAGGCGGAGGTTTCCGGCCCGCTCGTCGAACTCCGCCTGCGCCGTTCTCTGGGATTCCGCCAGGGACTGACGGCCGTCGTCGGCTGGGACAAGGGTTTTGTCCACGAGCCTACTGTGGCAGACAGGCTTTATTTGTTCGTGCGAAGCAATTGGCCGCTCGTCCTTCCGCTGCTCGTATTTGGTGTGATGTTCTGGCTCTGGTACACCCGCGGCCGCGACCCTCGCCTGCACTCCATCGCCGCTCAATACGCGCCGCCCGAGGAGCTGACGCCCGGTGAAGCCGGCACTCTCGTGGACAACCAGGCGGCCATGCGCGACGTCACGGCGACCCTGGTGGATTTGGCCGTGCGCGGCTTCCTCCTGATCGAAGAAAAAAAGAAAGAGCACATGATGGGCCTGTGGTCCGACAAGGAATATGTGTTCCATTTGCGCAAGAAGCGCGAGGAATGGACCGGTTTGAAGCCCCATGAAGTGGAGCTTTTGGACGGCGTGTTTTCCGCCGGCACCGATGAATCCGTCGAACTCAGCGAACTGCAGAACAAGTTTTACAAAAATATTCCCCTCATCCGCGACCGCATTTTCGAATCGCTCGTGAAGCACGGCTACTACTTGCACCGGCCCGACAAAGTCCGCCAGGCCTATCTCATCGCCGCTCTTGTTATCGGAATCGTTTCCGTTGCCTTTGCTGGCGGCTTGTCTGCGGCACTGGGGATGGCGCCCTTGCCGTTTATCCTGGCCGGAATTGCAAGCGCCGCGATTATCTTCGGATTTGGCTGGTTCATGCCCGCGCGAACGCTTTCCGGCGCGCGAACCCTGGAAGGCGTTCTGGGGTTTGAGGATTTTCTGAGCCACGTGGAAGAAGACCGTTTTGAACGGACCATCAAAACCCCGCAGATGTTCGAAAAGTTTCTGCCGTTTGCCATGGCGCTGGGCGTCGAGAAAAAGTGGGTCACGGCTTTTCAGAAAATTTATACGCAGCCACCCGAGTGGTACCGCGGCTCGGCGGTCGGGCCGAACTTTTACGCGATGGGGTTTGTGCACGACCTCGACGCCATGAGCACACGCGCGGGAAGCGTCATGGCTTCGGCGCCGCGGAGCACCGGGGGCTCGGGGTTCGGCGGCGGTGGAGGATTTTCCGGCGGCGGCTTCGGTGGCGGGGGCGGCGGCAGCTTCTAGCTGCAGCGCGCCCATTCAAGCGAAAGGGTCTTCCCACTTCAGACCAATCCTGCCGGCGCAGCCAGGAGATTTCGCGAAAACGGTCAATCCTCCTGGCTGCGGTCCGGCCGGAGCAGCACGCGCAGGCTCGTCGTAAAGTCGCCGAGCTTCTCAGCTCCAGCCCCGTGCTTTGGAGCGGAGGCAGGCTCGGCGATTGGCTTGGATCCCGGCTCAGACAATTCGCTTCTCCTGGTTACTTACTTTTCTCACCGTTCGTTCGCCGGGAATTGCTCTGCTGCCGGGTGCGTTCAAGGAGACGGTCGAGGGCGCGGACCAATTCGGGACCGGTGTCATGCAACTCCGCCAGGCGCTGTTGCGCCAGCTTGTCCAGAAGCTTCTGAGCGCGAGGAGTCAGGCCAACCAGCACCTCGCGGCGGTCATCCGTGCTTCGCACCCGCCGAACGTAGCCGTGTTTGGCCATGCGATCCACCAGCTCCACTGCGCTGTGGTGGCGCAGCAGGAGCTGATCGGCCAGCGCGCGGATCGTGGCCGGCGTCCCCTCGGGAAGCCCGCGAATCGCCAGGAGCACATGGTACTGATGGGGTTCGAGACCCGTCGCGCGGGCGGCCTGGTCGCTCAAATTCAGAAACTTTCGAATCTGGCGGCGGAACTCGGCGAGGGCGCGATAGTCCCCGGGGCGGGTAGTCCGATTCATCTCGATGCGATTATATCGTAAAACGATAGACCTGCAAACCAGTGTAGCCGATCCGCTATTCCGTGGAGGAATCCATTCCAGCTAGCTGCACGCGGGAAAAGACAGCGGAGTGGAGGCGCGGCGCTGCCCGCTACAGCGCCTTGCGAAACGCTTTCTGCGTCTTGTAATGCTCGTAACCCTGCCGCTCGTAGAATTGGTGCGCACGCAGACGAATCACATTGGAACGGAGATGCAACGCGCGGCAGCCTCGCTGGCGCGCCCATTTCTCCGCTTGCTCGAGTATCCGCTGCCCCGCGCCAAGGCTGCGCTGCCCTTCGGCAACGACCAGCCCGTTCAGCTCCGCGCGGACGTCGTTCTCGATCAAATGGTTCACGCTCACGTGACCCCAGCCGATTACCTCGCCTGCCGGCGATTCCGCCACAAACACCGCATGCAGGGCCGCGGGCTCGAGGCTGCGCATCCGGCGAAGAATATCCTCTGTCGTGGAAGGATAACCGAGTTGCCCGGAGAGTTTGGCAATCTGCGCGGCGTCGGATTCCCTCGCCAGGCGAACGTGCGCTCCTGCAGGACGCAGAGACGTGCTCATCTCGCTCACCTCCGAGGAAAGAATAGAGCACAGCGCGCGGTGGGACAAGAGCGTGGGCGGGTCGAGAAGCGTCAGGCGGCGGGGGGAATCTTGCCGCCGCCAGACGCCGCTTGACGGCGGCGCTGAAAAGGGCCGTCCCGCTTTGCAGAACGGCCCGATTTGTTAGGAGTGGCGGTTGCCCGCCAGTTGCGCTACTGGCACGTCGGGATTTTGAATGAACCCAGGCGCGTGCTCCAGTTGAATGTGCCGCTGGACTTCAAGTACTCGGTGGTGTACCAAAAGGTGCAGTCGTCCACCGGGTCGATTGCGAGACTCGAGTAATCCCCCCAGCGGTTCAGGTTTCTGAGTTGCGATCCGGTTCCTTCGATGATGCTGACTTCGGGCTCGAGCGCCCCAGACGGGTCGCTCGGAACACGGACTGCAAAGCGGATAGCCGGGTGGATCTGGCTGCTGGAAACGCTGTAACCCACGGCGATGTCTCCCACCTTATCCATCGCCATACTGCCCATCCAGCGGAAGCTGGAGTCGGGCGCAAACGTTCCCTGCTGGAAGACAGCCGGAGTTCCATTGGGATTTCGAATTTCGTACCAGCGAACGCCTGTCTGATTCGAACCATGATGGCCGCCCGAACCGACCTGTACGGAATGATTGACGACGAGCGATTCACCGGTCGTAGTTAAGTTGCGATACGCCAGACGATACATCAGCCGGTCGCCCAGCGAGTCGAGTTGCTGCCTGGTGCTCGACTGCGGAACGCAGGCGCCGCCCCCGCAGGCTTCCGAGAAAGATGCGACGGGAAGATTTGTCGGCCCGGTGAGCGCCGAGTTGCTTGGTGTTACGAAATCCACGTGGAACTTGAAGAGGTTCAGGGAACTCGCGCCGAAGTCGAGAAGGAAGTTGGGAGAGCCGGCCGGCGGCGCTGTTGAGCCATCCAGGTCAGAGGGCAGCAAACTGGCGAAGGAAGACGAGAGCTGGAAGCACACGGCCGTCGCCGCACTCCCGCTCAGCATGGAAGCCCGGTCAAGAGCGCAGGCCCTGGCTCCGACGAAGAAGTTCCCGGAAAACATATTGAACGTGGCGTAGTACGCATCGGGCCAGACGCCCAGCTTGGGATAGTCCGGGAAATTTGGCATCGAGAACGAGTAGCGATTGAACGAGCCCGTAGCATCGCTCGTTGTGGAAACAGCAACACAATAGAAGAAGGGCGCAGTAAAGACTGGCTGCGCCAGGACCCAACGGCCTGCCGCTTTGTCGTACTGGGCGATGATGTCGCCGTCATTGGAAGTCTCACAAGGGCCGCCGAAGCCGCTCCAGAGCGTGTTGCCGGCTACAGGGCCGATCTGCGCGGTGCCGGTTGTCTTGTCAAAAACGGCGAAGGAGGTGTTCACCCACTGCACGATTTGTGTTGCGCCGACAGCGGCGTTGGTGTCCGGCGGGGCGGCGTTCACGGAGAAAGCGCCCACTGGTCCGACAAAACCCGCGCCGACGCCGTCAAAATTCGATCCCGCGCTGACCAAAGCCTGCGGCGAAATCACCACGGTTTGCAGTACCGGGTCGGGCTGGCCGGAAATGGGCTTTAGCGGGTGCGGATGCCGCAACGGCACTTCGCGCAGGAGTCCGCTGGGAATCGCAGGCTCGATCTCGCGCAACGGCCGAGAAACATCATGGTGGGCAGCACGTATGACTTCCGCGCCGGGCGCGGCGTTCTGGGCTCCAAGAGGCGCGCCCGAAAACAGCAAGAGAACAGCCAAGAACAGAATGCCAATGAAAACTCCCAAAGTCTTGGAACTCATCCTGATTCCTCCGTTTGGTCTTATCAATTGGGGACAGGCAAGCTGGACGGTTAAAGCCTACTAAAAGAGTATTCGTCATGCAAGGCTAAATTCCGGCAAGAGCTCTTTCAGCTAAAGGTTTCTTTCAGAGTCGAGGAGCAAAGTTACCGGGCCATCGTTCACCAACTCGACCGCCATCATCGCCTGGAAGACGCCCGAGTCGACGGGAACGCCCCGTGCGCGCAATTTCGTCATGAACTCTTCGTAAAGCTGGCGCGCCTGCTCCGGCGGAGCCGCGCGCATGAAACTCGGGCGCCGCTGTCCGCGCGCGTCTCCATAGAGTGTGAATTGCGAGACCACCAGCGCGCTGCCATGCGTATCCAGCAGCGACCGGTTCATTTTTCCATGGTCGTCTTCGAAGATGCGCAAGGTCGCGATTTTTTCGGCCAGATACGCGGCCGCCTCCGCCGAATCTTCGCGAGCCACACCCAGCAGCACGACCACGCCGGGCCCAATCTCGCCGGTAACGCGGCCTTCGACGACGACTCGTGCGCGGTTAACGCGCTGGACGACGGCTCTCAAGTGCAGCTCTCGAATAAAGCTCGTGCTGCCTGCTAGGGTTTCTTCTCTGCCGCCGGGGGCGCAGGCTTGCGTGGCAGCAAGCCCGGAAGTTGCGCCACGTTGTAGGCCCACACGGCCAGCACCTGCGCGCCTTCGGTCAAATCATCCGGGCGGACGCGGTCAAACGTGTCGGCTTGCGAGTGGTGCGTCTGCGCATAGTCCACCGGCTCCTGCACGCACCAAAAGCCCGGCACGCCGGCCTCGTCGAACGGAACATGGTCGCTGCCGCCTTCAGTGCGCAGGCTCGGCTCCACCAATCCGATCTTTGCGAGCGGATAGACAACACGATCCATCGTTTCCCGGGCCGGGTAGTTACCCATCATACCGATGGTCAACACGCGCCCGGTGCCGGTGTCGTGAACGAGCACTCCGGAAATTTTCCCCAACTCGGCCTTGTGGGCCTCCACGTACGCGCGCGAGCCCACCAGCCCTTGCTCCTCGCCGGTGAACAGCACAAACCGGATGGTGCGCTTCGGTTTGACGCCGAGCAGCTGGAGGGCCCGGGCTGCCTCGAGCACGGCCATCGCACCTGTACCGTTGTCGGTCGCGCCGGTTCCCAAGTCCCAGGAATCGAGGTGCCCGCCAATAATCACGACCTCGTCGGGTTTCTCGGAGCCGGGGATTTCTGCAACCGTGTTGTACACCTCGACCGGCTTCTTGCTCGCGGAGTTGCTGATCTCCACTTCGGCCTGTACCGGGCCGGCATCCAGGAGCCGCCAGAGCAGGTGATGGCTCTCGCCGGTCACAAATGCCAACGGGAATGCGCCGCTCTTGTACTCATTGCCGCGGCTCATCGAAAACATAT
>WNGL01010304.1_pt1 | contig 10794 bp, 8 predicted proteins | sample 5400591 | NCBI WGS metagenome assembly WNGL01 (sample SAMN13153377, study PRJNA577476) | soil metagenome | isolation source: 80 cm soil or saprolite under Garry oak tree replicate 1 | place: USA:California | collected 2016-06-15
TTTTCTTCTCGTAAATGAGGATGTAAGGATTTTCGAGCACGGCCTCCATCGCCTCCGCGTTCGTGACGAAGTAGGGCGACAGATAACCTTTGTCGAACTGCATGCCCTCGACGACTTCCAGCGTGGTTTCGATCGATTTCGCTTCCTCGACCGTGATCGTGCCGTCCTTGCCAACCTTGTCCATGGCGTCGGCAATGATCTCGCCGATCGTCTTGTCCCAGTTGGCCGAAACGGTCGCCACCTGCGCGATCTCGGTGCGATCACCGACTTTCTTGGAGATTTTCTTCAGCTCCTCGACGATTGCCTCGACGGCTTTCATGATGCCGCGCTGCAATGAGGTCGGGTTCGCTCCCGCGGTGACGTTGCGCAGTCCCTCTTTATAGATGGACTCCGCCAATACTGTCGCCGTGGTGGTGCCGTCGCCCGCGATGTCGGAAGTTTTTGAAGCGACTTCGCGTACGAGCTGAGCGCCCATATTTTCATACGGATCTTCCAGCTCGATCTCTTTCGCGACCGTCACGCCGTCTTTCGTGATTGTCGGGCTGCCGAATTTCTTGTCGAGAATTACGTTGCGGCCGCTCGGTCCGAGCGTTGCCTTAACGGCCTTCGCCAGTTTCTCGACGCCGCGCAGCAACGCGTGCCGCGCATTTTCATCGAATTGTAATTGTTTAGCTGCCATAGGTTGGTCCTTAGTTGTTAGTTGTTAAGTGAAAGCTAACCGATGATGCCGAGGATGTCGTCCTCGCGCATGATCAGGTAAGACTCGTTGTCGATCTTGATTTCGGTGCCGCCGTATTTCGAAATGAGAACTTTGTCTCCTTTCTTGACGGTGAAATCGACTTTCTTTCCGTTGTCGTCGATTTTACCGGTGCCAAGAGCGACGACTTTGCCTTCCTGCGGTTTTTCCTTTGCGGTATCGGGGATGATGATCCCGCCCTTTTTTACTTCCTGCTCTTCAATCGGCTGCACCAGCACCCGATCTCCGAGCGGTTTTACATTAACTGTTGCCATAGGTGTTGTCTTTACTCCTTTGTTTTTTGGTTGTGCCGGCGCCTGTCGATCTCGTGACAATCGTCGGCAAATTCTTTCGTTACTTCTTCTTGTCCTCGTCCACGACTTCGAACTCCGCGTCGACGACATCGCCGTCGCGTTTACCTGCCTCTTGCTCGGCGCCTGGACGCGCACCTGCTTCCGGCCCTGGTTGCGGACCGGCCTGAGCGCCTTGCGCTGACGCTTGTTTGTAAAGCTCCGCGCTGATCTCCTGGAATTTGTTCTGGAGATCGTCGTAGGTCTTTTTCATCGCGTCAGTGTCGTTTCGATTGATCGCATCACGGACGGCGGCGATAGCGTCTTCGACGGATTTCTTTTTGTCGCCGGAAATCTTGTCGCCGAGATCTTTCAATTGCTTCTCGCACTGATACGCGAGCATATCGGCGTTGTTTTTGATCTCGATCGCTTCCTTCGCCTTCTTGTCCTCTTCGGCGTGCGCTTCGGCTTCGCGCTGCATCTTCTCGACTTCCTCCTTCGAGAGTCCCGAACTGCCGGTAATGGAAATCTTTTGCTCCTTGCCGGTACCGAGGTCTTTCGCCGAAACGTGCAAAATGCCGTTCGCATCGATATCGAAGGTCACTTCGATCTGCGGAACACCGCGCGGGGCCGGTGGGATTCCGTCGAGATGGAACGTGCCGAGGTTTTTGTTGTCGCGTGAGAGCGGCCGCTCGCCCTGCAACACTTTAATTTCCACGCCCGGCTGATTATCGCTGTAAGTCGAAAAGATTTGTGACTTCCTGGTCGGGACGGTGGTGTTACGCGGGATCATTGGTGTCGCAACACCTCCCGCAGTTTCAATCGCCAGCGTGAGCGGCGTAACATCGAGAAGGAGCACGTCCTTCACCTCGCCACGCAGCACGCCGCCCTGAATGGCCGCGCCCACCGCGACGACTTCGTCTGGATTTACTCCTTTATGCGGCGGTTTGCCAATAAGGTCGCGCGCTGTTTCAACTACTTTCGGCATACGGGTCATGCCGCCGACGAGGACCAGCTCGTTGATTTCCTTCTCGGACAACTTGGCGTCGGCCAAACAATCCTTCACCGGCTGCACTGTGCGCTCGACGAGCGAATCGGTGAGTTGCTCGAGCTTTGAGCGAGTTAACTTTTTCTGGATGTGTTTCGGCCCGCTCGCATCCGCCGTGATGAACGGCAGATTGATTTCGTATTCCTGGGAACTCGAGAGCGCAATCTTGGCCTTCTCGGCTTCTTCCTTGATGCGCTGGATCGCGTCCGGCTGCTTCGTCAGATCGATGCCGGTGTCTTTCTTAAATTCGCTGACGATCCAATCCATTACCTTGGCATCCCAGTCGTCACCGCCAAGGTGCGTATCGCCGTTGGTCGCTTTCACTTCGAAAACGCCATCACCGATTTCAAGAACGGAAATGTCGAATGTGCCGCCGCCCAAATCGTATACGGCGATCTTCTCATCTTTCTTTTTGTCGAGACCGTAAGCGAGCGAGGCCGCCGTCGGCTCATTGATGATGCGCAGCACCTCAAGGCCTGCGATCTTGCCTGCATCCTTTGTCGCATTGCGCTGCGAATCATTGAAATACGCCGGAACGGTGATGACCGCCTGCGTAATTTTTTCGCCGAGCTTCGCCTCCGCGTCGGCTTTCATCTTCGACAAAATCATCGCGGAAATTTCCGGTGGCGAAAAAGTTTTGCGCTGGCCGTTTACTTCCAGTTGCACGTGCGCATCGCCGTTCGCAGCCTTCACGATTTTGTACGGAACGCGGTGCTCCTCTTCATGGACCTCGTCGAACTTGCGGCCCATGAACCGCTTGATCGAGAAAACCGTATTTTGCGGATTAGTCACCGCCTGACGTTTCGCGGCCTGGCCCACTAATCGTTCGCCAGTTTTTGTAAACGCCACGACGGATGGCGTCGTCCGCGCACCCTCAGAATTTTCCAAAACTACCGGGTCGCCACCCTCCATCACGGCCATGCAGGAATTAGTGGTCCCCAGATCGATACCTAAAACTTTTGCCATTGAATAAAATCCTCCTGTGCATTCTTCTAGCAAGAGTTAAGCCAGCCGGGCCTAATCATTTTAAGTAGCTGTTGATGAGGATATAAGTCATGCAACTTGCCGAATCTTCAAGAGCGGATAGAGACACTTTGGCTCGATCTACCCTGCCGAATAAGCGGCTTCCGAGCCAATACGGCGCGGCGTCGGCTGCGGAGTTCCATCTGTAAAGGCAGGTGTGTCGCCTGCGAACCAAACATGAAGCGCGCACTTCGTCGCGTCCGATGAGAAGTGAAACGACACACTGGTCGACCTCCCGGCGCTTTTTGCTTTAGCGAATGTCTTCGCTGCGATAGTTTCTTGCGTGCGTCAATACCATGATCTTCTCCGGCTCGTGCTCGAGAAAGGTCACCCGCGCGCCGATCGCACCGGCACCGGCACATTGTCGATCTTCGGCGCGGAGGTGCGGTTTGATTTGCGGGAAAAATTCCCGCTACTCACGACAAAAAAATTACACATCAAATCGATCATTTACGAACTTCTGTGGTTCCTGCGCGGCGACACGAACATCCGTTACTTAAACGAACACGGCGTTACGATTTGGGACGAATGGGCTGATCAAACCGGCGACCTTGGTCGAGTTTACGGCGCGCAATGGCGCGATTGGCGCGGCGAGAATGGCGTGCGCGTGGATCAGATCAACAACGTGCTTGCGGAGATCAAAACAAATCCACAGAGCCGCCGACTGATCGTGAGTGCGTGGAATCCAGCCGAGATCGACAAAATGGCGTTACCGCCCTGTCACGTTCTCTTTCAGTTTTACGTACAGGACGGCGAGTTGAGTTGTCAGCTTTACCAGCGCAGCGCCGATTTGTTCCTCGGCGTCCCGTTCAACATCGCGTCGTATTCTCTGTTCACGCTCATGGTCGCGCAAGTGTGTGATTTAAAGCCTGGCGAGTTCGTTCACACATTTGGCGATTTACATCTCTACCGAAATCATCTCGAGCAAGCGCGCGAACAGCTTTCCCGTGATTGTCGATCTTTGCCACGCATGCAACTAAACTCGGCGATCAAGAACATTCGCGATTTTCGTTTCGAAGATTTCCAGTTAATCGATTACGACCCGCATCCGGCAATCAAAGCCCCGATCGCCGTCTGAGACTTTTGGCCGTCGTGCGGGTTAAGTAAGTTGTGAGCGCGTCCCGGAAGTTCGGCTCGGTTCTGGTTATTCTGCTCCCCACGCTGGCGCCTCTTTTCGGTCAAAGCCCGGCCACTTCAGTCGAGATCGATTTGCAGGAGCAAACTGCTTATCTCGTTCAAAATGGCCGACCGGTTTTAGCGACGCCAATTTCGAGTGGCCGTTACGGACATCTCACCGAGACCGGCTCATTCAAGATTGTCGAGAAGGAACGAAGTCATCACTCAAGCATGTATGGAAAGATCGTCGACGCCCGCGGAAACACGATCGTGGCCGATGCCGATGCAGACATGCGCGTTCCTCCCGGCGGGAAATTTATTCCCGCGCCCATGCACTACTTCATGCGTTTCGCCGGCGCGAACGGAATGCACGCCGGGTATCTTCCAGGCTATCCGGCGTCGCACGGCTGTGTCCGCATGCCGCAAGAATATGCGATTGCAATTTTCAACTCGATCAATGTCGGAACTCCGGTCACTGTGTTCGGAAAGACACCGGTGAGCCGTTATTCCGAACAATCGCGTTCCACGATGTTGAGGGGACGCAATAGATTCGCAGACCCGCGCTTCGGTCCGCCATTCGACCCCCGCTTTGCCGCGCCTCCGCCCTACTGGTGGCGGTGAACACATGACTGTGGAGGCAGGCGTGCCCGCCCCGCCGAAATTGGGCGAAGGCGGATCGCATGCGAGCTAAAGCTAAGCACCCGACACGGCTGCGACTACAGAAAGCGAAAGCCGAGCGCGATGTAATTAATTAGATGTTAGGGTCGCTGCGCGGGCGCCTTGTCGACGTTCGCGCTGGCCGTTTTCGGTCCGCGTGAGAGATCGACAAGGTCGGCCAAGATACTCAATGTCTCATCGCGCTCGGGATCGATGGCCGGTTCTTTGGTGTCGTCTCCACCGGCGGGGGTAGCGATCAAATCCGAATCCGCATCCGGGGCGGCTTCGGGTCCAACTTGCAGGGAGGCTCCACTCTTCTTCGCCTCGGCCAGTTTCCCGGGGTACATGATCAGCTGGAGATTCGGTTTATCGACCGTGTCGAGCGTCAGGCGATAAATGCGCGGCTCTTCTTCATTGCGCGCCAGACGCTCTTTAGAACGCATTTCTTTGCGCAGCTTATCGTCCTGGAGTTCCTTTTTTCGAAGATCTTCGTTCAGCGAAATCCGATTGTCGTCCAGCTTGTGACGCAAACGATCAATGTCCTCCATCACATAATGAAATTCGGGATCGTTTTTGACGCGCTCTGCTGAACGTAGCTTTAGTTGATCGACGAAAAGCGAATGCGTATCAGACCATTTCGTATATTTCGCCTTGGATACCTCATCGTAGGGCAAGCAGTTCTTCAGCGCTCCCTCGCCAAATTCGGGCAGATCACTCAAGCTCGGCAGCACAATATCGGAGGCCACACCGTGGAGCTGCGTCGAGCCGCCAGCGACGCGATAGAATTTCTGGATGGTTAATTTCAATGCGCCATCCTCGTCGGAATGATTGCCAAGCAGCGACGCGAACCGGCCGATTGGGAGAATCGTCTGGACTGTTCCTTTTCCGAACGTATTTTTGTCGCCGACAATCACGGCGCGCCCGTAATCTTGCAGAGCGGCCGCAAAAATCTCGCTGGCGGACGCGCTTTGCCGACTGGTCAAGACCACCAGCGGTCCGGAATAAGCGATGCCGGAGTCGGGATCGGACGATATCCTGATACTTCCATTGTAATCTTTTGTCTGAACGATCGGGCCCGATTTCAAAAACAGACCAGTGAGTGAAAGCGCTTCCTCCAGTGAGCCGCCGCCATTTCGCCGAAGATCGACAACCAACCCGGCGATGTTTTCTTTCTTCAGCCGCTTGAGCAGCGCGAGCACATCGCGCGTCGTGCTTTTTTGATGCCGATCCATGTCCGCGTAAAACGACGGGAGCGTGAGCCAGCCGAGCTTTATTGGATCGCCGTTCTCATCTTTCCTGATGATGATGTCGGCCCGCGCCTCTTGATCTTTTAGCTTAATTTCATCGCGGACCAGCTCGACATTTTTGCGCCGGGAAGGATCGGTTGCGTCTGAGGGAATCACCAGCAGACGCACATGCGTGCCTTTTTTGCCGCGGATCATCTCCACGACTTTATCCAGCCGCATCTCACGAACGTCGACAAATTCAGCCGGACCCTGCGCCACAGCGGTAATCCGGTCGCCCACTTTAAGCCGTCCATCGGCTTGCGCGGGCCCGCCGGGAACAAGGCTCTCTATTTTCGCGTAGCCATCTTCCGAGCGAAGCATGGCGCCAATTCCCACGAGGGAGAGGCCCATGTTAATGCTGAAATTCTTCATGTCGGCCTTACTCAGATACTCGGAGTGCGGGTCGTACGTTTGGGCGAGCGCATCGAGAAAGAGCTTTACTTGCTCGTCCTTGTCTTCCTCGTGAACGTTGCGGGCGAGGCGATCATAGCGCCGGGCGACCAGCTGTGGGGCGGGCTCGATCGGATGCTCGCTTAAATGTTCCTGTAGCAGCTCGTTTGTGATACGGCCGCGCCAGAATTGGTCGGCTTCTGCCTCGTCCTTAGGCCAGGGTGATTTTTGGCGGCTAAGCTCAATCTTCGCATCGCTTTTAAAGTCGACCGGTTGCTTCAACAGTTCTTTTACTTTGGCGACACGTTCGTCGACGCGTTTTGTATACAGATCGTAAATTTCGTAGGCAGGTTTCAGATTGCCTAGAAGAATGTCATTGCCCATTGAGTTTCCATATTTCGCACTGAGCGTATCGACGTCCTGTTGGGTGAAAAAGAGATGGCTGAAATCGAGCAGCTCCAGATAAGTCTGAAGGAATTTTTTCGAGACTTCGTCGTTCAACTTCTGACGGGTGTAATGGCCTTCCTCCAAAAGCCGTCCCACCGACATCGTGATCGTTTCCTTCGATGTCGCCAAAAGCGGAGGAGGCGCAATCGCGAATGCAAAAAGAATGGCGCAATACGCCAGTGACCGTTGGAAAGATGACTTCATCGGCTAAAAAAAGGTTTTCTCACCTTGGCAGATTTCACGGGAAAACGCAAGACGACGAAAACAAGATCGACATACAGGTAGAAATGAGACAATCGACAACAGGGAACATTCAAATATTCGCAAAAACTCCCGTCTTCAGCTGTAGCCGACCCTCTTTCCACTCAACGCAATGACTTACAAACGCTTTTGCGGCGGCATTTTCGAAACGAATTGCTATCTGCTCAATGCGCCCGCCGGAGCGATTCTCTTCGATGCGCCCGATGGCGCTTGCGATTGGCTCGAATCCCAGCATATCGATCTAAAGCTTCTGCTGCTTACACATGGCCACTTCGATCACGTCCCCGATGTAGCCAAAATCAAACGACGCTTCCATTGCTCAATCGGTTGCCACCCGCAGACCGCGCCGACGATTTCCGATCCAGAATTCTTTCGCAGCTTCGGTTTCCAACTCGAGATCGAAGCGGTTAAGCCCGATTTCCTAATTGAAGAGACACCGGCGAGAGATTTTCTCGGTCTCGGAATGCAAGTTCTTGAAGTGCCGGGTCATTGCCCGGGCAGCCTTTGCTTTTTCTCACGCAAAGACCAATTGCTCATCGGCGGCGATGTCCTTTTTGCCGGCGGCGTTGGCCGAGGCGACCTGCCGGGTGGAGATCTTGATCTGTTGCTGGGCGGGATCAGGAAGAAATTGTTTCCGCTCGGGGACGACGTAACGGTGCTTCCCGGTCACGGCTCGCCGACGACGATTGGAAAGGAACGGCGGACGAATCCGTTTTTTGCTGCTGCGGGTGACACGCCTTCCTTTAAAGCTTAATCCCCCGCGCCGATAAACCAGATAGTGTGTGTTCCAATTTTTCGAGCCCACCAACCGCGTCGACGATTCGGCGCAATGATTTCACCGCCGTTGGCACGTATTTGAGAAATTGTTTGTGGCCTTTCACGAGGCCGAGAAAGCCGTAAGCGCCCAGCGCCTGCATCAGACGTTGCATCGCACACAAGCGCAGCGTGTCGTCGAAGTCACCATTAATCACCCGCCCATTTTCCGCCTGTTTGTATCTATAATAACAAATTAATTCGTCTCGCTCCGCGCTGGAAAGATCGACATAGGGATCAAAAAGCGACGACGCCAAATCGTATTCGGCCAAGCCGGGACGCATGCCTTGGAAATCGATCAGATAAGCCAAGCCATTGCGCATAATGATATTTTGTGATTGAAAATCGCGATGCACCAAAACTCTGGGCGAACGCGCCAAGCGTTCCGCGATTTCGTGCAAGGCGGGCAGCGCCGCGAGCTCGCGTAATTGTGCGTTCTCGATCTTGAAATAGCGGCCGAGGCAATTCTCAAAAAAATAATTTTGCTCCCACACGTAAAGCGCAGCGTCGAATTCAGCCGGCAAATGCTCTTTTATTTCCACGCAGACCGATTCGGGCAAACTATGAAGCGCCGCAATTTCATCGAGCGCTGATTCGTAGAATGCACGGCGTACGAGCCAGCTTTCTCCTCGAAAACTGTAGAGATCGCTTTCGCCCAGATCTTCGACCCAGATTAGGCCTTCCGCTGGATCATGAAAATAAATTTTTGGCACCCGAATTTCGTAAGCGTTGAGAAACTGCGCGATCTGGACGTAATGCCGATTTTCTTCGCGTTCCCGATTGTATTTCACTAGAATAAGCGTCTGATCCGGCGAGCAACGGATCCGATAAAATTTCCGGTCGGATCCGCCCTTGTTGATCGGCGCAATTTTTATCTCGGCGACATCAAGGCGCGGGAAATACATCCGCGTTCGGCGAAGGAGAAGATCATTCGTTCGCATGATTAGATGTCGATGTCGCGCAGGATACCGCTGGCTTTTTGTTGGGAGCGGACAATACAACCCCGAAGGTGACTTTTGGAAGCAATTTGTGCACCGGGCCACAAAATTGTGTCCTCCAGAATCGCTTCCGCGCCAACGCGGCATTCTTCTCCGACAACTGTGCAGCCACCCAATTGTGCGCTTGGATCCACCATCGCGGTTTTCGATACGCACTGAGGCCAGTCGCGCATCTTCACATAGCCCGGCTTCCACTGTTTTCGGAGAATTGTGCGATGCACGTCGAGATATTCAGCGCGCGAACCGATGTTGAACCACTTTCCGTCATTCATCACCAAGCCACCGATCTTGCCGCCCCTGCCTATCCAATCAGCGATAATCGGAATGAAAGAGATTTTTCGTTGCGGCGGGATTTGCTGGAAAATCTCTGGGCTCCAAACGGCGATGTTGGCGAAATCGAAATTTCCCGCGATGCCGTATCGATTCACGATATCCACAACACGGTGGTTGCGAAAAGCCACATCTGTAGCCAAACCGGTTTCACGCAATGCGAGCGTAACGTCATTTCCGCGACGGAAATGTTCGTCGATCAAAGGTTCTAGATTGATGTCAGTCAAGATATCGGCGCTATAAGTGATGAACGGATCAATGCCAAGATAACGTTCCACATTCTTGATGCCGCCGCCGGTCTCGAGCAGATCCGGTTCGTGGATCAGCGTGATCGGTTGGCCGGCATAACTGTTCTCGCCAAAAAAGTTTTGAAATACTTCCGGCAACTTGTGCGCGTTAATCACGAATCTGCTCACTCCGAGATCGATCAAATGATCGAAGGCGAAAGTGATTAGCGGTTTTTGAAAAATTGGCACGAGCGGCTTGGGCAAATCATCTGTTAGCGGCCTTAGTCGCCTGCCGAGCCCGGCGCCTAAGACGAACGCCTGCGCGATGCGATCGATAGTCACGGCGGGGATACTTCGCCTAGTTGGATTCGCTCTTGTGACCAGCTGGCGTTTCCAGCGAATCTGTGATGCGAAGCCTTTTCACGACGAGTTCGTCGATTTCGATTCGTTGGATTTTTGAGCGGCCAATCGCAAGCCGGCCTATCGCAACTGCACCCAGCGCAACAGCGCCGATCGCCAGGGCGCCAGCGGTTAAAGCTCCGATCGCTTGTACTCCAATTGCGAACCCAGGCGCGCTTAGCGGCACGAGATCGCTTGCTCTCCTGTCGATCTTTCGAGTCATGATCAAGTTGCTTCTTTTATTTCTGGAGCGCGCTCTTCCAACTCCGTCATGTCGAGTTCCGGTAGGGCTTGCCGGTCCAATTTTCGTCCGCAGTCCTACCACTACCGTTTCAAATAAAGCGTACGCGAGCCGAAATCGATGATGCCGTGGTGCCGATTGAGAATTTCGCCGCCGAGCAAGCCGGCGACTGGCGGCGAACCGCGCAACAATCCGCCGTGAATCAATCCTCCCAGATCAATTACCCCGACTTCCTTGCCAATGATGTCGACAGAACCGACCGACAACTTGCGAATACGCGCGATTCGCAAGCCACGCTCTTTCAGATTCACGGCGGAAGAATTAAACTGTGTCTCGCGCGTCGCAATCCGCATCCGCCGAACAAAGGGATCATGCAGCAATGTCGCAAACGAGCCGGTATCAACCATGAGCTTCGCGGGCTCGCCATTAATCGATCCATTTACATACAAATTGAAACCATCGCTGACTTGAATCGGCACGGCGCGTAATCCGCGGCGGTCGAGACCGGGAACGTTTCCAACAACGTCCGGAT
>WNGL01010305.1_pt1 | contig 10794 bp, 8 predicted proteins | sample 5400591 | NCBI WGS metagenome assembly WNGL01 (sample SAMN13153377, study PRJNA577476) | soil metagenome | isolation source: 80 cm soil or saprolite under Garry oak tree replicate 1 | place: USA:California | collected 2016-06-15
AGGAGGCGCGCAAGCAATTCGAGCGCGATTACCTCGTCCGCCTGCTCAAGATCACGGGGGGCAACGTAACCCAGGCAGCGACCTTGGCCAAGCGCAACCGCACGGAGTTCTACAAGCTGCTACAGCGGCACCGGCTCGAGCCGGCGATGTTCAAGGACGCGAAGCTCTGATTTCCCGCGTGGCTTGCCCACGCGTCGTGCCGCGGCGTTCATCTCCCTGAAATACGGCCGCCCGCGCCGATTTCGTTGCGCGGAGGGCGTAGTGTTGCATTCGCGTCACACACGTCGTCATTGAACGACAGCTCTAACACCCTGAAATCAAGCACTTGACTTCGGCATCGCCTGGGCCGTCGTGAAAATGAGACAGTGCAGGGGATCGAAGGGCAGCTGATGACACGATCCGGCACATTGCCTACGCGGAACATTGGGTAAGTGATTGATTGCGATAGGCGACTACCTCTAGGCATGACAATTGCATGGCGATATCGCAAAGGGGGTATGGGGCGGTAAACGAAGTAGAGCGAAGGCTTGCACCATGGACAGGTACACACCGGAATTCACTGCTTTCTGGCTGGGCGAACCCGAGCCGGCGCTCGAGCGTCAAGGCACCGAAGGTGGCTCGGGCCATCAAGGCCTGTCACCTTCGCAACAAGTCGCACTGAAAGAGCTCGCCGAGCGCGTGAACGCTGCTCGCAGCGTGGTCTAGGTCTCCAGCCCAGGCAGCAACGCGACATTGAACAGGCCGCAGGCGGCCGCGGGATGAAGGGCCCGCAATCGCCTGACCCTCTCGGAGCCGGGTAGCGCTTCCGAAACGAATCCCCCTTGCCCGCTTATTTCCTCCCAGCGGGCTTTTTTTGTCTATACCGCGACGGTCGCTCTGATCGCAGGATGGCATCGATAATCCGCGATCTCGAAATCATCGTACCGATAGTCGTAGAGCGATGGTGGCCGCCGACGGATGACGAGCTTCGGTAGCGGATACGGTTGCCTCGCGAGCTGCGTTTCGACCTGCTCCAGGTGGTTCATGTAGAGGTGGCAGTCGCCGCCGACCCAGATGAAGTCGCCGGCCGCGAGGTCGGTCTGCTGCGCCACCAGATGCGTCAGCAGGGCGTATGACGCGACGTTGAACGGTACGCCGAGAAAGATATCGGCGCTGCGCTGATAGAGCTGGCAGGAAAGCTTTCCGTCCGCGACGTAGAACTGGAAGAAGGCGTGACAGGGCGGCAGCTTCATGCGCGGAATGTCGCCGACGTTCCACGCCGAGACGATCAAGCGGCGTGAATCAGGATTCTTGCGGATCTGCGCGAGCACTTCCGAAAGCTGATCGATATGCCGCCCGTCCGGCGCGGGCCACGATCGCCACTGGTAGCCGTAGATCGGCCCCAGGTCCCCGTTGGCATCGGCCCACTCGTCCCAGATCGTCACGCCGTTGTCGCGCAAATAGCGCACGTTGGTGTCGCCGGCGAGAAACCAGAGGAGCTCGTGGATGATCGACCGGGTGTGGACCTTCTTGGTCGTCAGCAACGGGAAGCCCGCAGCCAGGTCGAAGCGCATCTGGTAGCCGAACACCGACAGGGTGCCGGTGCCCGTGCGATCGTTCTTGCGCTGGCCGTGGTCGCGCACATGGCGCATGAAATCGAGATACTGGCGCATCGGAGGACGAAGCGAACAAGTATCGGATCATTCTAGCCCAAGCCGGCTCAGCCGGACGCTTCCGAGCCAGGACTTTTCGGACGACTTGACAGGCGGCGACGCCCAGGTATAGTGACATGACTATCTGACTAGTCCAATGGTTATTAATCCGGCTCCAAGATCATGAAACGGACGCGCCACAGCGCGATCCCTGCAGCATGGCGGCGGGTCGCGCGCATCTTCGTCGCCCTGGGCGATCCGCACCGGCAGCGCATCGTGCTCATGTTCGAGCGCGGCGGACGCCTGAACGTGGGAGAGATCGTTGCCGCGTCGACGCTCTCGCGGACCGCGGTGTCGCACCACCTCCGGGTCCTGCGCGATGCAGGCGTGCTCAGGTCCGAGAAGGCGGGCCGGGAAGTCTATTTCTGGCCCGACGTCGCTGTCGTGCAGTCCGCGCTGGCGGCGGTGCAGGAGTATCTTGCCGAGCATCGCTGAGGCGCGCGCTGGCGCGAGCCCCGATACCAGGATCCGACCGCCCCGACCACGGAGCCACAATGGCCGAACACAGCCAGTTTCAACTCCTGCGCGAGCGCCGCTTCGCGCCGTTCTTCTGGACGCAGTTCCTCGGCGCGGGCAACGACAACATCTACAAGAACGCACTGGTCATCTTCGTAGCGTTCCAGGCGGCCACACTCACTACGCTCTCCGCCAACGACCTGGTCAATATTGCTGCCGCGGTCTTCATCGCGCCGTTCGTGCTCTTTTCCGCGACCTCGGGTCAGCTCGCCGACAAATTCGAGAAGTCGCGGCTCATCCGGCTGATCAAGCTGTTCGAGATCGCGATCATGGTGCTGGGCGCCGTCGGCTTCTATCGCCGCAACCTCGTGCTGCTCTTTTCCGCGCTCGCGCTGATGGGCGTGCACTCGACGCTGTTCGGGCCGGTGAAGTACGCGATTCTGCCGCAGCACTTGAGGAGCGACGAGTTGATCGGCGGCAACGGATTGGTCGAGATGGGGACCTTCGTCGCCATTCTGCTCGGCGAGGTCGTCGGTGGCCTGGTGATCGCGATCAGGCCGGACGGGCCGGTGCTCGCCGGCGCGACCGCGATCGCGGTCGCCCTCGGGGGTTATCTGGTGAGTCGCGGCATCCCGATCACCCCGGCGGTCGCGCCGGAGCTCAAGATCAACTGGAACCCCTTCACCGAAACCGGCCGCAACCTGCGCCTCGCGTATGGCAACCGCGTGGTCTGGTTGTCGATGCTGGGGATTTCCTGGTTCTGGTTCTACGGCGCGACCTATCTCACCCAGTTCGCCACGTTTACCAAGGACGTCCTCGGCGGCGACGAGCACGTTGCAACGCTGCTGCTGGCGATCTTCTCGGTGGGCATCGGTGTCGGGTCGCTGCTGTGCGAGCGTCTGTCCGGACACAAGGTCGAGATCGGGCTGGTGCCGTTCGGCTCGATCGGGCTTTCGGTGTTCGCCATCGATCTGTACTTCGCGAGCCGCGGCTTGCAGCCCGGCGGGCTGGCCGGCATCGAGCACTTCGTTTCGGTCCACGCGCACTGGCGCATCGTCGCGGACCTGGTGCTGCTCGGGATGTTCGGTGGTTTCTACATCGTTCCCTTGTACGCGCTCATCCAGGAACGCTCCGATCCGGCGTACCGATCGCGCATCATCGCCGCGAACAATATTCTGAATGCGCTGTTCATGGTCGCGTCGGCGGCCATCGCGCTCGGATTGCTCAAGGCCGGGCTCTCGATTCCCGCGCTTTTCCTCGCCACCGGGCTGATGAATGCCGTCGTCGCGCTCTACATCTACTTGCTCGTGCCCGAGTTCCTGATGCGGTTCCTGGCGTGGCTGCTGATTCACAGCGTCTACCGCGTCGACAAGCAGGGCCTGGAGCAGGTCCCGGAGCAGGGTGCCTGCGTGATCGTTTGCAATCACGTGAGCTTCGTCGATCCCATCGTGATCGCCGCTTGCGTGCGCCGGCCGGTTCGGTTCGTGATGGACCACCGCATCTTCGCGATTCCCTTGCTCAATTTCATCTTTCGCACGATGCGGGCGATTCCGATCGCGCCGGCCAAAGAGGATCCCGTGCTCAAGGATCGCGCCTTCGAAGAGGCCGCGAGCGCGCTGAAGGCTGGCGAGATCGTCTGCATCTTTCCGGAGGGGAAGATCACCGACACCGGCGAGCTCAATCCTTTTCGTCCAGGGCTGCAGCGGATCCTCGAGCAGGCGCCGGTGCCCGTCGTGCCGATGGCGCTTCGGGGCTTGTGGGGCAGCTTCTTCAGCCGCTCGTATCAGGGCAAGGCGATGCGGCGCGTGCGCGGTCTGTTCTCGAAGATTGCGCTGGTCGCGGGGCCGGCGCTCGCGCCCGACCGGGCAACCCCGGAAGCGCTGCAGGCCATGGTCCTGGCCTTGCGCGGCGACTGGCGCTAGCGGCCAAGGGACGGCCTCGCGATGCCCTGGATCGGTCTTCTGCTCGGCGCGCTGATCGGCGCCTCCGTGGATGGTTTCCGGGGCTTCGTGGCCGGCGCCGCGCTCGGTCTCGTGGTCGGGCTTGTGTTGCGCAAGTCACAGGTCACGACCGCCGGACAGCGCGACGCCGGCGTGATTAGCCTCCCCGCGTCCGGTGCGGCGAGCGAGCAGGCCAACGCGAAGCGGATCATCATGCTCGAACAGCGAGTCGCCTCGCTCGAGGCCGCGCTCGCGCGCTCCGGGATCGAGTCCCCTGCGGCGACGCCCGCTACGCCGGAATCCGGCGCACCGATGGCAAGCGCTCCGGAAGACGAGGGAGTTGCTTCGCCAGCTGCGGCGATGCCGGTCGGCGGAACCCCATCCGGTCTGCTGCCGGTGCCGCAGGCCCCGGTGCGCAAAGGTGGCGTCGGCGAGCCCGGTCTCCACGCCGCGGTACCGGCGCCGAGCCGCACGTCAGCTTCGGGTCCAAGCCGCGCGTCAGCGTCGGCGGCCTCCGCAACGCCGTCGCTGTGGTCCTGGTTCACCAACGGCAATACCATGGCTCGCATCGGTATCGTCGTGCTGTTTTTCGGCATCGCGTTCCTGCTCTCGTACCTCGCCGAGCACGTGACGATACCGATCGAACTGCAGTTTGCCGGCGTTGCACTGGCGGGCGGCGCGCTGATCGGTGTCGGCGCATGGCTCGTCAACGCGCGCCGCGGCTATGCGTTGGCGCTCATCGGCGGGGGTCTGGGGGTCCTATACCTGACCACCTTTGCCGCATTGCAACTGGTACCGCTGCTCTCTCCGGCGAGCGCATTCGCGCTGCTCGCCGCGATCGCGGCGCTGGCGATCATCCTGTCGCTGGCGTTCGACGCGCAGGCGCTCGCTGCGCTGGCGACGCTGGGCGGATTGCTCGCGCCGGTGCTGGTCGAAACGGTGAGCGAGCCGCTGCCATTGTTCGGCTACGTGGCGGCAGTGAATGCGGTGATCCTTGCCGTCGCCTGGTTTCGCGCCTGGCGTGCGCTGGATCTCGTCGGCTTCGCGGGCACGTTCGTGCTCGGACTGTGGTGGGGGCACGAGTATTACGAGCCGGCCTATTTCGCGATCATCGAGCCGTTCCTTGCCGGATTTTTCCTTGCCTACGTCGCGGTGCCGATCGTGCATGCCTTGCGCGGCGCCGGCGAACGGCGCGTCGATGCCGTCCTGATCTTTGGTGTCCCGATGGTGGGGCTCGCGCTGCAGGCGCTGCTGGTGCAGGACACACGCTACGGCCTGGCGTGGACGGCGGCGATCTTCGCAGCGATGTACGGGCTGCTGTGGCTCGCCCTGCGGCGCACGAACGGCGGTGCCTCGGTAACGCTGGCGGCGGCCTTCGGCGCCCTCGCGGTCATCTTCGCGACGCTCACGGTTCCGCTCGCCGTGGACGCGCGCTGGACGAGCGCCGTGTGGGCGATCGAAGCGGCCGGCGTGTACTGGATCGGTTGCCGCGAGGATCGCCGGTTCGCGCGGGGCTTCGCGCTCTTGCTGCAACTCGCGACCGGCATCGCGTTCGTGCTCGGGGGTTTCGAGGAAACCACCCGATTCGCGTTCGTGAACCGCCGGTTCCTCGGTGCCGCCGCGATTGCGCTGGCGGCCTTCGCGAGCGCGCGCTTTGGCGATCGGCGCGGCGAGGCGCTGCCCGCCACCGAGCGCTCGCTGCTGAGTCTTCTATTCGGCTGGGCGTGCGCCTGGTGGCTGGGCGGCGGGCTGGCCGAGATCGTCGATTACGTCGCAACCCGCGCTGCGCCCCACGCCATGCTCGGGTGGGTCGTCGGCAGCGTCGCGGTCGCCGCGGTGCTCGCGCGGCCCCTGCAATGGCCTCGGCTCGAGAGCGTGGCCGTGGTACTGCTGCCGGCGCTCGTGCTTTCAATCGCGCACGACGTCGCGCATGGGCGAACCAGCGTGACCGAATATGGCTGGGCCGTATATCCGGCGGCGTGGGCGCTGCACTTTGCCGTGCTCTACCGCAGCGAAACCCGCGCGGAGGCAAGCCCGACGGTGAGCGCGGGCATGGCCGCGTGGGGCACGCTCGCGCATACGGCGGGCGCTTTGCTGCTTCTCGGACAGATCGCCTGGGAAGCGGGAGAGTGGACCGCGCGCGTGACGCCGCGAGGCACGGTCTGGGCGGCGTGCGCCCATCTCGCGCCGCTCGCCCTCTATCTCCTGGCGGTGGCGCGGGCGCAGCGTGACGCAACGTGGCCGCTGCGAAGCTTCGGGAAGGCCTATGCGCTGACGGCGGGTACGATCGTGGCGGTCGCGCTCGGCCTCGGCTTCGTTGCGCTCGCTTTGCTCAATCCCGGTGATCCCGCGCCGCTGCCTTACCTTCCGCTGGTCAACCCTTTGGAGATTTCGCTGGCCCTCGCGCTCGGGGCGCTCTTTCTCTGGGCCAAAGGCGATGTCGATGCGACCGTGCAGACGCTCTATCGCGGGCTCGGGATTGGCGCTTTCATCGTGCTCAATGGCATCGTCGCGCGGACGGTGCATCACTGGCTCGGCGTGCCATGGCAATTGTCTGCACTCGTCGCATCACGACCGCTGCAGGCCGCGCTCACGCTCACCTGGACCGTCGCCGCGCTCGCCGCGATGGTGGTGGCGACCCGAGGTCAACTTCGCATGCTCTGGCTCACCGGCGCGGGTCTCCTCGCAGCGGTCGTCGTCAAGCTGTTCGCGGTCGATCTCGCCGCGCTGTCAGGGTTGACGCGCGTGGTTGCCTTCCTCGGTGTCGGCGCGCTGCTGCTGGTGATCGGCTTCGTCGCGCCGCTGCCACCGGCAACGAAGAACGCGGCGGACGCCTAGCCGACAGCGCCGCTCGGCTGCACATCGCCGCGTCGGTACGTTTCAATCGAGCGCTGCGACCAACGCGGGCAGGACCGCGCCCGCGGCGCCGCGCAACACGTGGTCCGCTGCCGCGGAAAGCGCCGTCGCGTTCGGATTGATTTCGACCACGGTCGCGCCTGACCGTCGCGCGTGAGCGGGGAGCGCCGCTGCGGGATAGACCTCCGCCGACGTGCCGACGACCAGCAGGACATCGCAGCGCCGAACGGCGTCCTCAGCCGTGGCAACCGCGTGCTCCGGCAGCATTTCCTCGAACCACACCACATCGGGGCGCAACGGCGCGCCGCAATGCGCGCAACGCGGCAGCTCTCCCGCCGGCGCCTCCCATTGCTCGACGATCGTGCCTTCGCGCGAACATTTCACGCGCGCGATGTTGCCGTGGAGCTCGACCACCCTGCGGCTGCCGGCGCGCTGGTGCAGTCCGTCGACGTTTTGCGTGATCAGCAGAAATTCGCGGGCGCGTCGTTCCAGCGCCACCAGCGCGAAGTGGCCGGCGTTGGGCTGCGCCTCGGCGACGAGCTTGCGGCGCCAGGCGTACCAGTCCCAGACGAGCTTCGGGTTGCGCGCGAATGCGGAGGGCGTGGCCAGCTCGCGCGGATCGAAGCGCGACCATAGGCCTGTTTGCGCGTCGCGGAACGTCGCCAGTCCGGATTCGGCGGAGATGCCCGCGCCGGTCAGCGCAGCAATAAAGCGGGCGTCGCGAACCGCGGCGATCAACCTGGCGTCGAATGCGAAAGAAGATGGTCTCGCCATGCGAATTTGGCGCGCGGTCGCGGCACGCATGCCGGAAGGCTATCCAGCGCGTGCTAAACTCGTTCGACAGCCATCGTCGCACTCCTCGCCATGTCCGGCAATACGCTCGGCACCCTGTTCTGCGTGACCTCGTTCGGCGAATCGCACGGGCCGGCGATCGGTTGCGTCGTCGACGGCTGTCCGCCGGGTATGACGCTCGACGCTGCGGACATCCAGCGCGATCTCGACCGCAGAAAGCCGGGCACGTCGCGCCACGTGACGCAGCGGCGCGAGTCGGACACCGTTGAGATCCTGTCCGGCGTGTTCGAGGGCCGTACCACCGGCACGCCGATCGCGCTACTGATCCGCAACGAGGATGCGCGGAGCAAGGACTATTCGAACATCGCCAACAGCTTTCGACCCGGCCACGCCGATTACACGTACTGGCAGAAATACGGCATCCGCGACTATCGCGGCGGCGGCCGGCAGTCGGCTCGCGAGACGGCGGTGCGCGTGGCCGCCGGCGCAATCGCCCGCAAATGGCTGCGCGAGCGTTACAGTGTCACGATCCGCGGGCACCTGACGCAGCTCGGTCCCAAGACGATTCCATTCTCGAGCTGGGAGGAAGCCGACTCGAATCCCTTCTTCGCCGCCAACGCCGCGATCGTGCCCGAGCTCGAAGCGTTCATGGATGCGCTGCGCAAGTCGGGCGATTCGTGCGGCGCGCGCATTACCGTCATCGCCGAAGGCGTGCCCGTCGGGTGGGGCGAGCCGGTTTACGGCAAGCTCGACGCGGACATCGCCGGAGCGATGATGAGCATCAACGCGGTCAAGGGTGTGGAGATCGGCGCCGGATTTTCGAGCATCACTCAGAAGGGCACCGAGCATTCGGACGAGATGACGCCCCAGGGGTTCGTCTCGAATAACGCAGGCGGCATCCTCGGCGGCATCTCGACCGGGCAGGACATCATCGTATCGATCGCAGTCAAGCCGACCTCGTCGATCCGACTCGACCGGCGCACAATCGACAAATCCGGCGATCCGGTCATCGTCAACACTCACGGCCGCCACGACCCCTGCGTGGGCATCCGCGCTACGCCGATCACCGAGGCGATGCTCTCGCTCGTGCTCATGGACCACGCACTCAGGCACCGCGCGCAGAATGCGGACGTAGTGAGCGTAACGCCGAAGGTCGCGGCGCGGGCGCCGACCGACGTCATCGGTGCGTTGCGCGCCGCCGGCGCGATCGACAACCCGGATCCGGACGAGGCTTAGCTCAGCCCGACTTCGTTCGCGTGACGCGTGCATCGGCCGCGCCGCGCGCGAAGCGCAGGGCGACTTCGTCGCCGGCCGCAACCTGGGATGCGTCCTGGACGATCGCCCCCGACTCGGTCGTGACGATACTGTAGCCGCGATCGAGCACACCTTGCGGGCTCAAATGCTTCAAGCCTCGAGCGAGACCGGCGAGCCGGTGCCCGAGCGCGTCGATGCGCTCCGTGCCGGTGCGTTGCCACCGTTCGCACGTTCGATCGAGGGCGGCGCGCTGTGGCGGAGGGCTCCGCACCAGACGCACCAGGTGCTGCCTCGACAGCGCAAGCTCGCGCCGGCGTTGTGCCTGCGCCGCAGTCGCGGCACGCGCCAAGCGGAGTGCCAGCCGGCCCAGGCGCTCGCCCTGAGCTTCGATCCGTGCGGCCGGATGGACGAGACGGCGCGCGGCGCCGTCCAGGCGTTGCATGTGGATTTCGAGCATGCGTTGCGCGACGCGCCGCAAACGCTCCTCCAACGCAGCGATCCTCGACACGAGCGCCCTGCAGTCCGGCGCGACGAGCGCGGCGGCTGCGGTCGGCGTCGGGGCGCGCGCATCGGCCACGAAGTCGCAGATGGTGAAATCGGTCTCGTGTCCCACGCCGCTCACGATCGGAATCCGCGAGTCGAAGATGGCTTGGGCCACGCGTTCCTCGTTGAACGCCCACAAATCCTCGATCGAGCCGCCACCGCGGCAGACGATCAGCGCATCGACCTCGGCGTGGGCGTTCGCAGCGCCGATCGCCGCCGCGATCTCCGCCGCAGCGCCGGCACCCTGCACCGACGCCGGGTAGAGGATGACTGGCAGCGCGGGCATCCTGCGCCTGAGTGTCGTCAGGACGTCGGCGAGCGCGGCCGCGCGCAACGAGGTCACGATGCCGATCGCGCGTGGGAAAGCCGGCAGCGGACGCTTGCGCGCCGCGGCGAACCAGCCGGCGGCCTCGAGCCGTGCCTTGAGCCTTGCAAAGCGTTCGTAGAGCGCGCCGAGGCCCGAAAGGCGTACGGTCTCGACGCTGAGCTGGAATTCGCCGCGCGCTTCGTAGATCGTGGGCACGGCACGAACCTCGACCTGCTGCCCGTCCGCCAGCTTGAAATCGAGGAGCTGCGCCCGCAAGCGAAAAAGGACGCAGCGAACCTGGGCCCGGTCGTCCTTGAGCACGAAGTACGTGTGACCCGAAGCTGCCCGGGTGGAATTCGAAATTTCGCCGCTGATCCAAGCCAAGCCCAGATGACGCTCGATCAACAAGCGGGCGGAGCTCACCAGCAGCGAAACCGGTATCACCGGCGCGACGCCCCAATCGTTCATGCTTGAATCCGGGGTTCGGAGGTTCGACAACCGGCCTGCAGCAGGCCATTCGTCCAGGACAAGAGAGCGCGGCCGTCGCGCGAAAACCGGCCTGTCATGACGTTCTTAAGCCTCGAGCTAGCGGTGTCGTAGGACTGCGAAGCGTTTCATCAAGTTTATGAAAAATATGACAATAACGCCGGCGCAGATTTGAGCATGTCAGAGAAACTCCTACGCTGGTTGCTACTTAGCATGCCGAATGTACAAGATATGCACACTATTATCCACAGATTATGTGGACAACACGGTTCGACCGGTTCGAGGGGCTGCCCGCAAAGCCTTGCTGGATGCGGCCTCCCGGGCATGCGCATCGGCGCACTGGGGCTAAGGCCGGGTGACGCGCCGCACCCCTCCAGTTAGAATGGAAAGCCGACACAATTTGTTCATGAACAAAACGCGATGAGTGCTGCACCGCCGCAAACTGCGGACGGCGCGCCGAGCTCGAACT
>WNGL01038337.1_pt1 | contig 10793 bp, 14 predicted proteins | sample 5400591 | NCBI WGS metagenome assembly WNGL01 (sample SAMN13153377, study PRJNA577476) | soil metagenome | isolation source: 80 cm soil or saprolite under Garry oak tree replicate 1 | place: USA:California | collected 2016-06-15
CGTGATTGACGGCGAAATTTGTTCGGTCGATAGACGTGGCAGGCCGCAGTTTAAAAATCTGATGTTTCGCCGTGGGAACCCGCCGTGCTTTTTCGCATTCGATCTGTTGACTCGTGACGGGAAGGATTTGCGAACTGAACGGTTGCTGGACCGCAAACAGGAACTTCGTCGGCTGCTGGCACGGTCGCCTATGACTTCTCCGCTGAAATATACCGAATACATTGACGGTTGCGGGACTGCCTTGTTTCAGCGTATTTGCGAATTGGACTTGGAGGGCATTGTTGCCAAGCAGAAATCTGCACCCTACGTCACGGAGCGGGAGCACAGTACGTGGTTCAAAATTCTGAATCGGGAATATTCCCAGATGCAGGGTCGAGAAGAACTATTTGATCGGGAGCGGCATCAGGAACCTGTGGCGGGATGGCATGTTTGCGCGATAGCGTGTGCGGAATTAGAGGAAGCGAGTTGAGTGCGATGGTATACTTCTTCTCCGCCGCCGCACCAGCCAGGCTTCCGCTTTGCCTCGATCAGGAGGTCTAGATGAAACGCACAATCCCTCGTATTCTAGCGTTGTTGCTCTCCGGACTAATCGCAGCTTCAACCACTACTCTTGCGCAAACTTTTCAGCCCCAGACGCGTCTGGCTGCGAGTTTACCGGGGGATACCTGGGAACCCAGCATTGCAGCCGACCGCTTTGGTCACGTTTATGTGCTGATCCCCGATTTCCCGCCGACCTGCAAGAAATGCCCAAGCTCGATCAACTATTTGGTAGTTTCCAATGACAACGGCAAAACATTCTCGTCGCCACGCATCATCGCAGATCCGGGTTCAGGACAAATTGACGTTCAGCTCAAAGTTGACCCCGTTGACGGCAAAACCGTCTATGCATCGTGGCTTCAGAACAATAAGAGCTTGATCGAAGTCGCAAAATCAACCGATTTCGGCCAATCTTGGAGTACCGCAATCGCTAACTCAAACAATGCCGGAATGGATAAAGACATCCTCGCCGTGCGCGGTAATGATGTGTATGTCGCCTACAATCATGCACAGACCGTGTGGTGCTCGTCGTCTCACGATGGAGGCCAGACGTGGACCTCAGTGAAGGTCAACGCCAACGCGCAATTCGGATGGTCTCTGACCGGCGGCGGCACAGTCGATCCCGTCGGCAACGTTTATTTTGCTTGGGACGGTTACACGCAAAACGGCGGAGCCAAAGGCCCGGTCAATCTCTACGTGACGAAATCCAAGGATTTCGGGTTGACGTGGACCCCTACCCTGCTCGATATCTCCGGTTCGCCGCCGGATTGTTCCACCTTTAGTTGTGGATGGGCGTTTCTAGGTCCGGGCATCGCCATGACATCTGACGCCGTCGGCCAGCTGGACTCCGAAGGCCGACGTCTCACTTGCGCCAAAAGGGCTTAGTATTAACCATGCTTTTCCGTCGGTCGCTGCCGGGGCTGCGGGAGACATACGCATCGCCTGGATGGATCAGCGCAATGAGCCGTACTGGAACGTCTATTACCGGACTTCGACTAACGGCGGATCTAGCTGGTCGGGCGAAACGGTGCTCTCGACCTATGTGGCCGGCTACAGTTACATCTTCCTCTCACCTGAAGGTTTCCGATTCCCATTCGGCGACTACTTCGATATGGATATCGACAGCCAATCGCACACGCAGGTAGCTTGGGGTGAAGGCTTCAATTGGCTCACGCCCGGCAATGTTTGGTACACGCGCCAACGCTAAGAGGGACGCGTTGGTCAATCGAATCACATCTGAAGTGATGCAGCTTCCATTCCAGCCAATGCCGCTCCAATGGGGGAAAGGGAGAACGGGTACACTTTCGCCAGTCCGTGTAGTTTGCCTAGGGGTGATTGGATGCGAAGCGACACGATTGAGCCGAAAACCAGAACATTGCACTTCGAGCAAACGGTTTTTATCTGTGCGCGCTGCGAGTGCGAATACGAGAGGGTGTACTTCTATAAAGGGTCATGGTTTTGTCTGCCTTGTCTGAAAGATGTTCTCAAGGACGCAGGTGCAAAAATATATGGCTTCTCGTGGCGTCCTGAAGCAGTGAGGAATGCGGGCGAAATGAAGTGCCTTGATGTTTGCGTGCGGGATCGCAGGGCTAGTCTCGTTAAGAAGGGTTTGCTTGTGCCGAGGAAGCCCGTCGTTCGATGAGGGTGGACTCCGTCTGCCAAAAAACTGCGAAGTCATAGAAATGGGGAATTCGGCAGATGTGGTCGGCTATTCCTGCCCAGGAGCGGCCAGTAAGGAATGTTCCGACTGCGGGATTCGATTGTGCGAAGATCATGCGGAAACCTGTGGCACGTGTTTCTCGCTTTTCTGTCCGCCCTGCCGTTTCTTACACCGAGGGCAGCACTCGAAGCCAGCACACGGAGAACGTCGAGAGCGAAAAAGAGCTTAAAACCAGCCGAACTTCGGCTTCAGACGTTAGTTCTTTTTCCAGTCAGTCAAAGTTATAAGCTCATCCAGAATTTCCTGCAATCGTTGGAGCCGCCGTTCTTGTCAGCTATCATCATCCCAGCATTCAACGCGGTGACTGGTATTTGGCTGCATCTGACGGGAATGTCTGGTGTTTGTCGAAACAACTGGTGAAGTCATAATCGGGCAGGGTCGTGCTCTGTTCGCGGAGCTTGCAAGCCAGATGCAGCCTCGCTGCCGAAGACAAAACAGGCAATACTTAAACAGAGAGCGGCGCAAGCCGCTCTCTTAACATCGCATTCTTAATCACCTTCTCATGGAGTGGAAATTGTTGCCGAGGAGGGACAAGGATTATCCGAGAGTACCTGGCGGAAATTGTTGAAACGGACAGTCACGCTGCCGGGAGGAGTCGCTGCCGGATACGCCAGTTCCAGCAATGCGCCAAACTCAATATTCGCTCCGCCTAACTGCCAGGTGCATTCATCGCCTCCCCTCGTACTGTAGAAGGGATAGAAATTGGCGCCCGTCGGCGGATTGACGCAACCAGAGCCGGGGCTGGGGTCTGCTGGATTTGAAACATGGCGCTGGCACGGAGGATTGGTATTGCTTTCGATCCTCGGCAGGTCGGCTTCGAAAGCCACACGCTCGAAGTTCTGCCGCGCTCCGGTACTGGAGTTCGTAAATAACGGACTGGTGAACAACACGGGACGCGCGTGGAATTGCCCATCCATTGTCGTGTCGGTGAACGTTCCCGGCCAGACCAACTGGTACGGAACACCATCAAAGTCGAAATCGGTGGAGAGGCAGCCGCCAATCGGTACCAACCCGAAAACACGGGCAAACGCTGCGGCAAAGCACCCAAAATCATCTTCTGCCCCAGCGGGAAGACCGTTATCCAAGTCATGCACACCATCCTGAGTACAAGGCCCCCCTTCACGCTTGACGCCATTGCAATATTCGAAGTGGCCGATCTCGTCGGAGAAGGCGATGTTGTACGAGTGGGCGGCCCATGGCACTCGCGTGTGCTCGCTGGAGGTGGTGTACATGGGATGGAAATCATACGGGATGTTGTGAGTGGCGCGATTGCAGTTCGTCCCGCTCGGATCGTAGAGGATCTCAGCGAAGCCATTGGCAGCACTGGCGGTCATCGAACCACTTTCCCCGGTAGTCAGGTCCGTAATCGTAATCTTCAGCCCGTGTGCCGTGTCCCGCAGGACGATACGTAGAACGTCGCCGGGGTTGTAGAAGAGTGTGTCCTGGTTGGGCGTGAACGTCTTGTTGTTCTGAAACAATGGGCCGGGAGGGCCAGTGGGCACTCCGCTTTTCGTGATGAACGCGAAGTTTACATACTCGATTGCTCCGCCGCAGGCCGAATTGTTGCCTGCCCCAGTGTTCTGGTTCTGCGAAAGACTGTCAATGTTCAACGCCGAGCACCAGCGGTCGGTGGTGTCACAACTGACGAACCAGCCCGGCGGGTAAAACTGCATCTCCATGAACGCCGTGCCCGGGTGCTTCCCAATGTAATCGGCCGCAGTCGAATCTGTGCCATCAAAGATGTTGAGGTCGCTGTCTGGTGTGCAGAGTATATTCGGACCGACCGAAGATCCTCCTGGGTTGGGTGCCGACTGGTCATCGCACATCGCCATGCCGACCCAGAACGCCGGGTGCAGCTGAAAATTGAATGTCCCTCCAGTTCCGTCCTGCTTGGGGAGCTTAGGTGGGTCCTTTGGCAATTGCAGAAGATAAACCATCGTGTTCCCTGAACCCGCAACATCAGAGTAGAAAAGGACCGAGGGTTCGTCGTGGCCTGTGTATGCGCCGTGGTACCCGATAGACTGGTAAACCTCGGTGCAGAAAATCCCAGTAGCATCATCGCAGGAAAGTGTGTTTTGACGAAAGGACGAGCCGCTCTGGCTTAGAGCGGTAGCTACGAACAGCAATAGGGTCCCGGATGTAAAAATCGTTTTCCGCATGTAAGTCAATCCTCTCTCACTCGCATCGGACAAAAGTCTGAACACCCTTTGCCGGCGCATTGGTGGCTGGTTGGCGGTTCCCCCTCGGAGTAGGCGGTCGCGACGGTACAACGATATTTTGTCCAAGTTCAATACGGGGGGTTCTGTATTCTCGAAATATTTTCGGAGTAGAAGCACTTGAGGACACAGCGGAAACCGGCCATCGAAGGTTCCGTGCTTCTCGCGGCGTGGCTGCGTCTTTTAACCTTCGTCAGGACGCTCTGTATGGCAGGGCCGCGAATTGACTATGAAGATGGCGACTTTGCTACTGTTTTCCGTGATGACGATGAGTCCGTCAGCTACTCTGTTCTCAAGCCCACAAAAGGACAAACCCGCTGAAGTGGATCGTGCGGAGCAGTCATTACGAACTGCAAAAGGTGAGCTTGAGCACGCCGGTGGTGAGTGGGGCGGCCACAGAGTACAGCATATTGACGCCGCTCTCCACGAATTGGAGCAGGCAGAACAGTGGGCACGACAGCATCACGACATCAAGTGAGGCTTGCGACGGAGGCGATACATTTTGTGCACGAGCAACGCTCGACTCAGGCCGCCCTAACCATACTTTCCAGTTCCCGAAAAGCAGTTCTCGATTGCCGAAAACACCTGCATTGATCGCATAAATCAGCAGCAAAACAAAAGTGCCAGCCAAACGAGAGCGGCTGGCACTTCTTTGATCCCACGATTTCCCTGCTTGGCTTCTTGATTAACTACGAGTTACTTGAGGGCTTCAGGTCCTGGTTAGCTTGCTGCGTGCCCTTTTTGGTCTCGGTTTTGCTATTCGCATTCGGGTCCAGAGTCTGGATTGCCTTGCCGAGGCTCATCGACTTCGTACCTGTACCAGTCGGGCAGTTTGAGCCGCTCTGCGGCGCTTGCCCCGTCATATCGGATTTCATGCAGACGAAGCTGATTCCCAGGTTCTTACTGACGTGGGCGGCAGCCACGCACTGGCCCAGGTTCTTGAATCCATCACAAGCCTGCTGTGCAGGCATTCCCGTCAACTTTTGGATTTTGCCTGACAACTGCGTGTTCTTCGAAAGCTGCTGATCGACGGTCATGCGATGGCCTGAGGCGGAACTCGCCCCGTTCATGCTGCCGTGAGAGGCGGCGCCGTGGCTGGTCCCACCCATATGGCCGTGCTGAGCGAATGCGATTCCGCTGTACAACGCGACAGCCAGGCAGAGTGATGAAACGTGTAAGTGCTTCATTTTTCCTCCTTCGAATTCTACGATTCCTTCAAAACGACTCAGTGGCTCTTGCGATACAAACGGCCAAGGTTCAAACCGAGGCTGAATGAGACCGAGTTCAAGTCATACTGAATACTGCGCGTAAAGCCGAGTTCCAGATCGACAGCGCGCCCCGGACTGGCACCGATCCATGTCGAGAAGCCGTCGTCGTGTGCGATGTCGGCAGTGCCCGTAGTCTGCTGGTTATTTAAGAAGACTGGCTTGTGCGACGAGGATGCTGGATTGCTCGATCCTCCTTGTACTTTGCTGAACACCGTCTGCTGGCCAGTGGGCAGAATGTCGTAGCCCGATGCGCCCACGCTGAAAACTTTCCAAAGGCTATATTTGACGCCGCCTTGCAAATGGGTGTTGAAGCCGAATGTGGTGAAGGGCCGCTCGAAAAGCAGGGAGTCGGTTATCGTGTTGGCGATGCCCACCTCCGCAAAAGGTGTGAGGCTGGAGAATGAGCGATCGAAGTGGTTCGTCCAATCGAAGGTACCTCGTCCGGTGCTGAGACCTTTCTTGCTGTCGCCGACCGGGGCGTAGCCGGTCAATGTCGAGCCGAAGTTGAGCAGCGGATGCAGGTATTTCACCCGAACGTCTAGATATGGGTTGCCGATGCCATTCGTAGAGGTTGTGCCGGCTGTCGTGCTCGATGCCCGAACAAAATAGACAGGGATGCCCACATCCATCCCGAAATGCCCGCTGAAATTGTAGCCCACGCTGGGATCGAGCTTGTAGACCTGGCCGTCACTGTTTGACGTGCCGGCAAATTGCACATATGACGTGAAACCCTTGTCGTCATTGACGGATTGCGCTGGAGCGGCCTGCGCAGCCGTCATTCTGCAGAGCGCCGCAATCAGAGCCAGGGTCGCGAAAAATAGCCTGTATTGCTTCATTCTTGGAGAGTACCCTCGTTTTTCTGGTATTGGGCAAGATTCTCGCCGCTCCTCTAGGGATCGACAAGTAACGAAAGGGAATCACCTACTTGTAACTCGCTGCTGCTCAGCCCAGCAATTTGGGTGCTGCTCCTGATGCAACGACAAACAAGGCGGGCAGAACACAGCTAGTGTCCGGGTAACAGAGTCGATCAGACGTTGAGTCTTAAAATAAATCCGCTTTCTGGACAGAAAAGAAAAAGGTCTCACCCGCGTGCGAATAAGACCCGGTCGACGTTTTCCACAAGGTTTTTTATTGGATCGTGCTTGCGACGGAGGAGAAGGCATTATTGGCGTTGCTGCCGATTAAGACGAATTGTGCCGACAACAAGCACCAAGATTACAGCCAGCATCACCGCGTATTCCGCAATGTCCTGGCCTTGTTCGTCCTTCCAAAGCTTAAGGCGGAGGTCAAGCATTACACTCCTTCTTGGCTGGAGTGTTTTCAGTTTGAAGGGAGAGCGGATGAAAAGATTAGAATACTTACACTCAAGACGTCCAACTAGCCCGTAAGCCCCTGAGTCTGTCCCTCCCATTTCCGATTTTGCACACACGAAGTCTTTTTCACAAATCCATGACGAGCAGCTAAGACGACCTTTTGCTGCTGCCTGCGACCCAGAGAAACCAGCAGATCAGACGCCCCTCCGCTCTTTTTTCGATGGGGTTTGAATCGGCACCGGCGGCGCTGATGAGCAAAAAGAGGCCCCGCATGGCAAGGGAGGACTGCTCCCCTCGTGTCGCAACCAGGAGGTACAAGGGGAGATGCGGGGCCTAGCTGTTATCTTTCGGTGTATTAATTATATGGCTAACAGCCTTGGAAAAGTCAAGACGACTGAAGGCACGGTGTCGGTGTTCTGCCCTGATTACTTGATCTCCCGCGCTTGCCATCGTTTAGAAGGAAATGGCTTTTGCCTTTTCGGAAAACAGCACAAAAGTGACTCTCTTCGATCCTGCACAGGTGGAAAACGTTATCGTGACGCGAAGGCTACAATTTTTTGGCCGCAGTGATAGATGGGAAGGGACGACAGGTCTCAAGAAGAATCGGGCAAGAAGAAGAGATATACCCCGCCTCGGTTTGCCCATTTAACCCCTGAGCAAGCGAGAGCCGTGCCGGTCGCGAAAGACTTGCATGATGGCTGCAGCGCATGTCCTCATATCGTATTCGATATTGGTTCAAAGCGTGGTAAGCGCGGAGACCATGAACGTAAGTTGAAAAAACTATTTTCCGAGCACCTAAAAAAAGTACATGCGGCATAGATGCACCCAGAACGGGGGACTGAGTTGTGCGAGACTCACACAGAAACGTGCGGCAAGTTTCTTGATGCGCTCTGACACTAGCCTCGGCATAAATAAAGCCTAAATGAAATCGGGTTCTTCGTGTCAGTGAAGAATCTTGCAAATAGACACTTTCCCACCCGCGCCAAAGTGAGCCTGTTCCGGGATTGCATTCATTCGTGAGATTTGGCGTGTGCGGGACTCGTGTAGCTCAGAGCGGGTACTCTCCTAAAGTGCGTTGCTGCTGATTGGTTGCGTCCCGAATAAGCCCGTGGGAGTACAATCCGGTACATGCGGCACATGACTGCATCACCGGATAAAGGCCCAGTGGTGCTGATCTATGGCTGTAGTGAGTGCAACTGGATATATCGCGCTCTAACCCCGGAAGAGGCATCCCAAATATCTTTGATCGCTCAATTCAACTTCGAGCAGCACGACTGCTCGAAATATGCCGCCGGATCATGAAAGATCAGCCTTACCAACGCCTTCTGGTATGCGAAATGGCGTTTATGGTGCTAGACTGAGTCTCTTACACATCCCACCGTCGTTCCCACCCTCAGGCGCCGGTCTCTTGTGCAATCTGATAATTCTGCGTTGGAGTCCAGTCTATGCTGCTCACTAGCACGGGGGTTATCTCCACATCGCAACATCAAGAAGCGTCGGTTTTGTTGCTGCGCAAGATCGAGGAACTGAACAAGAATACTGCCCGTTTGATCGCTGAAGCTGTGAAATTAATCCAAGAATCGAAACAGCTATCGGCACGGGTCAAGTCTCTCGAAACCCCGGCACGAAGCTCTAAAGTGGCCCTAGCAACGCACTGTTAGGACACTACCGGAGAGCTGCCGCGCTCTGAATTGCACCGGCGTATACTTGGCACCGTGCATTCCAGCACTCCAACCACGGAAGAATTCCTGCAACGCGCCGAAGACCTGATTCACCAGGATCAGGAATACCTAAAGGATTTCAACGCGGCAATAGACGAACTCCAGAAAAGGCAGGTAGAGTTGCAAGCTGAACATCCCCCTTGGGGGTCGCGCTATTCGTAGCCCACGCACGGATTTAGCGGTGCCGTGAATCTTTGCCGAGCGGATTATGCGGAGGATTGACAGCAGATAAAAGCCCCGTCGCCTGGGTAGGTTTTCGAGCTTGGAGAAGGGGACGGGGTTTTTATCCTTCTCGTTGGGTGACGAACGATTGTGGCGAATTGAACTTGCCGATGGCACAGCAGTTGGAGATAAACTTGGAGATAAACTAGGTTTCAATTTGGAGGTATTTGTGAACAAATTTCTCAAGTCTCTATTAAAGATCGGCCTCGATTTTCTTGACCAGTCCGACAGGGCCGGCCGCGCCATTCGCAGGCAAGAGGACCCTACAATGCGCAACGCGATTAGCTTTGCCGCTGGAATCGGTCTTGGAATAGGTCTCGGAATCCTATTAGCACCAGCAAGCGGGGAGGAAACCCGCAGCTCGATCGCCGAGAAAGTCCAAGACGTCGGCGAGAGAGTTCGGGATCGCTTCTCCCCGGAATTAAGGAAGCCTGCAACCGGCACAGAGGGAAAGTAAGTTGTTTTGCAGAATCGTGAGGTGAGTGTTTACATCGATGCCCTTAATCCTTGTTGCGGGCGTCAGCCAAGTTTTTTCTCTTTGGCGTAGCCAAGTAGGTTCCAGAAGGCCGCGCGGCAGAAAGTTACCCTGGTAATTGTCTACCTATCAGCAAATACAGCTATGCTTGCGGCAGAAATTGTCCGCTCAAAACAAAACCAGAGAAGCTATGAAAGCTGCACCGGCCAAAAAGCCGCTCATCCGTATTGCCGTGGTCGAGAGCGATCCACTCCGGTTTGTGGGCTTCCATGCCCTGTTCGATTCGGAGCCGGATTTCGAGCTGATTTCCGCTTCATTGCCCGACATCGGTGCGCAACAGAACATTGATCTGGTGCTTCTGGGTAACCACCGTGGCCAGAACCTGGTCGATGTGATGTCCTGCTTGAAAGCGCCACGTCCACAGTTGCGCATCATCGTGACCGGCGCCGGCATGGACGAACAAACCATTCTCACGGCCATCGCTTCCGGGGCCAAGGGCTACGTGGATGCGGCTGCATCACCTGCTGATTTCGTGCAAGCGATACGGATCGTCAGCCGAGGTTCGGTCTGGGCTCCACGGCGAGTGCTTTCGATGTTCATTGAACGCATTAGCAATTCACCCCGACGTATCTTTCCAACCGACCAAGTGGCCTTTACGGACCGCGAGAAGGAAGTTTTAAAGATGCTGGTAGAAGGGCGATCGAACAAGGAAATCGGCGTCCCGCTGGGCATCGGGGAGCGCACGGTCAAGGCGCACGTAGCCAAGCTGATGCGCAAGGTTGGAGTGGAGAATCGGGTCGCACTCACAGTGCATGCCATTACACACTCGCTGGTTTCCCCGCACTGAAGGTTTGGCAAACGCATTTGAAGCTCTCGGAACCGGGAGACGTCTCCCGCCATAATGTGATCGGTCTTGAACGGCCCGCGCACCCGCATGTAGCTGCTGAGTTACAGCCTCGACGTGGGTGGCCGATAACGACTCATACATCTCACATTTTGCAGCTATGTCATGTGCCCCAAGCCGATTCTAAGCGTCGGAGTATCCGGGCTATTTCACAAACAGACTGCTTTGGAACGGGGGGAAATCGCGCAAGCCGACCGCGCAGGATGAGAGAGTTAGCGGAGCGAGCCGCGCGGCAGGTTTTTGGAACGCCATCAGCCGTCGGCTTTGCTAACCTGTGAAGAAGAATTCGTCCGACTGTAGCACTCGCAGCCGGGGCAAGATCCCTTTCGCTGCTCCTTTTTCAACACCCACAGGCCATTTCACCACCTACCATTTTATTGAGATAGCTAGTGCTGAACGGTAAAGCGAAGCAATAAT
>WNGL01017536.1_pt1 | contig 10792 bp, 6 predicted proteins | sample 5400591 | NCBI WGS metagenome assembly WNGL01 (sample SAMN13153377, study PRJNA577476) | soil metagenome | isolation source: 80 cm soil or saprolite under Garry oak tree replicate 1 | place: USA:California | collected 2016-06-15
TTCGCTGATCAGCTTTTCCAACCGCCTTCCGTATTCCACGTAATTCTTGCGCATCGCATCGTCATTGGACTTCGAGCCGGCGTCGTGAAAGACCACCACCATGTGCGGTTCGATGCTGATCCCGCCATCGTAGCCGCGCGCGAAGGCGTCTTTGAGGATGTCGCGCACGTGGCCCTGGCCCTCGCCGGGCCAGTTGTACTCGGCGTCGTTCTTCGCCGGGCTCCACGTCGCGTCCTTGACGTGGATGTGCACGACATGATCCCGCACGTGTTCCCAGAATTCCCACGCGTCCTGGCGCGGCCACGGTTTCGGTTTTGTGCGGTCGAAATTGAACACCGGATTGCCGGTGTCAAAGACCCACTTGAGCCCGGGCGCTTTGTCGAGCAGCTCCAGAGCGTGCTTCCAGCTCATGCCGCCGTAGTTCATGCAATTCTCGTGGACGGGCGTGATGCCGCCGTCGCGGAACATCTTCGTCACCTCGCGCACGCGGTCGAACACCACCGCCGGGATGCGGTCATCATCGTCCCTCGGTTTGAGGCTCATGATGCGCACGAATTTTGTGCCGAGCCGTTGCATGCGCGGGATGCAGCGTTTCACTTCGGCGAGCGTCACGTCCCAGGGCGTCTCGACGGTTTTCGCCCAGTTCATGATGGTTGAGCCGAAGCAATAAACGCCGATTGCGTTCTCGTTGAGGGTTTGCTCGACGAGGTTGAAGGCTTTGTCGGGGATGTCGTGGAGGTTTGCCTTGGGAAAACCGGGCGCCTCCACACCACGGGCTTCAATGTGTTTCCAACCGAGCTCTTTCGTCGCCGCAATTTGCGCGTCGACCGTGCTGCCCGCTTCGTCGCCAATACCGGTGAGGATCATAGCTGATTTATCGGTTGAAGGACTTTGTGAAATCGTCGTTTTTGATCTCGACCACTTTCTTTTCAAACTTCGATTCGGCAATCAACTGCTGCAGCTTCTTTTCAAATGCCGCGCCGTCCATCGGCAATTCTATGGTCTGACCCATTAACGAAGAATACAACATGACGTTGGCCAATTCCACCGAGTGCAAGCCTTCCTCACCCGGCGCGATCAACGGCGCGCCGTCGAGAATGGCCTCAATGAAATTCTGCATGAGCGACGCGTGCGGCGCCGGTGCATTATCGAAGGGAATCTCGACGTGCCACACCTCCGGTTTGCTGAAGCCGACTTTGACCGTTTTGCTGAACTCGATCATGTCGGCCTCGTTGCGCGTGAAGGTGAGGCGGTTGTTTTCGAGCACGACCTTGCCGCGCGTGCCGGCGATTTCGAGCCGGTTCGTCCCGGGCGCTTCGCCCGTGGAAGTAATGAACACGCCGGTGGCGCCGTTGGGATACTCGAGGTAAGCCGTCACGTTATCCTCGACCTCGATGTTGTGGTAGCGGCCCAGTTGACAGTAGCCGCGCACGTGCGCCGGCAGGCCGAGTAGCCAGCCCAGCACGTCGAGATTGTGCAGGCATTGGTTGAGCAGCACGCCGCCGCCTTCGCCGCGCCAGGTCGCGCGCCAGCCGCCGCTGGTGTAGTAGGCCTCGGTGCGATACCAGTCGGTGATGATCCAGCTCAGGCGGACGATGTCGCCCAGTTCGCCGCTTTGGATCAGGCCGCGGATTTTCAGGTAACGGGGTTCGATCCGAAGTTGGAACATGGCAGCGAACACCCGGTCCGGATTCTTTTTGGCAACCGAGATCAATCGTTCGGCGTCGGCTTTGTGGGCGGAAATCGGTTTCTCGACCATCACATGCAAGCCGGCTTCGAGCGCGGCAATGCCGAGTGAAGTGTGTTGATAATGCGGCGTGGCGATGATCACGGCGTCCACATCGCGCGAGTCGATGAGCTTTTCGCCGCGGTCAAAAATCCGCAGCCCTTTGGCGCGGTAAGGTTCGAGTTTCTGCGGCGAGGTGCTGCACACGGCGGTTAACGCGCAGCGAGGGACTTTGCCGGCGAGCAGGTAATCGGCGTGGTGCTTGCCGATGTTGCCCATGCCGATGATTCCGATTGGAACGGTGTTCATGCGGAGAATCGGGGATCTTCCACAAGCCGGCGGGGCGCGAAACGAATCAATTCCCTCTCCTCCATCTGATGGAGGAGAGGGCCGGGGAGAGGAGGAATCCGTTTTGATGATGCCCCCCTGCTCGGCCCTCTCCCCGCTCCTGCGGCGCAGGGCGAGGAAGCAAAAGGTCGCTCCAGAAAGATTGTGCAGAAGAACAACCCATTCATCGTTAGTAAGTCAACGCGCATGTGTGCCCGCGCCGCCTCGCATCATTTCCGTTTCATTTTGCCGGTCAACAGTTCCTCCGCCAGGTCGCGCGTGTCGTAAACTTTGCGCAGAGCCTCAATGATGGCCGGCGAACAGACCGAAACAGCGCGCGCCTGCTCGTCCGTGAAGGCGAAATCGAGCACGAGCGACTGGAGGTTCCCGTCGAAAATGATGCCGACGAATTCACCCTGGCGGTTGATCACGGGGCTGCCGGAGTTGCCGCCGATGATGTCGGCCGTGCTGACAAAATTAAACGGCGTTTTCAAGTCGAGTTTGCCCTTGCGCTGGAGCCAGCGCTCAGGAATGTCGAACGGCGCCTGGTTTTTGTGTTCCGCGCCGCGCTCGTAAAGGCCGGCGAGCGTGGTTTGAAACGGAATGTGCTGCCCGCCTTCTTCGTAGCCTTTGACGGTGCCGCAGGCGAGGCGCAAGGTGAAGGTGGCGTCGGGGTAATTGCCGGTGCCTTCGATGGCGAAGCGCGCCTTTTCGATCAGCGCATGGGCCTGCTGTTTGATCTCGCTTTGCGTCTCCATGATTTTCCGTACGGCCCGTGCTTGTGCGCGGCATCGACGGTGGCCATACCTTCCTGGTACAGTTTCTTGCGCAGCGCCACGTCCTTTAGCTTCGTGCCGCGGACCAGCTCGGAGGCGCGTTCGCGCGGCGATTTGCCCGCCAGGATTCGTTGCACGAGTTCATGGCTGTAACCCAGGTGCCCCGCCAGCCAGGTCAATGAATCAGCCAGCTTGAGCTGCTCGAAATCCTCATAGATCGGTTCCTCGGAGAAAAGTTGAAGTTCCAACGACTGCAATCCGGCCTCCGCGAACTCGCGCAAACGGTCGGAATTCGGTTTGGGCCTTTCCTGCGCCGCGCGCAGCAGCGTTCGGGCGATTCCAAAGAGCGTGCTGTTGAATCCATGGCCGGCCTCCAGCAAGTTGTATTTCAATGCCTGACCGGCGATGACGTTTTGGGCTTCCGCGATGCGGTCCCAGGCGGCCAGGGCGTCTTTCAATGCCGGCCGGGCGGCGACGGCATCGCGCAGCTTCTGTTCGGCCGCCTTTTTCCGGGCCATCAGACTCGGATCGAGAATGCCTGCCAGTTCGCCATCGTAGGCCTTGCGGCTGTTCTGGAAACCGAACAGGTCGTCGCGCGCGCGGCGGGCGTTTTCGTCGGTGCGCGCGCTGTAAGCCGTGAGCAACACCTCCAGACCGTGCAGTCGGTCCAGCGCGTAGGGCAGTCGGCGGTCGCGTACGTATTCGAGTTCAGCGACAGTGAAAAGCCGGCTGGTGCGCCCGGGATGGCCGGAGACGAAGATCAGCTCGTTTTCCTTCGCGCCCGCCGCGCTCCACTTGAGGTAATGCTGGATCTTCGCGGGCTTGCCGCTTTCATAAACGCGGAAGAGGCAGATGTCCAAATCGAACCGGGGATATTCGAAGTTGTCCGGGTCGCCGCCGTAGAACGCAATCTGTTGCTCGGGCGCGAAGACGAGCCTGACGTCGGTGTATTTCTTGAATCGGTACAAGTGGTACTGGCCGCCTTGATACAGCGTCACCACGTCGCTGCGGAGGCCGGTTTTGTCGGAGGATTCCTTTTCGATCGCGTTCATGACGGCGCGGCGTGCGGTGAAAGCTTCCTCGGCGGACACGCCCGGCTTGACGGCGCCGTTCACGCGGTCGGTCACGTCCTCGATGCTCATCAGCACATTCAGTTCGAGGTCCAGGCAGCGTTTCTCTTCAGCGAGCGTGCGCGCATAGAAGCCGTCGCGCAGATAATTGTGGTCTTTGTCCCCGAACTTTTGCAGGGCGTCGGCGCCGACATGATGATTGGAGAGGGCCAGACCGTCTTCGGAAACGAACGAGCCGGACCCGCCGCTGTTGAATCGGACGGAGGATTTTTGCACGTGCTCGAGCCAGGCATCGGTCACCTCGAAACCGTATTTTTCCTTGAGCTGCTGGCGCGGCGGATTGTTGAACAGCCACATACCTTCGTCGGCGTTGGAGTTGTGCATGATGTTGGAAAGCAGCAGGCCGCCCAGCATGGCGGACTTGAGTGAACTTGATTTTGATTTCATTGCGGGCTCGTTGTTGATGCCGACAGAGTGCGGTCGGGCGTCGCAAAATTCAAATTGGAAATTGAACTTCTTTGTCGAAGGCGCGAACGCTCCGCCAACTCCGAACCCGCAATTCAGATTTGTTCGCGTCGTAAAAACCAGCGTATCACTTGGAGGCGGGTTTCCAGACGAGCCGCAGGGTGCTTAGCGCCACCACCATGCCAACAGCGGGGCGAAGACAAGGCTGGGCAGGTAATCGGCCAGTTCAATTTTTTTCAGTTCCAGGATGATGAGCGCGACGCAGAACACCAGCAATCCCGCGGTGGCGTTGATGGGATCGAGCAACGCGTGTCTTTCCAGCCACGGTTGCGCCAATCGGGCCAGCAGTGTCAGGGTCCCCTGGCAGGCGATGACCGGGATGACCGACAATATGGCGCCCCAGCCGAAAGTGGTCACGAAAGCCATCGTTGCCAGTCCATCCATCGCGGACTTCACGGCGAGCGTTTTGAAATTGTTGGTGAACCCGTCCTGTAACGAGCCGATGACAGCGATGGGCGTCACGCAGAAAAGAATCGAGCAGGTGATGAATCCTTCGCTGTAACGCCGCGGAGAGGCCGGACGCGCGCCGGAAATTTTCTGTTTGGCGTATTGGCCGAGGTGATTGAGGGATTTCTGAACGCGCAATAATTTGCCGGTGAAATTGCCCAGCATAAGGGCGAGCAGGACGATCGTGAGCTGCTTGAGGACCTGCAGAAAAGTTCCGTTGACAGCCTGCCAGGTCGCGCTCAAACCGGCGTACACGGTGAATGCGCCCAAAAGAATTTTCAACGCGGTCTGGTGGACCAGAGAAGGCTGTTTGCTGGCCGTCAGACCGATGATCCCTCCGAGCAGAATCGCCGCCGCGTTCAGGATGGTGCCGGTCATGGGAACGAACTGAAGCACGAGCGCGCTCAAGTTCAAAGTTCAAAGTGCCGCATGTCAAAATCTTCGTTGCAAACCGCGTTAACAACAGGCAACTTTTTCGCTGAGTCGGGGCGTAGCGTAGCCTGGCTAGCGCGCTTGTTTCGGGTACAAGAGGTCGTGAGTTCAAATCTCACCGCCCCGACCATTTTCCTTTTCGGTCGTTCGCCGGGTCAAAAAAAGCTGCAACTCTGCCGGCGCCTTGGGTGTATTTGTTTCGTGAAATCCGGAAGAGCAGCCCTATGCTCCGATTGGCAACGAAACAAATTCTTAACACGATGACTATGAATACGAACAGATCCTTGGCCGCCCGGATCGCCCAGTGCGGCCTGCTTTTGGCGGCGTCCACGCTTGTGGCGAGCGATGTTGAAGACCAGCTGACCCGGTCGTATCAAGTCAAGCCCGGCGGGACACTCGCCGTCGAGGCCGATCGGGGCTCCATCGAGGTCAAATCGGCCAACGGTGACCAGGTCGCGATCGAAGTGTTGCGGAAAGTCAGCGGCGAAAGCCGCGACAGGGCGGAGGAGATATTAAAAAATCACCAGGTGAAATTCAGCCAGGACGGCGATACGGTCCAGGTCCGCGCGGAATTGGATAAAGGATGGAACAGCAACTGGAGAGACAAAGGCAGAAACCTTCAGGTGCGCTTCCTGATTTCGATTCCGAAGAAGTTCAACGTCGATCTCAAGACCGCCGGCGGGAGCATCAAGGTGGCCGATTTGACGGGCCAGGCGCGCAGTCAAACCTCGGGCGGCAGCTTGAACTTCGGGCAGATTGAGGGGCCGATCTTTGGACGCACCTCGGGCGGCAGCATCAACGTCGCGGGTTGCAAGGGCGACGTGGACATCAAGACGTCCGGCGGAAGCATTCACCTCGGCGACGTGGACGGCAACACCACTGCCCAGACTTCGGGAGGTTCGCTCACCGTAAAGCAAGTGAACGGCAAAACGGTGGTGAAGACTTCCGGCGGCAACATCGACGTTGCGGAAGTAAAGGGTTCACTCGAGGCAATCACCTCCGGCGGTTCGATTACTGCCAGCGTTGCGGACCAGCCTTCCGGCGATTGCCGGCTCCAGACCTCCGGCGGCAGCATCAAAGTGAGTTTGTCGGACAAAGTCGCCGTGGACGTGGATGCGAAAACCAGCGGTGGCGGCGTAAGGACCGAACTGCCGGTCGCGGCGGTTGTGCACGGCGAACACAAGCCAAACGTGCTTCAGGGAAAAATCAATGGCGGCGGCCCGACTTTATCGCTTCACACAAGCGGCGGCGGCATTTTTCTGCAGAAAAGGTGAGGCCTGCCGCGGTCCTAAGTACTCCGTTTCATAAATACGACCACGATTGCGGCGAGGGAGTTTTGGGCCCAGGCAAGGCGCGAGCGACGCGCATCGCCCGGCAGCCGATCAGAGAGGAAAAGCGCAACCTGCTCGTCCTACCTTTCGCGAGTTCTCCGAGCATCTTGCGCACCGGTCCGAGCCGTTTCGCTTGCTTTGGACGTGGCCTGGCTGCGCCGGAGCCGCTTCGCTACAGTTGCATCAATTGGTTATTCAACAGAGATGTAACTTTACACTCAGGCCGAAATCTGCTATGAAAGGCGGCGCAGTTTGAGGAGTCCTCTTCAAAAAGGGCCGGGCAGACGTTATGCGTATGAAATTTGAAGTAAGAGGTGAGACCTTGACGGTCGTGGAGGTCAGGGAACTCGGGGCAGATAACTTTCAGGATTTTCGTGAGCGTGTCAGGGCAGCGATGCCGGAAAGGTCAAGGAACATCGAGATTGATCTCTCCCAAACCAATTTCCTCGACAGTTGCGGACTAGGCGCGTTGATCTCGCTGCGGAAAACCGCCAATAGCCGCAATGGCAAAGTGCGTTTGTTGTACCCCAATCCGCGGCTGCTGCTTCTGTTCGACATCACGCACATGCACAATATTTTCGAGATTGTGACGCGCGGTTCGTCTTCGTAGGCCCCATTGTTGTCCGCCCGGCCCGCTTAACGGTTGTGCTTTCCCGGTCTTTGGCAAACAGCCTGTGTCGAAAAAACTTGGTGTCTTCGGCTGTTGCTGCTTAATTCCCGCCGGTGAAACCCTGGCGTTATTTGGTCGAACTCATCGCGCTGCTTTCACTGCCGGCTTTCGGCGTTGACATTCTGCCGCCCGGTCATCGGCCCAGTCCTCCCGGTGTTCACGCGCTGGCCGGAGGCAAAGTCGTCGTCAAACCTGGCCAAATCATGGACGGCGCAACCATCGTCATTCGCGACGGGTTCATTCAGGCGGTTGGCAGCGACCTGACACCGCCGGGCGACGCGCGCGTGTGGGAGATGAAAGGCGCGACGATTTACGCCGGTTTCATCGACCCGTATCTGAGTTTCGAGTCCACCAACCGTCCGGTTAACAGCGGGAAAATCGAATTCGATTCTGCAGAGACCGCGGGTGGAATTAACTTCTTCGGCGTGCCCGGCGGCGACCTCGATCGTGGCCAGCTCGGTCCCGGCTACGAGGTGGCGCAGGTCCTGGCGCAGGAACGCGTCGCCCGAAGTTTTGCGGCCGACAAAAAAGCTTTGGAAGCGGCGCGCGAACTGGGTTTTACAGCGGGCAACGTAGCGCCTGGAAAGGGAATCGTGCGGGGCACGGGCGCTTTGGTCGCTTTGTCTGGCGTCAATCCCAACGAGGCCGTCATTAAAGCCGACATCTTCCAGCACATTGCGTTCGATGCCGACAGTGGCAAAGAGGATGCCTATCCAAAATCGCTCATGGGCGTCATCGCTGTCGTTCGCCAAACCTTCTTCGATGCGCGGCATTACGCGCAGGATCAGGACGACTTCCGCCGGCATCCGCAAGGCCGCAAGCGACCGCAGTTCAATCCGTCGCTCGAGGCGCTTGCGCCCGCCGCCTTTAACAAAATCCCGGTGGTCTTTGAACCGGGCAGCGCATTGATGACCGACCGGGCGGCACTCGTGGCGCGCGAGCTGGAGTTGGATTTTCTCATCCTGTCGTGCGGCCAGGAATGGCGGCGGCCCGACCTGGCGAAGGCGGCCGGCGCGCCATTCATCGTGCCCCTTGATTTTCCGGAGCTGCCGAAGATGCCCGATGAACAGGACTGGGAACAGGTCTCGCTCGATCAATTTCGCACATGGGACTGGGCCTCGGAGAACGCCGCTCTGCTGCGCCAACAGGGGCTGGAGATCGCGCTGACGACCTATGGGTTGGGCGACAAAAAGAAGTTCCGGCCAAACTTGCGTTTGGCGCTCGACCGGGGTCTTTCCGAAGAGGACGCGCTCGCGGCGCTGACGACGATTCCCGCGCGGCTCTGTGGCGTCGCCGATCGGCTTGGCACAGTGGAAGCCGGAAAAATCGCCAATCTGACCATCGTTCAGGGCGACAGCTATTTCGACCCGGAAAATAAGGTGCGCGAGGTATGGATTGATGGGCGCGTTTATTCCGTCAGTCCCGGCGCAACCAAATCGGGTGAGAAGAACGAACCGGCCACTGCCGATGCCGCGGCGGAGCGGAAGCCGAACGAAGCGAAGCCTGCCGAGGAGAAAAGGAAAAAAGAACTCGAACTGCGGGAACTCCGCAAAAAGAGACTTGCCCACTCACCGATGGAAGGCCGCGGAGCCTTGGCCGGGCCGCCGGCTCTTTTAGTCGAAGGCGCGACGATTTGGACGTGCGGGCTGCCCGGCAAACTCGAAAACGCCGACCTGTTGATTGACCAAGGAAAGATCAAAGCGGTCGGCAAAGGACTGAGGTCGCGTTCGAACATTTCCGGTTCGACGCTCGTCATCGATGGCCGCGGCAAGCACGTCACGCCCGGCATTATTGATGCCCACAATCACAGCATCGCACTTGGAGCCGTGAACGAAGCGACGTTGCCTTCCACCGCGATGGTGCGCACTGGCGACGTGGTAAACTCCGAGTCGGTAAACATTCATAAGCAACTGGCGGGCGGTTTGACAACGCTCAATCTGCTCCACGGCTCGGCCAATCCCATCGGCGGCCAGAACGCGATCCTCAAACTTCGCGACGGAGCGAGTCCCGAAGGGCTGAAATTTGCCGACGCGCCGGCGGGAATCAAATTTGCCCTGGGCGAAAACGTGAAACAATCCAACTGGGGCGACCGGAAGACCAATCGTTTCCCGCAGACGCGCATGGGAGTGCGGACATTTTTCGCCAATCGTTTTGCCGCGGCGCAGGAGTATTTGAAGGAGTGGGATGACTACAGCAAAGCAGGGCAGGCCTCCCGCCGGCTTCCCCCTCGCCGGAATCTGGAACTCGAAGCGATCGGCGAAATTCTTCAGGGCAAGCGCTGGATTCACTGTCACTCGTATCGCCAGGACGAGATTCTGGCGTTTCTGCGGACCATGGAAGGTTTTGGCGTCAAGGTCGGCACCCTCCAGCACATCCTCGAAGGTTACAAAGTCGCTGACGAGATCGCGAAGCACGGCGCGGGCGCGTCCACTTTCGCGGACTGGTGGGCCTACAAGTTCGAGGTTTACGACGCGATTCCGTACAATGGCAGCCTGATGCGCGAGCGTGGCGTCGTTGTTTCGTTCAACTCGGATTCGTCTGACTTGTCCCGCCGGCTTTATCTCGAAGCGGCCAAAGCCATGAAATACGGCGGCACGTCCGAGGAAGACGCGCTGAAATTCGTCACGCTGAATCCCGCGAAGCAATTGCGCATTGACCCCCGGGTGGGCTCGCTCGAGCCGGGCAAGGACGGCGACTTCGTCGTCTGGTCGAAATCGCCGCTCGATTCAACGACGGTTTGTCTGCAAACCTGGATTGAAGGCAAAAAGTATTTCGACCGCGAGCGGGAGACCGAGCGCTCCGAAGCGTTGGAAAAAGAGAGGACTGAATTGGGGGAAAAGGCGAAGCGGATCCAGAAAAGCAGCGGCCCACAGGACGGCGGCGAAAAGGAGAAGGACAAGTTTTTTGAACTGCCATTGGAACATCGGTATGACAATCAGGACCGGCATTGCCTGGAGGAATGATAGACTCGCCATGCCACATCATGCTTCCAAAACGAACGAAACCACTCCAAAGCGCGGCTCTGCAGGCTGGAGCGGCGACGCATTCCCCTCACCCCGCCTGCGCGGACGAAGCCGCTTCGGGGCGGCGAAGGCCCGGCCCTCTCTTACGGGGAGATCTCTCCCTGAGGGAGAGGGTCAGCGTGAGGGGAAACAGCGCGGGGCAAGTCCGCGCAGCAGCAAATACTACAACGGTCTTTGGAATTTCAAATCACGCCGTCGTTCTTTCCCTGCTAACATTGAGTTTCTGGTTCTGCGGCGTCTCTTGTTCGTTCGCCGAAACCATTTTGCTCACCGGCGCGACCGTACACACCGCCTCCGGCCCGACACTCACACCCGGTCAAGTGTTGATCCGGGACGGGAAAATTGAAGCCGTCGAAAAATCCATCAAGATCAACGCCGACAAGGTGGTTCAACTCGACGGCCAGCATCTCTATCCCGGTCTCATCGCAGCATGCACTTCGCTCGGCTTGGTCGAGATCAACGCCA
>WNGL01028224.1_pt1 | contig 10792 bp, 10 predicted proteins | sample 5400591 | NCBI WGS metagenome assembly WNGL01 (sample SAMN13153377, study PRJNA577476) | soil metagenome | isolation source: 80 cm soil or saprolite under Garry oak tree replicate 1 | place: USA:California | collected 2016-06-15
ACGGGCCTTGCTTATTAATCCCCCAGTCTATGATGCTCAATATTGGGCGCGATGGAGTCAACCTGCTGGGTTATTGCGCATTGCCACACTTCTCCAACAAAAAGGCTATCAAGTCGACCTTGTAGATTGTATGGAGACTGATGCCCGTGGCATAGTCACAAAGGCTCGGCATTATGACGTCAATGGGAAACCTATGGTTGTAAAACGTGACGATATCACGAAGCTTATTTACCATTTTGGCTTATCTCTACAAGAACTGGAGGGACGTTTATGGTCTCTTCAAGAACCTGATGAGATTTGGATTACGTCGATCATGACTTATTGGTGGGAGAGCACACGTGATGTTGTAGCAATTGTTAAACGGGTCTTTCCCAAAGCCACTGTGCTAGTTGGAGGTATTTATCCTACGCTAGCACCAGAGCATGCTGCCGACAATCTAGGGGCAGATATTATTTTCAAAGGTGAGATTCGCGAGGCAAGTCAACTTCCTACAGACTTATCACGCTATTCGAAGCCTCCGAGTTACGCGATTTTAGCAACAAGCAGAGGATGCCCTTGGGATTGTGTCTATTGTGCTGCCCGAACACTCAATGGAGGAGCGAAGGTTCGCACGCGCACTACAGAAGATATTCTTGAAGAGATTCAATATAAGTACAAACATCTAGGTATTCGGCGCTTTGGCTTCTATGAAGATAACGCACTTATCAATCGTGAGCACTTCATCGAAGTAATGCAGGCTATCATTGAAAGCAAATTACCTCTAGACCTCTACGCACCAGAAGGTTTCGAGACTCGCTTGTTAGATGAGGATCTATTACGGCTTATGAAATTAGCGGGTTTCAAGAAGGTTCATTTGCCGCTAGAAACAGTTCGCTCAGATATTAATCGTCAATGGAATCGACGTCATGCAAGTACTGAGTCGTTTGAACGAGCACTTAACGCTGCCATTCGTGCTGGTTTCAAAATACGAACGCAGGACATCAATGCCTTTGTACTTTTTGGTCTACCTGATGAACGATTGGAAGATGTTATAGATAGTACTCTCTATGCTCATCACATGGTTGGTTCAGTAATACCTATGCTTTTCAGCCCCGTTCCTAGTACCCATGTTTTCCGTAAACACAGCAGTTACCTATTAGATGAGATGGGTTGGGACCTTCAAGACCTCAACGGTAAGTTACTTCCTTTTTTGGAGTATAATCAACGTAGTAATCCAGAATTGCGGGCTTCGGACTACTTAGAATTGGAAGGGTTGATGTCAATTCTGAACGAGGGAAAAGTGCTTTCACGAGCAGTGGACTTATGTGATGATAGCATAGCCAGCAAGGGATTCAGGCTATCTGCTAACGCAATGATGCACAAAGAAACTCACAAGAGTATTGTGACAGTAAGCACCTAAGCTGCAAACAAATTTGAAGCGATCTCAAGACGTAATATACGGCCATAAAGAGAGAGGTACATACAGTAATAGCTAGTATAGGCATGCTTATAGTGAGGAGTGCTGAATGAAGATTTATGCAAAATTAAACAGATGTGAGCGAAAGTGAAGTGGTGATGAAGACTGGACGTGTACATTTTTCGAAAGAAGACATTGGAGCGGAGATACTGCCAATCTTAACAAGTGGTCTCTACCGCGATACTTTGGATGCCCTTCGGGAATATATCCAGAACGCTATTGATGCGCACAGTGAGCATATCGAGTTGTTTATTGACCCTGATGTTGTTGCTGTTAATGATAACGGAAATGGTATGACCGAGACAGAGGCCAGGAGAGCAATACGCCTTGGCATCTCTGCGAAAAATTCTAAGGACAATATAGGCTTCCGCGGAATTGGAATTTATAGTGCCTTCAATCTATGCGACTCTTTGGATATATTTACAAAATCCACTAATGATAGTACTACCTATAGACTATACTTCGATTTTAAAGGTATTCGCCGTAACCTACAAGCAGAGCAAGAGCGACGAACTCAAGGACAACCGCCGGAACTATACTTAGAACGGCTATTGCAAGATTCTGTATTTGTTGAGATTACTTCTAATGATTTGATTGAGAATCACGGCACACTAAATAACTGGAAACAAGTCGTTGAGTATCTCCAAAATGTAGTGCCATTGCCTTTTAACCCTCTATTTAAATTTGGTACTATCATCAAAGAAAGATTTGACAAAGAAGATTACCGGGTAGTTCCACTTACGCTCCAAATAAGTAGACAAAAAGAACAGCTCTACCGACCTTATACTGACGATATATTCAAACATGGGGGTCGGCATGCTCCTGAGTTTTTTACATTGCAAGAGGGAAAACAAAAGTTTGGTTTCGCTTGGGTTTGCGTTAACGATGCACGCGAAACGATCAAGGATGAGGAGGTACGCGGCCTTCTTATTAAGAAGCGTGGGTTTTCTATCGGTGATCGGCGTTATCTTGAGCCATATTTTGGGCGTCCGTTATATAGCAGACGTATCACAGGGGAAGTTATCATCCAAAATGATGCGCTCATTCCAAATGCAGCGAGAAGCGATTTCGAGAATAATTCTAGTAGTCAGGCATTTTTAGAAGCTTTGCCGAAATTTACGCGTGAAGTTGATAAATGGGCTAATAAAATTCAGGAAGATGAGAAGGCTATAGATGTATTGTCTGAGTTGGTCGAACGACTAAACGAGATTAATAACGAACTACCTACTATACAACGAAACCGCGAACGACTCCTGATACTGAATGCGCAATTATCTGAAATTGAACGACAACTGAAGCAGCAGGAGAAGCGCCTTCAAATAATTGATAAGAACAGGTTGGTAAAGGCCAAAGAGTTGCACGATGATATACAGAGTTTACAGAAAGTGAACAAGTCCGCGTAGAGAGTTTGCCAAAAGATCTCCTTACATTGCTAGATGCATTTGGTCCTTTAGACTCGGGGGAGCTACGCCGCTTCCTTCAATTCCTTGACGATAGCATCCTGAGAGTATACTTGGATAAAGGTACTTATTCTGCGGCAATACACGAGTTGCAAGATTACCTTGAGGAGAAGCTGTAGTGGGGGAATTTGGCGACTCCCTGGGGAAGCAGACCGTCAGAGAGCTATGGAACACACCTCTATTGAGATATCTGCACCGCACATATAACATGCGCTTCCGCTATATGGGTTTACCAGGAGTTGATCTGCTGGACGTGAAGCTATGGAAGGATATGATAGATGAGGTTGTTGCGTTCGAGATTCGCGCAAAACCAAACCAGGAGGACCCATTAGGTAGGCGATTTATTACGCAGCTACGTCGAAATCTGCAATTACTTGGCATACCTGCCCGCGCTTATTTTGGTCCAATGGAAGAAGTAGTAATTCTACGCCAGGACTACGATGGTACTATATATAGTCAGGATAATTTTATACCTCTCTACAACTTAGACTTCTGTGACGAGATTGGAAGTAAAATCGCTACGAGCCAGGCAGGAAGAAAGGTTTGGAGGTTTGATGCAATCCGGCAAATATTGGCGGATCAGCGAGAATGCTACAAGCGAGTTGGTGGTTCAGGTCTCTTTCTGATTCTTCTCACAGTACGCAATCAATTAGATGTCATCAAGTTGAGATCATTTCTTTCAGAAAACCTCTTCTCTGAAACACAAAACTATGTGGAAGTCTGTAGCAACCAGAATCCTTTACCGATGACAGGCTCTGTTCAAGGAACTCATACATGGGCACTGAAAGCGTTTCTTCATAATATACTTCGACAATACCTTCCTAATCCGAATATTTCTGCTGTCTTTTTCCCAGTGGTTAAATACACTGGCAAGACAGAGCGAAGTCCAATGCTTCATTGTATGATTCTTTGCCGATTCAACGACTTGCAGGCGCCCTCTCCTTCATATTCACCTCAGAACTATTTGACTGCTACCGCTTCTGTTAGAGCGCTCGATACCCAAGCTTTGATTTGGGATCCAGAACCTGGGGAGCCCATGGAAGCCAGTACAGTGCCAAACCCTGATCAGTGGCTCAGAGATTTGAAACCAATGATTCTTGAAGGAATTAAAAGGTCGAAAACAACAAAAGTTCGATCATAACTACTTGATTAGATGAGGCCCAGTCATAAATAGGAAACCTTCACTGGAAGCTTGCTTCAGCGAGGACTTGCCTATATCATTGTGGTAGTCAAACACTACAAGGAGAGGAAACAATCCTATGGTACTCCAAGACTCGTTACTTGTCACGTTAGTCAAATTGGTTGATGGTTTGCCGACGCCCCTACTTGCAAGCAAACTAGGCCAAGGGCATCCGAAATTTTACTCTGATCGACTGTTCTTAAAGGCATTGGTGATCATGATCGTGCGTCACTTGCATACAGTTCACGAACTCCTGTCCGTCTTAGTACAACCGACGGCAGAAATGACGATGCTACGCCAGCTGTTGACGGAGCAAGAATCCTTCCCATCCCGTCGCACCTGGGAACGACGCTTGAAAGCGGTCCCAGACACCTTACCTGCTCAGATCGGCTGTTTGGGCCGGCATCTAGTGAGCCTCATTCAGCCCAGGTTGACCACTGGCCGAGCGGTCGCCATCGATAGCATGATCCTGTGCGCTAGAGGTGGCGTCTGGCATCAAAAACATCGCGAGCAAGAGGAAGTTCCCCAAACCTCGGTTGATCCCGATGCCCATTGGACCAAATCCGGCTGGCACGGCTGGGTCTATGGCTGGAAACTGCACGTCGTCTCCGTTGTGGCGGCGGTCTGATTTCCTCTTGCCGCTGTGCTCACCCCCGCCAATATCGCAGATAGTGAGCCAGCCCCTGAACTCTTGCGCGAAGTTCCCGCCGAAGTTCGCTTCGTGCTGGGTGATCGCCATTACAACACGCCTGAACTCCATGAGATCTGTCAGCGCGATGACCGCCTACTGGTGACCACCAAGTATGGGCGCTACCCTCACACCGATGCTGGGGTGGAAGTCCGACACATCTTTCACAAACTGCGTCCCATCGCCATGGAAAATTTTAATGAACACTTCAAGGGCATCTTTGATGGTCATGGACAAGTTCCCACTAATGGCTTACTTGCTACTCAGCGCTTTGCGCTGGGGGCCATCTTTGTCTATCAATTAGCCCTCCTGTACCGCTTTGAGCACGATCAGGAACTCTGTGTCGGCCTCAAAGCCTTTCTCAAAGCGGCCTGAGGATTTATGACCAGGCCACAATTAGTTAGCTACGTCATCCTATACTAAGGATACTGATGTAGTCTAAACTGATCCCAAAAAGTCGCCAGGCTGATAAACTCTAATTTGTGTCTTGATATTTATTAGAAAACGGTGTATGCTGCTATTTGATCATATATAGTGAGAGTTCATAAAGGCAACGAGATGGAGGAACAGCTAAGAGACATAAATGACTTTCAACCTGGTGATAAGGTTCGCATTCGCTCTGGTTCACGCACAGGTGCAAGAGGTATCATTTGCAATCAGGTGGATGGACTGCTAGAGGTTGAGATTGGTACAAACGATATTATGCGCGTTACTACTGAGGAGATTACTAATTATAGTCTCGCAGCTCGTCGTGCCTGGAAGACGATGCCAAAGCGTGCTGGGCGTCCCAAAGGGCAGAAGCCCGTTAAGCGTATGGTCAGTATGCGTTTGGATGTCGATGTATGGGATATGCTACATGAAGCTACAGAACTTGGTCTGATACCAAACCGTGAGAAGGCAGTCAATGACTGGGTACGTGAACAAGTTGTTTTGCTTCTTTCAAAAGATAAATGATCAGAAACAGAGACCTTATTGGAGGTGCAACGATGTCAAAACGTGGGAGCAGACTTAAAGAAGTTAGGGATAGTAACTCACCCTATCAACAAATGAGGCTTCCCTTGGATGAATTGTTAGATGCTCATCCTGGTGAATTAATCCCCTTAGAGATTGATGTCAACGATATTGGCGGTGAATTGCTAGCCATCCTTTCTAAAGGATTGTATACTGATCCATTAGATTGCATACGCGAGTATGTTCAGAATGCTGTTGATGCTAACGCTCGTACTGCGACTATCAAAATTACTGGTAACTCCGTTCACATTTTTGACTATGGAGACGGGATGTCATTAGAAGAATTAGTTCAAGCCCGTCAATTTGGCCTTTCTCTTAAATCACTTAATGAGCATGTCGGTTTCCGTGGTATTGGTATATATTCCAGTTTCGACCTTTGCAACCGTCTACGAGTGACGAGTAAGAAGGCAGGTGATACACGTCAACACTTATTAGTGTTCGAGTTTGGTGCCATGAAAGCACAGTTGGAAGAAGATAAGAGAAAAAGTGCAAATGAACGTAAAACGTCACTTGTCGAACTGCTTTCTACACATACTAAGGTCTGCCGTATCCAACAGCCATTGGCAGAGGACGTGCACTTTACTCACATCGAGATGCAGGAAATCAGCGACGTTCATATTAAAAAGCTTGGTAACCGTGAAGAGTTGAAACATTACATGATCAGAAATCTGCCCATCGACTTTGATCAGGAGTTTGAGTATAGAGATCATATTAACCAACAACTTCATCTAGAAGTCCCTGGTTACAATGCGATCACTCTCACTCTCCAATTCGATGGCGTGCCAGATATGATTGTAACCAAGCCGGCCATACCTCGTTTACAGGCACCAATTATGGGGGCTATAACGATAGGTAATGGTAAACGAAAGGTGGCATATTATTGGGCATGCCTTAATACCGAACGCGATCGGGTCGCACAGAATGCACGCTTTGTACCTAAGGTTGCGGAAAGTCGCGAACGAGGACTTAAAGATGGGCTTAGAGAAGCTGTAGAGCAAGAGTTTCGTGCTTACGAAGGTTTTGTCTACAAAATGAAAGGTTTCACGGTTGGTAATCGCGACCGGCTAAGACATTGTTTTTCTTCCAAACCCCAACTATACCCTTGGTACACAGGAGAAGTATACGTCGTTGACACAGCGGTTGTACCGAAGGCCGACCGCGACGATTTCGAGACCAACGAAGCCAAACGTGCGGTCGAACTTGCAGTGATGCAACAGCTTTCGGCTCTAGAAGACACAGCTGAGAGTTTCCAGGCTACAGGAGTAGCTGATGAACGTGTAGAGAAGTATCTAGCAGAACTCATTCTCATTGAGAAGGAGGTTGAAACGAATACTCAGAGCAATGACTACGAGACTTATACGCGCCTAAATGAGATCCTTAAAGATTTGCGCCGTCAGCAAAAGAAAGCCAGTCCAGACAAGCGAACTATTGCTAATGATATCATTAAGCGTGCAGAACGTCTTCAAAAAAGGCTGGCGAAAGAGACAGAAACTCCTCAACCAGAGTCAACACGGCGTAAGCGCGCTGCAAATGAAGTAACACAGCAACAACTAGCGCAGTCGAACCTCGCCGAGACCTTTCAGGTGCAAGAATCAAATAACAATTCTATGCCAAATACCCCTATCAATCCTTCGCCGTCTTTGGCTCCTCTAACCTACCAGGACTTCTCCCCTACACCCGTCGTTCCTTCACCACCACCATCTACTTTGCCACTCAGGAAATTGGAAAACATATTGCTGGAAGCAGGTTGGCGGCTTGATGGTGACTGTACTAGACTTGTTAAACTGCTTCAGGAAAGTTTGGAAAACATTCTACTTGATAAAACACTTTATCAGAGTGTGCTCACGGATTTTGAAGATCGGCTAAATAATGGCTTTACGGGTTCGGACTAGGAGAGAGGGTTATGCCATTTGCTGATACTGAAAACAAAGCAGCCATTCGCCGCTTGTGGGATAAAATTATCTTGGAGTGCTGGAAGGGCAAAATGAGGCGAGACAGCCTAACCTATTTGGTCTCCCAGGACCAGATATTCACGACCTGCTTGATTGGAAAGACCTACTTGATCGTTTTCGCACAGGTGTTGAAAGTTTAGGTCGTACTAAGCAACAGCAGAAGATAGCGCAAAATGAGATGGGACGTCTAGCCACAAATTTGTTCGTGGCAGGAATCGATTCTGGATTTGAATTGCTGCAAGGCGATGTGGAAGATATCATTCTTGACGGTTTGGATCATAACGGCAAAAGACCACAAGTTAATGATGGGAAACCAGCTCACATTGCGCATTTTGGCTACGATGTTGTGAATTTAGATTTCGATGGTGGTATTGGATACAGGGATCACAGTGGTGCTTCGAAGAGGGTGGCAGCAATTAAAGAGCTATTTGAGCGTCAAGAAGGTCACAGCTTTGTGCTATTTTTAACGATTAATGTTCGTGATACTATGGGAAGTGAAATTGAGGACTACCTACGCGGTTTACAGGCTCGTAACCGTGGTCCAAATTGGCGTGAGACTATCGGCTGGTACCTGGATCGCATTGATGGAGAGCGAGAGTACAAATTGAAAGCAACAGTGCCTTCTTTCATTCATGCAATCTCAGAATCACGCGTGTTTCGATGTACATCAAGACCCCCTATTGCATACGATGGTTACGAACGTGCACACATGATCCATTTCGCCTTTGAATTTGAAGCTTTTGCATCAGACGGGCGATCTGCCAATTTACGGGGATTTAGCTCACAAGATGATCCAGACCTGATAGAATTACCACTACTACGATGTGAGAAAGGTCAACTACAGCTAGCATCGATGCAGCATCCCGGCTTCAATTATTCACGCTGTGCAATAGATTTGGATTTTTTGCCAGAAGAATTACTTTCCTCAATTCTTGCTCCAGCCCAAAGTCGTATTAACGTGGAGAAGTAAAGATGAGCGACAAATCTGCCATTGAATGGACAGATGCTACCTGGAATCCAGTAACTGGCTGCACACAAGTCAGTCCAGGTTGTGATCATTGTGCTTTCGCGGAGTGCCTGGTCACCCTTATGAGCAGGGATTCGACTTGAAGCTATGGCCTGAACGGCTAGAACTTCCACTACAGTGGCGGAAACCCCGTCGTATCTTCGTCAATTCAATGTCAGACTTGTTTCATAAAGATGTGCCGGACGAATATATCCATCGTGTCTTTGAAGTGATGGTCAAGGCGAACTGGCATATCTTTCAGGTTCTTACAAAACGTAGCGGACGTCTTGCTCGGCTCGGGCCTACACTTCCTTGGAGACCGCATATTTGGGCAGGCGTATCAATTGAAAATGACAACTATGTCTGGCGTGCTGATCAACTACGCAAAGTACCTGCACATATCCGCTTTATCAGCGCTGAACCACTTTTAGGGCCGCTAGACCGCTTAAATCTTAAAGGAATTCACTGGCTAATCACTGGTGGTGAAAGTGGACGTGGACATCGTCTATGTGATCCTAATTGGGTGCGTAATCTCCGAGAACGTTGTGTGGCTGAAGGTGTTGCATTTTTCCATAAACAGTGGGGAGGCCGAACGCCAAAAGCAGGTGGGCGTTTACTTGATGGCCGAACATGGGATGAATTACCAGAAATGCATATCCAAGAGTGCTTATTCTGTTAGGGCTAGGATACTTCTACTTTCGGAATGTCAAAATCAGTTGGCCTGAGACCACCATCCATACACTCAAAGGCCGGAAGATTCAACAATTGTACAAGTGACTGACGATTTGGGCGACCTGCAGCGTAGTTGGATGAACGTTCCATCCAGAACGAGAAACTCATCATATGAGTTTCTTTATTGCCTAAGTAATATACAGGCTTAAATGTCTCACATCGATACGTTGATGCACTCAATGTTCTTATAAGGTAGGGAACATACATCTTGAGTTGGGCCTCTTTTTTGGGATGTGCAAGGTATGCTTTGATAGCCTGATCAGCATTTACACCAAGCTTATTCAGGTCTCGCTGAATATCGAGAAAGACTTTCCGAATTTCACCTTGATCATCGTTGTCCAAATTACAGGTAAGAAATAGCAGGAAATCCTTATCGTGCAGAGCTTGGTTGCGCACAAGCTCACCTATTGAACTAGCCCGTGTTGATTGCCCAGTTGAGTTTTTATATATAACACCTCCACAGTAATCAAGAGTAACAACATCGAAAGGATACTCTACGGCGTTATTGTAATCATCGTAGCCCCGCAAAAGTATGTTATCCAACTCTCCTCTTAGAAGGTTCAGTTTATCTGAGATTCCATACTTGAAAGCGCTCAACCGTAGGTTATGTTGGAGCAGAAACTCTTCACCTGGCTCGCCGCGTTCTACAGCACAGAAGTATGAAAAAAACTCTTTCCAGAGTAGAATATCACGCATACTTTCGCCGGGAAGTCCGAAGTAACGAAGTTGTCCCTTGCGCTTCTCAAAGTGCTCCCTTATCAGGCGCAGGTTAAGTTCTCTAACCTTCTTTTTGTTGATCGTGAAAGGCTCTTCCAGCATATATCATCGGCTCCAGCGTTCTTCAAGAGTGCTATGAATACGCTTAAGTAGTCTTTCGAACAACGCCGGTTGATCTCCGAATTCTTCTCTTAGTACATCCATGATAATGTCATACATCCTAGCAGACTCAGCGCTTACTCCTAATACATCCTTGATATCGTAGAGGCCCTGGCCCTTTTCTTGTTTTGGCTGCAAGGTATCTAGCTTTTGAACAAGTTCAGTCGCCTTCTCAATGACCTGTAAGCCACGCTGTTGATATTCAAATGGGGCTTTGCCGATACGGTCTTCAACCCCGGTTTGGGCGTTTTGCAGCGCAACCAACTTAAGAAGTCGCGTCTCCTTCGGTATGCCCGTCACAAACTCAGCTTCAGTGGTTGAAATCAGGATTTCAGCCTCTTCGATGACTTCTTTTGCCCGGCGTTTGTCCGAGCTGGCACCTGCTATCCGATTAAGTGTACGTGAAAGTGTTCGAGTGCCGCAACGATACA
>WNGL01010307.1_pt1 | contig 10791 bp, 9 predicted proteins | sample 5400591 | NCBI WGS metagenome assembly WNGL01 (sample SAMN13153377, study PRJNA577476) | soil metagenome | isolation source: 80 cm soil or saprolite under Garry oak tree replicate 1 | place: USA:California | collected 2016-06-15
CCAACATATGGTGACCACAAACGGTTGCAATGAGGGAAAGCCGTATGACGAGAAATGGTCACGTACGGTTTGGCGAGAGGGGTAGAGAAACACGCCTATCGCAAGGTAGGAAGGTGCGCTCCGCTCCTACTCTCTTCAGTCCAATTTCGAGCAATATCTACATGGACCGGCTAGACAAGTATATCGAGAAGCATATCATTCCGGCATATACCAAAGGGGACCGACGTAAGCCCAATGAGGCATACAACGCACTCCTCAATGAAGCTGCCCGGCTCAAGAGAAAGGGGAAACTCTCAGAAGCAATTGAAGTACGCAGGCGCGCACAACAACTGCCCTCGATTGACCCTCATGATCCTGACTACCGACGGCTAAAATATGTGCGATATGCGGACGACGTGCGCCACTTAACCCAGTACGAGATCCTTCTCGCAGAGAAGGGAGGTCCGGAAGAGTATAACCTCCGGGTCATCTCACCAACCTGGACGCGAAAGCCGAAGGGGAAAGGAGCATGTGAGAAACGCGGGAAACGTGTGAAGGCGCTGAAGCGTTGTCCCGCAAGACCCGCCTGATAGATCAAGGTGAAACCTAGACTGGCTGAACCGCAGCTTCCAGCGATGCAAGCGTACATCCCCCGATCACAGCGCATCTATCGCGGGGTCATCACGATAGGGTGTCAAAATCGTCGGCACCTGAACCTTCCGCGTGATGAGCGGGGAGAAATGATCTTCCTGAAGGGAGCAAACGCGGCACCTACGTCAGGCTCGATACGTCTCGCACTGAGGGAACTTGGGATGGCCCGACGAGCCGAGAGGCTCAGGGTCACGGAGCTTGGACATTACTCGTCGGAGTCACGCCCGACCAGGGAGGTCAGGAGAGCTGACCACAGGGGGAAGCCAAGCAGGTGCTTGGAGTCTTCAAAAGGGAGGTATCCGAAATGGAGAGTGCCACAACTGGTTGAAGACTCACCGGAAACGGGAACAAGCACTGGAGAGCGCCGTGCCTGGAAACTCGCACGCGGCGTTCGGAGGAGGGCCGGGGGAAAAGGGCTGTTGACGCAGTACCTCGCCTGCGGCCTATCCTACTGGCTCATTGGATATATCGGAACAAAAGATGAAGCAGAGGAAATTAAACAGCGAGTCAGACTATTCTTGCAGAACGAACTCAAGCTGGAACTCTCAGAGGACAAGACCTTGATTACCCATGCAAGAACGGAAACGGCACGCTTCCTCGGCTACCACCTCTCAACAATGCAAGCAAACACCTATCGCCCACACGGGAAACGATACGTGAACGGCAAAGTTGAGCTACGCATCCCTGATGATGTGCTGACGAAGAAAAGTGAACGCTACCTCAAGAACGGAAAGCCAATACACCGAACGGAACTCGAAACAGAGACAGCATACTCGATCATGTCGCGTTACCAATCGGAGTACCGAGGGCTGGTCGAATACTATCAGATGGCAAATAACCTGAACAGACTTGGTCGCTTGCGCTGGATCATGGAACAATCCCTGACAAAGACTCTGGCCGCGAAGCTCAAAATCTCCGTCCCCAGAATCTACAAGCGATACCAAACGACGCACATCGTTGACGGCAGACCCTACAAAGGGCTGCATGTCATTGTTGAGCGAGAGGGCAAACAGCCACTGATAGCAAAATGGGGAAACATTCCGCTCAGAAGGGAACCACGAACGATTCTTAACGATCAGCCAGGACAAGTCTGGACAGGTCACACAGAACTTGAGAAGCGACTCCTCGCAGATACCTGCGAACTCTGTGGATCACATGACAGAATCTCAGTCCATCACGTTCGAGCACTGAAAGACCTGCATCAGAAAGGAAGAAGAGAGAAACCCCGATGGATGCACGTGATGGCTTCTCGACGACGAAAAACCCTGGTGGTTTGCTGGTCATGCCATATGACTATTCAACATGGCCGACCACACAGGAACGCCAACAACAGAAACAGTATGTCACTGGAGAGCCGGATACCTGGAAACTCGTAAGTCCGGTTCGGGGAGAGGGCGTCGAAAAAGGACATTCCATGTACCTCGTCGGCGTCCTACTCTACCATTGGGCTCATCGCAAACGCGACGACAACCGCCTCAGTCCTGCGGAAGTGCTTGGTCAGGAGACCGGCAAACTGCGTACCCCGGAACAATTGCACCGGATTTTCTATGCGACCCGGCATCTCAGGCGATTAGATCGTCTGGGCTATGCGCATTTTCGGCGGTGGAAACTCTATGGGGAAGAGGCGCTGGCCCGTCATCCTACCGTGATCTGGCTGTATGGTGATGCGCTCACCGTCGAATACCAGGACACACCACTGGCTCAGTTCACCGTTCGCTATCAACCAGATAAAAAGCACTTCAAAGCGGTGCCAGAGGCCAGACGCTTTGAAACACCCTATCGCTCATTGCAAGGATGGCTATGGGAATTGGATGAGACCCAGTGGCAGCTCGCCAAGCGGCTCCCCGACAGAAACGACGACACAAGACGATGCCCATCCAATTAGCACTGCTGGAAGACTCGCAGACAACTCAAGGGTAATTCAGGCACGCTCTCTCAACTGGAGAAAGCAGTCAAGTTCCATATCGAAAAGGTTCGACAGCCCAAAAGAGCTTGTAGGAGAAACGCTGTCCTCCAGACTTTTTGCGTGTTATACTCATAGGTGTTGGGGGATCGGAGATGCAATACCCAACACTACAGGGAGGAAGCTATGCCGGGTCCATCACCGCACGCGCTCATCTGGTCTGAAGTGCAGCAGCAGTATGAACTCTCTACTCATGGGCAACCAGAGCACTGGTTCCGCCGGGGAGACGAGCCAGCATGGCAAAGCTGGTTGGACGAACACACCGCGTTTGCCTTTGTGGGGCAAGCAGGGCGGCTCTCGGTCCTCAAAGAAGCCCGCTCACGCGGGGCTGGCTACTGGTATGCCTATCGCACACAGGCGCGACACACCCGCAAACACTATCTCGGACCCACGGTCAAGGTGACGTTCGACCGTTTAGAGGAAGCAGCAGAGGCGCTGGGCAGCGAGCCCTTTTCTTCTCACCGGAAAGAAACGGGGCAAGAAGGAGAGAGGCCAAGCGCGAAGCCTCATGCGGAGCAAGGGAGAGTGTTGTTCTCACCCAAACTTTCTCGTCCCCGTCTGTCCACTCCGCTGGTGGCGCGCTCTCGCTTGCTCAGCGAACTGGACGCGGTGCGCTCTCATCCTTTGACGCTCGTCTCGGCCTCTGCCGGAAGTGGCAAGACCGCGTTGCTCTCCGCATGGGCGACCCTCTCCTCACAGCCCCAGGAGAGCCTGGAAACGATGGAAGGTGCCGAGCGCAACGGAGCCGAACCCATGGTCGCCTGGCTTTCCCTTGACTCCCTGGATAATGATCCGATCCGCTTTTGGGCTTCGGTCATTGCGGCGCTGCGTACCTGCCTGCCGAATGTTGGGCAAAGAGCATTCGCCATGCTGCACTCGTCCGAGTCTCCCCCTCTCTCCACCATCCTGATGACCCTCCTGCAGGATCTTATGGAAGAGGAATCCGACATCATCCTGATCCTGGACGACTACCATGTGATCGCTGACCAAGCCATCCTTGATTCTATGCTCTCCTTGATTGAGCATGTCCCCACCAATCTGCACCTGGTGCTTGCCACACGCACTGATCCTGAGCTTCCTCTTTCACGGTTTCGCGTTCGCTCGCAACTGCTCGAGATCCGTGATCGTGATCTGCAGTTTACTCAGGAAGAGGCGGCCAGCTTTCTGATACAAGGAATGGGCTTGCCTCTCTCAGAAGCAGATGTGACCACTCTCCACCTCCGGACGGAGGGGTGGATCGCGGGTTTGCAACTGGCAGCGCTCTCCTTACGCAAGCGTGAGAATCTCTCCGCCTTGGTCAAGGACTTTGCCGGCAATCATCGCTTTCTGCTCGACTATGTGCAGCAAGAAATTCTTGCGCAGTTGCCAGTCCCACTCCAGCAGTTTCTGCTCCAGACCTCGATCCTGGAGAGGATGAATGCGGCTGTATGTCAGGCCGTCGCTGCGCTGCCTTCGATGGAGGAGAGCCAGGAGATGCTGGAGGCGTTGGAGCGAGCGAACCTTTTTGTTGTGCCGCTGGATGACGAGCGGCAGTGGTATCGCTTCCATGATCTCTTTCGTGAAGCGCTGCGCGCTCGTTTGCAAGCAAGTCAGCCCCAACTGGTGCCACTCTTGCACCTTCGGGTGGCCCGCTTTTATGGCGCAGTGGGCCAACGACGAGAGGCGATCGCCCATGCACTCGCCGCGCCGGACTACTCCTTTGCTGCCTCCTTGATGGAGCAAGCAGCGGAATCGTTCTGGCTCAGTGGGGAAGCAGGGATCATCCACACCTGGGTGCTTTCTCTGCCAGATACCGTTCTGCGTGCGCATCTGCGCCTGGCTCTCTCAGCCGCTCTTCACCTCCTCAACTCCATTACCATCGGTCCCCAAACCGTGCATGCCAGCATGGCCGCCCAGGTCGAGCGAACACTCATGCGTCTAGAAGAGATTCTACGAAGAAAATCGGAGCAAGCCCTCTCCGAGGCAGAGGTAGCGTTGATCGAGCGACGTATGCGTGTGCTGCAAGCCCTGATCGAAGTCACCGCGATCATTAAGCGTGGCGACCAGGAACGAATGCTCCATCTCGCTCTGGAGATTGAAGCACTGCCCCAGGACGAGGAGGCGCGCTGGAATCTGATCCCACTCTACTTCACGTTCTGGCGAACCGCGCTGCTCCAGGGTGAGGGCGCTTCCCTGCTCCCACAACTGCTTGTGGCAAAGCAGCAGATGATGGGAGCAGGAGACTCCCTGGTGACGATCCGTGTGATGGCCTGGCTCGCTTTTGCCTATCTCCAGGCCGCACAGTTGCATCTAGCCCAGCAGGAATGCCTGGAGGCTCTTGCCCTGATCGAACAGAGTGGGGCGCGCACCATCATGGCAGGATATCTGTATCACTTCCTCTTCCAGATCTCCTATGCCTGGAATCGCCTGGAGGAGGCGGCTGAGTGGCTGCACCGTTTGCAGCGTATCTCACAGGACTGGCAGCTGATGGACCTGCTGGTCAGGGGGGAACTCCTGTCAGCACGGCTCGGGCTGGCACGAGGAGATCTTTCTACCGCTGAGTTGTCCCTGCAACAGCTCGAAGCCTTGATTGAGCAAGAGGGATTGGCGAACCATGCTCCCGCAATGATCGCGCTGCGCGTGCAATGGTGGCTGGCTCAGGGGAATCTGGCGGAGGCAGCGAAGTGGGCAGCGCAGACAACCCTTTCTCTAGAGGCATGGAATCCTCTGCGCAAAAGAGAAGTGTTGACGCTCGTGCGTGTCTCTCTTGCACTGCAAAAGCCAGCCCGGGCGATTGAGACGCTGGAGTGCTTCAGAGAGTACCTTGACTGCCCAGGAGACATCGACACAGCTCTCGAGTTTCTGGCGCTCTCTGTCGTGGCCCTGCACCAGGGAGGGAAAAAAGAGCAAGCAACACACGTTACGGCTCGTTTACTCGCGCTGACCGAGCCAGAGAACTCTCTCCGCGTGTATCTGGATGCCGGTCTTCCTATGAAACACGCACTCTTCACCCTTCTGAAAGCTCCACAAGGGAACGAACCCTCCCCTGCGTCTGTTTCGATTTCTCGACCCTACGTGTCGCGCTTGCTGGCAGCCTTCGAGCAGGAGGAACGGCAGCCTCCTCTTGGAAAAGAGGCATTGCCTGCCACAACGCACAAGACCTTGCAACACTTCCCACAAAAAGCTGATCCACACATGCCTATCGAACCGCTCTCTCCCCAGGAACAACGGGTGCTGCACCTGCTCGTTGCCGGGCAGACCTACCCAGAGATGGCGCAGGTGTTGATCGTCTCCCCCAATACCATTAAGACGCAAGTCAGCAGTATCTATCGCAAACTCGGCGTGAGCCGGCGTGCCGAAGCCATCGAGCTGACTCGGCGCTTGCACCTCTTCTAATCGCATATCCGCCAGACGATCCCCCAACACCGTAACGATATCACCCGTCCAATCATGAACTTCGGTGATGTCAATGCTCCTGCCTCCCGGCTATACTCTTCTCAGTGGAGACGGCAGAGCACACCACCCCTGGAAGAAAGGAGGGACAGATGAACGTTTCGATCCGCGTCAAAGGGCATCTGGACCCATCATGGCGGGAGTGGCTGGAGGGATTACAGATTGTGCATGAAACCGATGGCACATCCAAACTGTTCGGCTCTCTCCAGGATCAGCCAGCCCTCTATGGAGTGCTCACCAAAATCGGTCGCTTGAACCTGGCGCTGCTCTCGCTTGAGAGCAGCGAATTGACGCACAAGGAATGAAAAGGAGCACCTATGCACAAAGCCACTTTCCAAGACAGCACACCCCTCGCATTCGATCGGACGGGAGAGAGACAGATGATGCATTCGACTACGAAACTGACACGAGTACTGCTGATCTGTGGCCTGATCGCTGGCCCTTTCTATATCGTCGTGGGTTTGATCCAGGCGCTCACCCGCCCCGGGTTCGACCTCCTGCATGATGATCTCAGCCTGCTTGCCAATGGAGATCTGGGATGGATTCAGATCAGCAACTTTGTGCTGACTGGCTTGCTGGTCGGAGCATTCGCGGTCGGGATGCGGCGAGCACTTTCTTCTGGTCCGGGTCGGACCTGGGGGCCGATCCTTCTGGGTGTCTACGGTGTAGGACTCATCGGCGCTGGCTTCTTCACGGCTGATCCGGCCTTTGGTTTTCCTCCTGGAACGCCAGCGAATGCTCACGCGATCAGCTGGCATGGCCTGCTGCACATCGTCACCGCTGGGATTGGCTTCCTGGCGCTGATCGCGACATGTTTCGTGCTCGCCCGTCGGTTTGCTTCCCAAAGACGACGGGGATGGGCAGTGTACTCTCTCGCAACGGGTGTTATCTTCTTCGTCGCCTTTGCCGGAGTCGCCACGGGATCGGGCCAGTCCTGGAGCGTCATTGGCTTCTGGATCGGGGTCGTGTTCGCCTGGGCGTGGATCTGGGCACTAGCCATGAAGCTCTTGAACGAGCGTCCCCTCGTACAGGGCTAAGACGGCCAGGGGACTCTGCCCGCTAAAGACCAAAGAGAAAAGGTATCCGAAGACAGGAGAACAGGATGAAATTTCGTGCTATTATCGAACTGAGCGGCAAGACCGCTACAGGTATCCAGGTTCCGGCAGAGGTCGTGGCTCACCTCGGGTCGAGCAAGCGACCACCAGTCCACGTCACGATCAACGGGCATACCTATCGCAGCACAGTGGCCCCGATGGGCGGGGTATTCATGCTCCCCATCAGCGCAGAAAACCGCATCCTGGCCCATGTCAGCGCAGGTGACGAGGTGGAGGTCGAGATCGAACCCGACAAAGAGCCTCGTGAAGTGAACGTGCCGCCCGACTTCCTGGAGGCGCTTGACCGCGATGCGAACGCCAGACGCTTCTTCGACGAGTTGTCCAACAGTAACAAGCAGCGGGTCGTGTTCTCGATCGAGGGAGCCAGGACAACCGAGACACGGCTTCGACGCATCGCCAAAGCGGTAGAGACGCTGCGAGAGGGGCGTATCTAGTGCTTCGTAGTACACGCGTCGCCTATGCTCGCCTTTGGGAGCAGTGTTCCGCCGCGTGACCCAGGCCATGTGCGCGCTTGTGCGCATCTACGATCTCTTACAGAACAAAAAGAGCCAGCAAAAGGAGAAAGAGAACCATGTCTACTCGTTTGGCTCTTGTGACGATTCTGGTCCAGGACATGCCGCGCGCGAAAGCGTTCTATACCGACCTGCTGGGCTTTGAGGTCATCCAGGACTTTTCCTCCCCGGCTGGAGACTTCCTCTTCCTGCATTCAGGTGCAAGCGAGACCAACATTGCCCTGCAAGACGCCACCGGAACCACCTACGGCGTCCCGCTTGTACACGGCGGGATCATGCTTGGCTTCGCCGTCGAGGATGCCGATGCAGTCTATCGGGAGTGGCAGTCCAAGCCTGTCGAGATCCTGGGTGAGGTGGGGGATATGGGCGCGGGCCGCATGTTCCCTGCCAGAGATCCCGATGGCAACTACATCCAGGTCTATCACCTCTATCCACAGGTCCAGGACATATAACAACGCATGGGGTGAGTGAAAGCCTCCCCTCGTTCATCCCACCAGAAAGAGCATGGTGTACTCCACTCTTTCTGGTGGGAGCGGTAGCTGATCATGTGGATGGAACTGCTCGAGCAGGCAGTCTTGTTCTGTAGATCCAGGCTTCACAAAAGTCGCTCATGCTCTAATATCCTCCCGATGCTGACACACAGAGAGCAACGGCTGTCACCTGTTCGCTGATCTGATGACTGTTGGGGCTCCAAGTGAACTTCATACGCTCGAACGAGTCTGTTCGTGGCAGAAAACCAACGTTTTGAGACACCTCAGCGATTCCTCTCTCTCTCATTGATGCCGCGAACCGCTTGTGAAGGTCCGTACGCGAAGAAGTGATCGACACCAATTCCTCAAGTTCCCTCCACTAAAGGCCAGAGATACATCGGTCATCCTCATTGCCAGGATGTGTAAACCCTCCGTGGCGAGGTTTGTTACGACACCGTGTGCTGGCCAGACCGGCTTAGCTTTGCCCAGGAGATGCGGGAGAGCCAAGTATACACTGGCGTTAATATTGTCTCCATGAGATCGAACCCGAGTGTAGCAAATGAGCATGCTTCCTGGCAAGAGAATCAACTTGAATATCCTATTGATCGAATTCATCACTTTTGCTAAAATACGTCCAACGAAAATACACCTGCCCTCATTTTCCATAGATAATTGCACTGGTACATTTCGCAAGCAAAGGATGATTTTCAGCAAACCGTCAGCAAATGTGCCGTGAGATTTCAACCTGCTCTGCTATCCTTCTCAGAGAGGCCACAGACAGCCTCGTTTGAAAACACTATCCAGTTTCGAGAGGATGACTTGTTTTATGGAGAAAAAACCATCGGCTAAAAAACTGCTGATCATTGCAGGTATCCTGACCCTGACGCTGATCGCCTTCTTCGCGGGTGGAGTTGCTCTGTCCTCGGCTCATGCGGAAAGTCAGGGTAAAAAACCTGGCCAGCAAGGTACCCCTGGACCAGCAAACGGGGCCAAAACCCCTGAACTAGCGAACGGGGCCAGCGGGACCATCACGAAAATTGATGGTTCAACCATCACCGTACAGGCCGGAGATCAGACTTTCACCATTCTGGTTACGCACAGCACAACCTTCTCCAAAGGCCAGGTTGATCTGCAAACCCACACCAAATCGTCTCAGCCTGCCTCCAGTGACCTCGCCGTAGGTGAAACCATCCAGGCGTACGGCAAAGTGAACAGTGATGGTTCTCTGACGGCGTCGCATGTCGTTATCATGCCATCGGACGTTGGCACACCATCGGACAGTGGCACGAAGTAAAAGATGAGGCTGACCCTTTGACACAGAGTGTCAATCTTGAGAATCAGTGGGTCTGGCCCAATTGAGGTGAATGATGAGCTTATCATTCCTGCTTCTCCTCTTTTTTACGCTCAGATTCATGGCATCAACGAATTTATTGAAGACCTTATCACCTCAATTGGGCCAGACCCATCAGTGGGCGGAAATTTGGCAAGTATGTGGGCGGTAAAACGAGCATGAGACCACAAAAGAAGAGGACAGTAGAGTGGCTCTGCGCCTCTTACAGCGAGGCTTTCTCTTCCCTCCTGATTGCTTGCTCTCCCACATACTTGTCAAACATGTTCACGCTCTGCCCCATTTCATTCTCACATTTCCAGAAAGGAACGAGAGATGAGCGCACAACCGCAACCCAACAGCATGAATCCAGACAGTGAACGGGAACTTGCCCGCCGCCCAGCCGGAGCCTCTGACCCGGCAAAGGCGCTCGCCGCGGTGGAAGCGGTGCTCGCCGTTGTCGCGTTCGCCGTGCTGTGCACCGTGGTGCTGTCCACCGCGCCTCCGTGGGCTGTAGAGCCCGATGACGGTGCCTACCGCGCATCGATCGTGGCGATGACCGAGGGGCATTTCCTGACCCTGTCAAGCGCGCAGGTAACTGCCCTGACCGAACGGCTACGCCGCCAGAACGGTGCCGGACCCGGGGGTGCCGGAGGCTTTGTCCAGTTCCCGAACCAATGGGTCGAACTGTCCGACGGGCGGTATATCAGCGAGAAGGACCCCGGCTATCCGTTCCTCGCGGCGCCGTTCCAGGCGCTCGGCATCATCCGGTGGGCGCCGCTGTTCTACGGGGCCCTGGCCTGCCTTGGGCTGTTCGTCGGCGCCCGGCGCTGGCTCGGGCGCTGCGGTGGCCTGGCGGCGGTGGGCCTGTACTGCTCATCTGGAGCGGCGCTGCTGTTTGCCTGGCGCGATTACATGCCGACGTTCACCGACGCCTCGCTGATCGCGGCGGGTTCCGGAACCCTGCTGTGGGCGGTGCTGGCAACCGAGGCCAGTTCCCGGCGGCGCACCTGGGCCGGCATCGCCGGGTTCGCGGCGATCGAGATCGCGACCTTCGTCCGCTACACCGACATCGTGATACTCGGCTGCGCCGTCGCGGCCGTGATCGTGGCGTGGCGACTGCGGGCCGCGAGGCTGCCCCTCCGCACGCTGTGCTGGTGGCTTACCTCGGTGGCGGTCTTCGGCGCTGGCGTGGCCGTCTTCGATGACCTGGTCTACAGCGGCCCGCTCACGACTGGGTACCAGCCCGGTGAGGTCACGTTCGGCCTCGGCGCTATCGTGCCGAATCTGCAGGACATGCCCGCGCACCTGATGCAGGCCATGCCGATGCTGGTGCTCGGGC
>WNGL01010308.1_pt1 | contig 10791 bp, 10 predicted proteins | sample 5400591 | NCBI WGS metagenome assembly WNGL01 (sample SAMN13153377, study PRJNA577476) | soil metagenome | isolation source: 80 cm soil or saprolite under Garry oak tree replicate 1 | place: USA:California | collected 2016-06-15
TTATGCGCCTCCCGAAATCCCTGGACGCAGAACCAGAAATCAACCAGTCAGCAATCAGACGTCAGAATAAGGTCTCCGCTATTTACGATTGGTCATTGGTGAATTCAACTTACAAGTGCGACAGTTGAAGCCGTTTTCGCTCCAGAGGAGCGAGATGTTTATAGCTACGAGCGCACTCCCAAAGATCTCGCTCCGTTAGGAGCGAAACCTGACAGCGGAACCTTCGCCAGGCAGGCAAAAGCGATTGCGCTCCTACGGAGCTTGGATCAAATAAATGACCGCCAGGCTATAAACATCTCGCCCCTCTGGGGCGAAGCGACAAACAATCTTCTGTTGTGCCCAGGCGCATTGCAGCGCGTTCGCGCGAGCGTTAATCTAAAGTCTAGATCAAACTAAGAGCATTGAGGTTTTACCGATGGCAAATGGTGAGCAGAAAGCTTTGATCGTGGTCGACGTGCAGAACGATTTCTGCCCGGGCGGATCTCTGCCGGTGGCTCATGGAGACGAAGTGGTGGCGCCGCTGAACGAACTCATCGAAGAGTTTTTGGATCGGGGTGAGCCGGTTTTCAAGACTCGCGATTGGCATCCAGCCAAGACCAAACACTTCGCCGCTTATGGAGGTATCTGGCCAGTTCATTGCGTACAGGGAACGCGCGGCGCAGAGTTTCATCCCGACCTAACGGACGATCCACGCATTACGATTATTTCAAAGGGCGTCGATGAGAGCGCCGACGGCTACTCGGGATTCGACGGCACTAACCTTGCTCAGTTGCTGCGTGAGGAGAAGGTCGAGGAAGTTTGGGTTGGCGGACTGGCAACCGATTATTGTGTCAAGCACACCGTTCTCGATGGGCTGCGCAAAGGCTTCAGGGTGAACGCGCTGGCTGATGCGATGCGCGCCGTTAACGTGAGCCCGCGTGATGGCGCGCAAGCGATTGACGAAATGCGCGATGCTGGCGCGGAAATTGTCGGCAGCGTTAAGAAAGCGGCGGGTGGGGGAGAATAAGCTGCCGCTCACTGTTCACCTACACTGATGCTTGCAATCGTCTCTGGCTCGTTTCGCTTCGTGCTCGCAAGCCTTACGTTCGGATTTTAGCGGTATTGCCCGGCATACATCCTTGCGAATGCGATAACGATCATTACACCGGTCTTTGCACCGGTTTCCGCCACCTGCCGCAGTGCCTACGACGGAGAATCCTCCGACCAGAATCAACACCAAGAGACTTGATCTTAGAATGGTTCTCGTTCGCTTCATTGTTTCGCTCCTTTTTGGAATAACAGCGGGCCGATCTTGCTCCCGCTGAAATCTGTTGACATTCCCTACCGAACCGGGGCCTGGATGAATTTCGTGAAGGAGAGATTCTAGAATACTACCGACGCGCGTCTAGTCAAAGTCATTAGATTGATGATTCTAGGCTGCGAAGGTCGCATGATATGATTTCGTCTCGATGGGCACGCTGAACTTCGATCGCTATCACGCCGCCATGGGCGATGCGTCATACAAAGACGTAACTCGCGTTCATAACAAGCCGCTCAGCGAGACGGCGGCGACTTTCTACTGCACGCAAAGAAAGCTTCCGTTCGCGCCGGTGCTGGGACACGAGCGTCTGATTCGCTTGCTCGTCGATAGCCAACTTGACCGGCCGCGGTTACGCTTTCTCGAACAGGATCGCGGCGGCTTGCAGCGCTTTGCCAAGGCCATCGAAGATATTCAGTTCGCCGGCACCATTCGGGCAGTGCGTCCCGGCACGATCATGTTTCCACAGCAGCCGTTTGCCGACATCACCGGAAGGTTTGGGCTCACGCAGGCGCAGGAGATCAAGTTCGAGCACGCCTTCGATCTACCGATGACGACCGCCAGCGTCGCGATGCAGTTTCGGATGGCGGCGGGAGATCGCTGGCTGTCCGATTTTTCACTACGGCGCAATGGCGATATCGAGCGGGCCGTCGATATCGCGACGTACGCCTTCATCGGCGGCTTCAACGACACGTCGAACATGGAAGCGGCGCATCGGCTGGACATTCCGGCAGTCGGCACGGAAGCGCATTACTGGCAGCAGGCTTATCTTGAATACTTGTACGAGCCGGAGATCGAACCGCGCACCGGTCAGCCAAAACATTTCGAGCAGGTCGCCTTTGAGCGTTGGCTGGACGCAAACCCTAATGGCACAACTTTATTGCTCGACACGATCGATGTTTACATGGGCGCCGTGCATGCATCGATGGCGGCGACTTCGACTGCAGCACGGCGCAAGGCATTCAAAGGGTTCCGGGTCGACTCAGGTGACCTGGCGGAACTGGGCCAATGGTGTCTGAGCTTTTTTGAAGCGAATGGATTATCGGGCTTGAGGCCGAACTTAACGGGCGACCTTGACGTAGAAAAAGTAAAGCAGATCGTCGCCGAGTTCCCTGAAGCGGCAGGCTTTGGCATCGGCACGAAACTCTCCAGCGAGGTTCGGCATGTCGCGGGTGTCATCTTCAAAGCATGCATGATCGATGATCGGCCGACCTTGAAAGCCTCCAATTCGCTCGACAAGACAACGCTGCCGGGGCGCATGCAGGTCTTTCGGGGAATCGATTCGCATGGTAATTACGTGATTGACGTCATTGGCCTCGACGACGAAGACATCGAAATTCCCGGGACTGCGCGGGTCGAACGTCTGTTGCAAGCATTCTGGGAAAACGGCCAGCATTCGGCGATTCCCTCGATCGAAAAACAGAAGGCATTTGTCGCCGATCAGATGAAGCGGTTCAGGGATCTTCATAGCTATCCGTGCACGCTGAGCGATCGTCTGGCGAAGCTGCGTGACGACCTCACGGCCCGGATGCGCGCGGACAATTCTGGTTGGGAAAAGGTTTTGAAACTACCGGAAGAAATGCCGGAAGAATTGCAACCGGTAAGATAAAGAAACGACGCCGGAAGGAATCGATCATGATCAAATTGTTGATAATCGCTCTACTAATTTTCTGTTTACCAATGCTTACACTAGCGCAAAAGGCGCGCAAAGCTTTCGCTTACGATTACACGATAGATGATTTGCCGAACGGATTGAGGCTGGTCACGGTGCCGACTGACTATCCGAACCTCGTCGCGCTTCAAATCGTGGTGCAAACGGGTTCGCGCAACGAGCCCGAAAAAGGGAAAAGCGGCTACGCGCATCTGTTCGAGCACCTAATGTTTCGCGGCAGCGAGCACTATACCGGCCAGGAACGCGACGAGATTCTGAAGCAGGCCGGCGCCGATTCGAATGCTTATACGACCGACGATCGCACCGTCTATCACGAAGTCTTTTCCAAAGACGATCTCGATCGGATCCTCGAACTCGAAGCCGATCGTTTCCAGCATCTGAAGTATCCACCTGACGGCTATAAAACCGAAACGAAAGCCGTCCTTGGGGAATTCAACAAGAACAGCGCGAATCCCGAAGAGAAACTCTTTGAAGTGCTGCGCGCGACCGCTTATCAACGTCACACTTATTCGCATACTACGATGGGTTTCATCGAAGACATCGAGGACATGCCGAACCAATATGAATACAGCTTGCAGTTCTACAATCGTTATTACCGGCCTGAGTACACGACGATTGTTCTGGTTGGCGACTTGAAGCGCGATGGTGCGCTGGCCATGACAAAGAAATACTTCGGCGCCTGGAAGCGTGGCACGTATGTTCCTGAGATTCCGAGCGAAGCCGATCAGAAGGAGCCGCGCGAGAACCATGTCGACTGGCCGTCGGAAACGCTGCCACTTATCTACGTGGCGTTTCGCGGACCTGCCTACTCGGATTACAAAAAGGACAAGGCCACGCTGGATCTCCTGGCGCCGCTCGCGTTTGGCGAAAACTCGGATCTCTATCAAAAGTTGGTGCTGCAAGAACAGAAGGCGGAAGAACTGTCCTTTAGCTTCGACGACCACGTCGATCCCGAATTGTTCTACGTCAGCGCAAAAGTGAAAGACTCAAAAGACATGGACTATGTGAGGCAGCAAATCCTGAATACATACAAACGATACAGCACCGAAGCCGTACCGCAGGCCAAGCTTGACTCGACACGCTCACGCCTGCGTTACGAATTCGCTTTGTCGATGAACAGCTCGGAAGCAATCGCTACATCGCTCGCCAGCTACATCGGATTGCGACGCACGCCGTTAACAATCGATAAGTTATTTGCCCTCTACGATACCATCACGCCAAGCGACATCAAGGACACGGCGCGCAGGTACTTTGTTGATAGTCACCGCACGATCGTAACCCTCAACACGAAGAAGGAGGTGGCGAAATGACGCGCACATTGTTCGTCTCCTCGGGCTTAATTGCCGTGATGCTTTTCGGAATCATATTCGGAAATCAAATGGTAGAATCGAGCGCAACGCGCCTCCATAATTCAACGCCCTTGATCGATATAGCCGACAACACGAACACCGTCTTGCTGCCCAACCGCTCGCCGCTCGTCTCGTTCCGCCTTCTCTTCATGACCGGCTCCGCCTTTGATCCCAAAGGCAAAGAGGGCATTGCGTCGTTGACTGCTTCGATGTTGGCTGAAGGCGGCTCACGCGCAAAGACATACGCGCAAATTACCGATGCGATGTACCCGATGGCCACGTCCTTTCAGTGGCAGGCGGACAAAGAGATGACCGTCTTTTCGGGCACGACGCACATCGACAATCTGGAGAAATATTATTCGCTGATTCGCGAGATGCTCCTCGATCCCGGATTTCGCGACGACGATTTCAAACGATTGAAAGAAGAGGCGATCAATTATCTGAAGAATTCACTGCGGGGCGGCAACGATGAAGAGCTGGGCAAGGAAGTGCTCTACACGATGATTTATCCGGCCTCGCATCCTTACGGGCACCAGAATGTTGGCGCGGTCGGCGCGCTCGAAAGTATGACGCTCAAAGATGTGCGCGATTTTTATCAGGCCAACTACACACAGGTGAATCTGGTGATCGGGCTCGCCGGCGGGTATCCGGAAGGTTTTTCGAAAACTGTCGAAGCCGACTTTGCGAAATTGCCCAAGGGCAAACCGACCACCGCAAGGTTCACTTTCCCAAGACAGACGCTGGGAACCAAAGTCGAGATTGTGCAACGCGAAACCCGCTCGACCGGAATCTCGCTTGGCTTTCCCATTACGGTTACCCGCGCCGACAAAGATTGGCCCGCTCTGGCCGTCGTCGCTTCTTACTTTGGCCAGCATCGTTCCAGCAACAGCTATCTCTATCAACGCTTGCGCGAAGCGCGCGGGCTGAACTACGGCGACTATGCTTACGTCGAATACTTCCCGCGCGGAATGTTTCAGTTTCAACCCGACCCTAATCTCGGCCGGCGTCAGCAAGTCTTTCAAATCTGGATTCGTCCGGTCGAGCCACAGAATGGCCATTTCGCGCTCCGCGCCGCGCTTTACGAATACGACAAGCTGGTGCGTGACGGCATGTCGAGGCAAGCTTTCGAATCGACCCGAGAGTTTTTATCGAAATATGCCAACGTGCTGACCGCCACACAGGACGCACAGCTCGGATACGCGCTGGACAGCCGCTACTATCACATCGCCGATTTTCCTGGGTACATGCGCGAACAACTCGCGAAGCTGACGCTCGACGATGTCAACCGCGCCATCAAACAGTATCTGAAATCCGATGCAATGCGGATTGCCATGGTAACGAAAGATGCCTCAGGATTACGCGATGCGATTATCAACAACAAACCGTCACCGATTACTTACAACGCTTCGAAGCCTAAGGAAATCACCGACGAAGATAAGATTATCGAGGGTTATAAGATCAACGTGAAAACAGGCGATGTGGTGATTGTACCCGTGGACAGAGTGTTTGAGTAGACGATTCGTTTGACGTATCCGCTACGCTCGCCTAAACTCGGACTTTATGAGCGTCACTGAAATAGAAGCCGCTATTGCTGAGCTACCCAACGAGGAGTTCGCCGAGTTGATTAACTGGCTGGAAAGTCATCATGCAGGAATCTGGGACAAGCAAATCGAGGATGACCTGGAGGCAGGTCGTCTCGATGCATTACTGGCTGAAGTCGACAAAGAGTATGCGGCAGGACTAGCTTCCCCTCTATGATGCACATGACGCTGCCCCGCTTTTGGCGGCACTACCGAGAACTGCCCAAAGACGTACAAAAGCTGGCAGACAAGAATTTCGAGCTACTCAAATCAGATCCGCATCATCGATCTCTGGACTTCAAGAAGGTCGGCAGGAACAAGCAACTTTGGTCGGTGCGCGTTGGCGCGCATTATCGAGCACTGGGAACTGAGAAACCTGACGGAGTCTTGTGGTTTTGGATCGGCCCACATGCGAAATATGACCAACTGTTAAAATAGAACCTGATCACTTCCTCACAGTTCTCTCGATTCGACGATCGGGAACCAGCCACATGATTGCGACGAATACATATAGCGCGCACGCCAACCACGATCTCACAAACGCGAGGGGGATCGCGACGAGATAAATCACCATCGAGATCTTGCCTTTGAAATCGCGACCCAGCGCGGTTGCTAATACGGACTCAAGACCATGAAGAGAAAGAAGCGTGCGGACGAGGATGAAGTAAGCAATCGCCGCGCATAGCATTACGCCGCCGTACAAGGCCACCGGCCACGCCGCGAACTGATTTTCTCCCATCCAGTTGGTCACGAACGGCGTCAGGGACAACCAGAACAGCAAGTGCAAATTGGCCCATAACACTGACCCATTAACGTGCTCGGCCACCTGCAAGAGATGATGATGATTGCTCCAGTAAATGCCCAGGAAAACAAAACTGAGGAGGTAGCTAAGGAAAACAGGGATTAGTGGCCGCAGCGCGGTGAGGTCAGTTCCGCGCGGCGCGCGCATCTCCAGCACCATGACGGTGATGATGATGGCAATTACGCCATCGCTGAACGCTTCCATTCTGGCCGTGGTCATGCAGCGGGTCGATCACCTTCTTTTCTTACCCGTTCCTGTAACCACAGATTCAAGAGGGTCTCAGCTGAAACGCCTTTCCGCTTAGCAATACTCGCAATGCGCTTCGAGAGATCTGCTTCGACGGGATAGTAGGTAACCTCAGACGAAATATTTATATCGAAGTCCACTGGTTTGGTCTTATCCCAGTAGTCGCTGAGATCGTGGCTGTCCCAAAACTCCCCGATCTCTTCATAAGAAGTGGCATTTGAGAGTGAACTCTTACTTTTTTTCATATCGTTTCCGTTCGGGGATCACTGACTGCCGCCGCGAGCGGCGACACGCTCGACTTCTTCACTGATCGTCCTGGACTCGACTGTTTGATCTACAGCGACGGGCTTGCGAGCCGGTCTGCGAATCGTGCTACGCACTCGCGAAGAAAACACAGCCGTCTTAGCAGCCCATTTCCGCCAGTGCGCCGTCGATTGCAGATCGTCCAGCAACGAATAGACCACGGGAGTGGCAATTAGAGTCAGCAACAGCGAGAGCGATTGCCCGCCGATCACCACGATCGCGATCGAGCGACGCTCTTCTGCGCCCGGGCCAGTCCCTAAAGCCAGCGGCGTCATGCCCGCCACCAATGCCAGCGTTGTCATAAGGATCGGGCGCAGCCGATCGCGGTTGCCCTGAATGACTGCCGCGTCGCGCTCCATCCCAAGCCCCCGCAGATTATTCATGTGATCGATTTGCAGAATCGCGTTCTTCTTAACCACGCCAAACAAGACCAGAATTCCAAGCGCTGAATAAAGATTCAGGGTATCTCCTAAAAGCCAGAGCGAAAGCAACGCGAATGGAACTGATAAAGGGAGACTCAGCAGAATCGTGAATGGGTGAATTGTGCTTTCGAACTGCGAAGCCAGGATCATGTACATGAAAATGATCGAAAGCAAAAACGCCCACAGAAATTCGATGAAGGTTCTCTCCAGTTCACGTCCGCGGCCCGCGATTATTGTCGAATATGTAACTGGAAGGTTCATCGCGGCGGCGGCTTTGCGCAACGCGTCCAGCCGATCGGCGAGCGCAAATCCTGGCGCGACGCCGGCCCGCATAGACGCCTGTCTTTGTCGATCCAGACGATCGATGCGCGACGGGCTGGCTTCTTCTTTAATATCGACCAAGTTATCGACCCGCACCAAGCCGCCCCGCGATGAAGGTACGTAGAGACGCGAGATAGTTGCTGTGTCTTTGCGATCCGGTTCACTCAGGCGAAGCTCGACGTCGTAATCTTCGTTTACCGATGGGTCGCGGAAACGCGAAACGCGGTCGTCGCCGCCCACCATCAAACGCAACGCCGTGGAAATATCCGCGGTGTCGACTCCTAAATCGGCCGTGCGATCGCGATTTATATGCACGCGCAACTCGGGCTTATCCAATTTGAGCGTCGTGTCCGCGTCCACGATGCCGCCGATCTCCTTCGTTTTCTCACGCAGTGTTTCAGCATATTTCGCCAGCGCTTCCAATTCCGGACCACGAAAGACAAAGTCGATTTCGAAGTTGCCGCCACCGATATTGAAGCTCGGCGCGTTGCGCACATTACAACGGAACGGCGCATATTTTTGCAGCCGATTGCGCACTTCCTGCATCACGTCGCGCTGGGTATAGTTGCCGCGCCACGCCGCCAGGGGATGTCCGGCTTTGATCGAGTTCCACAACTTGGTGAGCGAGAAAACGCGTTCGTCGTGCGGGGCAATGCGGACATAAATGCTCGCCTGATTAACCGCGCCCAAAAACGATCCGCCCGCCGACGATTGAATCAAACGCACCCCGGGGGTCGATAGCAAATCCTTTTCAATCTCCAGCATCGATTCATTTAGCGCCTCGATGTTGGTTCCTTCCGGAGCGTTCACGTTGACGTCGAACTCGGCCTCATCGACGTCGGTGGGTATGTATTCCTGTTTGACTAAGCGATAGAGCGGAATGCTGGACAGGGCGACCGCAATCGCGATCACCGCTACGGCAATCCGATGACGCATCGCCAGTTTCAAAAGCCAGGTGTACGACCGATCGATGATCGCGTAGAAACCGCGCCGCGACGATGCAGTTGAGACGGTGTCGTGATGCGCGTGCGCGGTCGCGTGACCGGACGCGGCGTCTTCGGCGCGCAGCAAACGCGCGCTCATCATCGGTGTGAGGGTGAATGAAACCAACAGCGACACCAACACAGCCACCGCCGCCGTGATGCCGAACTGAAACAGAAAGCGGCCGGAAATCGACGACATGAATGAGACTGGGAGAAAAATTACGACCAGCGAAAATGTCGTCGCCATTACCGCGAGCCCGATGTCGGCGGTGGCTTCTTTCGCGGCGCGCATGGCGGTCATACGCTTCTCTTCTACGAAACGAAAGATGTTTTCGAGCACAACTATCGCGTCGTCGATCACCACGCCGACCATTAAAACCAGCGCCAGCATCGTGACCCCGTTGAGGGTAAAGCTCATCGCTCGCATCATGGCGAACGTCGAAATCACTGAACAGGGAATCGCGATGGCCGCAATCAAAGTCGAGCGCCACGAGCGCATGAACAACAGTACGACCAGGCTGGCGAGGATGCTGCCCAGCACCAGATGCCGCGTGATTTCGTGCAGCGCGGCGCCGATGTAGCGCTCCTGGTCGCGAATGATTTCGAGTTTGATATCTGACGGCAGTTGCGCCGAGACACGCTCGAGTTGGGCTTTGACGTTATGAATCACTTCGACCGTATTGGCGCCCGACTGCCGGCGAATCTCGAGCGTAACCGTGGGAACGCCGTTGAGCCGGGCGATCGATCTCTGCTCCTTCGTGCCATCTTCGACGCGGCCAATATCGCGAATCTTAACGGGAGAGCCATTAATGTTGGCAACCACCAACTCTTCCATTTCACGCGGATCGGTATAGCGGCCCAGCGTGCGTAGGACCAATTCGCGCTTTCCAGTCTCGACATTTCCGCCCGGCACATCTGCGTTCTGACGCTGCAAAGCGTCCCGCACCTGAGTAATCGGAATCTTGTAAGCTGCCAGCCGTTCGGCGTCGATCCAAACGTTAATCGCGCGATCGAGGCCTCCCACGACTGCGACTTCGCCAACTCCGCCGGCTCGTTCGATCTGAACGCGGACAACTTTGTCGGCATATTCGGTTAGCTCCCGAATCGAACGCTGACCGGAGAGCGCCACCGTAACGACCGCGGTGCTGTCGTTGTTGAACTTGGCAACTACCGGAGGCTTCGCGTCGGGCGGTAAATCGCGGACCACCGTGGCCACTCGATCGCGCACGTCCTGGGCCGCGATATCGATATCACGATTCAAATTGAAAGTGGCGATGACGATAGAATTTCCCTGCACCGATACGGAACGAAGATTGTCGATCCCATCGACCGTGTTAACAACTTCTTCGATTGGTTGGGAAACAAGCGTCTCCATCTCTTCGGGAGACGCGCCGGGCAGGTTCGTGCGGACGCTAACGGTAGGAAGATCGACGGAAGGAAAGCGATCGACGCCCAGCTTGAAATAACTCGCCGAGCCGACGACGACCAGCGACAAAACGATCATCGCGGCAAAGACCGGGCGACGGATGCAAATTTCAGCTAATTTCTGCACGGTGCTAACGTCGGAGAACGTTTCTGGCTAGACGAGGAGCAACTCGATGAAGTCTGTCGTCATTTGTCCATAACTGGTCGCAGGCATATTGTTGGGCCGTCGCCAGATGTATTGCGTCCGGCGTTTTAAGATTGGCGAAATCGGCTCGAAATTGCGCGGCGCGGCGAAAGACATCCCTTCCGAGCGACAATATCTCTACACTTTCAAACCAGTCTCGATATTTGTCCAGGACCGGCTGATTCTTTTGCCTGAGCGGAAGAACCA
>WNGL01014591.1_pt1 | contig 10791 bp, 11 predicted proteins | sample 5400591 | NCBI WGS metagenome assembly WNGL01 (sample SAMN13153377, study PRJNA577476) | soil metagenome | isolation source: 80 cm soil or saprolite under Garry oak tree replicate 1 | place: USA:California | collected 2016-06-15
TTTTGTTCAGCATCTCACATTCCCTTCGCAAATGGCAAGTGACCCACTAGGCAGAAAATAGGTGGATCACATATGAAATTTTTCAATATTAAGCAACTACCCGTACTTCCACCAAGCCAATACACAGCAACCTGCAAATGGGATAATAATGTTTCGTTAGGTGATTGGATATTTCCCAGGGCGCTCGAACTCACCTACACTGCCTGGGACCTGGAACCCTTTGCCAAAGATTGTGGCTATGCTGCGCCGCCGTTCCGTTGGGACGAGGAGAGAAGATTTCTGTTGCGGTGTGAGCTGGACGCGGCGTATTTTCATTTGTATGGGATCGAGCGCGACGACGTGGACTATATTATGGAGACGTTCCCAATTGTAAAGCGCAAGGATGAGAAAGCGTTTGGGGAGTACCGGACGAAGCGGGTGATTTTGGAGGTGTATGATGAGATGAGGAGGGCGATGGAGATGGGGGAGGCGTACCGGACGAGGTTGGCGCCGCCTCCGGCGGATAGGAGTGTGGCGCATGAGGAGAGGAAAGGGGCAGAGGTGTAAGACAATCAAAGCGAGAAGATGAAAAGTTAATTCAGATGTCGCTTGACGGATTTTATCGATTTATATTATAGTCATCATATATGATAAACGTCATGTAAAAAGGCCCAGGAGGAAGAAAGAATTGTCCCCATCATCAAGCGGGTGTAAGGAGGAGACATGAGCACACAAGAGCACACGACGAATGCTGTTCCGCCCGAGCGAGGGTTGAGTCAAACCCTACAAATGACCATCGTCGAGCAGAGTCCTGACCGTGTGGTGATGACGATGCCCGTCACTGCCTATCATCTTCAGCCCTGGGGTTACCTTCACGGGGGAGCGAGTATCGCTCTCGCAGAGACGGCCGCGACGCTCGGGGCGTTTTTGAACTGTCCCCCTGATATGGTAGCATTCGGACAGGAGATAAACGCTAACCATCTTCGTCCGGTTCGTGACGGGATGTTGACTGCAACGGCAACCCCACTTCATGTTGGGCGCACATCTCAGGTTTGGGACATACAAATCCGCGATGAGCAGAACAAGCTGATCTGTGCCTCTCGTTGCACGCTTGCAGTCATATCAAGCAATCCTCGTGATGAAACAAATGAATAAGCGCTTGTGTCCTTTTCTGGCAGAAATGGATCATGGCCTATTAGCTCATCTTTGTCTCCGGTCACTTCCCTTTATAGGGTTCCCAGTCTAAACATCAGTCAGACCAAAGAAGCCTGGTAGTCTCTACCAGGCTCCCAGTTTCACGTGCGAATGAGGCTACAGAGGTAATTATCTAGCCTATTGTACCGTCAGGTCGTATGTCGCCCCCGTAGTGAATCCAAAGAAGGGGATCGTCGCCGCAAAGTCAATCGTGTGCTTACCTGCACTCAGGGGGGGATCCAGTATAATCCAGAAACCGTCGGCTACTGACTGACTGGTCAGCGGGCATGGGTGAATCGTCGGACATAGTCCAAAAGGGTTCCCCGCCACCTCTGTAAAGAGGAATGGTGGGGCTGGGGACAGTGCCCGATAATTCGTCAAACTTTGCAACTGCACCCCGTCGACCTGAGCCGTCAATGTTGCATCCGAATCAGTGCCGTGCTGGGCAAAAGCTGTGGCGCAGGCGCTCAATGCGGTATAGTTCATGCCCTTGATAGGGTTACCATTGATGTCAGGGAGGGGACATGAAGTTCCTGTTTTCTTTTCTTGCGCTGCCGCTTCCGCAACCGACCACTCTGCGTTGAAGACCGGGAACATAATATTCTTCCCGGAAGGTATGGTGCAGTTGCTCGTAGTCGGCGCAACCAGGAACCATACCTGACCCGATTCATTGGGACAGTTATCAAACGTCGTCTGCAAGAACGCCCACTGCCACCATCGCGCACTCCATTGGCCGTACGTCAGCCCCCCGACCTGGCCGTTTATCGCGAGAACGCCCGGGTTGATATTATCTGCAAATACCATCGTCGATCCCAAAAGCGCCACAACGACCCCGACTACCACAAGACTGCTGCGCCAGTATTTCGTGCCGAGTTTCATAATCATCTACCTCCATATTGCTAGAGAAAGATCCGCTACCTCAGAAGGAACATCCCGCCCGATTGACGGGAAATGTATACTCATACTTTGCCATTTCATCATGCAGCAGTTATGATATGATTGTGAATTGGTAAAGAAGTGATTATGAATAGAGCAATCTGGTGAAGATTACGTAACCTTTTTACACAATGAAAAGCAAGCAGGCTCACTTAATGTGAGGGGGGAGCCAGTAATAGCTATCTACGCGTTTACAAGTAGATAGCTCAAGCGGAATGTCTACTTGTACATGCGTAGTAACAAGCTGTGGCGCGAGACCCTGTGAGTCCTTTTTCCGTGAGCATCCCCTCGATACGTGCATCTTCTCGCTCTTGGACGGAGTGCAAAAGGTCATGTGCTGCACAGCGACTGTGCCTTGTTACACTTTTTCAGGTCTTTCGTTCTCTCTAATTGGAATGGTGTGTGCCAAATCGCCCTTTTTTGCCGCTCATCAAGCGTAAAAACGATGAGCTTATCATTATATCAAAATATCAGTTCTTTTCAAAAAGGCGTGAAACAATTTCGCCAACATAATCGTTGGCTACACTTCGAGAAATGGAGGGAAACATGAGCATACATGAACTCGATCAAAACAACCAGGCCAGTGGGCTTCTACCCCCTGTAGAAAGTGAAGGTATCTATGCTCTGTGGGGTGACTCGAATACAGGCGATGGTGTGATAGGCACCAGCAATAAACCAGGACCAGTAGTTCTACTCGTACTGAATTTCTTAACGACAGCTTTACGAATCGGATGGTGCCTCTTTTTCTTGGGAGTACTTTTCGTTTTGATAGTGAGTCTGTTCAGTGGAACCGAAGATCAACTTTTCCCCACCCTTGGCTCGCTCTTCAGTCCTGCTAATCCTCAAAGAGCGTCTCTGCTCATTGTCTATCTCGTTTTTGTTGCTCTTTCCGTTTTGGTAGGGATCATACGATGGTTTGCACGAGATTGGATTGCGCGTTTTTCCAAGGATGGCGAGCACTATCTGCTGACGTGGAAGAAGTTACGAGAAACAAAGATACGGAGAGCCATCATTCAGGGAATGTGGGGCGTGTTCCAGGTGATCTGGGTTGGGCTCATTCTGGCTGTGGTCCTTCCCCTCGCTACCAACCTGCTCGGAGATAAACCTGAAGTGGCCATTAACACAACTATTGTCCAATTTATTGGCTGGGTATCTGGCCCGAACCTCAATCAACGACTGGTCTTGTATGCCATCGTGACGTTCATTTTTCTTTCGCTCATTGTGCGGCTCGTTGCACACAGCCAACCAAAAGAGGAGAACATCGTCTCTGTGAAACAATTGGAGCCTGTCCACAAGTCATTAGATGCGGTCTCAAAGCAGTTGCAAGAGCTTTCCCAGGATTTTGTCAATCGTCTCCTGGAAGACACAGACGAACAAATCATTAAAGGGCTGACAGAGAAAATAGTGGAACCGCTTCAGCAGCAGTTTGAAGAAGAGAAGGTAGCTCGCCAATGCCTGGAGGAGCAAGTGCAGCAGCTTCTTCAGCAGACAAACCCCTTGTCCATTCCCGTCGCCCCAAAGACACAACTCCAAACAGAGGTTACTCAAAGGCTCAATTGGCCCTAAGTGGCGAGATGACTGGTCGTCATGGCTGGCTAAATAAAGGAGGATGTGCATGAAGAAAGAGTGTAGCAGATGTCATAAACTGAAAGAAATTCTAGATGACAAGACGATCTGCAGTACTTGTCATCTGAAGAATGAACTCCAGAAATTGAGAGAGCAGCGTCGCCAGAATCAATTTGGGACTCAGCAGAGTGCTCACGCTGGGCAACAAGCGGCTGCGTCTGTATTCCCGACTTCAAGCACTGCCGGGGCTGCAGGTGCTCAGGCAGTATCACCGGCAACCAGCGTTCAATCATCCGCCGGCGCATCCAGCGCCTCCGGCTCTGGTGCAATGGCGACAGGCAATGCAAATGTATTCCCGACTTCAAGCACTGCCGGGGCTGCGGGTGCTCAGGCAGTATCACCAGCAACCAGCGTTCAATCATCCTCCAGTGCATCCAGCGCCTCCGGCTCTGGTGCAATAGCGACAGGCAATGCAAATGTATTCCTGACTTCAAGCACTGCCGGGGCTGCAGGTGCTCAGGCAGTATCACCAGCAACCAGCGTTCAATCATCCGCCAGCGCCTCCGGCTCTGGTGCAATGGCGACAGGCAATGCAAAAGGTGGCATACTGGCACTCATAAAAGTACCGGCAGCGAAAGTAGTATTCCCGCTCCTGGCTTGTCTCATCCTTGTTGCGCCTGCTATCTGGGCTGCCACCCACTTTTCATCGCGAACGCCCGTTATCACCCCGACGGCGACCGCCGAAATATCGGCAACCTCAACCAGCACACCTGGCGCGACGCCAACCAACGCATCTGGCGCGACGCTAACCAACACATCTGGCGCGACGCCAACCAATGTTCCCACTCCTACGCTAACGAGAATCTCACCCCCAACTTCTACTCCTACTTCCAGTCCTGCCTACTCCTGTGGTCAGACCGGGACCAGTTTTGATCTGAGCGGGGAATGGGACTTGAACTTTACCGTAGATACCTTCACCGGGCTATTCACCCGGCAGATTCTTTTGAACTTTACACGACAGTCAGAAGGTGTTTTCGTCTCAGCAAACAACACGCCTGCAAGTGCCCCCGCACGTGCGCAAGTCTTCTCTGCTAGAAGTCCACTGACACCACAGACCCCCTCCTGCTTGCTCACGGCCATTTCCATGGTTTATGGTGTGGATAAAACGAATAGCGCAGGCTGGCCCTACTACGGTAGCTGGTCAGGCTCCGAGCAATTTGATCTCAGTGATCCTATGCATCCGACAGATACCGGGGTGGTCCAGGGATATTGGGCCGATATCGAAATGAACGTGGGTCGTTTTGAGTTACGAAAGCACGCTTCATCAGGCCCCGCAGGGACAGGGAACTTTTCAGCCCAATCGGCTTTTGATCTGAGGGGGGACTGGGACTTGTCTTATAACTATACGCTGAGTCACTCTCCGACGTCATCCGATCAACACATTCTTTTGCATTTCACGCAGCAGTCAGATGGTGTTTTTCTTGCATCTACCGACAATGGCTCGTTTTATGTGCAGGTGTTATCTGGTATGCGTCCTCCGTCGTCATACAGCCCCCCGGAGTTGCTGGTTGTCATTTCTATAACCCAGGAGAATGCAGCCACACCCTACTATGCGAGCTGGTCAGGCAGATACATGTATGATATCAGCGATGAAGCTCATCCAAAGGCTCTTGACTATTTCCACGGATGTTGGACGAACTTTCAAATGCAGGCTGGTTACTTTGAGCTACGAAGACATACACCATAGGTATTGAAGGTAGGACCAGGATGCAGGTTGTTGATAAAAATGGGGTGTGAGCAGGATTGGAACAATTTTTTGGAAGAGGCCGGAGAAAACAACTCTTTTCACTGTATTCGAGAAGGAGAAGAGCTTTTTTCAAGTTTGAGAGAGAGGGATTTTTCTCAAAAATTCGCTGACATTCTCCTGAAAAAGGACGAGGTGCTTCCTGTCATCTGCTGCATGATGAAATGGACGAGGCGCATGAGGAAGGCCTTCACTGGTCTGGGGAACTTCAAGATGATTGGTTCCAGAAACTCCGATGGCGTCGCGAAGCGGGCGAGGAAGGGCTTCCCTGATGTGGGTGACAAGAGCGGTACATTCCCCAGGCGCACCCGTGTAATTAGTCGAGTGTGATGGGCTTGCGTCTCTTCCAGGACATAGACCCAACTCATACGATAGGCGTGAGCCGAAGCAAGTGTGCTTTCACCTTGATACTCTTCCTTCACGCCGCACTCACCTGGCGTAGGCACCAGCACTGGCGTGCTGCGCTCACCCGACGCGGGCTCGCTCCGCCAGGATGGTACCGAATACACCAGCATGAGTACGGCGCAATGGGGCAAGGCGTTCAGCCTGCGATCTGCACCTCGTCGTGCCCATCATTACATAATGCAAACACCTTTCCACTATGCAGTGTAATGCATGGACGTTTCGAGGACATCACAAGAGTGGACCTCATTCTCACAGAGCCATCACAGATGATCAGGAGTTCCAGGGAAGGGTGTGCAACAGTGTGACTTGCAGCATATTATGGTTCTTCCGCAGCCTCGCTGATTCCGAGAACAGATGAGATACGAGGCAAACGCAAATGTCGCTTGTTGAGCAGGTCTTCACTTCCCTCGTTTTTCTGCTTGAGCTTTTTATCAGCAAGGCTGCGTAAGAGCCAATACATGCTTCACAGACATGTTCTACCTTTTCACACAGTCTGACGCGGTGTTGGCGGCGTACACCTCAGAATGTTGCCCCTGTCGCTTACTTCTCACTTGATGGGTACATATCCTCCGGTAGTTTCGCCGCTTCTTGCCACCACGTTCGCATCGCTGCTTCGTCCATCCGCCCAAAATCAGGAATGCACCACTTAGCATCTCGTTGCGCAACCTGTGGGATGAGCCCCAAACTCAAGTTGAACTCGCAATACTTGGCTTGAGAAGGGTGTCGAGATGGTTTTTGAGCATTGATCTCTGCCACATAATGTGCCGAGGCATTGTAACTCATCTTTTTCGCATCTATTCACAAAGGATGGAACCGCCAAATTTGTCACATAAAATCTTTGACAGCCCCTTACGGTTGAGCTGGAGTCGCAACAACCTGGCCGTTTTTCAGCGACTTCTCGTGGCTGTCTTTCCCGGCTGCGGGGGAACTGACCTGCTCTGCGCGCTGCTTGATACCCAGCAACATCTTGCGTGTCATCAGGAATTCGATTGGTTCAAAGAAGAAACCGGCTATCCTGGCTGCCGCAGTCTGGGACGGTTGGGCCTGGCCGCGCAAGCGCGAGATGAGGCGCGTGTGCTCGCTATCGACTTCACCGAGTACAAAGGCCCAGGTGAATGCTGGGAACATCTGCTTGAAGCCTTCAAAGACGCCCTCGTCGTTTGCTTCGACGCTGCCGATTACCAGCACCCGTTTAGGCTTGACTACGAGTACTTTGAAGCCCTTGCCACCCGGCTCGGCTGGAATGATGTCACCCGCGTGGATGTGCTGCCACTCAGGGTTGATGGCATCTGCGGTCTTCATCTTGAGGCCCATCAGGTTCTCAAGCCGGTCATAGCTATAGTATCCCCCTCTTCCTTGCCCAATTTGCACCAGCCAGGACCAGACCTCGGCGGGCCTGGCCCGTATGGTGATAGCGCGAGTCAGGTTGACATCTGGATGGGGTACCAGTTCATCTCCTGGAAGTGTGCGCTTGACCTCCTCGTCTGTGGCTCCCCACCTGTGCTGCCAGGGGCGGAAGAGCAGGATATAGGCTCCCAGCGCGGCTGCACTGACCGTTATCAATCTTCTGGCGAACTTTATGGCCATGGTGTTGTTCCTCCTTTGTGTAGTGTCGTACTCCAACAGAAATACCCGTCTCCTATCAGAGCAGATAATGTACCAGTATGGATAATACAATGCTGCCTTCACATTGCTATCTCAGATTGCAAGAATCATCGCACAAGGAGGTCACAATGTCATTTGTCCGATAGAGGGGCCATTATCAACCGCTCAAGTCTTCTGCGCGTCCAAATGTGATCAACCTTCTTCCACTAACTCTACCGGAGTAATTTCATAAGTCTGATCTTAGTCGTACCTCGCTCTGGCCCTTGACAATCACTGTCCCCCGCGCTATAATCGTAACGTAAAGTACGTTACTAAAAACGAGGCCAGTAGCAATGGAACAGAGACACAGCAGACGCGTCCAGCAGACCCGCGAGCGGCTCCGCGTCGCCGCCCACCAGCTATTTCTTCAGCAGGGGTACCTGGCGACGAGCATCGATGCCATTCTGGCTGAGGCTGGCATTTCCTCGAAGGAGACCCTTTACCGCCACTATGCCAACAAAGAGGCACTCTTTGTCGATGTCCTGGCCCACCTGACGATGGAGCAGCCTGGCTTTTCCGAGAAGCTTGCAGCCCTACCCACGCCCCATGATCTGCCATCGCTGCGCCAGGCCCTTACGACGCTTGCCCGCGAGATCCTGTCGATGATGAGCCAGCCTGGGTATCTGGCCCTGGTGCGTATCATCATCGCCGAGGCACCGCGCTTCCCGCAGCTCGGCCCCTTGTTTTTCTCGACCGTCACGCAGCGCGGCCTCACCATCATCGTCGCACTGCTACGAGAGGCCCGCGAGCAACAGATTATTGCCGACGTTGACTTCGACGCCGTGACGCACACGTTGCTTGGCGGACTGTTGACCTATGCCATTATGAACCTCATGTTTGTTGGAGAGGAGGCGCAACCTCCCCCGCTCGACCGCGCTGACGCGATAGTCGAGGTGATCATGCGCGCACTGACACCGTAAGAGTTGTCCCTTTGCTTTTTCTCCAGGAGGATAAGATGTCTCACAACCGCATACGCACCTTTAATAAACACATCACTAACCCGCTCTTGCACACATTTGCGAGTTGTTCCCGCGGCCCGTTTGCAGTCATTCGTCACGTTGGTCGTCGGAGCGGAAAGCCGTATGAGACCACGATCATGATTTGGCCAATGGGAGATGGTTTTGTGATCGCGTTAACCTATGGGGAGTCGGTGGATTGGTATCGCAATATTCTGGCTGCTGGACACTGTACGCTGCTCTGGCATGGGAGCGTCTATGCTGTCGGGAAACCGGAACCGATCGATGTCGAAACAGCCCTGCCAGCGTTTCCTCTGGCTTTCAGACCGATCTTGCGGAGGCGTGGCGTGCCGTTCGTGCGGGTGAAGTCAGCCGCTCCTGAATCAGTCATCATTTTCACGATCCTGGTTCCGGGGACGGTGGTGGGCATCGTTCCCTGGCTCCTGCTACAATGGTCCGGAGAGGCAGTGATGCCTTCCCTATCGATCTGGATGGTTGGTTTGCTCCCTCTACTCGTAGGAGTAGTGCTCTACTTCTGGTGTGCCGGGGCGTTCACCTTCATCGGCAAGGGGACGCCAGCGCCCTTCGATGCGCCGGTATTCCTGACCAGAGAGGGTCCCTATCAGTGGGTGCGTAATCCAATGTATATTGCGGGCTTTTTGATGATTAGCGGTGAGGCCATTCTCTTTCACTCGCTTCTGCTGGTCGGCTATATGCTGCTGATAGGGGTGGTGGTGCATCTGTTTGTGGTTCTCTACGAGGAACCATCGCTGCGTCGCCGGTTTGGGGAGAGCTATGAGGCGTATCTGCGCACGGTTCCGCGCTGGCTGCCTCATTTCTCACCGCAGACAGTACCTGACAGATGATGAACAGATGAACTTCTCCTGTGATATACTACCAGCAGTGAAACCCATAGGAGTCATCTGGAGGCATGTCCATCAAACTTTCCCCTATTTTTGCATTCCCTTCAACGCTGGGCCATGATAGCATTGAGGTACATGATCAGACGATTATCGTCCATCTTCATGCAACTGCTCCCACCGCGGCTTGCCCACACTGTGGAACAGCTGGTTCACGAGTCCACAGCCACTATGTGTTGAGCGGCACCCGATAAGATGAGGACGGTGATCAGACAACCGATGACCCGCGCGAAGCAAATACCCTTTTCAACATGGAGGAGAACTGATAGAGAAACGAATACGCTGGTTGCGCATTAGCTACTGGACGGGAGCCGTCATTGATGGCTTGGCAGCCCTGCAGCTGCTCTTGCCAAACATCTTCGCCGCCACCAACCAACTTCCCGACTTCCATCCCAGTATCGAATATCGTTACGCGACGGGCATGGCAGCCTCCCTGATGCTCGGCTGGACGTGTCTGCTCCTGTGGGCCAATCGCAGGCCGCTGGAGCGCAAGGGCGTGCTTGTCATCACGATCGTTCCGGTCATTCTGGGATTAGTGGTCACAGAGATATGGGCGGTCTGGTCTGGATTCATTGCGTTAGGTGCGCTGGTTCCCACGTGGATTTTGCAAGCGGCGTTAATAGCGTTGTTCGCCTACAGTTATCTCCACGCACCAGGCTCCGAGCCACAGGAGAAATCATCATGACCACCACGCTCACCGCACGCGGCTGACCATCCGCAACCACGAAGCGATCCCGAGAAGACCAGGGAACTCTGCTATATAGAGTATGCTATATATTTATATATGAATATGAAATTAGATGACAATATAATTTTACTGGGCGATGCCTTGACGCGTTTCACCTCCGCTCATGAGGGAGAGGTGACCGGCCTGGGCCTTTCCCTGCGTGAAAAGAAGTTTGCGCGCGTGCGGCTTGCGATCTTGAGCGCGGTCTTGCGGTTGACGAAAGAGCGCTCGCTCGCTGACATCTCGGTTCGCGAGATCTGCGAGCTGGCACAGGTGGCGCCAGCGACCTTTTTCAACTACTTTCCCAGTAAAGAGGATGTGCTCGTCTACTACATGCGGCTGTGGAGCATCCCCATCACGCTGCAGTGCCGGGCGGTGGCCGTCCAGGGGACCGTGCTCGATGCAATCGCCGCCGTGTTCGACTACACAGCACGCGAGATGGAGCAGAACCCGCGCCTGATGTTCGAGATCATTGCCATCATTGCGCACGCCAAGGAACCACCGCAGCCGCCCTCCCTCTCGCGCGCAGAGCGGCTCCTGGCGTTTCCCGGCCTTCCAGGGGCCGAGGATGTCGAACCGCAGTCCATCGACGAGTTGTTCACTGCGCTGCTCCAGCAGGCGGTACATACAGGAGCGCTGTCATTCTCTGTCTCCATCGAG
>WNGL01010310.1_pt1 | contig 10789 bp, 9 predicted proteins | sample 5400591 | NCBI WGS metagenome assembly WNGL01 (sample SAMN13153377, study PRJNA577476) | soil metagenome | isolation source: 80 cm soil or saprolite under Garry oak tree replicate 1 | place: USA:California | collected 2016-06-15
GCGCGAGGCACTGGAGCCCTCAGGTTTAGTTTTCCGTCCCGCGTGCGCGGCGTTCCCGGTTCGGGATAGTTCACCCACTGCGCCAGAGCGACACACGACAGAACAAGCCAGACGAAGAGCGTGAATACAGTTTTCATCATCGCGACATTAGCAACCGGTTTTTAGTGTGTCCAGCAAAATTCGGCTTGCGTCTGCGATGCAAGGCATGCGGTTGTAAGCTGTACAAATGGATTGTACAGTATAGTTATGACCAACAGGCGGATCCCGTTCAGCGAGGCAAGACAAAACTTCACCTCGATAGTCGACGAAGTTGAAAAATTCGGCCGTGCGGTGACTATTGTGAGAAGGGGTAAGCCGGCTGCCGTAATTATCGACCCCGACACTTATAAACAGTTCGTGGACACACCCAAACGAAAGAAGTGGATGTTGAAGGGTTCCATCATCGTTAAATCCGGCTTTGATATCAATGAGTCCCTTGCGCAGGCGAAGGAAGCTCGGATTCGTAAGTGGAGAGAGCGAAGAGGAAAGTTGGGCAAGCTACCTCGTGAATCCTGAGACCGATGTACGTCACAGATACCCACGCGCTGATCTGGTATACGCAACCGAAAAAATCCCGCCTCGGTAAGCGCGCAAAGTCTCTATTCGAGCAAGCAGAAGAGGAGCGGACTCTCATTTATGTACCGTCGGTCGTTCTCTGGGAACTCGCCGATCAGTTAAGGCTGGGAACCTTACGCCTGCGACAGCGTTTCGATCACTGGTGCCGCGCTCTCGGCTCGAAACAAGGTTTTCAGATCCAGCCATTACTTTGGGAAGATGTCAATGAAGCGCGAGGCCTGCCATTCGACGACCCGTTCGATTGTCTGATCGCTGGTACGGCACTCCGGATAGGCGTCCCACTAATCACAAAGGACACAGTTATATCCGAGTCCGGATTGCTCGAAACAGTTTGGTGAGGTGCTCACAAGGTTTTGATCTTTCGTTCGAAATCCTGGCGGGGGATCAAGTCAATCACCTGAATGCGGTCGGGCAGTAATCGAAACAGCAGCCGGAAGTCGATGCCGATGCGTTGGCGCACGATATTCGGGCGGCTCTTCAGCCGTTTGGCACCGCTGAAGGCGGCGGAATCTCCGCCGGCAAGGCGTCCCAGCATGACCATCGCCGCCCGTGAAACGTGATGTGGAAATTCACGGAACCGCTCGTGGAAATCTCGGGGAAACTCAATGAGGCGCAGAGGGTGCTGGCCCTCGGCGTCCTGCGGAAGCAGTAATTCCTCTTCGTGGTCGGCGTCCGCATCGCCACCGTTTCCTGCTGGGACACGCTGCGCTCGCTGATTGAGTGCCTCCACCTTCGCCTGCATTTCTTCCAGAAGCCGCTCCAACGCATTTCGCTCGGTGTGGCTTTCCTTGAGAGTAGACTCCAAAAATTTCACCTTCTGGCGGAGCTCGCGGAGCTTCTCGTCGCTTTCCGTTGTCGCCGGGCCCGGAGCTGATGAGTCGGCCACTGATGACCTTTCACGGCGCACAAGCTCCTTTTGAAGCTGATCGAGAGATTCTCTCAAGGTACGGACCTCGCGGCGTTTGGCCTCGAACTTTTTCTCAGCCTCGCGCAATGCGGCCTCGGCGTCCTCGCCGCTTTTGGCGATATTCGCTTCGAGCAGTTCATGAACCGGATCGTCGGGCGTGAGGTTCAAACGGTCGCGAATCATCAGCATCTGCTCGTACTGTTGTTCCGTTTTTTCTGGGGAAACGAATGGCAGTACGGCGCGATAGAGGAGAATTCCGAGGGCGCTGAATCTTGAAAATGCAACCGAATATGCGAGATCCATCAACTCCTCGGAATCTTCTGTCCTCAAGGCATTCCGCGCAGCTTCTTCGATCAACAGAATGCATTTCGCCGGGTCGTCCTCCGCAATAAGCAGTCGCTGGCTCAAGCGCAGCTTGTCCTCTGTGAAACCGGTGGGCTCGCGAAGTTTCATCAAGCGGTCCCCGATGTCTTTCCGCCCGGCGCGAACCGCGGCCCACATTGTGAAGAACCAGGCGTCCTCCAGATCGTCGGCATACCCCAGTCGTTCCAGGTACTCCGAGGTGCGATCTAGATCGGACAAAGAGAGCCGCACGAAGTAGTCGGTGAGCAGGAATCGAGGAATCTCCAGAGGATTCATGTGAGTCAATTCGGCGGCAGTGGCTCTCTCCAGACGCTCCTGAGTCAGATGACGCTCGGGACTCGCCCTCAGTTCCTTGCGCGTAAGGCCGGCGACCTCGGAAGACTGCTGCAAACGCTCTCGATCTTTGTCGTGACAGCAGTTCTTGTATTTCTTGCCGCTGCCGCAATGACACGGGTCGTTACGGCCCGTGCGTGGAACAGCGCGGCGCATGGTAGCGCTGACATTAGCCGGCTCGAGCGGCGTTTCCGGCAGCAGATCGAGAATTGGCCGGCGGCATTCGGCAATCGCCTTCTCCGCGGCGCTGTGGCAATCGTCGAGGACTTTTTCCCAATCCTCATCCGATGCTTTTGGATAGTATTTGCGAATAACCGACTGCAATCCCGGATCGCGAGCGCGTAAAGCCAGCTCGAGCAGGAAAACGTCCACCTCTGCAGTGTGGTTCGTTTGCCGGGCAAACGTTCTCGCCTGCGGAATCAACTGCTTCGGATAAACGCCGCCGCGATGCTCATCGCACCAAACCGCAATTGAAAGAAGGGCCATCGCATGGTTCTGGTTGTAGATGGCCGTATTGCGAATTCCGTCGAGCAAGTACTCCGGCATGTCGCCCTGCACACGAAATGCAATGGCTCCCAGGTGCGTCCAGACGCCCACGAGTTTCGCGCCCCCCACTAAATGCCGGCCATCGACCGCACGCTCGCGGCTGAAAGCTGCGAGGACGAGCAGCGTAAACGCCATCGCATCCCTCTCGCGCACTGCTTCGCCGATCCACTCGTCCAGTTCCGCTTCGTTGTCGGGCAGCATCGCTGCGACCTTCTCGACCGACGTGCGGCCCAGGGAAGCCTGAGTGATAAATTCCCGGGCTTCTGGCTTGATGGATTGCATTGGATAAGAAGATTTAAGTTGCGCTCAACTTCCCAGCAACGCACTTGAAAAATTGGTCGATGACCATGCGCGCGGCTCCGCCAATCATACGTTGTCCGATGCCGGCAATCGGGCCGCCGGCGGTGATATCGCCCGAATAGTGAAGCAGCGTGCCGGTGTCATTGGGGGCCACTTGAATCGTTCCTTCGCCCTTTACAAATCCAGGTGCGCCGCTGCCTTCGACCGACATTTGGTATTGCAGAGTGGGCTGAAGATCGTGCAGGCGGATGGATCCGCGGAAAACGCCGCTGATCGGCCCGATGCCCACGCGCATTTCCATTTCGTAGGCATCTTGGCCGGTTTGGATCAGCTTCTCACAGCCCGGAAGGCATTCGGCAATTCGATTCGCGTCTGTGAGAAAACCCCAGACAGGCAAAGGTGCGATTCCATCGAACGCGAATTCCCCCTCAATTTTCATGTTCTAGGCGGTGCGTCCAATCGCCGCTTCCAAACCGCGGCGCGCGAATACGCGAGCCAGATCGAGCCGATAATCGGCAGAAGCGTGAATGTCGTCCAAAGCGACGACGCCATCACTGGCGTGCTCGCAGGCCTTCTTCAGCACGTCCGCCGATGGCTTTTTGCCCTTCAGCTCGGCTTCGGTTTTCGCGGCGCGGAATGCATGATTGGCGACGCCGGTGATACCGATTGCGACGTTCGACAATGCCCCCGATCCGTCGAGCTCGATCAGGGCAGCGGCACCGCAGATCGCAAAACCGGAAGCTTTTTGTGCCATCTTCAGGTAAGCGCTCCCGGTTTTTCCACTTTTCACGGGGAGCTGAATCTCGCGCACGATCTCATTCCGATCGAGGGCCGTGGTGAGCATATCAACGAAAAATTTCGATGCGGGGATCTGCCGCTCGCCCTTTGGTCCGAGTGCGACGATGGTCGCATCGGCGGCAAGGATGCTTGCTGGATAATCGGCGGCAGGATCTGCATGCGCAATGCTACCTCCAATCGTGCCTTTGTTTCGGACTTGAACATCACCGATCAATCCTGCTGCATCGGAGAGCGCCGGCAGTCTGCGGCGGATGAGATCCGAGGTTTCAATCGTGTAGTGCGTCGTCAAGGCTCCGATGCGGATCGTTCCGCTGTCTTCCTTGATATAGGAGAGTCCCGGAACTCTGCTGATATCGATCAAGAATTCAGGCGTCGCCAGCCGAAGCTTCATCATCGGGATCAGACTGTGGCCGCCGGCCAGAATCTTTGCGCGTTCCCTGTGCTTTTCGAGGAGATTGACGGCTTCGCCCAAGGATGACGGGACGACGTACTCGAAATTTTGCGCAATCATGATGCCTTTCTCCCTTTCAAAATTCTCCAGATCTTCTCTGAACGTACGGGCATGTCGATATGCGTGATTCCGAAAGGCGCAAGCGCATCGACAACGGCGTTTACCACAGCCGGTGTTGACCCGATCGTACCTGCCTCGCCGACACCTTTAAGACCCAAAGGATTGACAGGCGATGGCGTAACCGTCCGATCCAGTTCGAATTCAGGAAAGTCGTGTGCTCGTGGTATGGCGTAATCCATCAACGAGCCGGTGAGGAGCTGGCCGTTCTCATCGTAAACGACTTCCTCGTGAAGCGCCTGTCCGATGCCCTGAACAAGTCCGCCGTGAATCTGTCCTTCGACCAGCAACGGATTGATAACGTTTCCGCAATCATCCACCGCAACGTATTTCGTGATCCTCGGTTCGCCGGTTTCTTCATCGATTTCCACGACGCACACATGTGTACCGAACGGGAACGTAAAGTTCGACGGTTCGAAGAACCGCGTTGCCTCCAGGCCCGGTTCCATTCCACGAGGAAGTTTCACAGCGTTGTAGGCCACAGTCACAACGTCCTTGAAATTGATGGATCGTCCTGAATTACCCTTCACCAAGAGTTTTCCGATCCCAAATTCGATCTTGTCCGGCGTGGCCTCCAGCAGGTGTGCGGCAATCTTCTTCATTTTTTCTTTCAGGTCCTGCGCGGCGAGATATACGGCCGTTCCTCCGACGGACGTGCCGCGGCTTCCGAATGTGCCGATGCCGGAAGGCACGCGCCCGGTATCACCGTGGATCGTGACCACATCGTCCGGTTCGATCCCGAACTCATCCGCTACAATTTGTGCAAACGAGGTTTCCTGTCCTTGACCGTGCGGTGACACGCCGGTCAGAACGCTGACTTTGCCGGTGCGCTCGATGCGAACAGTGCCCGCTTCCCAACCGCCTCCGCCTACGGCATGGGACGGACCTGCCGAACAAATCTCGACGTACGATGAGAGGCCGATACCCATGTATTTGCCCTGCTTCCGAAGCTCGGCTTGTTTCTGGCGCAGGCCTTCGTAGTTGGCCTTCTTCAGGGCGAGATCGAGCGCCGCTTCATAGTTCGCGCTGTCGTAGATAACGCCCCCGGATGTCTTGAAAGGAAACTCGCTTGGTTGTGGAAAGTTCTTCCTACGGATCTCCGCGGGGTCTATCTTCAGCTTTTGTGCAGCAACATCCATTATCCGCTCGATCAAGTAAGTCGCCTCAGGGCGGCCGGCGCCGCGGTAAGCGTCGGTCGCCATTTTGTTGGTGAGCACGCCCACCTGGTCGAACTTGAGGGCTGGGACCTTGTAGCAGCCTGGTGCTAGGAGTCCAGTGAGTGTTGGAATCATGGGCGTGAAAAACGACAAGAAAGCACCGAGATCGGCAATGGCTTTGACCCGCATGCCCAGAATCGTCCCGTCTTTTTTCAATGCCAACTCGACATCGTCGATTTGATCGCGCCCATGAATGGTCGCGGCAATGTTCTCGCGGCGGCCTTCGATCCATTTCACTGGGCGTCCGGTCTTTTTCGCCAGATAGCCGACAAGACCATCCTCGGCGTACAGATCAATTTTGCACCCGAACCCTCCTCCGACTTCCGGCGCGATGACACGCGTCTGGTTTTCCGGAACGCGGAGCATATTGGCAAGCAGCGTTCGGAGACCATGCGGCGTCTGTGTCGAGCACCAGACCACCAGTTCGTTATCCGGCATCCGGTAAGTAGCAACCACTCCCCGCGGCTCCATGGTGACCGGCGCAAGCCGCTGATTGATGAGGCGCTCTTTCACGATGACGTCGGCTTTCTTGAATGCCTCTTCCGTGTTTCCGCTTTCAAAGAAAAAATTGAAAGCAATGTTGTCGGAAAATTCTTCGTAGAGACGGGGACTTGCGGGATCCATAGCCTTCTCAGGATCGACCACCACAGGAAGCGGCTCGTAGTCGATTTCGATCAGATCGGCAGCGTCGCGAGCGATGTACTTGTCCTCTGCCACAACGGCGGCAACCGGTTCACCGACAAAACGAACTTTGTTCGTTGCCAGGAGGTGCCGTTGCGCTCTTTTCATATTCGGAAGCGATGCGGCGCACGGTATCAGTCCGCAATGGGCGGCCACCTCTTCGCCGGTAACAACGGCGACGACACCCGGGAGCCTTTGCGCTTTGGACGTGTCGATGCGTTTGATCCGCGCGTGTGCGTGCATGCTGCGCGTCACTGCCATGTGCAGCATTCCGGGAAGCACGACATCGTCCACGTATGTGGCCGTCCCGGACACAAGACGCGGGTCTTCCTTTCGCTTCATAGCTTGACCGACGTAACGTTGCGTCATAGTTAGTCTCCTGCAGCGGCTTTGGGCGAACGCTGCAGTTTGCGTGAGGCGGATTGGACGGCCTTCACAATGTTCTGATACCCCGTGCAACGGCAAAGGTTACCGGCAAGGGCATCGCGGATCTCTGCTTCGCTTGGCGATGGGTTTCGCGACAGAAGCTGATGCGAACACATGATCATTCCTGGCGTGCAGTAACCGCACTGGAGGCCGTGTTCTTCCCAGAAGCCTTCCTGAAGAGGATGAAGCCGCCCATCCTTAGACATACCTTCGATCGTGACGACGTCTGCGCCGTCTGCCTGAACCGTAAATATCGTGCACGACTTTACCGCGAGCCCATTGGCCAGGACCGTACAGGCGCCGCAAATACTGGTTTCGCAACCCATGTGGGTGCCGGTCAGGCCGGCCACATCGCGGATGAAGTGCGTTAGCAAAAGACGTGGCTCGACGTCTTTGTCGTAAAGCTTGCCGTTAATTTTGATTTTCACCTGCATACGTGGAGTCTCCTTGGTGGTATGCAATGGTTAATGCAATTAGGGGGAACGGAGTCGTATTGTATGCTAGGTTGTCTGGGATTGCGACCCTCTCCCTCTGGGAGAGGGATTCATACCTTCTGTGGAGCAGAATGAATCTAGAGCGGGTTTTCATACATCGGCTGGTACGAGTCTTGCGCGTTCTGCTTCCCCTCGTCGTGGCGGGACTCGCCGCAGTGCCGGCATGGAATTACCTCGTGCGCCGCGCGCAAAAGGGTTCGGAATCGATTCGCAGCGGGACGCAGCTGCCCCGGAATGTTTCCGTTCACACCGAAGGGTTCACGTTTTCGCGTACCGAAGGGGGCCGAACTCTGTTTACGATTCACGCGAAGTCGAACCTGGGTTTGAAAGGGAACAAGGGTGTCCTTGAAGATGTCGATGTCATTGTCTACGGCCCGACGGAAAACGAGCCGCCGAAGAAGATCCGCGGCAAGCAATGTACATACGATCAGGAGACGAACGATTTCCAATTCGATGGAAACGTCGAAGCACAGCTCGACCAAAAAACGTTTGTTCGCTCCGAAGAACTGATCTATACGCATCGCGATAGGACAGTTGTTTCTCCGCAACGCGCGACAGTCAAACAGCTCGGCACGACGGGTCACGCCGATCGTGTGGAGTATGCCCTCGAAAGCGGCCTTCTCAAACTCGCCGGCCATGTGAAAATTCAGACTGCCGAACATGCCGAAGTCGAAACCGATTCGGCCTTATTCCAGCAGAAGGAAAACTGGACCACGATGACGGGCGGCGTGTCGGTTAAATCACAGAATGGCTGGATACACGGAACAAGAGGCCGGGCTGAGCTCGTGCCGGAAACATACAAACCAAAGACGATTACCGTCGAGGGAGACGTCACCGCCGAGTCGCGATCCCAAGCTGGACGCGAGCTTTGGAAGATTCGTGCCGCGTGGATGGAGACAGCCGTTTCTTCCAACGGGACTGCCGAACGCGTCAAGACGCGCGGCAATGTCGAGCTCGAAAAGATTTCAGGTGAAACGCATCAGCGGCTCACCGGCAGCGAGATCGATGCACAATTCAACGAAAAGGGCGAAGCGGAGATCATCGAAGCCCGCCAGAATGCGCGTATGGTTTTCGGGCCGGATCAAACGCTGGAATCGAACGTCATACGCAGCGATGCGGCCGGTTCCGTCCAAACGTTCGATACTTCCACGCTGCGACTGGGCGATTCCACGATCCAGGGGCGTGAATTCACAATTCAAAACGCCGAAGATATCGTCAACTTCAATACACTCCGCCGAGCCGATCTGAAGTCCGGCGACCGGCTCAGCGCCGCCGACCGCACAACCGCCCGTTTCGATGGCCACACCAATATGCTTTTGGAGTTGGTTCAATCCGGCAATTTTCAATTCCGCGACCCGCAATACCAGGGACGCTCGGCGACGGCGCGATTTGAAGACGGCGGGGCCGTGGTGATTCTGGAAGGCGCGCCGGTGGTGACCGATTCCGAGAAAAGGCTGGAAGCCGAACAAATCCGTCTCAACCAAAAAGAAAACTCGTTTGCTGCAACGAAGAATGTCCGTATCGTTACGAAAAATTCCGACGGACAAGTGCTGGTCAAAGCCGCGCGCGCGGAAGGAAATGCCGAAATGATGCGGTATACCGGCAACGTTCAATTGTGGCGCGGAGACGTATTCATCAAAGCCGACCGGCTCGAAGCGGCGGGGCATGAGAAGCAGAACATGCGCGTGCATGCAGAAGGCAACGTGCAGTCGATTCTGCAGGCTGTGCGCGCCACTTCAGAGAAACTGGATTATGACGATACCTTGAGTGTGGCTCATTACCTGGGCAATGTTCATGCCCAAAAGCAGGATATGATTGTGGAGTCGCCCGACGTGACTGTCCGTTTTCGCGATAACAACGTCACCGAGATCACCGCAGTCGGTGGTGTCAAGGCGGCGCGAGCCGGTCAGCGCGGCACGGGCGAACGAGCTGTGTATGATGCGGCCACGGATTCGGTTACGCTGAGCGGAAAGAATGCCCAGGTCCGCGATCAAGAACACGGCTTGAGCGAAGGTGCGCGTCTGGTCATGAAAAAGAATGGTGACACGGTGTCCGTCGAGAGCGGAATCGGCGAGCGCACGTTGACGCAGCACCCGGTCAGTAACAGCAAAAAATGATCTCACTCACAGCCGTTGATGTCACCAAATCCTACAAGGGCAGAAAAGTGGTTCGGGATGTCAGCCTTGCCGTCGCCCAGGGAGAGGTCGTCGGATTGCTGGGACCCAACGGAGCAGGCAAGACGACGACGTTTTATCTGATTGTCGGATTGACGCGTCCGGATTCGGGTTCCGTGTTCCTTGGCGAGCACGACATCACGAAGTTACCCATGTATCTGAGGGCGAAAAATGGAATCAGTTATCTACCCCAAGAAGCATCGGTATTCCGTAAGTTAACCGTCGAGGCCAACATTATGGCTATTCTCGAAACTCTGCCCCTATCGAGCAAAGAAAGGCGCGACAGGCTGGAGATTTTGCTCGATGAATTCGGAATTGCTCACGTGCGGAAGAGCGTCGCCGACACGCTTTCGGGAGGCGAACGGCGCCGGGTCGAAATTGCGAGGTCACTTGTCATTTCGCCAAAATTTATCCTGTTGGACGAGCCGTTTTCAGGGATCGATCCGATTACGGTTATCGAAATTCAAAAAATCATAAACCACTTGAAATCTAAGCGCATCGGTGTGTTGGTGACCGACCATAATGTCAGAGAAACCTTGCAGGTCACAGATCGCGCCTATATCATCAACAACGGAACGATTTTTCGGTCCGGAACTCCCCAAGAGCTTGGAAACGACACCGAGGTCAAGAGGGTTTATCTTGGGGAGCACTTCAGCTTAAATTAGAAGTAGATCGCGTCTATGCCGTATTTGGAACCGAAGTTAGTTATAAAGCCCACCCAGAAGCAGGTCCTCACTCCCGGTCTCGTGCAGATGGTGAGCCTGCTCACGCTGAATAAACTGGAATTGACGGAGATGATCCAGCAGGAGCTGGTTCAGAATCCTGTACTGGAAGAAGGAACAGAAATCGTCGAATCAACAGAGGCCTCACCCGAAGTCGACCTGAATCCGGAGAACCCGGACGAGCGCCCCGAAGCCGCCGCCGCGGATGGAGAGGCGGATACGACCGACGCCGAATACCAGCGCCTGATGGAGGCAGAGGCGATGAATCATTGCGTCACGGACCCGGAACCGACCCCTGAGGCCAGTGTCGAAGTGGCCGCTCCGGCCGAGCCGGACACTGTCGCGGACGATCCTTACGCGGACATCGATTTTCAAAGCTTCGATAATTATTTGAACGACGGCTCATCCCGTCCGCGTGAAACCGAAATCTTTGAAAAGCCATCGTTTGAGAATTTCCTGGCCAAGCCGCAGACGCTAACGGATCACCTGGAATGGCAATTGGGATTGGCTACTGTGGAGGACAAGATCCGGCTGGCCTGCCATTCCATCATCGGAAATCTGAATGAAGACGGCTATCTCTGCGCTGTCGACGAGAACGGCAGAGAAATTCCTATTACTCTGGAAGAGATAGCCGAAAGCGGCGAG
>WNGL01024185.1_pt1 | contig 10785 bp, 13 predicted proteins | sample 5400591 | NCBI WGS metagenome assembly WNGL01 (sample SAMN13153377, study PRJNA577476) | soil metagenome | isolation source: 80 cm soil or saprolite under Garry oak tree replicate 1 | place: USA:California | collected 2016-06-15
GCGACGCACGTACATCCGAGTAGGCGACCTGCAAGTTTTCGGATTGATGGATTTATCGATCGACGGGAACCCGGAACGGTGCACGGAGCAACGGTGGGTATCATGACCCCTTCCCCCAAACTGGAACACCCCGAAGCGGAACGCCAGAGCACGCATCTAGGCCGTCAACAATCGAAGTAAAAAACAGGTTCTTAGGTGTAAAAATGAGAGCTGATTAGGCATTCGCGGCAAGCCGTGATTCGGCGAACAGTGATTCTGCGCGTTTAGATGCTCGGCAGCGGCCGTTAATAAATAGTTAACCAAGGCGTACCTGCGCGGCCGGGAGGGTGCGACCGCGTTCCGATGGGCCAGCCGCGGCGCGGATGCAATGCCGTGAATTCCCGGCCGCGAAGCAAGAAACCCTTGGGGGTATCCAGGCGCGAATGGGTGCCGGATAGTTCGGCGCATTTTACGACCAAAACGCCGCCCAGACCACGGACGGCACTCCCCTTTCGGACACCAAGACGAATGGCAAGGCGACCGACTCCCGCTGTCAACCGCCGGAGGGCTCGCAGCTCCAGGCCCCGTCAGCGGATGAAAGCTGCGCGTGCCGCTCTTGAGCCTCCGAACGTGCAGGGTGGCCCGTGCAAAACTCCGCCCTGGTCTCAACTTAGGTACCAGTTCCATCGCCGCCCTGAGCCCGCGGCCGAAGGCAATGAGGATCATGGTGGCGTCCCGGTGGCCGTTGCGGTTGCCCCTGGGTCTGTAGCAGCCCCTCGATCTCCCGTGGCATTGCGCAACAGCCGGGGAGACACCCCAGAACTTCAATACCGCTGGGCCGGAGTCAGGCGGTTGACTGCGGCCCGAGGAGACGCGTGTCAGCACTCAAATTCGCGAGGTCAGCCGTCGGGTCTATTCACCGCCCTTCTGTAATCCCACCACAGGAGAATCGGGCCCGGTTTTCCAGCCGCTGAAGATCTTATCGGAAATAATGGCCTCGGGCGGCGCCATGAACGCCTCGACAATGGTGAGAAGTCCAAAAACCAGGGCCATCACGATGCCCAACTGCTTGCCGGTCTCCTGAGTCAATAAGAGGCTGTTTTGTGACGTCCCCAGCAGCGCGATGATTGCCGCCATGAACGCGATGCAGGCAAGCAGGATCTTGAAAATCATGAAAGACTTTCGAACGTAGAGAAACATGCCCACCTCCTTTGGCCCGTTTCCGGATTATACAGGCGATTCGGCTGGGCGGCCACGTGTCTTGAAATCTCTTCCCTGCGTGTTTTCCCGAAGTTGTAACCCCAGAATATGATCATCATTGCTCCCATGTGGTAAGCAGGCCAGGAGTATTGGCGATGGTGCGGCAGCCCTAAATCCTCTTGACTCAAAAAAAGTAGAGAGCCGAATCGTTTAGCGTGGCTTCAGGAGTTCTTGCCCACACAGGTCCCGGAACATGTCGTTCCGCACGAGTCTCTGCTCTCGCCGGCTCGACCCTTTTCCTTAATTGGGCAGAATGCCTAACCGCAATCAATTAATGCAGCACTTCATTTCTCCAGGAAGCGAACGCTTCCCTGAACGCGCCTTGACCGTGTATACCTTTCTCGATCGCTACAATAGCGCGCTGGCCGTTACCGTAGACGATCGGAACATCAAACCAGGACTGCCCCTCCAGCAGTTTCATGTTGCGTTGCATATCGCCCTCAGCCGCTGACAGGGCGATGCGAATAGACTCGGAGGTCACGTTTACAGTGAATCCGACGAGCGACGTGCCGAGCGCCTCCTCGGTCTCCTTCATCATAATGCCCGATACCTTGGAGATGCCACCGAATGGAAAATTGGCCGGTAGATTGAACATGATCTCGATCGTATGGCTCGCGGCCAGTGCCATGTTGGTATCGCGGCGGATCGACATGGTCATGCTGATGTGGCGCTCGGGGATTTCGAGCTGGGCGTGGATGGCGAGCGCCTGCCCCTGTCCAGGAAAAACAGGCTCGGTTCGCCAGATCACCGAGCCGATGTAGCGTTTGCCCCGAGCGTCGATGGGATCTTCTTCGTAGAGCAGCACGTGCTGGGCAGCGGATTCGTAGGGCCAGTGTTGGGCAATCTGTCTCGCCGCGGAGAAGCTTTGCTGCGGGGCGCGGCCGACGCGGTCTAAGACCTCGGGCCCCGGCGGAGCGGCCTCGTGCCGGGCTAGGTCCGCTGGGCCTCTGACGAACCACTGGACCACCGCGGCCAGGGCCACGACCAGGAATACGCCGAGTAACGCTGCCATCGGCATCTTGAGCAAGCCGACTGCCGGCGTGGGTACTATTGTTTCGGCAGCTTGCCATTGCGTCATCGGCGGCAGCCGAGACATATCCGGCTCAACCGCGCCCGTGTGCGGCATAATGCTCGAGGCCCGGTTCGAAGCGGGCGAGGTCCGGAACGTTGTCAGGGCGGGCGTAGGCTTGACGTCCCGGGATCTCTGCCTCGCTCAGACGCTCGGCTTCCGCCACGCCCTCGCGAAAGATCTTCAGCATTTCGGCGCTTGGCAATGAGCGGTGCGATAGGGTTGCTCGACTGTCCGCGGCGGATTCCTGGCCAGGGGTGCCGGTTTCGTCGCGCTTGGCCTCGGATCGCGGCGCCGCCCCATCAGGGGAAGGCTCCCGGCCGGCGGCTGGTGGGCCGTCCTGCTCGGGTGATATTGGCTCCTGCTGTGGCTGTTTCGCAGCTTTCCCAGGTGCCGGATGAGCGGCTTCGGCCTGCGGCCCGTGCGCCACCTCGGCTTCGATCTTGCGGATCGCTTCGTCGAGCGAGAGACACTCGCGCATGAACTCCGATTCCGTGAGCGGCGGCGTAAGACTGCAGAGCTGGACCACCAGGGCCCCCCGCGCGCGTTCGTAAAGCGCAGCACGCCGGGTCTCGTCGGTGTTCTTGTGAAAGCCGGCGGTGGCTCGAGCGATGAGCTGATAGTAATTGGCCATGGTCGATTAGAAATATTACCAGTTGTGGCGCCTAAATAGCTCTCGAATCCATCGCGCGCTACGCTGAGAGCAATCGCCGCTTCCCTTTTGCTGTGGAAGAGATCAACGGTTACTCGTCGAGCTTGACGACTGCTGCTGCCCCCGACACTGTCCTGCCAGTTTCGCATCACGATCGTGAGCGTGCCCCGAGTAGCTCATCCCCTCTTCCCAAAGTGATTGTGACGCGATGGATCTCCTGGAACATCCTGGATGCCCAGCCCCAAAACCTGATCCGCAGATCGGGTGACAGACTGTCCGCCGCAGTACTTCCGCACCGCGCTACCGCATGAACTCACTGCGCGACAGAGCGCGGTCTTCGAGCGCGTCCGTAACCGCCTCGTCCAGCTTCGGGCCATGATGAACCGTAATTTATGAGACCTCAATGCCTCATATGCGCGGCCTTGCTAGGGCGTCCTCGGCGCTGCTTGTCCCTCCATCGGCCAAATTCATAATCTCGCCGGATTGCCCTCAAACCCTCGATTGTCAGCTACAATCAGAACTAGCAGCTCGCTTCGACGCAAGTCGAAGGGGACGATTGCCGATAACGATCGGCCCACTATGCAGCGGGATGCATTAGAGCTGGCCCGCCGCGCTGGAATGTTGCGTCGCCTCGGTGGCGGCCTTTGGATTCCGACGGACTGCGCCAGTCAATCGCTTGGAGAGCAGCCCTTTGCCATACGCCCTCACGACGACTGTCCGTGCCTGCATAAATCGCTGCTGGCTCGAACGGCAGAGCCGAGATCTGGTTAGCATTACCGAAGTCGGAAGACGCATGCTCGCGCGGCCTGCCAACAGAAAGCGTTACCCGGATCTCCAGCGACCACACGATCGCCGTCCGGGTGCGGCCGAGTTGGCCATCCGCTTTCCCGGCCGTGCTCGACGTCATCCGCATGACGATGGGCCGGCATGAGATTCGGATATTGGGGCCACTTGGGTCCGCTCAGCGCTTTCGCAGGCTGCGTTTACCCGAGTGCGCCTGCAGCCATGCGCAGCGATGCGCTCGCCACGCACACTGGCATCGCCCAAACTGGCATTACAAGATTATTGGCGGACCGCCGTGCCCAATGATTCGGACACGCAAAGGGGTCCCGAACCGTAATAATTTGCGTGCGTGAGGTGGCATTCCCCCGATCAGGCACCTACATGCCACCCATGATCTCCAGGTTGACTTCGAGTTGCGAAGAGCGGGAACGATTCTTCCGTTGAAAGAGTTAGCATTCTAATATGTCCGGCCTTACAGGTATTCTGTTTCTGCTCGTCACTTTCTCGCTTATGGCTGAGTCCATTGGCAAATCAGCCGGCGAGAGCTCTGCGGCCAATTTCGAATCCCTGCCCTCGTCGATAGGCAAGCTCACGGCTGCTGGGGTTGGCTGTACGGCTGTCGCGATCAGTCCCGATCAGGTGGTCACGGCTGCCCATTGCGTGTTCAGTCGCAGGACCAGCCGTTTTCTGCAGCCCGGCTCGTTGCATTATCTGCTGGGACAGCGCGGCGATTATAAGGTGGACGCCGTAGCAAGCAGTTATCAAACGGGGTCTCGTTACGATCCTACTCAGCCAGTTGATACCAGCTCCGAAGATTGGGCAGTGATACGCCTGCAACAATCGCTCCCAAGTGAATATCGGACAATGCAGCTTGCTGCCCATATGCCTGAACCGGGCACGATGGTCGCTACGGGGGGCTATAGCCAGGATCGTCCGTTTGTGATCACCATCGATCGCGATTGCCGCATTCTGCAGAATCTAGGAGCACTTCTAATCCATAACTGCCGTTCTGTGCCAGGGTATTCTGGCGCTCCGCTTATTGAATTCGCAAGCGGACCACTCCCGATGGAGATTATCGGCGTGAACGTCGGACACGGATATTTCAAAAATGAACGAGTAAATTTCGCAATCGCTGCAAATGTCATCCGGCACGAGTTGGATCAGTGACGCTTTCGTTCCACTTCGCGCTGCACAGCATCCACCGCACCAACGATGCAACCCGATCCTGAGAATCACCGCGGAGGAACGGGAGATCACAAAGGAAGGACAATGCCAACGGAGTCCCCAAGCGTTTTATAAAGGATGCGCTGCGTGGGCACGAGTACAGGTCCGGATACGAGCGCGCCCGCGCTGACGATGTGAGAGATGCCTCCGAATGCGACGGCACCCATGCCGAGATTTCAGGCTGCGAAGACTATGTTGAGGAAAGATGAATGGTTTGTTCGTCCGGACTTTAGTCAAATCGGTCGCTCTGCCTCCTATTGGAGTGGCACTTTGTACGCAGCCACAATCCGCATCCACTTTTCTCGCGGGACGCCGTTTTTTGGTGGCTCTTGGGCCCAAGCATAAATAACATGTTCTCATCAAGAGTTTGGTGGCGGTCCAAATACGCAGCGACGGGTCTTATCGGGTCTTCTGCACATCCACACCTTGCCGTCCGGGCTAGTGACGCTTCGTTCTGCCGTTGACGACCCATCCCAAGCCCGTGCTTACGATCTGTTCGGGCGAATGCAATCATTTTCGCCACACCGGCAGCGCGTCCTTGTTCATCGTGAGCATTAGCCGCCGAGGCCACGACAGCGATCCCGGCACCCACTACCGCCGGCAGGCATTTTCCAGGCATTGCCGTCTCCTCGCGGGCCAAGATCTGCCGTCCTATCGCAATGGCCAGAGGGTGGAAGGATATGCCGTTTCAGCGCAAGCTGCCCTACTCGGAGCTCAGCATCTGAAGGTTTGACTTGGGTGTGGTGTTTCTACAACTCAGTGGTGAAACTGAGAAAGTGATGCGAGAACCGTGGACGGCTGAATATATTCCGCATGGGTCGTCACTCGAGGCCCGTCATATCGAGGTGGTGCGACCCGAGTTCATAGCCTTGGTTCGTAAGCTAAAACACCCGATTTCCCGAGCGGCCGTATCCTCAAGCAAGGCGACTTAAAGCGAGGCTCATCTTGAGGGTTTCAGGATCAGGCGCGGATTTACGCTCACGCTTACAGACTTCGGCATTGGATGGCGATCTGGTTTGACGGACCCAGCGTCCAAACGTTCAAGGATTTTCCTGATGCACGCCAGCGACTCAACGGTGTCGGTCGATCGGGCAGGTTCGGAAATCGATGGTTCGATTTCCGACGCCTCGGCCGTATCCGACATTGGAGGGACAACAGGAATGGTGGTATCGCCCCGCTTCATCGCATCTGCGGCAAGGCGCTCTCTCGCCGCGTCGGCGAGATATCCCGAGCAGGTTTCGCCGGCCGCTTCGGCCGCGCGATCCACCTGCGCGAGAAGCGATTCATCAAGGGTGATCTCAAGGCGCACTTCCCGGGGCGCGGGCGCATAGGGCACGAGCGCAATCATGAGGCCGGCGGAATTCGCGAGGAAAACCGGGTCATCGGCGAGTCGCGACAGCGAGCGCACCTGCGGCAATTTGCGACCGTCGGCGATCATGCGCTCAATGTGACGGGACAGCGCTTCGGTGGCTTTAACGATAACGGCGACAGAGTCGTTGACCGCGGTGGTGCAGCCCGGAAAATCTGGAAACGAAACGCTATAATTTCCATTCTGTTCCTGGATCAACGCGACGACTTGCATGATGTGACCGTGCAATGGTTTTGGATCTTAACGTCCGAGGAGTGCCGCAGATGACGAGGTCGAGATCTCGACATCGATCTCCAGCGTCGCGACACGGAGGCCGCGGTCCATTTTCACTTCGACCTTGTCGGACTCGATTCTGACGTGCTTGGCGATGACCGCCAAGATCTCGTCCCGAAGCACCGCAATCAGATCGGAGTTACTGCGGGGGTTCCGATCGTGCAACAGCACTAACTGGAGCCTCTCGCGGGCCACCGAGGCGGGGCTGTGGCGTCGCAAAAAACCGAATTTCATGCGGCTCTCCGCCCAAACAGCCGGTCAAGCAAGCGTCTTTTGTCGCTCGGAATGCTCATCGCCACAGTCTCACCCACCAGCCTTCTTGCGGCGTCAATATAGGCACGGGCCGGCGCGCTCGAAGCGTTACTGAGGGTAACGGGCGAGCCGATATTCGAAGCGTGTAGCACTTCCGGGCTTTCCGGGACGACCCCAAGAAGCGGGATCGACAGGATTTTCAGCACGTCTTCGACCGTCATCATCTCGCCGCGCAGAGCGCGAGCGAAGTCGTAGCGTGCGATGAGCAGGTGTTTCTCGACTCGCTCGCCCTTCTCGGCCCTAATGGTTTTCGCGTCGAGCAGGCCGATGATGCGATCCGAGTCCCGCACCGAGGAGACTTCCGGGTTGGCTACCACGATAGCGATATCGGCGTGACGCATGGCAAGTGTGGCGCCTCTCTCGATTCCGGCGGGACTGTCACAGATCACCCAATCGAATTTCCTGCGCAGACCAGCGATCACTCGTGCGACACCTTTCTCCGTCAGGGCGTCCTTGTCATGGCTCTGCGAGGCGGGAAGGAACGAGAGGGTATCGATGCGTTTGTCGCGGATGAGCGCCTGCGGGAGCTTGGCGACACCCTGGACGACATTGATCAGGTCGTATACCACCCGGCGCTCGGCACCCAGTACCAAATCGAGATTGCGCAGGCCGATATCGAAATCCACCACGACGACATGCTGCCCGAACGTAGCTAGCGCGGCCCCCAGGGCGGCCGTGGACGTCGTCTTGCCTACGCCGCCCTTGCCGGATGTCACCACCACGACCTTGCCCATTTCGCCAACCTCCACCGCGGTTTCAATTAAGCGCTGCTATCATTAGGGCGTCGCCTTTGAGCCAAGCCTGGACAGACCGGCTCCGCAGCGTCGCATCGATATCATCAGCGGTCTTATAGAGGCCGTTGATCGCCAGAAGCTCGGCCTCGATCTTTTGGCAGAAGATGCGTGCGCGAGCGTTGCCGGCTGAACCGGCCATAGCTCGGCCTCGGAGCGAGCCGTAAATGTGGATCGAGCCGCCGGCGATCACCTCAGCGCCGGACGCAACGGATCCGATCACGGTCACGTCGCCGCCCGGAAAAATCACGGATTGTCCCGACCGCACTGGACTGTCAAGGAGGAGACAGCTGGGCTGCTGCCCATCCGGGATACTTGATTTCTCCGCGCACAGGGCATCCGACGTTTCGATAACCCCGCTTGCCGGACGGCCGCCGTTGAGCAGAGGCGGCAAGCCGGGCCCGAGGCAAGATGAATCTGCGCCCTCGACCCCGATGATGCTGATATCTCGCGCCTGCAGGTCCGCGACTAGACCCGTAAAATCGGGCCTGGTCAGCGTAATTCTCGAGAGATCAAGAATGACTGGTCTGCCGAGAAAGAAACCTTTGGAGCGCCGCATCTGGCTGTCGAGCTCGGCCATCCAGTCGCGAACCGGCAGCTCTGGTGTGAGCACGAACGCCATGAATGAGCGACCACGAAAACGAAAGGAATGGCGCGAGTGATTTGTATTTGGCACCACAATTCCTCGATTTTCTCGATATGGTGATTTGCGCGCGATATGGTTAATGGAATGTTAACGAAACGCGGCAGAAGAGACTGTTTCGAGTGACCTGACTTGGCCGTTCACCCCTCGGTTTAATGATTGCAATTGGCTCCATGATCGGTGCACCCGTGACTGATCGCCTCAAAACACGCTCAGTTGGATGGACAGCTGCGCCGCCGCGAGTTCTAGCGCCGGGCCGGTTTTCGGCTGGCTCGCCCGGCTGAAACGCTCCTCCATCCCGATTTCGTTCTAAAGTAGGCTAATCCGGGTGCAGTGGCGGCCCAAGCACTTGAGGAGGCCGGGCCCTAGCAACTCGAAGGCGCGCATGCCGCCCACGCTGCTCGACAGCCGCGCGCACATGACGAAGATGCTGAGAAAGCGGCCTGCAGGACGCGACGCTATTTCACTGCGCGCGAAAGGGAACTCGAGAACATGCTGCATAGGGTGCCGCACTGAAGATGAGATGCCAGTCCGCCCCCTTCCCGCGGCGCGGAGCACTACGGAGCGTGTCGCGGTGATCTTTGCCCTTAGAGCTACTCGTGCGTGTATTCGGTTGACCATCTCCATCATCGGCGGCGCACATAGCGCTAGCGTAAACTGGAATGGAGACGCATCCGGCAAGCGAAATCGCCGCCGCCGCCCTTAATTTAACGATCCCTTCATCAATGCGGAGGCATCCATTGACTCCAAGGCTGACCTGAAACGGACTTAGACTTTATCGTCATCATCCTAGCTGCAGAAACCGAGCCATGAATCAGGGCCGACTATCAAAGGACGAGCTCACTCATTTTGCGGTAGAAGGCGTACCATTCGCGCTGGGGCTTGTGCTCGCGTGGGCGATCAGTGACGATAGCGTGATCAGAGCCGCTGCTGAAACCATGTTGGTGATGATCGCGCTGCTCGCGACAGCCGGGAGTATGATCGACGGCGATGAGGACGAATTTAGATCTTGACAACAGGGATTACCGATTCTTTGAACAGACTTCTTACGGACAAAGTCTCGTTCGGCCAAAAGCCATTTAGCGCTCATCGTCCATCTGCAAAAGTTCCCACAGGACAAATTCTCGGAACAGTGCGTCCGATTTGCCTGATCCGGCGATGAGGTAGGCGGGTTTTCCCCTTCTTGCGAATCCCAGGGATTTCTCAGGCAGCTCCCGAGCTGCGTCGCCTGCTGGCGCGCCAAGTTGCTGCGAGCACCATGGAATTCCAGGCCGCGGCGGAAAGGCTCGCGGAGACGGTCAAGACGAACAACACACCGCTCTTTCGCATCTGTCCTTCCATGTGGGCTGCATAATTTTCGGGACCGATACAGGTCGAACAGCGCCTCGAGCCCGAAATCCTCGTCGAACGATTCGGCAGACCTGGAACGCCTCCAAGGCACCTTTCCAATCCCGGCTGCGATAGCAGGACAGCATCGGGCTGTAGACTTTGCGCAGTTCCTGGAAGCGGATGTCGCCGGCGACCTCCTCCCGGCCGAGAACGGTATGGATGGCTTCCGGTTCGGTCTTGCCTTTCACGGTGATGAGATTCGACCTCCAGGATCGCAAATTTTTCCTTGGCTTTTTCCGCGGTCCTCGATTCGTGGCGGCTGAAATGCACCCACAGCTGGCCATGATAGTCGGTCGGCAACACCAGGCCGCGAAAGCCCACGCTTCGCACGCAACAGCTCCATCCCCAGCGACGGCAACGAGCTATTGCCTTGCTCCTTTCCGAAAAATACAGCGAATGTCACGGAATCGGTGCCTTTTCGGGTTGACCCGAGTTCCTCAAACTAAAGTAATTTCAATGACTTCCAAGAAAATTCCCAGTTTTCACTACAGGGAATTCGGTCTCCGAGAACAGGGAAATTCGGTTTTCGAAACAGGGAGTTTTTCTGGGTTATCAGGGAAATTCGACTTGGGTGGTGGAAGGAGAGACATACGAGAATCAAATCCTGCCTTCGCGTGCTGGCCTGAGCCCCAAATCACCTCATTGCCGCGATTTACGTCGGCCTCTGACTTCCCGCGCCTACCCGGGATGAGACTTTCAACCATTTGGCTGTCAGGTTTTTGGCGACGGCGAACCGTTCCTCCGGTCGTCGGCGTCCCCGAAGCGCGAAGGCGGGTAGCCTTCTTCGGACCGACTTTTATCGCACCCATCCCAGCAGTGAACGCTTAAGGTGGCGATTGTGCACCTCAGCTGCCACGCCGAAAAGCTCACCGATGACGGTCGCCAGCGGCTGGTGCGCCATGGGCATCTGCCCGAGCGCGAGATCATGACCGGCATCGGTCCGGTCGCGGTGCGCTGCCCCCGGCTGCGCGATCGGGTCGGTGAAGGTTCCGAGCGCATTCGCTTTTCCTCGGCGATTCTGCCGCCCTATGCTCGCCGCTC
>WNGL01010317.1_pt1 | contig 10784 bp, 4 predicted proteins | sample 5400591 | NCBI WGS metagenome assembly WNGL01 (sample SAMN13153377, study PRJNA577476) | soil metagenome | isolation source: 80 cm soil or saprolite under Garry oak tree replicate 1 | place: USA:California | collected 2016-06-15
GAATGAGGCGGCCAACGATGACGTTCTCCTTGAGGCCTTCGAGCGTGTCGATCTTTCCGTTGACTGCAGCCTCGGTGAGCACGCGCGTCGTCTCCTGGAATGATGCAGCGGAGATAAAGGACCGGGTTTGCAGCGATGCCTTGGTGATGCCGAGCAGCACTGGATGCCCACTAGCCAGTTTCTTGCCCTCCTCATTCGCTCGCGCGTTGATTTCGTCGAGCTCGGTCTTGTCGATCTGCTCGCCTTGGATCAAGTCGGTTTCACCCGCGTCGTCGATCTCGACCTTCTGCAACATCTGGCGAACGATGACCTCGATGTGCTTATCGTTTATCGCCACCCCCTGCAGCCGATAGACATCCTGAATCTCGTTCACGAGATAGGCGGCGAGCTCTTCGACGCCTTTGATAGCGAGAATGTCATGCGGCGCGGGGTTGCCCTCAACGATCGCGTCCCCCTTCTCGATGAGGTCGCCGTCCTGCAGATGGACGTGCTTGCCCTTGGTGATCAGATACTCCTTCGGCTCTTCCCCTTCCTCCGCTGGCTCGATGATGATGCGCCGCTTGTTCTTGTAGTCGCGCCCGAAGCGGATGGTGCCGGAGATCTCGGCGATGATGGCCGCCTCCTTCGGCCGTCGCGCCTCGAACAACTCCGCCACGCGGGGCAAGCCACCGGTGATGTCGCGCGTCTTGGCACTCTCGGTCGGGATGCGAGCCATAACGTCTCCCGCCTTCACATGGGTTCCCGGATCGACCGAGATGATGGCGTCGACCGCGAGCTGGTAGCGCGCCTCGCCGCCGCGGGCCAGCTTCATCAGCTTGTTTTGCTTGTCCTTCACCACGATCGCCGGATGGAGGTCCACCCCGCGAGTGGCACGCCAATCGGTCACCACACGCTTGGCGATCCCGGTTGATTCATCGAGCGCTTCCGACATCGATTGGCCCTCGACCAGGTCTTCGAATCCGACCGTGCCCTCGACCTCGGTGAGGATGGGCCGGGTATACGGATCCCACTCCGCGATGCGCTGGCCACGCCTGATCTTGTCGCCATCCTCGACCAGCACGCGCGCGCCGTATTGGATCCGATGCACCGCCCGTTCGGTCCCGTCGGGATCGACCACGGCGATAACCATGTTGCGAGCCATCGCCACTGTCTGCCCGTCGGAATTCTTCACGACGTTCTTGTTCTTTATCTTGATCGTGCCGTCGAAGTTCGACTCGATCACCGACTGCTCCGAGATCTGGGCAGCGCCACCGATGTGGAACGTGCGCATAGTGAGCTGCGTGCCCGGCTCGCCGATCGATTGCGCGGCGATGACGCCCACCGCCTCGCCCATGTTGACCGGAGTACCGCGGGCAAGATCGCGCCCGTAGCACTTGCCACAGACGCCGGCGCTGGTCTCGCAGGTGAGCACCGAACGGATGCGCAACTCCTGTACGCCGGCCGCGACAATAGCTTCGACCTGCGGTTCTTCCAGTAGCGTGCCGCTCTTTACGATGATTTCGTGCGAGGAAGGATTGCGCACGTCCTCGGCGGTGGTGCGACCGAGGATACGGCTTGCGAGCGAAGCCACCACGGTGCCCGCATCGATGATGGCACGCACCTTGATTCCCGACGACGTGCCGCAGTCCTCCAATGTGATAATGCAGTCCTGCGCCACGTCCACCAGTCGCCGCGTGAGATAGCCCGAGTTCGCCGTCTTGAGTGCGGTGTCGGCGAGTCCTTTGCGCGCTCCATGCGTCGAGTTGAAATACTCGAGCACCGAGAGCCCTTCCTTGAAGTTGCTGATGATCGGACTTTCGATGATCTCCCCCGACGGCTTGGCCATCAGGCCGCGCATGCCGGCGAGCTGGCGCATCTGCTGCGGTGAACCGCGTGCGCCGGAATGCGCCATCATGTAGATCGAATTAACCTCGGCGGCACGCCCGCCGCCGTCGATCCGCTCGACCGAAGAAATTTGACGCATCATTTCCTCGGCGATCTGATCGGTCGCCTTCGACCAGGCATCGACCACCTTGTTGTATTTCTCGCCTTGGGTGATCAGGCCGTCGTTATATTGCTGCTCGAACTCCTTCGCGAGCGTGCGTGTCTGCTCGATAATCTTCCACTTGCTGCTCGGGACAACCATGTCGTCCTTGCCGAAGGAAATGCCGGCCTTGAACGCGTGGTGAAAACCGAGCGCCATGATGCGGTCGCAGAAGATCACCGTCTCCTTCTGTCCGCAGTGGCGGTAGACCTGATCGATCATGCTGGAGATTTCCCGCTTCGTCATGAGCTTGTTGACGAGATCGAAGGAAATCTTCGGGCTCCTCGGCAGCACCTCGCCGAGCATCACGCGTCCCGGCGTCGTCTCATACCAGCGCTGGAAAGGGTTGCCCTTCTCGTCGATGCCTGCCCAGCGGTACTTGATCTTGGTGTGCAGCCCGATCACCTTTTCCTGCAGCGCGTGCTCGACTTCACTGACATTCCTGTAGAACCGGCGCACGGTATTGGTCTTCTTGGAATCGCGCTTGAGCTGTTCCTCGGAATAGAGCTCAAGCTTCCACTCGCGCGGATCGCCCTCACTCATGATCGAGAGATAATAGAGACCGAGCACGATGTCCTGCGACGGCACGATGATGGGCGAGCCGTTCGCGGGATGCAGAATATTGTTGGTCGACATCATCAGCACGCGCGCCTCGAGTTGCGCCTCGAGCGAGAGCGGCACATGCACAGCCATCTGGTCGCCGTCGAAATCGGCGTTGAAAGCCGCGCAGACCAGCGGGTGGAGCTGAATCGCTTTGCCCTCGATCAGCACCGGCTCGAACGCCTGGATGCCGAGGCGATGAAGCGTCGGCGCTCGGTTGAGCAGTACGGGATGCTCGCGAATGACCTCGTCGAGGATATCCCAGACCTCCGGCTTTTCTTTTTCCACGAGCTTTTTCGCCTGCTTCACCGTGGTCGACAGCCCCTTGGCGTCAAGCCGTGAATAGATGAACGGCTTGAACAGCTCGAGCGCCATCTTCTTCGGCAGTCCGCACTGATGCAGCTTGAGCTCGGGACCGACGACGATCACCGAGCGGCCGGAGTAATCGACTCGCTTGCCCAGTAGGTTCTGGCGGAAGCGGCCCTGCTTGCCCTTGAGCATGTCGGCAAGCGATTTGAGCGGCCGCTTGTTCGCGCCGGTAATGACGCGGCCGCGGCGGCCATTGTCGAAAAGCGCGTCCACCGCCTCCTGCAGCATGCGCTTTTCATTACGGATAATAATGTCAGGAGCACGCAGCTCGATCAGCCGCTTCAGTCGGTTGTTGCGATTGATGACGCGGCGATAGAGATCGTTGAGGTCGGAGGTGGCGAAGCGCCCGCCATCGAGCGGGACGAGCGGCCGCAAATCCGGCGGGATCACCGGCACCTGGGTCAGGATCATCCACTCCGGCTTGTTACCGGATTGCTGGAACGCCTCGACGATCTTGAGCCGCTTGGCGATTTTTTTCTTCTTGATGTCGGAATCCGAACTCGCGATTTCGGCACGCAGATCTGTCTGCATCTTGTCGAGGTCGAGCGCCTTGAGCATCTCGCGGATCGCCTCCGCGCCGATCGCGGCAGTGAAGCTGTCCGCGCCGTACTGCTCCTGCGCTGTGAGGTATTCCTCCTCGCTGAGCAGCTGGCGATCCTGCAGCGGAGTCAGTCCCGGCTCGAGCACGACGTAACTCTCGAAATAGAGAATACGCTCGAGCGACTTGAGCGTCATGTCGAGCAGAAGCCCGATGCGCGAGGGCAGCGACTTGAGAAACCAGATGTGGGCTACTGGCGAGGCCAGCTCGATGTGTCCCATGCGCTCGCGCCGCACGCGCGAGAGGGTAACCTCGACCGAGCACTTCTCACAGATGATGCCCTTGTACTTCATGCGCTTGTACTTGCCGCACAAGCATTCATAGTCCTTGATCGGACCGAAGATGCGCGCGCAGAACAAGCCATCCCGCTCCGGCTTAAAGGTGCGGTAGTTGATGGTTTCCGGCTTTTTGATTTCACCGTACGACCAGGACAGAATCTTTTCCGGGCTCGCAATCGAGATGCGGATCTGGTCGAAGACCTGAGCCGGCACCTGCGGGCTGAAAAGATTCATGATCTCTTGATTCATAGTTCTCTCCGTTTCAGACCACGGATATCCGCATAGGGCTCGCGCCCATTCCTGCCCGTCGTCCGCCTCTGTCCTCGGCTACTCGGCAGCCTCCGCGATGTCGCCGCCCGATCCTTGCCGCTGCTGCTTCGAATTGTGCAGATCAACATTGAGACCAAGCGAACGCATCTCCTTGACCAGCACGTTGAACGATTCCGGAATACCGGCTTCGAACGTGTCATCGCCGCGGACGATTGCCTCGTAAACCTTCGTGCGGCCGGCAACGTCATCCGACTTGACGGTCAACATCTCCTGCAGCGTGTAGGCGGCGCCATAGGCTTCGAGCGCCCACACCTCCATTTCGCCGAAACGTTGGCCGCCGAATTGCGCCTTTCCGCCCAGCGGCTGCTGGGTGACAAGGCTGTACGGGCCGATCGACCGCGCATGGATCTTGTCATCGACGAGGTGATGCAGCTTCATCATGTAGATGAAGCCGACCGTCACCTCACGATCGAAAGTCTCGCCGGTGCGTCCGTCATAAAGCGTCACCTGGCCCGAATGATCGAGCCCGGCGAGATCGAGCATCTTCTCGATATCGCCCTCCTTGGCGCCGTCGAAGACCGGGGTCGCGATCGGCACCCCGTGGCGCAAATTGGTTCCGAGCTCAACCAACTCCTGCTCGGCCAATGACTTGATCGTCTCGTCATCGCCGTAAATCCGCTTGAGCGTGTCCTTCAGCGGACGCGTGTCGCGTTTGCCATAGTACGCATCCACCGCTTGACCGATCCTCAAGCCGAGCCCGGCGCAGGCCCATCCAAGATGGGTCTCGAGAATCTGCCCGACGTTCATTCGACTGGGCACACCTAGAGGATTGAGCACGATGTCGACCGGGGTGCCATCTTCGAGAAATGGCATGTCCTCGATCGGCACGATCTTCGACACCACACCTTTGTTGCCGTGCCGCCCCGCCATCTTGTCGCCGGGCTGAATCTTGCGCTTCACCGCGACGAAGACCTTGACCATCTTCATCACGCCAGGCGGGAGCTCATCTCCGCGCTGCAGCTTCTCGACCTTGTCCAGGAACCGCTGCTCGAGTCCTTTCTTCGACTCGTCGTACTGTTTGCGGATAGCCTCGATCTCGGCCATCAGCTTGTCGTTCGGCGAGGCGAACTGCCACCATTGAGACCGCGGGTACTCTTCGAGCACTGCGCGGGTGATCTTGGAATCCTTCTTGAAGCCCTTGGGCCCTGCGATGCCTTGACGACCTTCCAGCATCTCGGCCAGACGGCCGTACACGTTGCGGTCGAGGATCGCCTGCTCGTCGTCGCGGTCTTTGGCCAAGCGCTCGATCTCTTCGCGCTCGATGGCGAGCGCACGCTCGTCCTTCTCCACGCCGTGACGGTTGAAGACGCGAACCTCGACCACCGTTCCCTGCACGCCCGGCGGCACGCGCAACGACGTGTCGCGCACATCGGAGGCTTTCTCGCCAAAAATCGCGCGCAGCAGCTTCTCCTCCGGAGTCATCGGGCTTTCACCCTTCGGCGTGATCTTGCCGCATAGGATGTCGCCGGCGCGGACCTCGGCCCCGATGTAGACGATCCCCGCCTCGTCCAGATTCTTCAGCGCCTCTTCGGAGACGTTGGGGATATCACGGGTGATCTCCTCCGGTCCGAGCTTGGTGTCGCGCGCCATCACCTCGAATTCCTCGATGTGGATCGAGGAGAAGACATCGTCCTTGACGATGCGCTCGGAGAGAAGGATCGAGTCCTCGAAGTTGTAGCCGTTCCAGGGCATGAAGGCGACCAACACGTTGCGGCCGAGCGCGAGCTCACCGAGCTCGGTCGAGGGACCATCCGCAATGATGTCGCTCTTGGTCACCAGGTCGCCCATCTTCACCAGCGGCCGCTGGTTGATGCAGGTGTTCTGGTTCGAGCGTTGGAATTTCATCAGCCGATAGATGTCGACGCCCGGTTTGGTCGGGTCGGATTCTTCGGTCGCACGTACCACGATGCGCGTTGCGTCGACCTGATCGACGATTCCCGTGCGCCGTGCTGCAATCGAGGCGCCGGAGTCACGCGCCACCACGCCTTCCATTCCGGTGCCCACGAAAGGCGCCTCGGCGCTCAGCAGGGGCACCGCCTGGCGCTGCATGTTGGAGCCCATCAACGCGCGGTTGGCGTCATCGTTCTCCAGAAATGGAATGAGCGCCGCCGCCACCGAGACCAGCTGCTTCGGCGACACGTCCATGAAATCGACCTTGTCGGCCGCAACCATCTGCACGTCGCCGGCGTGGCGACATACGACCAGGTCTTCGGTGAAGCGCCCGCGATTGTCGACCGGGGCGTTCGCTTGCGCGACCGTGTAACGCGCTTCCTCCATCGCCGAGAGATAGATGACCTCATCGGTGACGCGGCCATCCTTGACCTTGCGATAGGGCGTCTCGACGAATCCGTACTTGTTCACGCGCGCATAAGTGGCGAGCGAGTTGATGAGGCCGATGTTGGGCCCCTCCGGCGTCTCGATCGGGCAGATGCGGCCATAATGGGTGGGATGCACGTCGCGCACTTCAAAGCCGGCGCGCTCGCGCGTGAGGCCACCCGGCCCGAGTGCCGACAATCGCCGCTTGTGCGTGATCTCCGACAGCGGGTTGGTCTGGTCCATGAACTGGCTGAGCTGGGAGGAGCCGAAGAACTCACGCACCGCGGCTGCCGCCGGCTTCGCGTTGATGAGGTCCTGCGGCATCACGGTGTCGATGTCGACCGAGGACATGCGCTCCTTGATTGCCCGCTCCATGCGCAGGAGCCCGATACGATACTGGTTCTCCATCAGCTCGCCGACCGAGCGCACCCGGCGGTTGCCGAGGTGATCGATGTCGTCGATCTCGCCTTTGCCGTCGCGCAGATCGACCAGAGTGCGAATCACCGCGATGATGTCTTCCTTGCGCAGCACACGCACGGTGTCGGGCGCGTCGAGATCCAGCCGCATGTTCATCTTGACGCGGCCTACCGCGGAGAGGTCATAGCGCTCGGAATCGAAGAACAGCGACTGAAACATATTCTGCGCCGTATCGAGCGTCGGCGGCTCGCCCGGCCGCATCACACGATAGATGTCGAACAGCGCGTCCTCACGCGTAATGTTCTTGTCGACATTGAGGGTATTGCGGATGTAGGCGCCCACATTGACGTGGTCGATGTCGAGCAGCGGCAATTCCTTGTAGCCAGCCTCGTTCAGCATCTTAAGATTCTTCTCGCTGATCTCCTCGCCCGCTTCCGCGAAGATCTCGCCGGTCTTCAGGTTGACGATATCTTCCCCGATATACTGACCGACCAACTCCTGATCGGTCATGCGCAGCGCCTTGAGACCCTTTTCGCCGAGTTGGCGCGCTTGGCGCACAGTGAGCTTCTTGCCGGCCTCCAGCACCACCTTCCCGGAATCGGCGTCGACGAGATCGTTGATCGCCTTGTATCCGCGGAATCGGTTGGCATCGAACGGCACGCGCCAGCCGTCCTTCTGCCGCTTGTAGATGACCTTGCGGTAAAAAGTGTTGAGGATTTCCTCAGCATCCATGCCGAGGGCGTAAAGTAGCGACGTCACCGGGATCTTCCGGCGCCGATCGATACGCGCATAGACGATGTCCTTGGCATCGAATTCGATGTCGAGCCAGGAACCGCGATAGGGGATGATACGCGCGGCGAACAGAAGTTTGCCCGACGAATGGGTCTTGCCCTTATCGTGATCGAAAAAGACGCCCGGTGAACGATGCATCTGCGAAACGATCACGCGCTCGGTGCCGTTGACGACAAAGGTGCCGTTGTTGGTCATGAGCGGGATATCGCCCATGTAGACATCCTGCTCCTTGATGTCCTTCACCGACTTGGCGCCTGTCTCCTCGTCGACATCGAACACAATCAGACGCAGCGTCACTTTGAGGGGCGCGGCATAGGTCATGCCGCGCTGGCGGCACTCGTCGACGTCGTATTTGGGATGCTCGAATTCGTACTTGACGAATTCGAGCATCGACGTATTGGAAAAATCGGAGATCGGGAACACCGACTTGAACACGGCCTGCAGGCCCTCGTCAGGCCGTCCGCCTACCGGTTCCCGGACCAGCAGGAATTGGTCGTAGGACGCCTTTTGAACCTCGATGAGGTTCGGCATCTCTGCGACTTCCTGGATTTTCCCGAAAAACTTGCGAACGCGCTTGCGACCCGTAAACGTCTGCGCCATCTCATCTCTCTCGTTGTCGCGTTGTCGAACCGTCGGGCCCGGGACGACTCTCCGGAAGGCCGCAATCCATCGCGACCATCAGGACAAGCGTCGAGAGCCCTTCTCCTATGCGATTCGGCTGGTCGCCGAAGCGCTAACTCTCCGCCGCCGTCCGGCAGAGATATGGATGATTCCGGAGTTTGGGCACCCCGGCATCGCTTGCACCCAATTCACGCTTACTTGAGTTCCACCTTGGCGCCGGCCTTTTCCAACTGCGCCTTCACCTTCTCGGCCTCGTCCTTGGTCACGCCTTCCTTGACCGGCTTGGGCGCGCCCTCGACCAGATCCTTCGCCTCCTTGAGGCCCAAGCCGGTGAGCGCGCGCACTTCCTTGATCACTTCGATCTTTTTCTCGCCGATGGCGGTGAGCACGACGTTGAATTCGGTTTGCTCTTCGGCCGGAGCGGCAGCCGCGCCACCCGGAGCGGCCGCCACCGCCACGGCGGCAGCCGCCGAGACGCCCCACTTCTCTTCGAGCAGTTTCGCAAGGTCTGCGGCCTCGAGCACAGTGAGTTTCGACAGGTCGTCGACGAGTCTTTGCAAATCAGCCATTTGACACCCTTATGAGTTCGAACCGATCGAGTTTGCGGTGCAGATCATGCCGTCTCGCTCTTGGCGGCATAGGCCTGAACCACGCGGGCGAGCTTGGCCGCCGGCGCATTGACGAGCTGTGCGATTTTGGTGGCCGGCGCCTGAATGAGGCCGATGATTTTAGCCCGCAATTCGTCGAGCGACGGCAGCGCGGCGAGCGCCTTGATCCCATTGGGATCGAGCGCGGTGTTGCCCATCGCTCCGCCCAGGATCACGAACTTGTCGTTGGCCTTGGCGAAATCTGCGGCGACCTTAGGTGCAGCCAGCGGATCGCCGGAATAGGCGATCAGAGTGGGACCCTTGAGCAGAGGAACAATCAGCGCTGCATCGGTTCCCTCGAGCGCGAGCTTGGCGAGGCGGTTCTTGGCGACCTTCACCGCCGCACCCGCTTGCTTCATCTGCCTGCGCAGCGTCTGCATCTGAGCCACGTTGAGTCCGGAATAATGAGCGACCACGACCACATTGGTGGCTTTAAAGACACCGTTGAGCGTCGTGACGAGTTCTTTCTTAGCCGCTCGATCCACTGCAAACTCTTTCCCGTTGGCGACCCTTGCACGCGCCGCCCCGTTACGGCCCGCTGTCCTGGCTTAACGCTGCACAAACGCAGACAGGACGGCGCTGCTCAAATCCTGCCCCTCAAGCGCACCATCAGCCGCACCCGGAACTCGAGGTTCAAACCGGTCGCGGGGCTCTCGGCCCCAAAACGGTCTCCCCCGTCTGTGCAGGCGACTGACATCAAGCCGCGAAACGGCACCTGCAGTCTCGGACAGGACGCACTTCCGGAAACCGCCGGAAGTGGCAGACGCGCCAGGGAAAAGCTCGCGATTGGCTTGGGCTCCTTTCAGAGAAATCCCGCAGGATGCCCAAAAGGAATAAGTCCCGACCGGCATGTTTTCCTTGAAGCGCGCAAAGGCGCGCCGACAAACCAGGGCCGGCACGCCCTGACCCCTATGTAGAGCGTTCTGGCGGGTTTGCCAAGCACGAAACGCGCAAATGCCGCGATTTTTGCGCGGCCGCCGTAGGTCCAAATTTGGTCATTGCCGCCCGCTAGGAGAACGACATCGGGACTTGTATGGCAGCCAAGACGGGGGGCTAGCGGATGGTACAACGTCTGAGCGTTGGGGTGCTCCTGGCCGCGTCGCTTCTCTATTTCTCTGGCGCGGCCTGCGCGCAGATCGGGACACGCCCCGAGGTAAGGCAAATCCAGCTGACCGACAAACAGGTGCAGGGCATCATTGCCGCACAAAAGGATGTCTCGACGGTCTTCGACAAAATCCAGGCGCCGCCGACCGACGAGCTGCCCCCGGCAGTTCTTGCCGAGCTCGACGCCGTCGCCAAGAAGCACGGGTTCAAGGATTTCAACGACTATGACGAGGTGCTCGGGAACATCACCATGGTGATGACGGGCATCGATCCCAAGACCAAGGCCTTCACCGAACCGGCGGCTGCGATCAAGCAGGAAATTGCGGACGTCACCGCAAACAAGACAATCCCAGCGGCTGAAAAGAAACAAATGCTGGAGGAGCTGAACGAAGCGCTGAAGGCAGCGCAGCCCATTCAGTTTCCCGGCAACATTGACCTCGTGAAAAAATATTACGACAAGATCGACGCCGCGCTTAATTAGCGCGTATCACCACAGCACAATTGGCAATCCTCGGTTCGGCGACGCTGCCGCGGGCTCCGAACAACAGGCGCCGGTGCGAATGGAGGCCAGCTCACGCGCCTGTTCACCGATGCTGCGTCGGGACCGCGCAGGTGATAAGACAAACCGGAGAAACGGAACGGGAGGAAGCACCATGGCCTCGTCAGCCAATCGCATCCTCGCAACCCAT
>WNGL01010318.1_pt1 | contig 10784 bp, 10 predicted proteins | sample 5400591 | NCBI WGS metagenome assembly WNGL01 (sample SAMN13153377, study PRJNA577476) | soil metagenome | isolation source: 80 cm soil or saprolite under Garry oak tree replicate 1 | place: USA:California | collected 2016-06-15
GCATACTCGGCGGAAGTCCTGGGGCCGCCGCGCCGAGCCTCTTGCTCGATCTCGTCCATCAGCTCTTCGAAATCGTGGCTCATCGAAGTGGCCTCGCTCGCGTGCAGTCTGCGGGAGAGTATGTGCGTCGCCACATCACCGATCAAGGGCGCCGGTGCCGCCAGTCGGCCAGGATTCGAGCTCGTGCGTCACCGAGGACAGGGATCCCACCATGGCCCCCTGTCACTCGCGGCGAAGCCACGCGACCGTGGCACGCGTGATCGGTAGGCCGCGGCGAGCGTCTGCGGGGAGCACCGGGCGTGTACCCCATCGGCGTGGCCTACTCGAACCTCGCCGTGTCGGAGGGGTCGGGAGCGATCTGCGTTCCGTGAGCGGTTTGTTCCGGCGGGACATCTGGTGCCCGGCGAAGGCACTTCGCGGGCGCGAGGGGGGCCCTCATGGCCGTGTCGGGGCGATTCTCAAACGCGCACCCGTTCCCGCGCGTACGCGACCGTCTCGTGCGCCGCCTCGTCGAGGGGCGTCGCGAGATCGCCGAAGCGCGCGCGAAAGCGCGCGTCGTCGACCAGGTACGGCTCCTCCCACTGGTAGGCCATCTCGCGCAGCTCGCGGACGATCGGGACGACGAGCCCTGCCGCCGCGACCGCGAGCGGGGGCATCCGCCGGATCGGGATGGGCCGGCCGAGCGCGGCCGCGCAGCGCGCCACGAGCTCGCGCGCGGTGATCGCGGGGGCGCAGGGCAGCATCCAGAGCCCGCCCGCGCCGGCGTCGAGCCCGAGGGTGGCGAGGCCGGCCGCCACGTCGCGGCTGAAGTGGAAGGTGTGGCGCACGTCGGGGTTCGCGAAGAGAAATCCGGTCTTGCCGGCGAGCACCCGCGGCCAGAACCGCGCGCCGAGGAAGGAGCCCTCCCACGCGCCCGGGCCGAAGAAGTCCGACGCGCGGCCGACCGCGACTCGCACCTCGCCGCGCCGCGCCGCCGCGAACAGGTCGTCGGAGAGCCGCGCGCGGATCTCGCCCTTGCGCGAGCAGGGCGCCTGGGGCGTGTCCTCGTTCATCGGGTGCCCGCCGGTCCGCCCGTACGCGTACAGGTTGTCGAGCACCACCAGCCGCGCGCCGGCGCGCCCGGCGCCCGCGACGAGGTTCGCCTGGATCCGGGGGAGCGTCTCCGCCCAGACCTTCGCGAAGTACGGCGAGTTGATGCAGTGGTAGGCCGCCTCGGCGCCGCGGGTCGCCTCCGCGACGAAGGCCGGGTCCATCGCGTCGCCGTGGACCGCCTCGACGCCCTCGACCGCCACCGGCGCGGGCGAGCGGCGGACGATGCGCACGCGCTTCCCGGCGGCGCGGAGCCTCGCGGCGAGGAGCGGGCCGATCTGGCCCGCCCCGAAGACGACGTGGAGCGTGGCGTCCGACATGTGACCGACCCCTCTCCCCAGCCCTCTCCCCCCGCTGGTGCGGGGGGCGAGGGAGCACCTACAGCCGCAGCCCTCTCCCCCCGCGAGGGAGCACCTACCGGCCGCAGCCCTCTCCCCCGGTGGTGCGGGACGAGAGGGAGTACCTAGAGCCGCTCGTCGATCGCGCGGTTGCTCATCAGATCGGCCGCGCCGTTCTCCTCGCGTGGGATGTGCCGGACCTGGATGAACGAGAAGCCCTGGAGGAGCTGGCGCGCCTCGTCGTGGAGCGGCCGGAGGTGCTCGGCCTTCACCTGGTACTCGCCCGCGAGCTGCTTCACGAGGAGCTCCGAGTCCGAGTAGACCTCGAGCTCCTTGATGCCCATCGCCCGCGCCCGCTTGAGGCCGAGGATGAGCCCCATGTACTCCGCGACGTTGTTGGTCGAGTCGCCGAGGAACTTGCCGATCTTCGCGACGATGTGGCCGTCGGGGTTCAGGATCACCGCGCCGGCGCCGGCCGGGCCCGGATTCCCGCGCGCCGCGCCGTCGGTGTAGAGCCGCGTCCGCTTCGCCAGCTCCGCCTGCTCGGCGGCCTGGACCGCCTGGCGCTCGCGCTCCTCGGCGGCGGCCCGCTCGCGGCGGCGCTGCTCGCGCTCGGACTTCGAGAGGTCCATCGCCTCGTCGATCTCCTCGGCGGCGCGCTGCGCGGCCTTCTCGACGTCGGTCTGCTTGCGGACCTTGATGCCCTTCGAGCCGGCGCCGGGGACGGCCTCCTTCGACTTCTCGAGCTCCTCGATCCGGTCCGCGGCCGCGGTGAGGATCTTCCCGAGCGTGTCGCGGTCGTACCCCTTGTAGCGCTGGAGCGTCAGGGGCAGCTGCTCGTTCGCCGCGAGGAAGCGGAGGAGCTCCGCGAGGATGGGCTTCGCCACGGGGCCTAGGCGGGCGACGGCGCGGGCGGGTTCACCGCCTCGGCCGAGTAGATGATGCGGTGGCAGCTCGGGCAGGTCTCGATCGAGTTCGCCCGCTGCAGGGTGATGGCGAGCTGGGGCGGGATGTTGCGGTTGCAGCCCTTGCACGTCATCCCGACGATCGGCGCGATCGCGACACCGGCGCGGCGGCGCTTGATGTTCTCGTACTTCGCGAGCAGGGACGGGTCCACCTGCTTCACCGCGTCGCCGCGGCGCGCCTCGAGCGCGGCGAGCTTCTCGTCGGCCTGGGCGCGCTCCTTCGCGACCTCCTCGACCGCGGCCTGGGCGGCGGCCTCGCAATCGGAGAGCTCCTCGTCGCGCGCGTCGAGCGCCGCCTTGATCTCGCCGGCCTGCGTGACGAGCTCCTTCAGCGCCTCCGACTGACCGTCGTTCGTCTTCTTCGCGATCTCGATCTCGCGGGACAGGGCAGCGTACTCGCGGGGGGTGCGGATCTCGCCGAGCCGCCCCTCCCACTTCTTCACCTTGTCGCGCTCCATGCCGAGCAGGGTCTCGAGCTGGCGGCGCTCGCGCTCGTTGGCGTCGAGCCTCGCCTGCTCCTGCTCCCACGCCTTCTTGGCGGCGGTGACGCCCGCCTCGAGCGCGGCCTGCCGCGCGGGGAACGCGGCGAGGGTGGTCTTGATCTCGTGCAGATCGAGGTCGATCTGCTGCAGCTCTTCCAGCGCCTTCAGCTTTTCACGCAGCGACGACAAGGCCTTGCTCCCTCCGACAGAACGTCTTCATGGGCCCACCAGGATTCGAACCTGGATCCGATCGGTTATGAGCCGACAGCTCTGGCCGTTGAGCTATGGGCCCTGCGTTCGTTCCCGGCGCGCAACCGTCTATCACGTTTCGACCTCCAGCCGCCTCTAGCTCTCGACGAAGCTCTTGAGCCGCTTCGAGCGCGAGGGGTGCCGCAGCTTCCGGAGCGCCTTCGCCTCGATCTGGCGGATGCGCTCGCGGGTGACCTCGAAGTCCTGGCCGACCTCCTCGAGGGTGTGATCGCTCTTCTCTCCGATGCCGAAGCGCATCCGGAGGACCTTCTCCTCGCGCGGGGTGAGCGTGGCGAGCACCTTCCTCGTCTGCTCGGCGAGGTTCATGTTGATGACCGCGTCCGACGGGGAGACGAGCGACTTGTCCTCGATGAAGTCTCCGAGGTGGCTGTCCTCCTCCTCGCCGATGGGGGTCTCGAGGCTGATCGGCTCCTTCGCGATCTTGAGGACCTTCCGCACCTTGTCGAGCGGCAGCTCCATCTTCTCCGCGATCTCCTCCGGGCTCGGCTCGCGCCCGAGCTCCTGCACGAGGTACCGGCTCGTCCGGATGAGCTTGTTGATCGTCTCGATCATGTGGACGGGGATGCGGATCGTCCTCGCCTGGTCGGCGATCGCGCGGGTGATGGCCTGCCGGATCCACCACGTCGCGTACGTCGAGAACTTGTAGCCGCGCTTGTACTCGAACTTGTCCACCGCCTTCATGAGGCCGATGTTGCCCTCCTGGATGAGGTCCAGGAACTGCAGGCCGCGGTTCGTGTACTTCTTCGCGATCGAGACGACGAGCCGGAGGTTCGCCTCCACGAGCTCGGTCTTCGCGCGCTCCGCCCGGTGCTCGCCCTCGCTGATGGCGCGGTAGGTGCGGCGCAGGTCCTCGGCCGACACCTCGCGGCGCTGCAGGGCGGCGTCCTCCTCGCCCGGGTTCGCCTCCTCCTCGACGCGCCGGATCTTGCGGACGGCGCTGCGGAGCGAGCGATCGACCTCCTCGAGCTCGTCCATCGACGAGCGGAGCTTCTTCGCGATCTTCTTCCGCTCGGCCTCGTCCTCGCGCGAGTCGCGCAGCAGGCGGGCGAGCTCGCGCCAGGGGATGCCGATCCGGCGCTCGGCCTCCAGCCGGTCGCGGTCGGCCTCCTCCAGCCGCTTGATGAAGCCCTTCAGCTTGAGGACGATCCGGTCGATCTGCTTCTTGTTGAGCTGGATGGCGTCGAGGTTCTCCATCATGTCGACCTCGATCGCCTTGATGTCGTTGCGCAGCTCGCGCCGCTTCACCTCCGACATCTTCTTCGTCGCGAGCGTCTCGCGCTGGCGGGCGACGTCCCGGTCGAGCTTGCGAATCCGGTCGATGTGCTTCAGCACGTGCTCGACCTTCTTCTCCTCCTCCTTCGGGATCCGCGGCTTCTCCGGCTCGCCCGTGGCGACGACGACGGCCTCGCCCTCGCCCGGGGTCTCGACCTCCGCAGCCTCCTCTTCGGCCTCCTCCTCGCGCTCGGCCTGCGCCTCGTCGCCCGCGTCCTTCACGATCTCGCGGACGCGGATCTTGCCCTTCTTGAGCCGCTCGCCGAGCTCCAGGATCTCGCGGATGGCGATGGACGACGAGAGGACCGCGCCGAGCACCTCGCGCTCGCCCACCTCGATCCGCTTCGCGATCTCGACCTCGCCCTCGCGGGTGAGCAGGGAGACCGACCCCATCTTGCGGAGATACATCCGGACGGGGTCGTTGGACTTGCCGTAGCCGGCGTCCTCCTCCTCCTCCTTCTCGTCCTCCTCGGCCTTCGCCTCCGGCTTCTGCGGCGGCTCGTCCGGCAGCTTCATCTTCTTCTCGGCGCCGTCCACGACCTCGATGTCGTGCTCGCCGAACATCGACATCACGTCGTCGATCTGGTCGGAGCTCGTGTCCGACGGCAGGGCGTCGTTCACCTCGTCGTAGGTGAGGAAGCCCTTCTCGCGGCCGCGCTCCATGAGCGCCTTCACCTCGGTGCGCTCGGTGATGTCGCTCATGTCGTCGGCGGGGAGCTCGTCGTCGTCCTCCTCCTCGGCGTCGTCCTTCTCCTTCTCCTTCTCCTCCTCGGCGTCGAGGTGCTCCTCGTCGTACGGGCGGGAGGCCTTCCGGAGCTTCGGGCCCTTCTCGCCCTTGCCCGGCTTCTCGGCCTTCGCGGGCTTCTCGAGCTTGGCCGCCTTCACGCCCCGGGCGGCCTCGGCGGGCGGCGCGGCCTTGAGATCCTTCTTCTTCGCGCCCTTCTCGGGGACGACCGGCGTCTCGGCGCGCGCCACGGCCGCGGCCTTCGCCTTCTTCGCGGCCCTCTCGATCTTGTCGCGGCGGTCCTTCTTCGGCGTCGACCGCTTCGCCGGCGCGGCCTTCTTCGTCGCCTTCTTCTGGGCGTGGCGCTTCTTCGTCATGTCGGTCCCGTCCTCGAGGCGGCTCGGCTGCTCGGTGCTCTGTGTAACGGCTCCCGGTCCGGCGAGCCCGCTCAACTACTCCAGAATCCTTCGGCGCTGCGGTTTCATCCGCCGCTCCGCTCCATCGTGCGGAGCCGCTTCTCCAGATCGCTGCGGCGTCGCGCCGCCACCTGCGCCGCGAGGGCCAACTCCTGCTCGACGGGCGCACCCTTCTTCGCGACGAGTGCGAGCAGGCGGTCCTGCTCCGTTCGCACCGCCTCGATCGTCGCCTTCGTCGCGGCCTTCCGGAGCTCCCGCTCCGCCGCATCCCTCGGAGGACGGGCGGGCCCGGCGATCTCTCCCACCCGCCGGACCGTCGCCGCGTCCGCCGCCTCGGCCAGCCGGGCGAGCGCCTCCTCGGTGGAGACCGTCCCCCCGATGAGGGCGCGGGCCAGCTCCGCGAGGGGCCCACCCGGGAGGAGCCCGGCGAGCCCCTCCTCCTCCGCCACCGGCCCCAGGTCCGGGAACGCGGCGAGCAGGCCGAGCGCGTCCGCGGCCGGCCCCGGGAGGAGGATCCTCGACCGCGAGGCGGCGCGGGGGCTGGCGGGCCGCTGCGGCGGGACGGGCGCCTTCCCCGCTCCCGGCCTCGGGGACGAGGCCGGACGGCCCTCGCCCGAGAGCTCCTGGCGCAGGGCCGCGAGGTCGAGGTCGAGCCGCTTCGCGATCGCGTCCTCGAAGACGGAACGCGCGAGACCCTCCGGCATCATCCGCACGAACGGCGCGAGCTCGCGGACCGCGGCGACCTTCGCCTCGAGCGGCGCCTCGCGCGGCTTCCCGGCGCAGGTACGCTCGACCGCCCGCTCGACGAGGAAGGTGGAGAGCGGCGTCGCGGCGGCGAGCAGCGCGTCCATCCCGGCCTTGCCGTGGGCGCGCGCGTAGTCGTCGGGGTCGACCTTCCCCTGCTCCGACGGCAGCACCGCGACCTTGCCCGCGAGCCCCGCAGGGAAGAGCGCGGCCGCCGCCTTCGCGGGCGCGGCGAGCCCGGCCGCGTCGCCGTCGAAGAGGATCGTCACCTCGCGGCAGTCGCAGCGCTGGAGGAGCTCGACGTGCTCGGGGGTGAGCGCGGTGCCGCACACCGCCACCGCGCCGGCGACGCCGGCCTGGTGCAGGCCGATCACGTCGAAGTAGCCCTCGACGAGGACGGCGTGGCGGGTCTTGCGGATGGTCTCGCGGGCGAGGTCGAGCCCGTAGAGCACGCGGGACTTCTTGTAGGCCGGCGTCTCGGGCGTGTTGATGTACTTCGCCCCCTTCTCGTCCTTGGACGAGCCCGGGAGCGTGCGCCCGCCGAAGCCGATCACCTGGCCGTCCATCGCCGCGATGGGGAACATGAGCCTGTTGCGAAAGCGGTCGTACGCGCCGCCCTTCTCCCTCTGGATGGTCAGCCCGGCCCGGAGCAGCGCCTCCGCGCCCACTCCCTTGTCCGCGAGCCGCCGCGGCAGGTCGTTCCACTCGTCTGCCGCGACGCCGAGGCGGAACCGCTTCACCGCCTCCTCGCCCACCCCGCGCTCCGCGAGGTACCCCTGCGCCTCCGCGCCGAACCGGCTCTGGAGCCGCGCCGCCCAGTACCGCGCGGACGCGTCGCACGCGACCGCGATCTCGTTCCGCTCCTTCCGCCGCCGCTGCTGCTCGACGGACTCCTCCCCGGCCTCCGGGATCTCGACCCCCACCTCGCGCGCGAGATCCCTCACGACGTCCGGGAACTCCTTCCCCTCGAGCTTCTGCAGGAACCCGAACACGTCACCGTAGGCTCCGCAGCCGTAGCACTTGAAGTGCTTGTCCTCCGGGTAGACGTGGAAGCTCGGCGTCCGCTCCCCATGGAACGGGCAGTTGCCCTTCCACGTCCGGCCCGACCTCTTCAGCTCCATGTGGCGGCCGATCACCGCCACGACGTCGACGCGGCCGCGAATCTCGTCGATCACCGCGTCCGGAATCAGGAGGGCTCCTCCGCCCGGCGCCGCCTACTTGCCGGAGAGCCGCGCCTTCACGAGCTCGGACACGGCCGAGCCCTCCGCGCGCCCCTGGACCTCGGGGAGGAGCGCCTTCATCACCTTCCCCATGTCCTTCATGCCTTGCGCGTCCACCGCCGCGACCGCGGCGTCGACCTTCGCCCGGAGCTCGTCCTGCGAGAGCTGCTGGGGGAGGTACGCCTGGAGGATCACGATCTCCTTCTCCTCCTTCTCGGCGAGCTCGGGGCGATTGCCGGCCTTGTACTGCTCGGCCGCGTCGCGCCGCCGCTTCACCTCGGAGGAGATGACCGAGTAGATCCCCGCGTCGTCGAGCGGCTTCATGAGCTCGATCTCGCGGTACTTGATGGCGCTCTTCAGCATGCGGATCGTGTCGAGCCGCAGCTGCGCCTTCTCGCGCATCGCGGTCTTGAGATCCTGGTCGAGCCGTTCCTTGAGGCTCATGGCGCGGGCCTCAGGTCCTAGAAGGACTTGCGGCTCTTCTTCATCGCCCGCTTCTTCGCAGCGAGCGCCTTCTTCTTCTTCTTCACCGAGGGCTTCTCGTAGTGCTCGCGCTTGCGGATCTCCGACAGGATCCCCGCCTTCTCGCACTGCTTCTTGAAGCGCTTCATCGCGTTCTCGAAGGACTCGCCGTCCTTCACACGCACACCGGTCATTCGGGATCCTCTCGGCTTTCTTGCAACGGTCCTGGGCTCGAAACGCAAACGAGCCGGGCCCCTTCGGGGCGCCCGGCTCATCCGCGATTGGAACGGCTTCCTAGCGCGAAATCCCCTCCGCGGTCAAGGGTTTCCGGGCCTGTGGCGGCGCTCGAGCACCGCGTACACCTCGGCCGGGGTGACGTCGGCCGACGCGAGCAGCACGAACAGATGGTAGAGCAGGTCCGCCGCCTCGTGGGCGAGGTGATCCTTCGTGTCGTGGCCCGCGACGAGGGCCTGGTGGGCCTCGTTCACCTCGTAGGCCTCCTCGATGATCTTCCGGCGGATCCGGGGCGGCGCCTCGAGGAGCTGCCGCGTGTAGCTCTTCGTGGCGGTGTCATCCGCCCTCCGGGACTCGATCGTCGCCCACAGCTGGGCGAGGAAACGCTCGTCTGGCATCTGCCGCTCTCCTCAGGGTCTGACGTCGATCCCGCGCTGGATGAGGTAACGCTTCGCCTCGTCCACGGTGTGCTTTCCGTCGTGGAAGATCGAGGCCGCGAGGGCCGCGTCCGCGATCTCGAGCCCCTGGGCGAGGTGCTCGAGGGTCCCGACGCCGCCCGAGGCGATGACGGGGATGGTGACCGCGGCGCAGACCTTCTCGAGGAGCTCGAGGTCGTAGCCCGCGAGGGTCCCGTCCCGATCCATGCTGGTGAGGAGCAGCTCGCCCGCGCCGCGCGCCGCGACCTCGCGCGCCCAGGCGATCCCCTCGACGCCGGTCGGCTTCGAGCCGCCCGCGACGTGGACCTCCCACTCCTGGGGCCGGGAGCCGGCGCGGCGCTTCACGTCGATCGCCACCACGAGCGCCTGCGCCCCCGCGATCCGCGAGAGCCGGTCCACGAGCGAGGGATCCTTCACGGCGGCGCTGTTCACCGAGACCTTGTCCGCGCCGGCGCGGAGGAGGCTCACGAAGTCCTCCTCCGAGCGCACCCCGCCGCCGACGGTGAGCGGCGCGAAGACGCGCTTCGCCGTCCGCTCGACGAGGGCGACGAGGGTCCCCCGGTTCTCGAGGGTCGCCGCGATGTCGAGGTAGGTCACCTCGTCGGCGCCCTGCTGGTCGTAGCGGGCGGCGGCCTCGACTGGGTCGCCGGCGTCGCGGAGGTTCTTGAAGTGGACCCCCTTCACGACCCGCCCGTCCTTCACGTCGAGGCAGGGGATGATCCGCTTCGCGGGCATCAGTTCCTCCGGGGGAGTGCTCGGCTCCCCCACGCTTCGCAGGGGGAGCCTGCGCTCCCCCGGGCCCCCTGCTCGCTCCGGAGCAGCCTCATCCGGCTGCCCCTTCGCTCGCCTCGCGAATCGCGTCGGCGAGACGGATCCGCCCCTCGTAGAGCGCCTTCCCGACGATGACGCCGGCGAGGCCCGCCGCCTTGCAGGCGCGGACGTCGGCGAGGCCCGCGACGCCGCCGGAGGCGACGACCTGCACGCCGGCCTCCGCCTGGAGCGCCCGGGCGCCCTCGACGTCCACCCCGGTGAACATGCCGTCCCGGCCGACGTCGGTGTACTCGACGAAGGAGACGCCGGCGGCCTTCACCCGCTGCGCGACGTCCACCGCCTTGAGGCCGGTGCCGGCGACCCAGCCCGCGATCTTCACCTCGCCGTTCCGGGCGTCGATCCCGGTCCGGACGCGGCCGGGGAACTTCCGGCACGCCTCCTCGACGAGGCCGAGCCGCTCGACCGCGGCGGTCCCGAGAACGACGTACTTCACGCCGAGGGCGAGCACCTTCTCGATGTCCACGAGGGTGCGGAGCCCGCCGCCGAGCTCCACCTCGAGCCCCGGGATGCGGCAGATCGCGGCGACCGCGTCGAGGTTCACCGGCCAGCCCTCCCGCGCGCCGTCGAGGTCCACGACGTGGAGGAGCGTCGCGCCGGAGCGGGCGAACTCGTCCGCCTTGTCGGCGGGCCGGCGCGCGTAGACGGTCTTCGTGGCGAAGTCGCCCTTCTCGAGGCGGACGACCTCGCCTCCCATGAGGTCGATGGCGGGGATGACGAGCAAGGCGGGCTCCTACACGTGGACGAAGCGCTCGAGGAGCGCGAGGCCGACCTTCTGGCTCTTCTCGGGGTGGAACTGGACGGCGAAGAGGTTCCCCCGCGCGAGCGCGGCGCAGTAGGGGATGCCGTGGGTGGTCGTGAGCGCCGTGCCGTCCGCGTCGGCGGAGGCCGCGAAGGAGTGCGCAAAGTACGCGTACTCGCCCTCGAGCGGGCGGAAGAGCGGCGGGCAGGACGCGGTGATGCGGAGCGGCGACCAGCCGATGTGCGGGAGCTTCTGGCCGCCGGGGAGCTTCTTGATCGTGCCGGGGAGGAGCCCGAGCCCCTTCGCGCCGCCGCCCTCCTCTCCGTCCTCGAAGAGGATCTGCAGCCCGACGCAGATGCCGAGCACCGGCGTGCCCTTCTTCACCGCCTCGAGGAGCGACTCGGCGACGCCGCTCTTCCGCATCGCGTCGGCGCAGGCGGGCATCGAGCCCTGGCCCGGGACGACCACCCGGTCGGCCTTCCGGACCGCGTCGGGCTCGTGGGTGACGACCACCTCGGCCCCGACCTCGCGGAGCGCGTTCTCGACCGAGCGGAGGTTGCC
>WNGL01022381.1_pt1 | contig 10784 bp, 8 predicted proteins | sample 5400591 | NCBI WGS metagenome assembly WNGL01 (sample SAMN13153377, study PRJNA577476) | soil metagenome | isolation source: 80 cm soil or saprolite under Garry oak tree replicate 1 | place: USA:California | collected 2016-06-15
ATTCCATGGCTTGCGCGACCTCGACGTTGGCGGGATAGGGGAGGCCATGGGCTATGACGGTCGATTCAAGCGCGACGACAGGTCGTTGCTCCTGTAAGGCTGATTGAACTTCGTCTGATAGGGTGATGTATGATGGTAGTTGTTGCATTGTTTTTCCTTTTGTGGATGAAGGGTCTGAGGTGAGGTTAGCGCGTGAGGTGGAAAAAGTCAATATCTGAAGAAGTGTTCGATCGCTTATAGTGATAGACATAAAGTACCATAAATATGTTTCAAGAAGTACCATTGTACTGCTTTTTGTATGGATTTGCTGCTATACTGCTGAAAATAGCAACTGAATTGAGCTGGAAGATAGTGGGAGATGGCGGGCAGAAATTTGGCTGTACGCGGTGACGGCGTAGGAAGGCTAAGTACGATGCAGAAGGTGAAGCATATCGATTGGTACATCTATGATGAGTGTGACCTGCGAGATACGGATTTGAGCGAGAGAGATCTCAATGGCGCGCATTTTATCAGCGTTGATGCGCGTGGAACGCTCTTCATCAAAACACAGTTGCAGGAGGCCGATTTTTACGGGGCGGACCTGCGCAACGCGTATTTTGTGGAAGCGAACCTGCGCAACGCGCATTTTGAGGGCGCTGACTTGCGTGGGGCAATTTTTACGCGCGCGAACCTGCGCGGCGCGTGCTTTGATGATAGTATTACGGACGAATACACGACGTGGTACGACGCGGAGTTTGGCGACGGCGAGCAAGAGGAGGATTCCGAGCGGACGACGGACGGCATCGAGAAAATTGAATATTTGGAGGTGTACGTGTTTGAGGAGGTAGAGAACTGAACGTTTGCGCCTTCCCGTTTCAGCATGATATAGTATCATTTGTGGCTCACATCTGAAAGTGGGGGTGAGCGAAGTTAGTAGGGTTGTTACACGTAGGCGTTTTCCTGGTGATTTTCGCGAGATACTATGTTGGGAGATACAATGAAACTGGCAGGGAAGTTATTTACGACAGGGCTGTTGATTGGCGGGGTGCTTGGCACACTCAGTGTGGTAAACAAAATGACGGAGTCGATGGCGGGCGAACTCGATACCGTATTGACGGGTGAGAAGCGGCGCTATCCGTGGAAGTATGGCGATATGTTCTACGAGGTCAAGGGCGAGCGGGACGCCAAACCATTGCTGCTCATTCATGGCTTCGGACCTGGCGCTTCTTCTTTCGAGTGGCGCAAGAATATCGATGTACTTTCTACGCAATTTCGCGTGTATGTTGTTGATCTTTTAGGGTTTGGATTATCTGATCGTCCGGTAATTGATTATAATGCTGAGATGTTTACTGACCTGGTTGGTGATTTCGTCAGGGAAGTGATCGGCAAGCCCACGGTAGTGGTGGCGCATGGTATGAGCTGCGCTTTTGTGATCGCGGACGCTTATCGCCACGCCAGGTTCTATGACCGGCTTGTGCTGGTGGCGCCGCCTCTAACTATGTTGCAGGAGAGTTCGCCAGGGCCGCTGAGCGCTGCGCTGGGGGTTGTATTGCGTCTGCCGATTGTGGGGCAATTTGTCTATAATTTGCTCAACACGCGCCGCGCCATTAGCGGGTACTACGATGTCCAGGGGTATCACAACCCCGGCCTGATCACCGAGGAGCTGGTTGAATACGTGTATACCAGCGCTCATCAACCCAATAGTCGCTATGCGATAGTCCCGTTCCTCAGTAATACTCTGAACGTGGATGTGCACGAGGCGACGGCGCGGTTGCAGATGCCCGTTGTTGTGTTTGTTGGACGCGAGGGTTTATTCACCGCGCCAGAAGTGGGCGCTGCTTTCAAGCTTGTAAATGCGCGCATTGATGTGCGTGTCCTGGATAAATCCAGTTACCAGTTGCAGGATGAGCAGGCCATACATTTCAATAGCCAGGTGCGCGAGTTTGCGGTTACTGCGATTACGCAGTAACTCGTACAACGAACAGGCAGCCAGGGCGCGCTCGCGTCCTGGCTGCCTGTTCGTTGTACGGACCTATCAGCGTAAATTGCCCAAAAGGGCGCGCGCGATAACGACGCGTTGAATCTGGTTGGTGCCCTCGAATATTTGGGCTACCTTAACATCGCGCATGTAGCGCTCGACGGGATAATCCTGGACGTAGCCAGCGCCGCCCAGGACCTGTACCGCGTTGGTTGTGACCTCCATGGCGATATCGGTGGCGAAACACTTGGCCATCGCGGCATTCTTGCTGGCAGTCTGCCCGCTGTCAAGCCTGTAAGCCGCTTCGTAGACCAGCAAACGGGCGGCCTCGATTTTCATGGCCATGTCGGCGAGCATAAATTGAACGCCCTGGAATGCGCCGATTGGATGACCAAATTGCTGGCGTTCGCGCGCGTAGTTACAGGCCACCTCGAAGGCTGCCTGGGCGACACCGACGGCTATTGCGCCAATATTGATACGCCCGCCGTCCAGGGAGGAGAGGGCAATTTTGAAGCCCTGTCCTTCTTCACCGAGGCGGTTGAACGCGGGAATTTGACAGTCCTCGAAGATAAGTTCTCGCGTGGGGGATGAGTGCAGGCCCATTTTGCGTTCGATCTTGCCGAAGGAGAATCCTGTCGTGTCTTTCTCAACGACAAAACAGCTTATGCCTGCTGCTCCCTTTCCCGCGCCGGTACGCGCCATGAGCAAATAAATGTCCGCCTCTCCGCCGTTGGTCACCCACATTTTTGATCCATTGAGGAGGTAGGAATCGCCAGTGTTCTCTGCGCGACACTGCAGGCTGGCGGCATCTGAGCCTGAGGCGGTCTCGCTCAGGGAGAAGGCGCCCAGTAGCGCGCCGGAGGCCAGTTTCGTGACCCAGCGCTGCTGCTGCTGCTCGTTGCCAAAACGGGCAATCGAGCCTGTGACCATGTTATGCACTGAGAGGCCAACGGAGGTCGCCATTTCGCCCTTTGCCAGTTCTTCGTAGACCAGCGCGCTGGAGAGACGACCGAGGGCGCTGCCGCCATACTCCGTGGGAGTGGCCATGCCCAGCAGTCCGAGTTCGGCCATGTGGGTGTAGGCTTCTCTTGGGAATTGGTTGTTTTCGTCCCATGCTTCGGCGTGTGGGGTGATTTCGTGTGCAGTGAAGCGACGGACCATGTCGCGAATCTCTAATTGCTCTTCGTTGAGATCAAAATTCACAGTGGTGTTCCTTTCTATTCCACGCCGCGTCGTAGGCGGGACGCGATAAAGCGGGTCTCTACGCCTGCTATAGTGGTAGCATAAAGAGGGGGAGAGGCGCAAGGGGGAAGGGTCAATGCGCGGTCAACGTCGTGCCGTCGCTGAACAGGAGGGCGGGCCTGAGGTGAAATGTCCATGTTAGCTGATCAGGGGACACCTCATACGAGCTGGCGAGTTGAGGCCGGACGTTAAGATTGGCATCCAGGCTGACCAGGCCAGTGTAGATCATGCTGACGACGAGCATGAGCAAGAGGCCTGTCGTGAGATAGCGCTTGATGTTTGAGGCAATATTTGACATGATTGAGCGAGTGGACATGGCCTGGTTGGCTGTTGTGACGTTTGTGACGTTTGTGAACTGAGGCGAGGAAGCGGTATAGTAGGGGGTGAGGGAAGTCTCGTAGAGGGCGCTGGATTGGCGCACGGCAATGCGCAGCAGTGCTTCTTTGACGACGGCAATGCTAGTTGGTCTTTTGCCTGGGTCAAGGTCCAGCATTTGCCCGATAAGCGACTCCAGTGCTGCTGGGAGCGAAGGGTCGGTTGACTGTAACGCTGCGAAGCGGAAGGGGTCTTCGGCGGGGTCGTCTCCGGTCAGGAGGTGGTGCAGGGTGGCGCCAAGGCTATAGATATCGGCCTGCTGGGTTGATTGGGATTTGCCGTACTGTTCTGGCGCGGCATAGCCGGGTGAGCCGAGCGCGATCGTGTCTTTCTCCTGTCCTGGCTTGAGGTGACGGGCCGTGCCAAAGTCGATCAGGTAGAGATGTCCCACGAGGGTTTGCATGATATTGGCAGGTTTGACGTCGCGGAAGATGATGGGAGGTTGGCGAGTATGCAGGTAGTCCAGCACGGTGCAGAGTTGGAGGCCGATGTTGAGGACACGTTCCAGGGGAAGTTTGCCGCTGCTTGTTTTCTGTAGATACTCCTCCAGGGTTTCTCCCTCAATATAATCCATCACGCGTGAGACCGGATAAGAGGGCGACCTCGCGGTTGAACGTGTCGGTCGCTTCTATGGCTTCTTTGGCAGTGATGCCTTGCAGATTGATTTGCTTGATAGCGACGAGCCGGTGACCGGATTGGGTATCCCAGGCGCGGTAGACGGCTGCATAGCCACCTGTGCCGATCAGGTTGATGATGTGGTAGCGCTGGTGTAGAAGCTCCTCAATCTGATTTCCTCCAGCGGGAGAAGATGTGGAGAAGCTCTCGCCACAGGCGAAGCAGCTTGCAGCATCTGCCTGATTGGCTGCGCCACAGACATAGCAAAACAACGAGGCGCTATCCATGGTTTGAATCCTTACAAGCTTTACAAGCGTTTTAGTGGTTCCAGGAGGCCAGAATACAGTGTTTGTCCACAAGAGAAGGTCGTCTAAGCTATATACGAATGTTGGGGTTGGTTCATCACAAAAGGTGTGATTATAGGGGTTGCCAGACCTGGACGGTGTTGTCGAGGCTGGCGGAGGCGATGTGTTTGCTGTTGGGTGACCAGGTTACGGCTTTGACGCTCGCGGTATGCAGGTTATAGGTGAATACGTGGTTTCCGGCGAGGGCGTCCCAGATTTGCACAGTGTTGTCATCGCTGGCGGAGGCGATGTGTCTTTTGTCAGGCGACCAATCAATGCTTCTGACCGCGGCGCTATGGGCTGAATAGGTGTAGATGATATTGCCGGTGGCGGCGTCCCAGATGCGAACTCTGCCGCCGTTATCCCCAGAGGCAATGCATTTGCTGTCGGGTGACCATGCTACTGCGCGCACTTCAGAGGCATTCTCGCGCAAGTCGAAGATGTACGTGCCGCTCGCGGCCTTCCACACCTGCAGCGTTTTATCGTTGCCGCCGGAGGCGATCAGTTGTCCATCCGGAGACCAGGCCAGCATGTTCACTGCCCCGCCTTTGAGCCAGCGCGCGTGCCCTTGATAGATATACAGGTTGTCTCCTGTAGCAACACGCCAGACCTGAACGGACTTGTCGTTGCCAGCGGAAGCAATGAGGGCGCCATCGGGTGACCATGCAATAGCTAAGACGCTCCCGCCGCGGAGAAAATGGTCATGGCCGGTATAGGTGGTGATGTGATTGCCGGTAGCGGCTTTCCAGACCTGAACGGTTCTATCGTCGCTACACGAGGCGATACAGTAGCCACTCCTGGGCGTTGATGTCGTCTGATCAAGTGACCACGCCACGGCATTGACGGTTTTTGAGTGGCCGCGGTAGGTAAAAATGGTTTTGCCGGTGGTGGCCTCCCACAACTGGACGTTTGAGCTGGCGGAGGCAATAAGCGTGCCATCCGGCGACCAGTCAATAGCATGTATCGGCCAAAAACTACGGAAGGTATAGATGATGGTTCCCGGGTATGATGGAGCAGCTGTAGTTCGCCGCGGAGTGGTAGAAATCTGGCGAGGGGTTGCTGCGACAGGTTTGGGTGCGCGAATGGCTGCCATAGGCGAAGTGCTCGGATTCCTGTAGAAGCCTGTCTTGTTTTCGCTTGCCTGCGCGGCGATGCGTTGCAATTCTTGCTTGATGGCGGCTATACTGCCGGGCCTTTTGTGCTCATCCATATCTACCATCTGTATTACGAGCATTTCAAGATCTAACAGCTCTGTTTGATCTTGAAAATGAAGCGGTGTGAAGCGGAAAGGGGTATTGATAGGATCGTTACCCGAAAGTAAATAATGAAGGGTAGCGCCTAAACCGTAGATATCGGCGCGTGGGGTGGTCTGGGCTTTGCCGTATTGTTCGGGGGCGGCGTAACCCAACGTGCCAAGGGCTTTGGTGTCCCAGGTCTGTCCTGGTTTGAAGTGACGCACGATGCCAAAGTCGATGAGGTAGATGTGGCCGTTTGGTGTGCGCATGATGTTGGAAGGCTTGAGATCGCGGAAGATGATGGGAGGTTGGCGCGAGTGCAGGAAGTCAAGCACCGTGCAAAGTTGAATGCCAATTTCGAGCACTTCTCTTATCGTCAGGTGGCCCTTGTTGGTTGTTTCCAGGTAGTGTTCAAGCGTTTCGCCCTCGATAAATGACATAACGAGGTAAGAGCGTCCATGCTGATTAAAGTAATCGTGAATGCTGGGGAGGTTGGGGTGTTGGAGACCAGCGAGCATATGCGCTTCTTGTTTGAAGGCATTTGTGGCTATGGCGATCTCGCGCGAACTCAGGTTGCTCTGGCTCATCTCTTTAATGGCGACCAGCCGGCTGCCGAGTTTTGTGTCCTCTGCCTTGTAAACCGCTCCCATGCCTCCCCTACCGACCTGGCTAATGATGAGATAGCGCTGGTTGAGCAGGGAATTGATGCGCAGAAATCCCGTGGAACTGCTAACACTGACATACTGGGCGCTTGTCGTTGACGGCTGCCCGCACTGGATACATACTTCTGCTTGTAACAGGTTTGCGGCTCCGCAGTGAACGCAGACAAGAGGGTAAGACACTCTATGTCCTCTTCTATCGACTATATCGACATCATACGTTACATTTCAAGATACGAAATAGTTGAGAAATTGGTATGTTGGCGAGCGTGAGAGGTCGATAAATCGGCCCCTACGGTTCGTTGCGCGACCCCCTTCAGCATGGTAGCATGGGGTATTCGTAGCTGTCAAGTTTGATATTACTTTGGTTGCCAAATCTGGAGGGTGTGGTCGACGCTGCCGGAGGCAAGGCGGGAGCGGCCAGGGGACCAGGCAAGAGAGGTAACATAGCCGGTATGGCCCTGGTAGATACAGGTAGAGTTTCTGGTGATCGTATCCCACACCTGTACTGTTTTATCGTTGCCTCCCGTGGCTATGAAGCGGCTATCGGGCGACCAGGCGACGCTATTCATGCTGCCGAGGGCGTTGCGATAAAGAAAACCTGTTCTGTGGGTGATGGCATCCCATATATGCATCGATTTGTCGTTGCTGGTCGAGGCGATACGCCTGCCGTCGGGCGACCAGGCAACGTCAGTTACTTTCAAAGAATGGCTGCGGTAGGTATTGACACGACGATTGGGGAAGAGCAGCGAGGTGAAAAAATTGCGGCCGGTATCTTTCGCCCATTCCCAGACCTGGACGGTGTGGTCATTGGCGGCAGACGCGATATACTTCCCATCGGGTGACCAGGCGAGGGCTGTGACTCTGTCGGTATGACCGTTAAAGGTGAAGAGAACGCGCCGCGTGGCGACCTCCCAGACCTGTACCGTTTTGTCCGCGCCAGCGGAGGCGATGCGCGCGCCGTCGGGCGACCAGGCAACGGCGAGAACCTTGTCGGTATGCCCGCCGAAGGTAAAGATGGGATTTTTTGCGCCGGCTTCCCAGACCTGGACGGTGCGGTCGTCGCTGGCAGAGGCGATGCGCGCGCTGTCGGGCGACCAGGAGAGGGCGTTGACTCTATCGGAATGACGGCGATAGATGTGTTGCGCATTGCCGTTGGCGGGATCCCAAATCCGCACGGTCTTGTCATAGCTGGCTGAGGCGATGCACGAACTATTGGGCGTCCATGCTACGGCGGTGACGCGGCTGGCGTGGCCGGAGCAGATAAAGAGGGTATTCTTGCGCGGCTGCGGGATGGTAGAGCGTTTTGAGCGAGGCGCGATAAACGTTGGATTGGCTGCTGGCGTCAGGGGACTCGCGAGCGGCGCGCCAGTTGAGACGGCCTGGTAACCCGGCGGGAGCGTGGATAGGGTGGGTGGCAGGGGATTCGTCTGCGCGACGGTATAGAGCGTGGTGATGTGTTGTAGCTCCTGCTGCACTTCGGTAATGCTGGCGGGCCTTTTACTGCTATCAACCGCTACCATTTGCATAATCAGTTTGTCGAGGTCGGCCAGGCTGGGGTTCACATGCGCGCGCAGGGGAGCGAAATGGAACGGCGAATCTGTGGGGTCGTCCCCGCTTATCAGCTGGTGGAGGGTCACTCCCAGGCTATAGATATCGCTGCGTGGGGTGGTCTGGGCCTTGCCGTATTGTTCAGGGGCGGCATAGCCCGAAGAGCCGAGCGCGGTGGTATCTCGGGCCTGTCCCGGCTTGAAGAGGCGAGCGATGCCAAAGTCGATGAGGAAGATATGTCCGGTGGCCGTGCGCATGACATTGGCGGGTTTCAGATCGCGAAAAATGATGGGCGGCTGGTGTGAATGGAGATATTCAAGCACCGAGGAGAGCTGCGCGCCGATGGTGAGTACTTTGTCGAGCGGCAGTTTGCCGCCCATTTTGTCCAGGTATGATTCAAGGGTTTCGCCTTCGATAAAATCCATGACGAGGTACCAGCGGCCGTTTTCGTTGAATTGCTCGTAGATGCGCGGTAGATTGGGATGGGTCAGGCCCGCGAGCAGGAATGCTTCGCGTTTGAATGCCGCGGTCGTTTCGAGAAGTTCCTGGGGGTTGAGGCTGCTCTGGCTCATCTCTTTGATGGCGAGCGGTCGATTGCCGAACTGTGTATCGGCAGCTTTATAGACGGCGCCAAAACCTCCCTTGCCGATCTGACCCATGATGCGATAGCGCTTTTTGAGCAGGTGCTGCTGAACCAGCAGGCCGGTGAGGGTGTTGCTGGCGGGGCTGGCGGCTTTGTGCAGGGAGCGTCCGCAGGCGGAGCAAAACATCGCTCGCGTCCTGTTGGCCGCGCCACATCTATCGCAAAAGAGGGTTGAAGAAAGTGCCATGCAATTCTTTTTCTATTGTAAGCACAGAGCATTTTTTTGTAGATTAGTACATTAGTACGTGAAGTGTCAAGGGGGGTGTTGAGCGGTCAGTCTTGAACCGCTGTTGCAGTCAGTAACGCGTAGAGCCACAGACCGCGTCGAAGGGCATGATACTGGTCGAATGCGCCCCGCATGTTGGCATGCTGCGTCTCAGAGCGCAACCCAAGCGCGTGGAGGGTGCTCGCCCCTGGCCGGGCGAGGACGGCGAGCCGGTAGAGGCGGCGAAGCGAGGGCCTAACGTTGGGGGTAATATCGATCAACTGCGCGTCGCGCAAACCCGCGTCTCGTGTCCACTCGAGCCATTCACGAGCTGTTGCTATATCAGGGATAGCCCAGCCAGAAAGCCAACTGTGCAACAACGTCTCACCGGCAGAAGCATGCGGACGGCGAGTGCGCATGTACTCGAGAATCCCTAGCCGCCCGCCCGGGCGCAGCAGGCGCCGCGTTTCGGCTAAAACGAGCCGTTTCTCGGGAGCATGGCACAGGCTTTCCATGGCCCAGACCACATCGAAACTGGCATCAGGGAACGCTGTGCGGGTGTAATCCTGCTGCTCGAAGGACACCCGGTCGGCAACGCCCTGCTCTCGCGCGTAGCGGCGCGCGCGCGCGATCTGGCTGGCTACTGGAGTGATGCCCACCACCTTTACATCGTAGGTCTTCGCCAGCCAGACGGCGCTGCCACCAACCCCACATCCGGCATCGAGGATGCGCTGCCCTGAGCGAATACCGAGGTGGCTTGCGAGCATCCGATTCATGGCAAGCAGGGATTGAGCATGGCTACGAGTGTGCTCATCCCAATAGCCGAAGTGGATAGCATGGTTCTGCGGATTGAGCCAGAGCATACGGTAATCCAGCCAGGTCTCGTCGTAGTAGGCACGGATGCGAGCCATATCGGGCAAGCGAGAGGATGTCGAGTGCTCCTCACCCACGTTTGCGTTCCTGCTGTTGTTTTGCTCGCTCATCTCATGTGCCATCCTTTCGGGCGTGAACCCCTTGAGTTTCATGACTCAGCGTTATGGTCTTTCTCCCAGGATGGAGAAAACCGGGTCTTCTGGAGAAGCAGGCTTCTGGCTGAACTCAGTTACCACGCGAATGTGTGTAAAACCTGTTGCTTCATAGAGGCGTATTGCCTGTGCTTGTGTATACCACCGGGTGGCAGGGGAGCGAGTAGAGAGTTCCGAGGCAATGATGTCGCCCTCGCGCACGACCTCGTAGCGATCTTCTGTGTCCTCGAGTTGCTGTGGAAGATGAAATGTGGAGCGCGTCCAGCGGCGTATCAGGAGGCCATCGTCAGGCCTGACTTGTTCCGCAATAAACTCCCACTCCCCTGTGACGGTCTTATCAGTGACTGGCCCTTGCCAAAGGATCATAAAGGGCATCACCAATGTTCCCCCTGGTTCAAGATGATGAAAGAAGCGCCTCATTGCTTCCGCGGCATCGCCGGCGTCTGTTACCAATTGAAAGGAGCTAGATGGCACTATAATGGTGCGGTATCTTCGTGGAATATCCAGCGCCTCCATGCATTGCTGGAAAAGCGTGGGGTGTAGACCAAGTTGCTGCGCTTTCTTTCGACAAAGCGCCAGCATCTCTGGCGAGTTATCGACGCCATCGATCTCAATACCATCAGCAAGATAGTCGAGCAACAAACGGCCAGTCCCGCACCCAATATCGAGAGCAGGTTGGCCACTTTGAAGAATAACATTTTTATAGAAGGGCCTGTCCGACCAGCCGGAGGTATCCCCACGGAGCAGATCCCAGGCGGAGGCGAGGTATCCTCGATATTCGTAATTATCTGAGTCCATGACCGGCATTTCCTTGCTTAAGCCCATGCTATATTATCAACCTGCTCAGTATATCACGAGCGCCCGCCACTTGACAGCGGGCGAATTTGAAGGTAATATACTACCAATATAGAAATATTTGGAAGGGGAAATACT